>Ga0209079_10000034_pt1 | contig 65323 bp, 68 predicted proteins | sample PPLLaktember2015_2_FD_187259 | JGI IMG/M metagenome (GOLD analysis project Ga0209079, IMG submission 187259) | Freshwater sediment microbial communities from Prairie Pothole Lake near Jamestown, North Dakota, USA - PPLs Lake P7 Core (6) Depth... | ecosystem: Environmental > Aquatic > Freshwater... | reverse complement strand
TGAAATCGACTCTGTTAGCGTAATGCATGGCAAGTCTCCTTTCGGTACGAGATTTTTTGTGGCAAAAAAACCTATACCGGAAATGCTGAGACTTGCCTTTATTTTTCAATCATAGGATCTGGATACCCGATCAGGTCGAGTACAAGCTTTATCCGGAATCCAGTATTTTCATGGATTCCTGCCTGCGCAGGAATGACGCCGCCTGAATGGTGTCCCGCTTTGCACCGTACAATGTGCACCAATTTATCGCTCCCATGATATACGGCCTATAACAGGGTCAACCATCAATATTGAGATGTTGCCGGCTCGAAAGGGGCTGACATGCTGTATCGGATCCGCACATGCACCCGCGAGGACATTGACATCCTGGTGGAGACGATCCGAGGGGCATTCAAGGACGTGGCCGAGCGATTCGGCCTGACCGAAGAGAATTGCCCCCGGCATCCGTCCAAATGCAGGGTGGACTGGATCGAGAAGGACATGGACCGGGGCGTCACCTATTATGTCCTGGAAAAAGAAGGCCGCGTTGCCGGGAGCGTCGCTCTCGAACTGGCGAGACCTGAATTGTGCAACCTGGAGCGTCTCGCTGTGCTTCCGGGTCAAAGAAAGCGAGGATTTGGCAAAGCCCTGGTCTCACACGTGCTGCGGGAGGCCGAAAAGCTTGGCTGCGGCGACGTCAGAATCGGGGTCATCGCGGATCAGTCCGAACTGAAGGACTGGTACCGGGGGCTCGGGTTTGTCGAGACGGAGACGCGGGACTTTGCGCACCTTCCTTTCCGAGTGAGTTTCATGATGCACAAGTTGAGTTGAACCACCGGAAGAGGGCAAGGAACCACGGGCTGCAGACGGGAGGTCACGTATGATGGTCGGCAGACTGATGATGGGTATTGTGCTGTCTCTTTTTCTGGTTGCCAGCGCCTTCGGCCAGCCATCCGGACATACTCAAGCCAAGCCGAGGCCGAAGCCTAAGCCGGGGGCACGGCAGATGGACATCACCTTCAAACCCTGGACGGGCGACTTCGATCGGATGCTCGAGCGCCGCATGATCCGCGTGCTGGTGCCCTACAGCCGCTCCCTTTACTTCAACGACAAAGGGCGCGAACGCGGCATCGCCGCCGACAACGTGCGCGACTTCGAGCGCTGGATCAACAAGAAATACGCGAAGAAGCTCCGCAAGCGCCCGCTCACCGTCTATCTCATCCCCACGACCCGGGACAAGTTGCTCCCGGAGCTTGTCGAGGGGAGGGGGGACATCGCGATCGGAAACCTGACGGTCACCGAGGAACGGCTGATAACCGTGGATTTCGCCGCGCCGGCGGATCTGCCCGCCATGAAGGAGGTGGTCGTAACCGGGCCAACGTCGCCGGCGATTGCCTCCACGGATGACCTCTCCGGCAAAACGGTCCACGTCCGCAAGGCGTCGAGCTACTACGAGAGCCTCGAAGCGCTCAACGGGCGTTTCAAAAAGGCAGGCAAGCCCGCCGCGAATCTGGTTCTCGTGCCCGACGCTTTGGAAGACGAGGACATGATGGAAATGCTCAGCGCCGGTCTTCTGGAGGTCATCGTTGTGGACGACTGGAAGGCAACGATGTGGGCGCAGATCCTGCCCAAGATCAAGGTGAACGAGCAGGCTAACCTGCGGGAAGCAGGAAAGTACGGCTGGGCGATCCGTAAAGGAAGCCCGAAACTGGAAGCGGAGATTCTCATCTTTTACAAGGACTACATCAAGAAGCAGGGTGTTGCCGCATACCGTCTGAAGCAGTACATGTCGCAGGTCAAACACATCAGGAATCCCACCGAGATCGCGGAGTGGAAGCGCTTCGAACAGATGCTCGTCCTTTTTCAGAAGTACGGGGAAAAGTACAACTTCGACCCGCTCATGCTTGCCGCACAGGGCTACCAGGAGTCGCAGCTCAACCAGAAAGCGAGGAGTCACGGGGGCGCCATCGGGGTCATGCAGGTCATGCCGGCCGTCGGCAAGGCTTTAAAGGTGGGCGACATCCGCATCGTCGAGCCCAACATCCACGCGGGAACGAAGTACATGGATCAACTCATGACACAGTACTTCCCCGACGTGAAATTCACGGAAAACAACCGGACGCTTTTCGCCTTCGCAAGCTACAACGCCGGTCCGGGCAACATCTCGAAGATGCGCAAGGAGGCCGAGAAACGCGGGCTCGAACCGGACCTGTGGTTCAACAACGTGGAGATCGTGACGGCCCGGAAGATCGGTCTCGAGACCACGACGTACGTGCGTAACATCTACAAGTACTACGTCGCCTACAGGCTCCAACTCGACGCGATGGAGGCGACCAGGAAGGCCCGCGAGCAGGTGGCGCCGAGCGCCATGGCCAAATAGGCAAGCGGAGACAACGGATCCCTTAATGGGGGTAGTTTACGTGCAGGGTGCCGCAGAACCAGCCAATGAGCTCCTTTCCGCTCTTGTCGGTATGCTCCACCAGCAGGACAAGGAGTCGATCGCCCCGATTCGTGCTGTATTTCTCCAGGACCGTGACCTGGTGGCCCGCGGGGACATCGGCGATCTTTAACGTCATCTGTCTGTCGGCAAAAAGAGGACTGTTCCTCTCAACCAGCGCCTTGAATGGAATCGTGTCCGTGGGGGCTGCGTTCGTTGTTTGCGATGCGTACAGGGGTTGAAAAGCCTGGGCCTGCACAGGCGACCTGCTGAAGGCCCACGCGTAAGCCAGGAGGCAGAAAAGGACGAATAGAATCTTGACCACTCTCATCTTGCAACCCTCTCTTTTTTTGTACTGGAAGACCCATTGGATTGACCTCGTTGTCTTTGCTCTTTGGGATTAGCATCAGCTATGCCGCGAGGCCAAAGCTGACATATCTGGTATTATTTCAAGCGGTTGCACTGGTCCGTGCCCCCGGAAGCGTCACCTGGGGAGGGGCCCGGACAGTGCCACAATGGCATAGAGGTTCCGATTTGCTTTTTATTCCGCCGCTTAAGAAGGGTGAATTGATTTGGGATAGTCCACTGAGATCGATATCGCAAGGAGGCCATCTATGAGCGTTCGAGCCAACGCAAACCGCACGCTGTGCATCACCGTCATCGCCACGCTCGTGCTGGCGCTTTTGCAAGGCATCTGCCTTGCCCAGGCGGGCAAGGGCGCCCGGGCGTCGACTCCCGCCGGCCCGACGATGCAGAAGGTCGTCACGCAGCAGGCCTCCTTCGTTCTCTATGTCCCCAAGGGGTGGAAGGCGCAGGAGTCAACGGACGGGCAGGCCCTCCAGGTCACCGCCTCGGACCCCTCGGGGCGCTCCTCCGTGATCTTCTCCACCGGGGCTGCCCCACAGGGCGAAAACGCCACGGCCCTGGCGAGGCGCGAAGCGGCAAAGCTCGGACGCACTGCGCGGGACCTGGAGATCCGGAGCGCCTTCGCTTCCCGCGACGGATCGTCGCTTGCCTTCGACGGGACCTACTCTCCCCCGAAGCGGGGAAAAACCGAGTTCCGCTCGTGGGTGTCCCTGCAGGGAACATCGGCCACCTGTGCCCGCATCGAGGCGCCGGCGGGACAGCTTGCCGCCATGAAGCCCACGCTTCTCACCGTGCTCTCAAACATCCGTGTCATGAAGGGCGCCGTCGCCCCGGCGGCCGCTGCAGCCCCCGTCCGGGTGCAGCTGGTTCCCTACCGCCTGCGTGACGGCTCGGCCTCCTTCTCCATGCCCCAGGGCTGGCAGTGCCAGGACAGTGGAAAGGGACTTTTCGTTGCAGGCGATCCCAACGGTTACTCGTTCATCTCGGGCAACGTCGAGCTGCTAACACCGCAGATGCGGGTCAACCAACCCGGCATCCTCGTGTCGCAATACCTTGCCCCCGGCCAGGCATGGCAGTTCATCACGGCGCGCTACGGCCTGGCCTCGAACATGCGCTTCGAGAAGGTGATCCCGCGGGCCGACATGGCGCGGCAGATGGGGCAGGTCTACACAGCGGGGCCCGTCACCGTGGAGGAGCTCATCTACAGCTTCACGAGCAAGGAGGGCAAGCCGACCAGGGGGTACACCTACGGGATTTCCTTCGGCTCGCGCCTCGGCACCAACTGGAGCTTCCGGCACATGACCGTGACAGCGCCGGCGGACCGGTTCGGCGCCTGGGCCGGAACGTTCGGCTCCATGCTGGAATCCTACAAGATCAACGACCGCTGGGCGAAGGAGTATGTTGCCCAGGGGGCCCGCAGGCTTCGCGAGATGCAGCAGCAGACCTCGGCCATGGTGGCGCGCAACGCCCAGGAGATCCGCCAGATGATGCAGGCCGCCTACGACGAGAGGCAGCGCAGCATGGACTACATTGACTACCAACGCACAAGCTACATCCGGGGCCAGCAGGACTGGATCTCTTCCATGGAGGGGGGCGCCGTCTACCGGAGCGACAGCTGGGGCACGAAGAACACGGCCACGGGCGAGTACTGGGAAGGCAAGCCCTACGACTACGTCCACTTCGAGGGGAAGAACCCCAAGTACAACGAGCAGATGCAGCCTGTCGACTCCCGGGCCCTCTGGGAGCGCCACATCCGGTGATGCTCAGTGTCCCTGTGGCTCGCAGCCTTTGATCGTTGATCGGCGCGGTTCGAAAATCGCGAAAGAGGATTTCCCATTATGGCATTAGGTGCTATAAAGTCACAACCACAGCCAAGGAGGTATCTCAGGGTGAATCACTTCCACTTTTTTGTCGCGGTTCTTGTGCTTTCGTTCTTCGCGGGTTCGGGGTTGTCGACGGCTCAGGGCACTCAGCCGTTTGGTGCGAAAATTGACAAGCCGGCCTCGACTGTCTCTGTGCCCAAAGCGAAGACCGGTCAGGATTCTCAGGTCGGGCCGGCGGTCCCCGGACAGGGAGTCCGCAAAGTCGACTGCTTCGACGAGACGGCCTACGGGCGCGCGAAAAAGCAAGACAAGAATCTGGCCGGGGCCCGGCTCTGCGGGGCCGACTTGAAGAAGATTTTCCTGGATGGGGCCGATCTGAAAGGGGCGAACCTCTCCGGCGCCGATCTCAGCGGCGCCAGGCTGCACAACGCAAATCTGCAGGGTGCGGTGCTCTCCCGGGCGAACCTCGGCGGCGCAACTTTGTCCAGTTCCAATCTAGAGGGTGCCAGGCTCGACGGGGCCAATCTCCGCGGTGCACGCGTGTCAAGCGCAAATCTCAAGGGCGCGAATCTCTCGAGGGCCGATCTCGAGGGGGCGTACCTCAACGAGTCGGACCTGACCGGCGCCAACCTGGAACGGGCCATCCTGAAAAATGCCGAAGCCGTGGCGACGAAACTCGCCTCGGCGAACCTGCGCTACGCCAATCTCGATTCCGCGAACTTCGCTGACGACAGAGGCATGCGCCGGGCAGGCTTTGCGGGAGCCAACCTGAGCGAGGCATCTCTCAGGCAAGCGCGGCTCACCTATGCAAACTTGGAGGGTGCGGACATGACCCGGGCGGACTTCACCGGCGCGAGGCTGGAGGGCGCGAACATGAAAAAAGCAAAAGGCCCCCGGGCGGTATTCAACAACGCGGGGCTTGCCAAGGCTTACTGCCAGGAAGCCGATTTCAGTGATGCGCAGTTCCGGGGCGCCGATCTCACGACGGCGCATCTGCAATATGCAAAACTCGGCAGGGCGGATCTTCGAGGGGCCAATCTCACCGGGGCGGAGATCAACAGCGCCATCCTGACCGAAGCCAATCTCGAGGGTGCGAATCTCACGGATGCGGAAACCCGGGTTACCAACTTCAGGGGCGCCAACCTTGCCGGAACGAACTTCAATCACGCTTCGCCCTTCGAGGCCATCATCGATCTTCGCTGGAAGGAGCACTTGAGAGGCCAGAAGTTCCGCACGGACAAGATGTTCGGCAGCATCCGGTGGGCACAGTGACGGCCGGTACAAGCTTGCCGAAGGCTCCGCGTTGCAGCAGGGAATCGAGAAAGTGCTTCGATAAACAGGAGGGAGATGCGAAAATGAAGAGGCCAATCCCGCCCGACCCCGCATTCGAATCCCGCATCCGCTCCAGCTTCGATCAGCAGGGGTTGATGAAAACCATCGGTGCGCACCTGGCGCAGGTGAGCCCCGGGGAGGTCCGGATCGAGCTTCCCTACAGCAAAGCCATCACCCAGCAGCACGGGTTCTTGCACGCGGGGATCCTGAGCACGATTGCCGACAACGCCTGCGGGTATGCCGCCTACACTCTCATGCCGGCGGACGCCGAGGTGCTCGGGGTGGAAAACAAGATCAATTTCCTGGCCCCGGCGAAGGGGGAGCGGTTCATCTCGATCGGCCGGGTCATCAAGGCGGGGCGAACGCTGGCGGTCTGCTCGGGGGAGGTCTGGGCGTACAACAACGGGCAGAATACGCTCGTTGCGGTCATGCAGACGACGATGATGGCGCTGGTGAAGTAAAACCTGCGGAATAGCAGCAGTCACGGGGACATTGCGATGCTGAACCGAAACGATATCATCGAAAAAGCGTTTGAACTCGGCTTCGAGGACGCGGGTTTTACCACGGCGGAGCCCTTCGATGCTCAGCTCGAGTACCTTCGGAATCACCAGGAGGAATATGGCTGGACGGAGAAGGTGGGGCTCGGCCTGATGGCCGGGACGGACCCGAGGGCCGTCATGCCCACGGCGAAGTCCATCATCGTGCTCCTGGAGAGTTATTTCCGGGAGGCTTTCCCGTCGACACTCGAAGGCCACTTCGGCCGCTGCTACCTCGACGATGACCGCGTGACGAAGGACGCACTGGCGGCTCGCATCAAGGCGTTTCGCAGCTTCCTTCGCGAAAACGGGATCGACTCGAAGGTGCCCTTCAATCTTCCCCACCGAGCGGCTGCGATGCGGGCGGGCATGGGGACCCTCGGCAAGAACGCCCTGCTTTATTCCAAACGCGCGGCGCTCAAGAGCTCCTGGGTGCTTCCCCTCACCGTGGTTGTGGATCGCGAATTTGCCCCCGATTCTCCCTCCGGCGGCCTGGGCTGCCCCGACTGGTGCCGGAATGTCTGCGTTGCCGCCTGTCCCACGAAGGCGATCAAGGGAAACGGGGCCATCGACCCGCGTAAGTGCATCTCCTTCATGACCTATTTCGGCAAGGAGATCACGCCGAGGGAACTGCGCGAGCCCATGGGCCTGTATGTATACGGGTGCGACCGCTGCCAGAATGTCTGTCCGCGCAACCTTCCCTGGCTCTCCCGGGAGCGTGCGATGAATGCGCGGGTGGAGGCGAAGGCAAAGGATTTCGATCTCAGGGCCCTGCTGCATATGGATGGCGCCTTTTTCAAAAGCCGGGTCTGGCCGCACATGTTTTACATGTCGCCGAACAACCTCTGGAAATGGAAGATGAATGTTGCCCGCGCCATGGGGAACAGCCTCGACGGCTCCTATGTGCCCGATCTCATCCGTGCCTACGAGGAGAACGACGATGATCGGCTCCGGGGCATGATCGTCTGGGCACTGGGCCGTATCGGGGGCAGCAAGGCGAAGGGGGCGCTGGAGAGGTTTCTTGCCGGCAGCAATGGGGTTGTGCGGGAAGAGATCGAAGCCGCCCTGGGCAGCGGGGCCGTTACAGGTACTGCATGAGGGCCACGACGTCGGCGGCCTTCCTGGGGTTTGCCTGCTTGTAGAGCTGAAGGAGGACCTTGCTGATCTCTTTGGGGTTGAGCGGCTTCACCAGGTATCCCTGCACCCCGTAGTGGGCACAGATCGTGACATCATCCCGGTGGGAGGAAAGGGACGAGATGATGATGGTGGTTGCAAGATCTTTACGGGCCTCGCGGATCTGCTGCAGCACTTCCTGGCCGCTCATGACGGGCATCATGAGATCGAGCAGGATGATGTCGGGATGCCACTCCGCATAGATGTCGAGTGCCTCTCTGCCGTTTTCGGCAAACCGCTTTTCGAAGGCTTTGCCTGAAATGTAATTGTCGTAGAACTTCCGGCTGAAACTGTTGTCTTCCGCGATCAGGATTTTCAGATTGTCCATGGCAGCGTCCCGCGTTTAAATAGTGATCATCAGAGGTTAGAGCAAACATCATGCCCATGTGACGCAAGATTAGGGATTTAAGCCTGAAGCCGACTTTACCCATCGCATTTCCCGTGTTTTCGTTTATAATAAATCGTCAACCCATCCAATGAACTTCATGAAGGAGGAGCGATATGAAAGGAAATCCCAAACTGATTGCGACGCTGAATGACCTTCTCGCCGACGAACTGACCGCCATCAACCAGTACATGGTCCACTCCGAGATGGCCGAGGCCTGGGGCTACAAGAAGCTCCACGAAGCCTCCGAGAAGCGCGCCATCGACGAGATGAAGCACGCCGAGATTCTCATCGGGCGCATCCTCTTCCTCGAGGGGATTCCCACGGTAAGCAAGCTCAACAAGATGACGATCGGCGCCGATGTGCCCAAGCAGCTGGCCGGCGACCGGGGCCTCGAGATGGCTGCCGTGAAGGCTTACAACGAAGCCATCGTCCTGGCCGGCGAGGTCAAGGATTTCGCTACCCGGCAGATCCTCGAGAAGATCCTCGGGGAAGAGGACAAACACATCGACCAGCTCGAGGAGATGCAGGACCAGATCCAGCAGATGTCGCTGCAGATCTTCCTCACCACCCAGGTGTGAATGAGCGCGTTTCAGGCTCATCTCGACGACAACGAAATCAACATCCTTTTGTCAGCACGGGGTGTGTCTCGCTGGAGCGAACCTTGGAGTGACGACGTTCAAAACCCCGCTTCCCGGACAGAGGCGGGGTTTTTCTTTGCACGCGCCAGCCTGTTCTCCAAAATGGATGGAGGCAGATCATGAAGAAATCGATCAAAGCCGCCCTTCTTTCCGGTCTGCTTTTCCCCGGGACGGGCCAGGTCTACCTGGGACAGCGCCGGCGGGGATGGGCTGTCATTGTTTCGGTGATCCTGATCTTTGCCTACGTTGTCATCCACATCACCGTTAACGCCTATCGGGAGATCGCAGCTGCTGCGGCACAAGGGGTTGCAATCGACATCATGGTCATCCAGAAGTCCGTCGCAGCCAGTTCGGACTTCGCAGCGACGGCCGGGCTCGCTCTTCTTGTCCTTCTCTGGCTTGCAGCGATCATCGACGCCTACATCGCGGGTGAGCAGCTCGAGGACACGGGTGTCGGACCAGGGGGTTGAGGGTCGGAAATGCGCGGGAGGCACGATGAGTCCGCAGAGTAGAGAGCTGGAAGCGAAGAACCGGACCATTGCGTCCATCTTCCGGATATCGAGTCTTCTGACGCAACGGGTCAGCCTGGATGAGATTCTGCGCTCCATCCTGATCAGCGCGGAGAAGGAGCTCGGTTTTTCCGCATCCTGCCTTTTTCTCATGAACGATGATCAGGAACATCTGGATTGCCGGATGGTCAGGGGATTCGGCGAAGAGAATGAGAAGCAAGCCTATCGCAAACCCTTCCACATGCACCGCCATGACTGCATCGAGACGAGGGCCGTGAAATGCGGTGAGGTCATCTGTTTTGAGGATTCGAAAAATGATCCCCGCGCGACATCCATCGACCATCGAATCACGGAAAAGCTGAAAAGGGGGCAGATTGTCTATGCCCCCTTGACCGTCAAGGGAAAGATCATCGGGTGCATGGGCGTGAACCGGCCCCGCGAGGGGGCCCGGATCTCGAAATCGGAGATCGAGGCGTTCACGATTTTCGCCAATCAGGCGAGCATCATCATCGAGAACAGCCGGTTCCACGAACAACTCCTGGCCGAGAGGAACCTCAACCAGCGCATCCTGGAAAGTTCACCCAGCGGCATCCTGACACTGGACCGGAAAGGGACCATCACCGCGATAAACCCTGAAGCGGCGCGCATCCTACAGGTGGATCCGAAATGGATTCTCTCCGTGAGGATCGACGAAGCGGCGAGGAGCCATCATCCCGGCTTGCGGATCTTCGAGGACCTTTTCCACCATCCCGCACGCCGGGCGAGGGAATACGATTATCCCGGTGAGGACGGCCTGAGGTACTCCGTGGAGGTCACCGTGTCGCCGCTGAAGGACGAAAGCGGCCACGAAGCTGGGACCCTGTTCTTTTTCAAGGATCAGACGGAAAAGAAACGGATCGGCGAGCAGATCCAGAGGATGAGCAAGCTGGCATCGATCGGCCAGCTGGCAGCCGGCATCGCCCACGAGATCCGCAACCCCGTGATGGGGATCGCGGCCACGATGGAGCTGATCAGCGATAACCTGGAGCCCGATCACCCGCAGCGGCAACTGCTCACGAAATCGCTGGAGGAGATCGAACGGATGGACAACATCATCGGCGAGCTGCTGAGCCTGGCCCAGCCTCGCAGGATGAATCCGCAGCCCGCCGATGTCAACGGGCTGATCCATGATGCCGCCGATTTTCTCGCCAGCCTCTGCCAGAAGGAAAACATCGAGCTCATCCTTCACACCGACCCGCTGGTGCCTCGCGTGCCCGTGGACAGGAAGGCCCTGCGGGAGGTCGTCGTCAATGTCGCGCTGAATGCCATACAATCCATGAAGGGCAGGGGAAGGGGAACGTTGACGATCGCAACGGCATCCCCGGATCACCGGCTGTACAACATGGAGCCCGGCAGCGTGCAGATCACGATCGACGACACCGGCGAAGGGATTCCGCCTGAGATCCGGGACAGGATCTTCGATCCGTTTTTCACGACCAGACCGGACGGAACGGGTCTCGGTCTCTACAACTGTCACCGGATCGTCGAAGCCCACAACGGAGCCATTTTCATGGAAGAGGGCCCATCGAGAGGCACAAGGGTCCACATCCTGCTGCCTGCCGCTCCGGCCAAAGGAAATTCCTGATGCACACGGTTTTGATCACGGACGACAACGACCTGATCCGGGAGACCCTCCAGAATGCCCTCATCGGCGACGGGTATCGCGTCCAACTGGCGAAAAACGGCGCGGAGTGCCTCGAAACGGTCCGGAACGGCGATGTCGACCTGATCCTGCTGGACATGAGGCTGCCCGACATGAACGGGCTGGACGTCCTGCGCAGCCTGCGGGAGAGTCATCCGGACATCATCGTGCTCATGATGACCGCATACGGCGACGTGGAGTCCACGAAAAGGGCCCTCGACCTCGGCGCGTTCGATTTTATCCGAAAGCCCGTCACGCCGAAGGCGCTCTCCTCCATCATCAAGATGGCCATGGAAATCCGCTCCCTGCGCCAGGAGATCCAGCACATCATCTACCGGAACAAGGAGCTTTACGGGTATCACAACATCATCGGCCGAAGCGTTGCCCTGCAGAAGGTACTGGAGCTGACGACCCGGGCCGCCAACAGCGATGCATCCACGATCCTGATCGAAGGGGCCAGCGGGTCCGGGAAAAGCCTGATCGCCAAATGCCTCCACTACAACAGCCTGAGGGCCTATCAGCCGTTCGTCGAGATCAACTGCGCCTCGATCCCGGCGACGCTTCTGGAAAGCGAGCTGTTCGGACACGAGGCCGGCGCGTTCACCGATGCCCGAAAGCAGAAGAAGGGACTTGTCGAACTGGCCCAGGGCGGCACGCTCTTTCTCGACGAGATCGGGGAGATGCCGCCGGCGCTGCAGGCGAAGATGCTCCAGCTGATCGAAGAGAAGTGTTTCCGGAGGATCGGGGGCACGAAGAACATCGTCATCGACATCCGCATTGTCGCGGCGACCAACAAGGACTTGAAGAAGGCCCTCGAAGACCGGACCTTCCGCCAGGACCTTTACTACCGCCTGAACGTGATCAACATCAACCTGCCCCCCCTGGCGGAGAGGCGAGAAGACATCATCCCGCTCGTGGAACACTTCATCGGTCTCTACAGCCGGGAATTCAACAAACCCGCGAAGCGGATCGCCGATGAGGCGCGGGATGCCCTGGAGCGGTACGACTGGCCGGGAAACGTTCGCGAGCTGTCCAACACGGTGGAGCGGATCATGATCCTCGAAGACGGGGACACCCTCCTGCCCGAGCATCTCCCCGCCGCGGTGATCAGGGGCGCGGACCGGTTGAGGGATGAAGGGCTCCCCGATGAGGCCGGCGCCGACGGCATGGGCGGGGAATTCAATCTCAGGAGACTGACGGAAAACTACCAGGCGCAGATCATCGCGAAGGCGCTGGAGAAAACCCGCGGCAACCGGACGGAGGCCTCAAAACTCCTGGGCCTGTCGCGTGTGGGCCTGTATCATCAGATGAAGAGATTGGATCTGCTGAAAAAAGAGGAGTGTTAACAGGTACGAACAGATTGTTAAGATTCTTTAACACAAACTCATGAATTCTCTTTCCAACGGTCATTCGCTTCACTGCCTTCAATCATCAGAAGATATCCGGATTACGATGGACGTGTCCGGGGTTCTGCGACCCAAGTAGCCGATATCAAATAACTTACGGCTCAAGAAGATTGCCGTGTTTCCCCGTGCGATATCCGATCCCGCCGCGATTCGAAGCATGCCGCTTTCCTGGCACCACCCTTGCTGAACAGGAAGTGGATTCTGCGTAGGGGTGTTCGCTCGTGCAGGAGATGACGGACGGATTGCTCTCCGCACGAGCAACGGAATCCGGTTTGAACTGACACCATGTTGGAGGCAAGCTGATCATGACAAAAGTCCTGGGAATCCATTCGAGCCCGATCAAGAACGGCAACACCGCCTGGCTTCTGGATTATGCCCTGCGGGAGGCCGAAAAAGCCGGCGAGGTCACAACGGAAACCGTCGCCCTGAGCGGTCTGACCATCGCCGACTGCAGGCACTGCAACTGGTGCATGACGAAGCAGACTCCCGACAGGCTCTGTTCGATCCAGGATGACGCTTCGCCGATCCTGGAGAAGATACGGGACTGCGACGTCCTGATCCTCGCTTCCCCAGTCTACTTTTCCAGGTTGTCGGGGACCATGGCCTGCCTCATCGACCGGACGCGTTGCTTTACCTTCGGCAAGAGCGGGCACCTCGCCCTGAAAGGAAAAGTGGGTGTGGCCCTGGCGGTCGGCTGGTGCCGCAACCTGGGGATGGAAACGGCCCTGGCCAGCATCCACGGCGGCTTCCTCGTCCACGAAATGCGCACTTTTTCCTGCCATGCCGCAGGGGCCCTTTACGGCGTGGGTGTCGTCTCGGGGCAGAGGGACGAAGCCTTTTCGTACAAGCGGGACAAGCTTGGCGTAAAGGATGATCGTGAGGGCCTCCACTCGACGGGCCTTTTTGTGCGTGAAGCGATCCGGACGGCAAAGGGCCGTCTGAAATAAGTCACGCCGCATCCTAAAGAGGAAGGGAATCACATGGATTTCGAGTTGACGGAGGAACAGGAACTCATCCGCCGGAACGTCCGGGAATTTGCCGCGAAGAATATCGATCCCATCGCCGCCGAGATCGACGAGAACAGCCGCCACCCGGTGGAGCTCTTCGGGAAGCTCGGCGCCGGGGGCTGGATGGGAATCCCTCTTCCCAGCGAATACGGGGGAGCCGGCGCGGATTTCATGACCCACGCCATTGTCGTGGAAGAGATTGCCCGGTCCTGTTCCTCGACGGGGTTTACGGTGTCGTTTCACGCCGGCATCATCGGCACGGCGCTTGCCCTCTTCGCAAGCGACGAGCAGAAGAGGAAATATCTCGTCCCCCTGGCCAAAGGGGAGCACATGGGGGCCTTTTCGCTGACCGAGCCGCAGGCCGGCACCGACGTCATGGCCGTCAGCACCGCCGCCGTGCGGGACGGGGACTATTACGTGATCGACGGGACCAAGACCTTCGTTTCCAACGGACCCTTTGCCGACACGTACATCCTGTTCTGCTGGACGGACCGCTCGGCGGGGCGCAAGGGCATGAGCGCCTTCATCGTCCCGAAGGGCTCCCCGGGGCTTCACCCGGGAAAGCACTTCGACAAGATGGGGCTCCGCTCGTCACAGACGTCGGAGGTCGTTTTCAGAAAGTGCCGCGTGCCCGCGGAGAATCTGCTGAAGCAGGAAGGGGCGGGCTTTTCGATTGCCATGACGGGGTTCGACCATGGCCGGATCGGGATCGCCGCCCAGGCCGTCGGCATGCTCCAGGCGGCCCTCGATGAATCCATCCGGTATTCCAAAGAGAGGGTCCAGTTCGGAAACCCCATCGCCCGCAACCAGGCGATTGCCTGGATGATCGCCGACATGGCCACGGACCTTTCCGCCGCCAGGTTCCTTGCCCGCCATGCCGCCTGGCTGAAGGACCAGGGACTGCCCTTCGGCAAAGAGGCTGCGATGGCCAAGCTCTTCGCGACGGAGAAGGCGATGCATCACACCGTCAAGGCCGTCCAGATCCACGGCGGGTATGGCTATATCAAGGGTGCGAAAGTGGAGCGGCTGATGCGGGACGCCAAGATCGCCGAGGTCTACGAAGGCACATCGGAAGCCCAGCGCATGGTCATCTCCGGAAGCGTGCTGAGATAGGTAAAATCCGGGGTAATAAAAATACAGTGACTCCACCACCGTTCCCCTCCCTCGACGGGAGGGGATGCAGGGGAGGGTGACTGAGCCGTAGCACCCCCTCATCCCTGCCCTCTCCCGCGGAGGGGAGAGGGTGGCTGTTTCCCGGGAGCAATGCCGCCACGAGTATGTCCGAACCCCTGGACCCAATACCCGAAACCCGATACCCGATGTTGAAGGAGGGAAAGATGATCCGCTCATTCCGAGACATGGACAGGATGGCCTCCGAGAAGGGGCCGAAGAGGCTCGTCGTGCTGGCCCCCGAGGACGAGGAGTTCATGATGGCCATCAGGAAGAGCGCCGAGGCGGGTTACACCCGGCCCATCCTGATCGGCGACCGCGAGAAGATGGAGCGGCTGGCCGACCAGGTCCATTACGATATCAGCGGCGCCGAGAAGATCTACGAGAAGAACCGCCAGGCCATCGCCGATCTCGGCATTTCCATGCTCTTCTCCGGCGAGGTGGACATCGCCGGAAAGGGCCAGATTCCGACGGCCTACATCTACCGGGCCATCATCCGTGAGGAGTCGAAGGTGGGCAAGGGGAAGGTCGTCAGCGTCGTCTCCCTCTGGGACATCGAGGGCCTCGAAACCCTGACCTGCTTCACCGACACGGGGGTGAACATCACCCCCGACTACAGGGCCAAGGCGGAGATTGTGCGCAACGCCGTCTTCCTCTTTCACCTGCTGGGCTACCGGAAGCCGAAGATCTGCGTGCTGTCCGGAAAGAGGGAGATCAACGGCGACATACCCTCCTACCAGGACTTTCTCGAGCTGAAAAAAGCCGCCGCCGCCGGCGATCTCGACTCCTGCGAGGTGATGGAGGCGACCTCCCTTCTCGACATCTTTTCCCCGGAGCGGAAGGGCTTCCGGCTGGACGAAACCGATATCGCAAAAACGGACTTCCCCCACATCATGCTCGTCCCCAACCTCGCCACGGGCAACATCCTCGTCAAACTCGACTTTGCCCTGAAAAATGTCCGGAGGCGCTCCCTCGTGATGAGCTCCCGGGGGCCCGTCATCATCCCCTCGCGATCGGATTTCCAGGATTCCATTCTCGGCGAGATCGCGCTCGGGGTCACCGTGGCCGAGCAGATCAAGGGAGGGAAGGCATCATGATGACGAGCTTCGGTCAGATCCGGGAAGAGGCGAAGGCAAAAGGCAAAAAGAGAATTGCCGTTGCGCCCGTCACATCACACATGGACTTTGGCGTTCTTTCCGCCGCCATGGAATCAGACCTCGTTTTCCCGATTGTCATCGGCGCAAAGCATGTCATCGCGCCGTGGGCCGACCGGGAAGGGACCCGGGCAGCGCATCTCGAAATCATCGAGGAGCCAGACGCCTCGCGGGCCCTCGCCCTGGCCATCGACCTTGTGAAAAAGGACGGGACGGAGATGCTCATGCGGGGGTCCATGGACCCGAAGCCTTTCCTCGATGCCGTCCTGGACAAGGAGAAGGGACTGCTGAAGGAGAGGGTCGCAAGCCTCGTCTCCGTCTTCGACCCGCCGGGTGTCGGCCGCGTGACCATGGCGACGGACACCTACATCAACAGCTTCCCCTCGATAGTCGAAAAGGTCACCATCACGGAAAACGTCATCCGGCTGGCCCGCGTCCTGGGATTCAGCTCACCGAAGATCGCTGCCCTGTCGGCCATCGAGCAGGTCAACCCCGCCATCCCCTCCACGCTGGATGCGGCGATCCTCTCGAAGATGGCCGAGAGGGGGCAGTTCGGCGACGTCACCCTCGAGGGCCCCCTCGACATCGACTGCGCCGTGAGCCAGAGGGCCGCCTCGCGCAAGGGGGTGCACAGCGCCGTGACGGGGCACGGAGACATCTACCTCATGCCCAACGTCGAAGCGGGGTTCCTCATGGCCGAACTCTCGGTCTTCATCGGGAAGACCCCCATGGCCTGCGCCCTCATGGGGACGAGCCACCCCGTCGTGCTGAACCTGCCCTTCGTGCCGGCGGAGAACCGGCTGACGGAGATCGAGCTTGCCGTCCTTCTCTGCGGGAGGTTGTCGTCATGAAAAAGACAAGCCATATCCTGGCCATCAACGTCGGCTCCACGTCCACCAAGGTCGCCTTCTACCGGGACTCGGAGAGGCTCGTGCAGGAATCGATCGCGTACAGCGCCGCCGATCTTGCACGTTACGCAAGTCTCAAAGACCAGCTGCCGCTTCGCGCGGAGGGCCTACGGAATTTCATCGAGAAAAATGCCATCGACATGAGCAAGGTCGATCTCGTCATCAGCCGCGGTGGACTGGGCCGGCCCGCCCCGGCCGGCGCCTACACTATCGATGAGGCCATGTGCGGCGATCTCATGCAGGGTAAATACGGCAAGCACCCCTCGGCCTTGGGGCCGTCGATGGCCCTGGCGCTCGCGCGGCAATACCGCATGCCTGCCGTTGTGATCGACCCTCCGAGCACCGACGAGTTCCAGCCCCTGGCGCGGGTGTCCGGGCTGCCCGAGATCGAGCGGAAAAGCGCCTTTCACGCCCTCAACCAGAAGGCCGCCGCACGCAAGGCGGCAGGGCAGCTGAAGAAGCGATACGAGGAGATCAACCTCGTGGTCGCCCATCTCGGCGGAGGGATCACGGTCGGCGCCCACTTGAGGGGGCAGGTGATCGACTGTACGCATGGGCTCAACGAAGGGCCCTTCTCCCCGGAGAGGGCAGGGTCCCTGCCGACGCAGGACCTGCTTGATCTGGCCCAGTCCGGGCGCGTCAGCCCGAAGGATCTTGCGAGAAAGCTCGTCGGCCAGGGGGGCCTTGCGGCCTACCTCGGGACGACCAATGCCGTCGAGGTGGAGGCGGCCGTGAAAAAGGGCGATGCGAAGGCGGAGCTCATCTACCGGGCCATGGCTTACCAGATCGCCAAGGACATCGGCGCCATGGCAGCCGTCCTGTGGGGTGATCTCGACGGAATCGTCCTGACGGGGGGACTCGCCCATTCGGAGATGCTGACCGGGTGGGTCAGGCAGCAGACGAAGTTCATCGCGCCCGTTTTCATTTTCCCGGGGGAGGACGAGATGGAGGCCATGGCCGAGGGCGCCCTTCGGATCCTCCGGGGGGAGGAAGCCCCGCGCGAGTATCAGCCCTGAGGCGATAAGGCCGGCGCAGACCGTTATTTATTAACGGGTCCTTTTGTGCTACACATGCCTCACGCAGTCCATCTCGGGCCAGGGACCCCGACTTTGTACGGGGCTCTCGATGGAAGAAACAGCCGCCTTGCCCTGAGTTGTAAACCATGTGCCCGGTCAATTTTGTAAACTATGTAACCGATTTGTACCTGCGATCCCGCTCTCCCCTTCGTGGGAGAGGGTAGGGGTGAGGGGGCCTCGAGAGCATGCACCCTCCCCTCCATCCCCTCCCGTCGAGGGAGGGGAAGCGTGGGGACTGTTTCTCGTGCGCAGGGGAACGCGTCGGCGCGTGACGTTATGGCCAAAAAGATCATCGCACTCTCCGGCAGTTATCGGCGCGACGGCATCATCGAGCACGCCGTCGATGCGATCCTGCGGGCCGCGGCCGAAAAAGGGGCCGAGACGGAAAAGGTCCGTCTCATCGAGTCCCGCATCGAGTTCTGCCGGAACTGCCGCAAATGCACGCAGAAGGTGGGGCCGCAACGGGGAGCGTGCGTCCACCGGGACGACATGGAAGAACTGTTGAAGAAGATCGAGGCGGCCGACGGCCTCGTCCTGGCATCGCCCGTGAATTTCTTCGGTGTCACGGCGGTGACGCAGCGCTTCATCGAACGGCTCGTGTGCTACGCCTGCTGGCCCTGGGGAAAGCCGGGGCCCGCCCTCCGGTTGAAGGACCGGGGCATCAGGGCCGTGCTCGTCACCTCGAGCGCCATGCCTGCCGCCCTCGGCCGCGTTTTCACCCGCTCGCTCGGCGGCCTGAAGCGCGCCGCGCAGACCCTGGGCGCAAAACCGGTGGGCACCCTTTTCATCGGCAAGGCTGCCCTGCAAGAGAAACAGGATCTGCCGCAGGCGATACTGGACAAGGCGCAAAAACTGGGGTACGAACTGGCGCGTTAACGATCTTAACCGGGAGCCATTGAATTGATCGACCGAATCCTGCCCGACCTCTACCGCATCACCCTTCCCATGCCTTTCCGCCTCCGACACGTGCACGTTTATGCCCTGCTGCACGACGGTAAGGTGGCCCTTTTCGACACGGGCATGAACATCCCAGAGACGTACACGGTGCTCGACGAGGCGCTGGCGAACCTCGGGAAGACGACAAAAGACATCGACCGAATCTTCCTCACTCATTTCCACGCCGATCACTGCGGGATTGCCGGCAGGATCCAGGAGATCTCCGGCGCCGCAGTCCACCTGTCGGCTGTCGACGAGAGCCGCCTGCAGCAAAACAACAGGCTGGAGGAACTCGCCGGGCGGGCGCGGCAGTTCTTTCTGCCGCAGGGACTCCCGTTAAAGGCCATGGACACGCTGATCAAGCTTATGGCCGTCTTCCGGAAAGCCACAATCCCCTTCCGGGTGGGCAGCCCCCTGGTGCCCCGCGAAAAGACTACCCTTGGGGACAGGTCCTTCGAGGTCATCCCCGCGCCCGGCCACACGGCCGGACAGATGTGCTTCTATTTTCCCGACGAGGCCATCCTTCTTGCAGGCGATCACATCCTGCCCGACATCACGCCCAATCTCAGCCCCGATATCTTCCACCTCGAGTACCGGCCGCTCCGGAGCTTTCTCGAATCCCTGGGCGCCATCCGCGACCTGCCCGTCCGGATGGTCTACCCCGCCCACGGGGACCCCTTCCCCGATCTGCCGAAGCGCGTCGACGAGATCCGGGAGCACCACGCGGAGAGGACGCAGCTGATCGTCGCAGCGCTTCAGGGAAAAGAGAAGACGGCCTTCGAGGTCTCCGGCGTCATCTTCGGGACGGACCTGCCCGAGTTCGACCAGTTCCTCGCCCTCAACGAGACCTACGTCCATATCGTGGAGCTGATGGACAAGGGCCTGGTGAGGGCGGACGAGCGGTACGGGCTTGTCCTCTACCGCACAATCTGAGAGCAGGGCCGAACCCCTTTTATTATTGATTTGGGTCCCTTACTAATGCTAAGTTTGGCGACCGTGCCACAAAGTGAAGCTCCCCGCCCTCAGGGCGAAGCTTCCCGGCAGGGAAAGAACCAAACATGATTGCGCGCCCTAACCCCGCCTGCAAGGCGGGGCCTGCGGGACGCGCCCCCGGTCGATGCGGGGGGGAATCGTCGGCTCAAACATCATCAACTCTGTCATTTTATTAACCTTTTATTAACCTTCCGGAGGAGCGATATGCGAACGACTTTGATCCTGTTTCTTGCTGTCCTGATGGCCGGCTGCGGCGCGGCCACGAACGTCCAGGTCATGAAACCCGTCAACGGAGAGATCCAGTCCTTTCTCACGCCCGAGCTGCAGAAAGGCCGTTGCTACAACTTCCTGTCGGTGGGGCGGGAAGGGGAGATGATTGCCCGGAAATCGAACATTCTCCTCAACGAGTGCAACCTGACGGCGAAGGATGCGGTGAACCGGGTGACCTACCTGACCTACACGACCAAAGACGTCTACGTGGCCGAGAGCGGCGAGAACCAGGTCATTTCGAAGCGGGTCATGGGAAACAAGGACATCGAGATCGAATCGAGATTGTTCTATGAAAAGGAAGGGGGCGTCCGGGGGATCCAGGTGCTGATCAACGACTTCGTCGACAAGAATTACGTCAAGGGATATGAACCGGAATGGGTGGTGCGGGCCCTCTATCGGGAAGTGAAGCTGCAGGACGGGAAAATCGTCGTTGTCCGGGAGGGGATGACGCGAGATGAATTCATGAAAGAGGACGAGATCGAGCATTACAAGATGCTCAACCGGATGCTGAAGTAGAAGACACAATTCCCCGAAATCCGATACCCGTTAAAAATGGCAGGGCCGCAACGGGCCCTGCCATTTTCGTTTCGCGGATCGTGCTGTTTATTCCGACTCTTTCTTCTCGCTCTTCTTGGAGCCATCCTTGGTGACCGGGTTCTGGAGCGAGTAGCCCGACTCCTTCGCCTTGTAGCCCCCGTATGCGCCGGCCCCCGCCGCCGCGGCGTACCAGCAGCCCGAGAGAGCGGGGATGACGAAAAACAGGACGGCGCAGGCAACAAGCTTTCTGAGTGTCATGGATGACCCCCTGATGGTTGAGTCGGCCCCTTCAGCCTTGCCCAGGGTCGCCCAGAATGGTTATCGTATTTATCCGGTCGGACTTTAGCGGACCCCAGGCACGACCTGCCTGTTCGTCTGTTCCACCGGCCGGGAGTGTTGCTTTTTCCAGGAATCGGAGTGCGCCCGATACTCCGACCAGGTCGGGATCGCCAGGGCGACGACAAGCAGAAGACCGATGCACGCGGCAATCCTTTTCTTGCGGGACGGAGCCGCGATCACGACAACGGCCGATACGAGCCCCGCAAGCACGAGGAAGAAAATCCTCCCGTCCGGCGAGCCGATGAGGATTCCCGGTGCCAGAAACAGGGCGGCCAGCACCAGCAGGGCCGTCGAGGAGGAGTCCTTCAATCTTGGGTTCATCATCACCGGATATCAATAAGGTCGAAAAACAGTTTGCATAAAAATCTAATGGAGAAGAATATAGGTCATTCCGGACTTGATCCGGAATCCAGTATTTTCACGGATTCCTGCTTTCGCAGGAATGACAAAACAAGCAAATTCGAGATGGATCTCCTTCGGGGTTGTCACTGAAGGATCGTTCTGCATGACCCTGCAATATTCGTTCTCGCCCTGTGCCGTCGCGTGACCGGGGGCGCGTCCCGCAAGCCCCGCTCTGTGGGCGGGGTTAGGGCGCGCGATCATGTTTGGTTCTTTCCTTGCCGGGAAGCCCCGCCCTGTGGGCGGGGAGCTTCACAATAAAAAACGGGCGGTACCGCGAGACGGCACCGCCCCTTCGTCAATCTGTCGCAAGAAGTTTACCGTTCCCTGCCTGACCGCTGGCCTACTTCACCTCCTCGATCTTCACCACGTTTTCGTACATGGAGAGAATCGGGATCCGCCAGCCGTACTTCCAGATCTTGACCTGTTTGCCTTTCAGCCGGATGGCCTCGTTCTGGATGTTGCCGGAGTCGAACTTGAACCGGTACTTTGCGTCGAAATTGGCCAGGGGCTTGTATTCGGTGGCAATCATGAATTTCCCGTCGACCATGTTCATCTGCGCATCGGTGATCCGCGTCACCACGGTGTCCGAAACGAAGTAGCTGTAAAGCGGCACCAGGATGCAGATCAGAATCGTTGCCACGATGCCCTTGAACTTCGCGCTCTTCAGAAACTCCATCATAGCTTTCCTCTCTATCCTGCCGGGTGACTTGCATTTGGCTTATGGCATCCGGCCGCTCAGAGAAGGTAAGAAGGTGAGAGGGTAAGAACGTTGGATGAGTCTGTGGCAGTAATCTTGCCCCCCTGCTTCTCCAACCTTCTCACCTTCATACCCTCTTACCCTCTGATTTATGGGGTGCCTTGCATACCGCCGCTCTCGAACAACCGAAAAAAGAACATTATCCTTCGGTGATGGTCAACTTGACCATCTTGTCGCCCTGCCGGATCGCGTTGACCACATCTGTCCCCTCGACGACCTTCCCGAACACCGTGTGCTTGCCGTCCAGGTGCGGCTGGGGCGAGTGGGTGATGAAGAACTGGCTGCCGTTGGTGTTGGGTCCCGCATTGGCCATGGAGATGAAACCTGTGCCGTGCTTCAGGGGATTGCCCTTGCATTCATCCTCGAACTGGTAACCGGGTCCTCCGCGCCCCGTGCCCGTGGGGTCACCGCCCTGGATGACGAAATCATCGATTACCCGGTGGAACACGACACCGTCGTAAAAACCTTCCTTGGACAGGAAGACGAAGTTGTTTACCGTCTTGGGGGCATGCTGGGGATAGAGCTCGAGGACGATATTTCCCTTCGTCGTCTCGATCGTCAGTCGGTAGTTCTTGGCCGCGTCGATCTGCATTGCAGGCGGGGTCCGCCACTGCTTGTTCGCCATGGTTCGCTTCTCCTTTCCGGTTCCCGCTTTGGCCACGGCCCGCGGGTTGAACATCTATTATTGCTAACAGAGGCGGGCGGTCAAGTCAAGCCGGTCCCGCCGAACAGGGCTTCGAAAAAAAAGTTGCAAGGGAGACGAATCGGGGGCATAACCTCCCGATGCTCCTGCGCGACACAGCTTTTGTCCTCATTACAACGGTGGCCGTCTACGCGTCGATCTACGCGCCGCAGCCCATCCTGCCGCTTCTGGCCGGGGAGTTCGGCCTGACGACCTCCGGCGGGGCCCTGCTCATGACGGCCGTGCTGCTGCCCCTGAGTTTTGCCCCCCTGTTCTACGGCCTCCTTCTGGAATCGCAGCCCGCGAAGCGGATGCTGCTCATCACGATCGGGGTCCTTGCGCTGCTGCAGGCAGCCTTCGGGGCCGCCGAGACCTACGGCCTGCTCATCACCGCCCGTCTCTTCCAGGGGGCCTGTGTTCCGGCGACCCTGGCTGCCATCACCTCGTATCTCGCCTACACGGTGGACCGGGAACACATCCAGCGGGCGATGACCTACTACGTGGCGGCCAATATCCTGGGCGGCTTCGTGGGGCGGGTTCTCTCGGGTTGGGTCGCGACGAACGCGGGGTGGCGCTACACCTTCTTTCTGATCGCCCTGGCATTGGCCGGCTGCTTTGTAGCCGTGACGCGGATGAAGGCCGACTCGCGCCTGTCCATGTCATCCGTCCGCCTCTCGGCCGTCATGCCGATCCTCCGAAACGGGGACATTTCGAGGCTCTATGCCGTGGCCTTCACGATCTTCTTTGCCTTCATGGCCCTGCTCACGTTCCTTCCCTTCCGGCTCAAGGAGATCGACCCCTCCTACACGGCCTTCGTAATCTCCATGATGTACTCGGGATTTCTGATGGGGATCGCGGTGTCGGCGTCGGCGACGACAATCATCCGGCTCGCGGGAGGCGAGAAGAGGGCGATGACGATCGGGCTTACGCTCTTCGGCGTCTCCATGCTCCTCATCAACGTACCGAGCGGCGCGGGGATCTTCGTCATCATGTTCGTCATGTGCGGGGGGATGTTCTTCGTGCATGCCGTCGCCATGGGGACGATGAACAAACTCGCCACGGAGAACCGGGCCGTCGCAAACGGCCTCTACATCTCCATTTACTACACGGGGGCGGCACTGGGCTCCTATCTGCCCGGCCTGATCTACCAGGGCGCCGGCTGGGCGGCCTTCACCCTCACCCTCACGGCTGCCATTGCGGGAGCCGTCGTGATCACCCGGGGCCTGAAGATCTCGGGCTGACAGAGGGCATCATCGTCCCGGATCGATCGCAGTCCGGTTCAGGCTGTTGTTCTGCGCGGATTTGCCGGTTGACGGGGCATTGCCCTTTGAGGGGGCGACCTGGACCGCCCTGGCGTCCTTGAGCTGCTTTTCCCGTTCCTTTTCCTGCCGCTTCCTGTCCTCTGACATCTTCAACAGCATATCCTTCTGCGTCTGGCTCTGTTGCGGCTGGCCCGGACGTACATTCGGCGATTTCGGCGCTACGGGCGGTGTCGGCTTGACGATTGGGGCCGGCTTTACAGACTGCGGGGACTGCTTGCCGGGCTGTGCCTGTGGTTGCGGCTGTCCGGCCTGGTTGTTGCCGGCGGCAAGGGCCGCACCGGAAAGGGAAAGAAAGAAAACGAACGTGACGAATAACGCGAATGTCCGGGTGTCTTTCATGGTGACTCCTCTTTGTGGGATAAGCCGGGCAGTTGCCCGGCCATGAACTCCTAGCATTTTATAGGCCAGCGGGCGTCTGCCCTGATCGCGTTCCGGTTGGTGGAACGAAGCGGCCCCGCATGACGGGCGTTGAGAAAGCCGCCGCACGGGTCGGTGATCCCGGTCAAAAAATTGCATGGTTTCCTGCCGGAAGAAGTCCCGAAGAAAGGGTTCCACTGGCGCATGACGAATCAAAACGAAGGCAAGCGGCCGAAAAAAAGCCGGTTTCTTGCCCGATCCCTCCTGTTCCTCGCTCTTCTCTGGGTCGGATTTACGGCGGTCTCCTGGGTGCTGGGCCGGCAGGCCGTCGAACGGTACTGCACGGGGCTTGCGCCGGGGGCCACCATCGAGCAGGCCCGGGACAACGCCCGCGCAGAAGGACTCCGGTTCCCGGCCAGGGACATGGCGCCCCCCGCCGGGGAAGGAATCGCACTCGTGACCAGCGCCGACGTCTTCGGCCGCTACGTCTGCGAGGTAAGGCACGACGGCAAAAACGTGACGGGGGCGGCGCTGCGATTTCTGGATTGAGATCGGAAAAAACTGGAATGAAAGAGGCATGACATGAAGAAACCACTCACGCGATTCCTCCTGGTATTCCTGTTCATCCTGGCGCTGATGCCGGCGCAGGATGCCTTCGCCGGCTGGCAGATCCACTACTCGGGCAAGGCGGCGAAGATGTTCGGTTACGGCGGCCGGGGAAATTTCGCCACGAAATCCCAATGCGAATCCTACCGGACATCCCGTCCCGGGTTCGAGTCGATGAACTCCTATTGCAGCGGCTTCGATGCCCCGAAGCCAACCGTTGCCCCCGCGCCGGCCTATCGGCCGCCTTCCGGGCAATCGAGCGCCCCCGCATCCGGTGGGCAGGCACAGCAGCAGGACCCGGCGGCGCTCGCGGCGCAACGTCTGCAGGAGGAAGCGGCCGCCAAACAGCGCGCGCAGGTTGCCGCCATGGAACGGGCGGCCGCCGTGCTGCAGCAGCAGCAATTCGACCAGGGAAAGAGCGCCCTGGCGGGCGATCTTCGCAGCCGCCTGAATGCCTCCGGGGGCACGAACTGGCAGGCGCTAAGCAACTGCTGGGCGGCCCGGGCGGGCGAGGCGGCCCAGAGGGGCGATCGGGCCGGCGCGAAAAACTATGCCGATTACTCCATCGCGGCCCGGGAGGGCAAGTCCGTCCCGGCGTGCCACGCGGGGCAAGCCCCCGCGGTCCCCATGCCGCAGGGCGTGACGATCGTCGACGACGACAAGGTGCGCCGGATGGAAGAGCAAATGCGGCTCGACCCCCGCATCGCCGCCCTGTACGGAAAGAGGGAAGAAGCCAGGGCGACGACGGAAAAGAAGAAAGCCGATGTGGTGAGCCTCGAGAAGACAAGCCGGAGCACGACTGACCCGAAGGCGAAGGAGGAGACGGACGCCCTCCTGGCCGAGGCGAAAAAAGCCCTCGCCGATGCGCAGGAAGAAGACCGCAGGGCCACGGAGGAGATCAACAGGGCGGAGAAGGAATGGAAGGCCCTCAACGATGCGAAGGCGCGCTCCGAGCAGGCACGGCCCGGCGCGTCGGCGACCCGCTGAGAACCGGAATCATCCCCGAAGGGAAGACATATCAACGAAGGAAAGGGAAGACAGATGAACCGGACAAGGATGTTGATCGTGATTGCAGCCGTGCTGCTCTGCGCGGCTTCGGCCTGGGCCCAGCAGGCCATCCCGGAGGCGGCGAAGAAGCACCTGCTTGCCGGGATCGACGCCATCGAGAAGGCGAAAACGCCTGCCGATTTCGACAGGGCCGTAGGTGAGTTCGAGGCAGCCGCGAAGATCGCCCCCGACTTGCCCGAGGTATACTACTTCCTCGGCAAGACCCTCTCCATGACCCGCGGCAGGACCAAGCAGGCTGTCGACGCCTACAACCGCTACCTGGCCCTGGCCCCGAACGCGCCCGATGCGGCAAAGGTGAAAGCAGAGATCGCGGAGCTGGAAAAGATGCGCGCCTGGACGCGCAAATCGGGTTCCATCGGCATGGTGGCGGTAGCCCTTCCGGACGGCTTCTATCTCCGGAGCGTTCACCCCACCTCGCCGGCCGCGGCGGCGGGCCTCAGGCAGGCCGACAAGATCCTCGCCGTGGACGGACGGCCCACGAAAGGCATGACGCTGCTGCAGTTCAGCGAGCTCCTGGACGGCGCGCCCGGATCGACCTGCTCCATGGACGTGGTAAGAGGAGCGGCGCCCATGAAAGTGACCTTCAAACGAACGGAGCCCTTCGGCGCCAAGGGTCTTTTCAGGGAAATCGACGGAAGCGATCTCGGAGGCGAGGTGTCCCAGTCGAAGATCCCCGTGGCCGTCTTTTTCTGCACGGGTTACAACACGGACTGCATGACCCTGAGCCGGACGTCCATGCGAGTGATGGGGTTTTACCGGGGGAAAGTGAAGTTCGTCAACATCAACGTGGATGAGACCCCGGAGCTGGCGAAGAAACTCAACATCACGTCGGTCCCCACGACGCTGCTCTACAAGAACGGCGATCACGTGGGCACGGTCATGGGTCCAAACGTCAACGAACTGATCCAGAAACTGAACGTGATGCTGGCCGAGGATGCTGCCCCGGCGCAGGGTACCGCCGCGGCGCAGAATGTCCGCCCGGCGCCGACCGGGCAGGAAACGCCCTCCCGGGGCAGGCGGTAATCCGGCAGGAAGGAAAGACCTCGGGAACACAAAGCCCGGTCATCGCGACAAGCCGTTACACAAATGTGTGGAAAATATATTCAGTTCTGTTGAGAATCCCCAACCGGCCTTCGATAGCCGGTCGCCCAAGGTGTTGAAAAACCTGCGGGCGAAGCCGAAGAGGCGGAAGGAAAGATTCCTGCCACCGGGCTTTCCCGGGCCCCGGTCGCGGAGCAGGGCCGAGGGTAATTATCCTTGAGCGCCGCGGGCTCGAACCGTCAATGAATCTGGGTTCTTCCGGCGTTCCGGGACCATTATTTCAACACGTTCAGCGATCGGCTATCGGCCTTCGGTTGGGGATTCTCCTTTCCAGGCAAAATTTCTTGCCAAGTCCTACCATGCCAAGTCTTTCCAGTACTTCCTCCTACCATGAGTTCATGTATAAAGGGGTATAATCATGAACAAGGGTGAGGCAGGAGGACTCAGTGCTTCCTGGGCGTCAGAGCCCTCATTTCAGTCTGTCCCAAGCCTCTCTGAGCCATGATAGGTTGGTTGGGTCTTTGAACCCTGGTCACGCTGGAGGATTGGCCCGGAGGCTGCGGTATCTGCTCTCTCCGTTTTAGCTGGTTGGAGGTGATGCCATGTCTGGATCAAGGAGTCCTTTTCAGGGTTTTGTTGGCATTGATGTATCCAAGGATAAGTTCGATGCCTGTGGAATCGGGGAGGACGGAACAAAGCTTTTCAGTTTTCTGCGACCATGGACCGCCACGGGTTTGAGAAGCTGAAGGGTCATCTTTCATCCGCTTCTGTTCTCATCGGGATGGAGTCGACAGCAACTTATCACGTAAATCTCTTTTCGTATCTGGTTTCCGAGGGGTATGCCGTTGTTGTCCTCAACCCGCTGTTGATTTCCAATTACGTCAAGATGCAGCTCCGCAAGACCAAGACGGACAAGAAGGACGCCGGGGTGATTGCCCAGTTTCTCCTTGCGAACAGGGACACTCTTGTACGGAGGGCTCGCCCCTGATCTCGGATCTTCGGGAACTTGCCCGCCAGCGCGAGAGTCTGGTGGACCAAATGACCTCCCTGAAGAACGACATTAAACGGATCCTGAACATCACGTTCCCGGAGCTTGAGCATATGGCGGGGATTTTCACGAAGTCCATGCTCAAGCTGCTGCAGCGCTATCCCTCTGCCCATGCCCTCGCGGAGATCGATCAGGGAGAGTTGACCCGGATGCTGATCGAGGATTCCTACGGACGGAAGCGAGGTGCCTTTGCCGAGGCGCTATTGAAGGCCGCCCGGTCCTCCATCGGGACCCCTAGCCCCATGAAGGATGTGATTCTCAAACAGAAGATCTCCCTGCACCTTCATCTTGACGAAGCCCTCCGGGAGATCACGGATCTGCTGTTGGAGACGAGCCGGGGGACGATGGGCAACGATCTCCTGAACTCCATCAAGGGTATCGGGGACAAGACCGCTGCCGGTTTCCTCATCGAGATGGGCGGCGACATCCAGCAGTTCGATGATCCCAACAAACTCATCGCCATGGCCGGGATTGACCCTGCTGTCCGCCAGTCCGGAAAATATGAGGGAAGCAGCAAGATCACGAAGCGGGGCAACCGGCACTTGCGAAGGATCATCTGGTTGATGACGACACAGGTCATTCACTACTGTGATGTCTTCAGGATTTATTATTGGAAGCGTAGGAAGGACGGACTGCCTTACAAAAAGGCCGTCCTGGCCACAGCTCACAAGTTGATTCGGTTATCTATGCCATGCTGACACGACGAGCAGCATTCTGCCCGGTAGCGAACTCATGATAGTTGACTGAAAGCGTTAGATCTGACTTTCTTGTAGGCATGCAGAAGTGCAAGTGGTTATAATCAACTATGTCACAACCCGATCCGTGTGACTGTAAACATCAGTGGAGGACTCTGTCATGTCTGTCATATGGGTTGAAGTTTCAATCATCGTGCTCCTTATTTTTTTAAACGGCATCTTTGCAATGTCTGAATTTGCAGTCGTCTCAGCCCGAAAGGCGCGGCTTCAGCAATTGACTAGCGAAGGAAATTCCAAGGCGAAAATCGCCTTGGAACTTGCGAATGCACCCGGTTCCTTTCTCTCAACCATCCAGATCGGGATTACGCTTATTGGAATACTGGCCGGTGCCTACGGCGGCGCAACCGTTGCGACGGCATTGACATCCTACCTCGAAAAAATCCCTCTGCTTGCTCCCTATCGCGAAACCATCAGCTTAGGTTTCGTGGTCATCGTCATCACTTATTTCTCCCTGATTATCGGGGAATTGGTGCCAAAACGCATTGCGTTGAACAATCCGGAGCGGATCGCCATGATGATAGCTAAACCGATGCGCACACTATCCACGATGACCCTGCCAGTGGTTCATTTATTAAATTTATCTACAAATGCAGTCTTTTCGATACTTCGCATCAAACCTTCGGGGGAACCCTCAGTAACGGAAGAGGAAGTGAAAATCCTGATTGATCAGGGCGCCCGGAGTGGCGTGTTTGAGGAAATGGAACAGGATATGGTAGAAAGCGTCTTCCGCCTCGCCGACAGGAAAGTAAGTGCCATCATGACGGCCCGCCCGGATATGGTATCTCTGGATTTGGATGATCCTTCTGAGATAAACTGGAAAAAAATATCCGAAAGCGGACATTCCAACTATCCCGTGTACAAGACGTCCGAGGATGACGTAGTGGGTATCGCGTCTATCAAGACCCTGTGGGCGAGGATGTCAGTCGGTCAGCCAGCTGACTTAAAAAGTTCTTTGCTAAAGCCTCTGTTCGTGCCTGAAAACCTGCCGGCACTCAAGCTGCTGAAGCTTCTGAGGCAGTCCGGCAGGCATGTAGCGCTTGTCGTTGACGAATATGGCGATATCCAAGGCCTTGTAACGTCACAGGACATCTTCAAATCGATTGTCGGCGATCTAGCATCCGATCATCCACTAGACGAATCACTTGCTGTGCAGAGAGAAGACGGCTCCTGGCTTCTGGACGGTAGTATCCCGATCGACGAATTTAAGGAAATTTTTCATATCGGTCACATCCCGGATGAGGAGGAAGGTCAATTCAATACTCTTGGCGGTTTGATGATGACGCATTTGGGTCGTATACCGGCAGTTACTGATCACTTTGAATGGGCTGGTCTTCGTTTTGAAGTGATAGACATGGATGGCAGGCGGGTCGATAAGGTTCTGGTCACATCTATCGAAGGAGAGTCGGAATAGGACGAGATGATCGATACGTCACCTGAAAGCGCGAGGCAACACCTAAAGCCATATCCAGGCGGAAAACCCTTAATTCGAAATGAATAAACAGCCACTGCTATATATCCTTTTATCTGCGGCCTTCTTCGGTATCAGCCCACCTTTTGCCAAGGTGCTTGTTGCTGATATACCCCCCGTTGCACTGGCTGGACTCCTCTATGCAGGTGCATTTCTCGGTTTGTCATTGTATTCACTCGCCAGAAAGTCTGTTTCGGTCAAACCTGATAGAGAAAAGGCGACATTGGTAAGAAAGGATTATCCCTGGCTGATCGGCGCCACTGTCTCCGGTGGAATAATAGCACCCATAAGCCTGATGTTCGGGCTGAGTCTCCTCTCTGGATTTTCAACCTCGTTATTGCTTAATCTCGAAGGGGTTGCCACAGCTGTAATTGCCGTTGTATTTTTCAAAGAGAACGCAGGGAAACGATTATGGTGGGCTCTGGCCTGCATGATCTTGGCAGGAATATTATTGGCATGGAATCCAGATCGGGGCGAGTTCAATATGCTGGGGCATCGACAATAACCTGACCCGGCATATCTCAGCCAGAGACCCGATACAGATTGCTCTCATTAAAGGACTGGTTTCCGGGGCGACATCACTTTCGCTTGCTTATGTCCTCGGAATGGGAATTTCCTGGAATGTGAACATTATCTATGCCTTGCTGTTGGGCACCTTCAGTTACGGCATCAGCCTTGTCTTTTTCATCAAAGCTCTCGAAGGATTAGGCTCGTTCAGAACAGGTGTCTTTTTCAGCCTGGCCCCCTTCATCGGCGCGGTCACATCACTGATACTGCTTCGGGAATGGATCGGGTGGGTCATGTTTCCAGCAACAGGACTCATGGTTGCGGGTCTCTGGCTGATGATTGAAGTAAAGCATTCTCACCTGCATGTGCATGAAGAAATGACTCACGCGCATTTACATGGCCATGAGGATATTCACCATCGCCATGTACATTCCGGCACCTTTCAAGAACCTCATGTTCATGAGCACACACACCTCGAAAAAGCCCATGCTCATACCCACTGGCCTGACACACATCACAGGCATGAGCATGATTCTTAAACGTGCATCCCTGCGTTGGTTTTGTATCCTCACCGAAAGACCAAAAGCTCCATCAATCCTGAAAAGGCCATTGAATCGGAGTCGTCCTTCCACATTTCAAGTGTCAATCAATGGATTTTTATACTCTTAGACGTCAGAAGTAGGTGAAATACATTTAGTAGAGCTCATCAACATTTGTATTGAACACCCAGGACATTTCTAAGGAGCCGGAAACGTCGCTTCGGGACGAGAAAAGGGCGACGCATGGTGCGTTGCCCTTTTCGAATGAACAGGCCTATAACTTACTCCACACCTTTGTGTAACGGCTTGTCATCGCGACCGGGCTTTTTTGCGGCCCCGCTTCAGAATTTCCCCTGTTTCAATGTCGGCGGGGGCTTCGTTGCCTTGACCTGGGGCGACTCGGGCCACACGGTGGGCATGCAGATCAGGTTGACGACATGGTCGATCGGATCGAGGGCCCTGCGGGCCTCGTCCTGGCAGCCCCTGAGTGCTGCGTCATAGGTCTTGTATTTCCCCGTGTGGGAGCCGTCGGTGATGTTCATCTGCCCTTCCGCGGTGTGGAATTCGAGGATCCAGTAGAAACTATACCCCCCCTCCTTCAACTCGGGCATCTTCGTCCCCTTCGAGACACACATCGGCGGTCGCTCCGGATCGAAACACTCACAGTCCTGCGATGCCTTCCTCGCGGGGTCGTTCTGCCAGCGCCTGAGCAGGGCGGCGCAATCGACCTTCGGCACGGTCCCGTCGGGCGATACCATGAGCGAGCTCACGGTCCGCAGCGCATCGTCGGCGCGCTTGCTTCTCGTCTCGGCGGCGGCCCGGGCGGCCACGTTCTTTCTCTTTGCCTCCAGGGCCTTGTCGCGGGCGTGGCGGCCGATACGCTCTGCCTCGGCATTTCCCTTTGCCTGCGCCTGCCGGATGATGTCCTCGGTCTTCGTAATCGTCCGGTCGTTCTGCTCGATTGCCCGATCGAGCCTCCGGATCTCGTCGGCCGCGTCGGCCTTCATCTTCACCAGCTTCTCGTACGTGCCGACCAAGTTCTCGGTCTTCATGGCCTCGGGAGGGGCTGCGCCGGCGACGGCCGGCATGAAAAGAAAACTCAAGGTCAGTAAAACAGCGATTGCCCTGACCCTCATCCACACCCGCCGCTCACGGGTGCCGTTCATGTCAAATCTCCCGGTCGATGCCCTCATTGGCCGTCAAACCCTCCCTGGCCCCGCTCGATTTTCTGGAGCTGCTGGAAGGCGCTGCCCGAGTTGCCCTGCCTCTGCGGGGGGCAGACTGTCTGGTACTGGCTGCAGACCTTCTGCTGCTGGGTGCAGACCTGCTTCTTCTGTACGCAGACCTGCTGCTGTTGCAGGCACCGGCCCTTGGTGTCGTACCGTGCGCATCGATTCTGATACTGGGTACACTGCGTACCGTACTGGACGCACTTGACGGCCTCCCTGACACACTGCTGTTTGCACCCGCTCTGGGCAGGGGCGCTCCGCGCGGCGCCAGGAACGAGACAGAAACCGATCACGATGAAGAACGTCAGCCGAAGAAAAATGTGAGACATGATTCTCCCTTTCCGATTTGACAGGCATGCACGGTCAGTGAGGCATGCAAGATTGATGCGGACAGAACGCCTGCCGGGGTGACCTTTATTGATAAATTTTCCCGTGCACCTTGAGGTGCGTCAGGTAGACGACCTCGCAGGAGCCGTCGCCGCGGTCCGTCGTGGAGATCGACGATTTCCACCAGTAGTTCTGCGATTTCTTTACCGCGGCCACATCCACGAGGTGCCCCGTCATCTCCACGGTGTCGCCTTCCTTCAGGCTCTTCACCGCCTTCGTCAGGTTCGGGGTGGCGGGGATCAGGTGGTTATTCGAACTGTGCTGCGCGACAAAGTCGTTGTTGTAGCCGAAGTCGTTGCCTGCGTGCCAGAAGTACCACCGGTTGCCCTGCGACCACTTGAGCCTCTTGTACGTCCCGTTCTCGGCGAGTTTTCCCCAGCACAGGGCCACGTCGGCAGGCGAGATGAGTGAGTTCCATCCCGAGTGGTAATTTTCCCGGCTGACCACGACCCCGCGAACCGTGTAGGCGGCCTTCTGCGTGATGGTGATTGCATAGCCGTCCTTCGTCACCCGGACGATTCCGGGCTGACGCGTTTCCATCGACGGCGGCTCCAGGACGTTGATCGGGGATCCGTCCCGGCCCGACGGGCTGGGCCCGCAGGACAATACGAGAATGATGGTCAGGGTTGCTGCAGCTAGACGGAAAAACGGCATGTCCCGGTCCTGCAGGATGGTTTTTGTGCCCTCCGGGGCGGCATCTCAGGATCTTGCAACTTTCGCACCTGCCTGCGACAATCTCCTTGCCGATGGTGCGCCGGTTTACGTTTCAGGTGAAAAAAGCGGCAAATAAAGGTAGAGTACGTCTAAAGAATGTGCGAAAGGAGGACGGAATATGAACGGCCGGATTTTACGTCGGGTTATGCTGCCGCTTGCCCTGGCGGTTGCATGCACGTTTGTCTTTTCGATCGGGGCCTCGGCGGCGCCCGCAGCGGATGCGAAGAAATTCGAGGAGTACCGGGCGGCGATCAAGAAGGCCCACGGCATCGACATCAGGAACTACAGGCAGAAGCTCAAGGGCGGCAGGTCAGACGGCAAGCAGGTGACGGACTTTGATCTCGACCAGCTGATCATGGGGATCAAGGTCGAGCAGGAGCACACGACGGACAAGTATACGGCCCTCGAGATCACGATGGACCACCTCGATGAGATCCCCGACTATTACACGCGTCTGCATGAAATGGAGGAGACGGCTGAAGAGGAGGCTGCCGAAGAGGCGAGAAAGAAAGAGCAGCATCAACACAAGCACTGAGAAATCGATCCCCGCGGTGAAAAAAGAGGGCCCATCCGGTTGATGGGCCCTCTTCTGCGATTTGAGCCGGTCCACTGCCCTGCGCCCGATTCGTAAAGGCAAGGCAGGTCAACGTGTCGATGAAAATCAGAATCCCACCGTTATGGCCCGGAAATCGAGTAGTCCATCGCGGGCTTGTTGAAGCCGTGCTTGTAGCCCACATCGAGATCGATGTTCTTCGTGATCTCGTAGATGAAGCCACCCAGGATGTAGGCAGGCGGCGTGTCGGTGAACGTGTCGTCGGTCAGGAGGGGATGGGCGCCGAGGGCCGGGGCGGCCCGGAGAATGAGGATCGAAGACAGTGCCGCGGAGAGAAATAAACACTTTTTACGTTTTATCCATCGTGTCTCTGCATGCATGGACAAAGTGCTCCAGTGCCCTGGGGCGGCTCGGCAGGTGGAGATGGGCGTAGCTTGCCAGGATGTTTCCCTTCTGGAATCCTTCCTCGACGGGGGCATCGAGCCAGCGCTTCTTCATGCTGTACACGCACCGCCAACCCTCAATGCCTGCGGGGTTTGCCGTGAGTGTCGAGTGGTGGAACTCGTGACCGCGGACGCTGTCTCCCGCAAGGCCCCAGAGGGAATCCTCCTCGAGGGTCACATGGACGTAGGATAGCGCCTGAAGGCCGGCGTGCATCTTCGTTGCGGCCGGGAGAAGCCCCGCCATGGGGTGCCGTTTCCCGTCCACCGTCTCGAGCTCCCTGCAGAGGTACATGAGCCCGCCGCACTCGGCGTAGACGGGGCGGCCGGAGGCGGCAAAGCCTCTCACGGCGTCGAGCATGGGCTCGTTTGCCGAAAGCTCGGCCGCCATCTCCTCGGGATAGCCGCCGCCCAGGTACAGGGCGTCGAGCCCTTCCGGGAGATTCCGTTCTGCCAACGGCGAGAAGTGAACGATGGAGCAGCCCGCATCCTCCAGTTCGTCGAACATATCGCGGTAGTAGAAATGAAAGGCCGCATCGCAGGCCACACCCAGGCGCGCCCGTTCCGCAAGGCCTTTTCTCCCGGGGGCCTCCACGTACAGAAGCGGCGCACTGCGGGCCATGTTGACGATTTCGCTCAGGGTGGAGTAGTGCTCGAAGGCATCCGCCATGGCCTCGAGGGTCCGGGGCGGAAGGTTGCGCGAGTCGGCCGTCACGAGGCCCAGGTGCCGGCTGGGAAGCTCCGGCAGCGCCCCCCGGGGCACGGCGGCCACCATGGGTGGCAGTCGCGAGGCCTGCAGCGCCTCGGCCAGCAGGATCCCGTGGCGCACGGAACCGCAGTGGTTGGCGATGACCCCGGCCAGCGTCACCGTGCGGTCGAAGGTGGCAAACCCCTTCACAACGGCGGCGAGGCTTCGTGCCATGCCGTAGACGCCGGCCACGAGGATCACGGGGGCCTTGAGCCAGGCGGCGATCTGGGCCGTACTCCCCTCGAGACTGTCCGGTTCGGCCCCGTCGAAGAGCCCCATGACGCCCTCGATGACGGCGATGTCGGCATCGGCCGTGGCGCGCGCCACGAGCTTCTCCACGTACTCGCGCCCCATCATCCAGCCGTCGAGGTTGTAGCAGGGCCTGCCCGAGGCGATGGCGAGCCAGGAGGGGTCGAGGAAATCGGGCCCCACCTTGAATGTCTGGACCCGCGTCCCCCTGCGGCGCAGCGCCGCCACGAGGGCAAGGGTGAGTGATGTCTTTCCGGCGCCGCTTTCGGTTGCGCCGATGACAATCCGGGGACAGTCGATCATGACGGCATCACCTGTTTGCGGGACGTTGCAATCCCGTTTTTTACAAGATTTCTTGCAAAATCGGGGCCTGTCAGCGGAGCGCAACAAGTCCCTTGTGGAGCAGCGCGAAAATCGTGGCGGCCAGGATCGTCATGGCGAACAAAAGGGCGTTGGCCTGCCGGATATGAGCCGGCTCGAGACGGTGCACGGGGTCGCCCATGAAGGGCTCGGGGTCGAACTTGCCGTCGCGGAAGACGGGGCCGCCCAGCTGCACCCCCAGGGCCCCCGCCATGGCCGCCTCGACACGACCGTCATTGGGGTTTTCCTGCGTCGACCCGTCGCGGCCGCTGATGCGCAGGGCCGCCAGCGGCCTCATTCCCAGAAGCATCGCCGCCACCGCCATGAAAAAGACCGCAACCCTTGCCGGCAGCCAGTTGGCCAGGCGGTCGAGCCAGGAGGAAAAACGGCCGAAGTCGTAGTACTGCTCGTTTTTGTGGCCGAAGGCCGAGTCGAGGGCATCAATGGACTTGTAGAGGATGACGCCCAGGGGGCCGAAGAGGAAGGCGCAGATGAGCGGGGCGATGACGTCGTTGACGCTGCGGCGGGCGACACTCTCGATGGCCGCCCGGGCGACCTCCTCGCCGTCCATGCGGTCCGTGTCGCGGCCGACCATTTCGGAGACACGCTTTCGCCCCAGGACGAGGTTGCCCACCTCGAGGGCCCGGCAGACTTCGGCGCTTCGGTCGGCGAGGGCCCGCGCGGAGAGGGCCGTGTAGAAGATCCAGATCGAGAGGGCCGTATACACCCAGGGATGCAGGGAAGCCGCGAGCCGCAACAGCCCCCAGGCTGCAAGGCCCGCCAGGCCGATCACCATGACGGCGGCCAGCACCCCCGCCTCCCGGGGCGACTTGATCATCCTCCGCACCGAGGGCTCCAGGGCGAGGGCAAAGCGCCGCACCATCCTTGCCGGGTGGGGGATGCCGCGGGGGTCCCCGAAGAGCAAATCGAGGAACAAAGCGAAAAGTATCTGGATCTCGAGGCTCATGTCGGGCGTACTATACAGGAAACGAGCCCCGACGCTCAAGCACGGAAGTGCATCGATTTAGCACAGTAAAGAAAGGCAGAGCCATTTCTGACTCCGCCTTCCCTCCTTCCTTCTCTTCCGTGACGTTTACTTCCTGAACTTTCTGCTTACTCCTGCCAGCCCGATAAGGCCGAGGCCGATGAGCAGCAGGGACGCGGGTTCAGGGACTTGGGCGAGAGAAAAGTCAACCTGTAGGACTGAATTGAAACCGCCAGCCACGCCAGTCGAGATATCGACCCTGTAAATTGTCTGGCCGTCCGTCGAAACGATGCCGATGCGCTGAAAGTCTGCATTTCCGGGCAGGCCGGGAAAAGTGAAACTCTGGCCTGGTGCGGCAAAGTTCGGGTTGTCCCAAACTTCTATGGTGACAGATCCCGGATCGGCGAGTTGACCCCGGAAGGAAAAATCGCCAAAGAGGGTTGGGTCGACAGGTGTGAAGGTCAGGAGTGTAAGAACTGTCGGTGACACGACCGAGCTGATGTTTGCATACCCGCTACCCGTACTCACGGGAGCATTCGTCACGACATCCACAACCGGACCGGAGGCTGGATTGCCGACATTACCCGAGAAGCTGGTAACAGGAAAAGGAGGAGGATTGGCTCCGTCAATGAAGAAGAACAGCCCTCCGGGATTTGGATCGGCAATAAAATTAGCATTCGCCTCGTGACTTGTGATCCCGAAAAGGGTCATAGTGAGCGCGAGAACCCCAAGAACTCGAATTAATGGTTTCATTTTTGGCCTCCTTCGTTAACCCGTTGGTATGTGTGCTTTCCGCTTTTTTGCGAAAATTCGGAATAATTTCAAGGACGACCAGGAAGAACTTGAACAGTGAATTAGAAGTGATTAGAGAATTGAAAAGGAGATGATTAGCTTGAGCCTGTACATGTATGAAGCACGAAGCATGCCTTTTTTTTATGTGCATGATTTAACAGTTATTTGTTTATAGAAGGATCTTCAATTTAACGAGGATTTGTAAGAATTACCGACGCTGAAACCGATTCAAAAGAACAAAGACGATAAAGATGTGCATGATAATAAGGCGTTAGACGAAACAACGGTATTTGTAAGATATGCCGACATTCTTTCCAATTTATGTGTCCGATATCATTGATTAATCCATTCCCTTAGGCAAATTCAGGTTTAAGATTGGTGTCTTCTCAGTTCATCGAGATTGGTTGACTCACTGTCCTGAAAAACCGAGTCAGATTGAGAGGGGGGATGATGGAAAATGGCGGGGAGCAAATGAACTTGATTCATGTCCGCAATCAGTGATCTTCATCGCATAGATGAGGTAGGTGAAGCCGATAAACTTGTTGGACAGGATTGGGGCAGAGTTTGATGCTGCCGGCGATGATTAACGGGTCAGGGATGAAATGTGTGATCGTCTTTTCCCCTGAACAGAACTACGGAAAGACAGACCAGGAAAATCGACAGCAGATTGATCGCATCGCTCTCATCGAGCAAGGAGATCCGGCTGCCGAGCAGGTTCGACAGCCAGACATACAACGCCCACATCACCATCAATTCGATGAAATCAGGCAGATGCGCTGACCATTCCCGCCCGCTGAACAGGGTGGCGAAGTGTTTCGCCACCCCGAGGATCAGGCAAAGAATGAAGGGAATGCCGGAGATCTCTGCGAGCGTACTCATGAAGGCACCCATGGGCGTACGATCCGTAGAGGCAGGCTAAGAATGAAGACAGTAAAGTAAGTTAGTTGATGTAACGCTGAATGGTTTACGGATTCACGAACGAAGAGAACTGCCACGCCGACTCTTACGTATAAAAATTAGCAGGGTTTATTTTCTTGTCAAGCCGGATTTTGTTCAACCAGGCTGCCATGCCCCCTTCCGGCCGGGATTGACGGCAGATGCCAGGATGACGGGAGAACGATAAAGATCGTGAGCGACCTGTACAAACGCATGCGGCGAGGCACTGAAGAATACCGCAAGCCCGCTTGCGGGTGCCCTGCCGGGCCCGTCGCTTGACGAACCGGCGGAAACGGGTTATACGTTACAAAAATGTAATCGTCTTTCGGGGTCCAGAATTCGTTCTGGAGGGAACCGGGATATGGTCGGGCCGCCGTCTCATGTTGGGGTTGCGGCCTTTGCTTTTGTCCTCAAGGAGACAGCCGTGAGCGAAAGGCAGATCTGGATCACCACATTCGACCTGGAGAGGCTGAGCAGTCTCATCGACGGGGTCAGGGCAACGGGTCCGCAGAAAAAAGCATACCTGGGCGAATTGGAGAAGGAACTCGAGCGAGCCAGGATGGTGGACCCCGAGAAAATCCCTGGCGATGTCATCACCATGAACTCGGTCGTCCGGATCCGGGATCTCGAGTCGCGCGAAGAAACGACCTACACGCTGGTGTTTCCCGCAGATGCGCGCATCGAGGAAAACCGGATCTCCGTGCTCTCGGCGATCGGAACGGCGCTGATCGGTTACAGGGTCGGGGATACTATCGAATGGAAGGTCCCCTCGGGACTGAAACGTTGGAAAGTCGAAGGGATCCTCTATCAGCCGGAAGCATCCGGTCATTACGACCGTTAAGCCCCGAGCGCCGCCCGGACGATAAGGGGCCGCATCGACTGTCTGTTGCATCCCATCGAGCTGACATTACGGAATCAAGCGAGCTTTTGGACGACATCGGCATCGAGGAACAGATGCACCATGATAAACGATAAGACCAAGAAACAGCTTGCGCAGGAAGTTAAGATGCTGCGTCGGCATGTAGATGAACTGGAGGCCTCGGAAGTCGATCTCAGGCAGCAGGAGGCTTTGTCCAGAAGATCGGCCGAAAAGTACCGCATCATCGCCGACAATACCTACGACTGGGAATTCTGGCTCGGCCCGGACGCGCAGTTCATTTACACCTCGCCTTCCTGCGAGCGGATCACCGGCCATCTTGCCGGGGAGTTCGAGGCCGACCCGACGCTCTTCTACCGGGTGATTCACCCGGAGGATCTGGCCCGCGTGTCGGAGCACATGAGCCGGAGGAAATTCGAATCCGGTCTCGCCGAAATCGAGTTTCGGATCGTCCGCCGGGACGGGGCCGAGCGATGGGTCGCCCTTGCCTTTCAGCCCGTCTATGACGGGGAATCCCGTTTTCTGGGCACTCGCTGCAGCAACCGCGACATCACCGCGCGAAAGCTCGCCGAGGCGGAGCGCGAGAAACTCATCGGCGATCTTCGCGATGCCCTGTCGCGCGTAAAGCTGCTGAGCGGCCTGCTGCCGATCTGCGCCTCCTGCAAGAAGATCCGCGACGACAGGGGCTACTGGAACCAGATCGAGTCCTATATCCGTGACCACTCGGAGGCCGATTTCAGCCACGGGATCTGTCCCGAATGCGCGCGAAAGGAATACCCGGAGCTCTTTGCGGAGACGGCAAAGATGAAAAAGGAGAAATAGGCCGCAAGGCCGGGGTTGACGGGAGGGACATCCTGGCATACGATCGCCCTGCCATGAAGCAAACCTTGTTGGCATTCGTGCTCCTTTTTTGTCTCGCGGCGCCCGCCTTTGGAGCGGCGCCTGCGAGGATCGTCTCCCTTGCGCCCAACATCACGGAGATCCTCTACGACCTCGGCCTCGAGGACCGGGTCGTGGCGGTAACCGACTACTGCGACTACCCCCCGGCCGTGAAGTCCAAGCCCCGCGTGGGAGGTTTCACAAACCCTTCGCTCGAGGCCATCGTTGCCGCAAAGCCCGATCTGGTCATCCTGACCGACGACGGCAACCCGAAGGCAATCTATAACCGCCTCAGGGACCTGGGCGTCCCCTGCCACGTCTTCACGGCGAGGCGCCTGAAGGAACTGCCCCGGGGCATCCGGGAACTGGGGGTCGCGCTGGGCGCCGAGAAGGAGGCTGCGGCCCTTGCCGGCCGGATCGAAAAGGACATGGCGGCCCTGGAGAAAAAGGCGCGGCAAAAGCGCACCCAGCCCCCGAAGTCGGCCCTCTTCATCATCCAGCCCGAGCCCATCGTCGTCGCCGGTCCCGGCACGCTCATCCACGAGGCCTTCGGCATCCTCGGCATCCGCAATGCCGCGGCCGACGGGGAGGTCAAATACCCCAAGTACTCCCTCGAGGAGATCATCCACCGCTCGCCCGATTTCATCCTGGCAGGGCAGGGTTTCATGTCGGGCGGGGGCATCGAACGCCTCAAGGAGAGGCTCCACATGCTACCTGCGGTGAAGCAGGGGAGGGTCTGCGTCGTCTCCGAACGGCTCTACCGCCTGAGCCCCCGGGCCGTCGCCGGGATCGAGGAAGTGGCCCGGTGCGCCGCGGGATTCTAGGGCAGTTTCTGCTGCAAATTCACCTTCAATTTCGCTGATTTTATTAACTTCCGATCATCCTGACTTCCGTCCTTTTATTGGGCCTTGACAAAGCCCCGGTGCTCTGTTAGTGGGTTGGTATCCAAGGGGGTGGGCAGATGGAAGAGGGGTGAAAAGCCCCCGCTGCCCCGCAGCCGTGATGGGAACGAAATCCCAATGAGCCACTGTCATGGTCACCGTGATGGGAAGGCGGGAGAGTAGGTCGCCCTGAGCCGGAAGACTGGTCCACCCCGTTAGCCTCGAGGGAGGTTGCGGTGACCCGGTTCTTCCTTTTCACATTTCTTTTGGCCGTTCCGGCAATCGTCCTTTCCGTCGCATCGAAGATCGAGACGGGCAAGGCGGTGACCCCGCTGAGGGTGAGCCGCGTCTGTGCCCTGCTTTTCGGCGTCTTTCTGGCCGTGGCGGCCATCGCCGCCATTACCGGCCCCCACAGGATCGACCTGCTTTCGCTCCTGAGGCAGGACGGCGCCGCGGCGTCGCCCGAGCACACCATCGTCTTCTCCGTTCGCATCCCCCGGATCCTGCTGGCCGCCATCGTGGGCGCCACCCTGTCCACGGCGGGCGCCGTATTCCAGGGGCTGTTGCGCAACCCCCTTGCCGACCCCTACATCCTCGGGATCTCCGGCGGGGCCGCCGTGGGCGCCGTGCTCGGGATCATCGCGGGGCTGGACTTTCTGCCCTTCGGCGTCCCCGTCCTTGCCTTCCTGGGCTCTCTCATCACCATCGTGCTCGTCTTCGGCGTGGCCGGCAAGAGGCGGGAGTCCCAGTCCGGAACGCTCCTGCTCTCGGGGGTTATCGTGAACGCCTTCTGCACGGCGGCCATCATGTTTCTTATCTCCACGGCCTCGGGAACGCGCCTGCACGGGATCATGTTCTGGCTCATGGGGGATCTGGGGCTTGCCGACACCAGCCAGACCCTCCTGGGGGGCGTTGCCCTGCTCGCGGGATTCATCGTGATCTACCTCCATGCCCGGGCCCTGAACCTGCTCGTCATCGGTGAGGAGCAGGCCCTGCAGCTCGGCGTCGACGTCGAGAAGACCCGGAGGGTGCTCTTCTTTGCGGCTTCCTTCATCACGGCGGCCGCCGTTTCGCTCTCGGGCCTCATCGGGTTCGTGGGGCTTCTCGTACCGCATCTCATCCGGATGATTTTCGGCTCTGACTTCCGGCTGCTGCTGCCGGCGAGCTTTCTCTTCGGCGCGACCTTCCTCGTGGCCGCCGACACTCTGGCCCGCACGGCGCTCGGGCCGAGCGAGCTTCCCGTGGGGGTCATCACGGCCCTCTTCGGGGCGCCCTTTTTCATTTACCTGCTGAAGAAAACGGAGGCCGGCCGATGCCGCTTCTGAACGTCGACAACGTGAGCTTCCGATACGGCGAACAGTGGGTTCTCCGGGGAATCGACTTCGCTGTCGAGAAGGGGGATTTTCTTGGAATCATCGGGCCCAACGGCTCGGGGAAGACGACGCTGCTGCGGGTGATCGACGGGATCCTCGCGCCCCAGGAAGGGGCGGTGCTCCTCGAGGGGACGGAAATCGGGAAGCTGCGGCGGGAGGCCCTGGCCCGTTCCGTCGCCGTCGTGCCGCAGTACTCGGCCCTTGCCTTCCCCTTCTCCGTGGAGGAGGTCGTGCTCATGGGAAGGGCGCCGCACCTCGGGCGCTGGCGCTTCGAGGGCGACGAGGACAACCGCATCGCCCGCAAGGCCATGGAGATGACGGACACGCTCGGCCTTGCCGCGAGGGACATGGAGTCTCTCTCCGGCGGCGAACGCCAGCGGGTGCTCATCGCCCGGGCCCTGGCCCAGGAGCCGCGGCTCATGCTCCTGGACGAGCCCACGGCCTTCCTGGACATCCGGCACCAGGTGGACTTCTTCGACCGCATCCGGTCACTCAACCGCGACCGGGGGCTCACGGTCATCGCCGTGACCCACGACATCAACCTGGCCGCCCACTACTGCGACCGGATCATCCTGCTGAAGGACGGGCGCATCGGGGCGGCAGGGCCCGTCGATGCCGTCATCACGGAGGAGAATATCCGGAAGGCTTACGAGACCAGGGTCATGGTGGACCGGCACCCCGGAACGGGATCGCCGCGAATCACGCTCACGTGAACCGACGGGGCGAGGCCCCGTCGGCAGTAATTGGTAAATAAGTAACTGGGTAAATGCGGAAGGAGATAACGATTTCCTTAATTACTAATTACCCAATTACTTAGCTGCATTTTTTGTCGTCGGTGCGAGGAAGCCGGTCGAAATCCGGCGCTGCCCCGCAACTGTAGGCGGAACGAAATCCGTAAGCAAGGCCACGGGCCCCCGGCACAGGGGGCTTGGAAGGCGCGGAGAGTAGGGGGCCGCAAGCCAGTATACTTGTCCGGCGGCGTGAACCACATCATTTCCCGAGGGGGAAGGAGGAGCCGTCATGAAGGGTTTTACGCACAGGGGACTGGTTCTATTTGTCTTGCTCATCGCGGGGATCGCGGCGCCGGGTTCCGCTTATTCGCAGGCGGTCCCGGAGACCGCCCGGCCCGAGTACCGGATGGGCGAGGTGGTCGTCACGGCCACCCGCGACGCCCAGGAAGTCCGGAAAGTCCCGGCCAACGTGACCGTCATCACCGCCGACGACATCCAGAAATCGGGTGCCACGAGCGTTCCCGAGGTCTTGACGGGGCTTGTGGGCATGAACGTCACCAGCTACAGCGGCAATGCCTCCCAGTCCATCGTGGACATGCGGGCCTTCGGAACCGAGGCGGGCTACCTTCGACACGTGGTCATGCTCGACGGCAGGCGCCTCAACCGTCCCGACATCGCCGGGCCCAACTGGCTCGAGATCCCACTCTCGGAGATCGAGCGGATCGAGGTCGTGCGGGGAGCCAACAGCGTCCTCTACGGGGATTCGGCCATCGCCGGCTCCATAAACATCATCACCAAGCGGGGTGAGGGAACGCCGAAGGGGGATGCGACCTTCATCGGCGGAAGCTACAACACCTACAACGGCCGCGCCGGCGTCCGGGGCTCGGCCGACAAGGTCTATTATGCGCTAAACGGCGAGGTCCTCACGAGCAGCGGGTACCGGGACCGCTCGAAGTTCACCACGGAAAGCGCCGGCGGCAGCGTCGGCTACAACCCCACCGACGCTCTCGACGTCTCCCTGGGTATCACAGCCAACAAGACCGACAACCAGTTCCCGGGCGCCCTCACGAAAGCGCAGCTCGACGCGAACCGCAAGCAGGCCCAGAACCCCGATGACGATGCGAGCTCTACCTTTTTCGACGCCAACCTTCTCGTCAAGACTGTCCTGGGCTCCTACGGACGCCTCGATGCCAACCTGATCTACGGCAGGCGGGAGGTGACTTCCAACTATGCCTCCTTCGCATCCTTCACGAAGATCGACATCGACACGGTGGGTGCCACCCCGCGCTACATCCTCGACAAGAAGCTCTTCGGCTTCGACAACAAGCTCACCGTCGGCTTCGATTTCTACCACGACAAGCTCGACAAGGACACCTACGCGGACCGCTCGCAGGCAAGCAGGACCTACGATGCGGAGCTCAAGAGGCAGACGATGGGGCTGTATGCCCGCGACGAGTTCAGCATCCTGAAGGACCTCATCCTGGCCCTCGGCGCGCGGACGGAGCGGGCCGATGTAAACGGCAGCGAAACGAACCTCGCGACGGGTGTCAATGTCTTCGACGCCGAGAAAGTTCACAAGGGGACCGCATGGGAGGGCTCGCTCACGTACCTCTTCGGGGAGAAATCAAAGGCCTGGGCCAAGTACGCCACGATCTACCGCTTCCCCTCCCTGGACCAGCAGGCATCCTACTACGCCTTTCCCTTCGACACGTTCCTGACGGATCTCGAGAAGGAGACGGGCAAGAGCGTTGAAGTGGGCACGCAGGTAAGCCCCCTGAAGGATCTCAAGCTGGGGCTCACGTTCTACCTCATCGACATGGAGGACGAGATCAGCTACAACCCCGTCACGTTCCGAAACGAGAACCTGGACAAGACGCGTCACCAGGGCGTCGAGTTCTCGCTGGACTGGCAGTTCCGGAAACTGGCGCGGCTCTATGCCAACTACACGTTCCAGGATGCAACCTTCCGCGAGGGGACGAACAAGGACAAGGACGTCCCGCTCGTGCCGAGCCACATGGCCAATGCGGCCCTCGAGATTTACCTGCCCTGGAACCTTACGCTAAGACCGGAGGTCCGGTATGTGGGGGAACAATACTTCGGCTCCGACAACGACAACAGCGCGACGAAGCTCGACAGCTACACGCTCGTCAACCTGTACCTGCGTTATCAGCCCGACTGGAAGATGTTCGGCGTTGCGAAACCAAGCGCCTTCGTGGGGGTGGAAAACCTGTTCAACAAGAATTATGTCCCCGTGGGTTACGAGACCTTTGCGGGGTTGAGCTATTACCCCGCTCCGGAGATCAACTTCCGGGGAGGGATTTCGCTGTACTTCTGATGCGCTGCGGGCGCAAGCCCTGGCAGGCTATAAAAACGGGTGGATCATGAATGTCACAACGTTGAGCAGAAAGTGCCCCGCTGACCTGGGCCTGGCAATCCCCGGCCCCGTGGAGAGGGTCGGGCGGGAAGCGGCGCGCCGCCCCGGGAAGAGCATGCTTCCCGGCATCGCCCTGTCTGCGATTCTGCACGCGGGGGTGCTGGCGTTTGTCCTGTTCTCCGTGGCAAACCCCTTTTTCAGCTTCCCCACGGCGGGCGACGAGGGGATCGTCCGGGTCTCCCTGGTGACGGTCATGCCGGGCCCCGAGAACGGAAAAGGTGCCGCCGGAGCCGACGAGGCCAGGAAAAAGCCGGTCATTCATGCAAAGACGGCCCCCATGGTTCCGAGGGCCATGGAAAAGACCGTTCTTACCGAAGCGGTCGACAACCGCCCCGTGCAGCGGGAGACGATGGAAACGAGCGTCTCCGTCGAGCCAGTGAAGGGGAGCGTTGCCGCGGCCGTTGCGGGCCGGGGTTCCCCGGCGGGTGAGGCGGCCCGGGGGCAGCGGCAAACGGGCGCCAGCGCCCAGGAGGGCTACTCGGAGGCCATGCCCCGGTACCGCGAGAACCGGCCCCCCGTCTATCCGGGCACGGCGAGGCAGCGGGGCCACGAAGGCGACGTGCTGATCGCGGCCGAGATCCGTGCCGACGGTCGGATCGGGACCGTCCGGGTCAAATGCTCCTCCGGCTACGCCTCGCTGGACGACTCGGCCCTCGAGGCCGTGAGGGCGTGGCGGTTCGAACCGGCACGGCGCATGGGTGCCGCCGTGGATGCCTGGGTGGAGATTCCCATCCGCTTCAAGCTTTCACCGGGCGACTCGCTCATGTGAGGGGGGTAAAGACGGAAGTTAGGAAGCTATGAAGCTGTGAAGTTCGGAGAAGCCCTGGTTCGTTTTTGGCGACAAGCTCGTCCAAGCTTCCCAACTTCTAAACTTCATAACTTCTCTTTGAGATGTTAACAAGTGCCCGCCCCGCAAGGGTTTTGAGGGCTTCTCGAAGCCACGGCGGAAAAATTCTGTTGACAGGGGCGCCCGATCGTGTTTTCATGGGTCACTTTTTGAAGGAAACCTTCGTGATGGAAAGACTGAAACTCCGTAATTTTGGCTTCTGGTTTAGCTACTATTATTTTTACGGACAGGTCTGCCCGTCGCTGAGGAGGACTTAGACTTAGACACAGAGCAATAAGCTAATCCGAAGCCATGGGAAGATCGAAAGACGCTGACCATGGCTTTTTTGTTTTCTTTACCCAGGGCCATGGCGGCAGTAGACGTCATGGCCTTTTTCGTTGGAGGTAAGGGAATTATGATCATCGTGATGAAAAAAAGCGCAACAGACGGGCAGATCGACCGGGTCGTCGAGTGGATCGAGTCGGTCGGGTACCGGGCCCACCTGTCCCGCGGGACGGAGAAGACGATCATCGGCGCCGTGGGGGATGCCCGCGGCCGCGAGCAGATCAAGTCCGTCGCCCACATGCCGGGGGTGGAGAACGTAGTACCGATTCTCAAGCCCTACAAGCTGGCAAGCCGCGAATTCCAGGAAGCCGACACGATCGTCCGCGTGGGCGGCGTCGAGATTGGAAACGGGTCCTTCACCGTCATGGCGGGGCCCTGTGCCGTCGAGACGGAGGAGCAGCTCATGGAGTGCGCATACGTGACGAAAAAGGCCGGCGCCCACATCCTCCGGGGCGGCGCCTTCAAGCCCCGCACCTCGCCTTACAGCTTCCAGGGCCTCGAAGAGGAGGGGCTCAAGCTCCTGAAGAAGGTACGCGAGCGGACGGGGCTTCCCATCGTGACGGAAGTCGTGAGTCCCGCCGACGTGGACCTCGTCGAGGCCCATGCCGACATCCTCCAGATCGGCGCCCGCAACGTGCAGAATTTCGCCCTGCTGAAAAAGGCGGGTCAGGCGCGCAAGCCTATCCTGCTGAAGAGGGGGATGATGACGACGATCGAAGAGCTCCTCATGTCGGCCGAGTACATCCTTTCCGAGGGCAACAGCCAGGTCATCCTCTGCGAGCGGGGGATCCGAACTTTCGAGACGGCCACGCGAAACACCCTGGATCTCTCGGCCGTCGTCGTCCTCAAGCAGCTCTCCCACCTTCCGGTCATCGTGGACCCGAGCCATGCGGCGGGCCATTGGAAGTTCGTGGCGCCCCTGGCCCGGGCGGCCGTCGCCGTGGGTGCCGACGGGATCATCGTCGAGGTCCACCCCGAGCCCGAAAAGGCCGTCTGCGACGGGATGCAGTCCCTGAAGCCCGAGAAGTTCTACCAGCTCATGGAAGACCTGGCGGTGATCGAGGCCGCCATGAAGGGGATGGAGAGGGTGCCGTCATGAACCGCATCAGGGTGAACCTCGACAGGCGGCACAATGCCTCCTACGACATCCACATCGGCTGCCACATCCTCGACCGGGTCGCTCCCGTGCTCACGAAGATCGGCGGGGCCTCCCGCTGGTTCGTTGTGACGGACGACAACGTCTCGGGCCTTCACGGGGAGAGGGTCCTCGGCGTGCTGCGTGAAAACGGGCTTGCCGTCGAAGCGATCGTCATCCCTGCCGGCGAGGCCTCGAAGACCATCGGCACCTGCGTGGATATAGCGGGGCGCCTGCTCACGTCAGGGGCCGACCGGACCTCGGGCCTGATCGCCCTGGGCGGCGGGGTGGTGGGCGACGTGGCGGGTTTTGTCGCCTCCATCTACATGCGGGGCATCCCCTGCGTGCAGGTCCCCACGACGCTTCTGGCCCAGGTGGACAGCTCGATCGGGGGCAAGACCGGCGTCGATCTTCCGGCGGGAAAGAACATGCTGGGCACCTTCCTCCAGCCGCGCGCCGTCTTCATCGACCTGGCCTTCCTCGACACGCTTCCGGCCAGGGAGTTCACCAACGGGCTGGCGGAGATCGTGAAGTACGGGATCATCGAGGACCCCGATCTCCTGGCGGCCATCGAGGAAGGGGCCGGGGCCCTGCAGGCCAGGGACCCCGTCCTCCTGGAGCGTCTCGTTTCCACGTCCTGCCGGATCAAGAAGGGGGTTGTCGAGATCGACGAGACGGAAAAAGGGTTGCGCCGCATCCTCAACTTCGGTCACACTGTAGGCCACGCCATCGAGGCCGAGTCGCAATATGCCATTGCGCACGGCGAGGCGGTGGCCATGGGCATGACCGCAGCGGCGATCATCTCAGAGAGGAAGCGCTACCTCTCCGCCGAGGACCGGGAGCGGGTTGTCAGCGCAATCGGGCGGGCGGGCCTTCCCGTCCGGATCCCGAAGAGCCTGGACACGGCGTGCCTGCTGTCGCGCCTGGCGTCGGACAAGAAGAAGGCGGGGGGCAAGATCCACTTCGTCCTTCTGCGCAAGCCCGGCATGCCCTTCGTCAACGGCGGCGTTGCGCTGGAGTGTGTACAGGAAACCATCGAGGCACTCAAGGCATGAAGAAAACGGGCATCGGAGACATCCGGCGGGAGATCCGGCACAAGGACCTAGATATCGTGCGGCTCCTCAACGAGCGTGCCCGCCTGTCCCTGGAAGTCGGGAGGATCAAGGGCCGGCAGGGGATCGGCGTCTACGACCCCGCCCAGGAGTCGCGCGTCCTGGCCGAGATTGCCGCCCTCAACGAGGGCCCCCTCGCCGTCGAAGCCCTGATACACATCTACCGGGAGATCCTGTCGTCGTCGCGGGCACTCCAGGCGCCCCTCGCGGTGGCCTGCCTGGGTCCGGAAGGCTCCTTCGCCCACCTGGCGGCACTCGACCGCTTCGGGCGAAGCGCCCGGATGGCGCCGCAGGAGACGATCGGGGTGGTCTTCGACACCGTGGAAAAAAAGAAGGGCGACCTCGGCGTCGTCCCGCTGGAAAACTCGGTGGAGGGCCCCGTGCGGGTCACCCTCGAGAGGCTGATCGCAACGCCGCTCTCGATCCGGGGCGAGATCTTCCTTCGCATCTCCCACTGCCTGATGGCCCGGGGGGCAAAGGGAAGGATCCGACGGGTCTATTCCCATCCCCAGGCCCTGGCCCAGTGCCGGCAGTGGCTGGCGAAGAATCTTCCCCGGGCGGTCCCCGTCGAGACGGAGAGCACATCGGCGGCCGTGCTGCAGGCCCTCAAGGACCGGGAGGCCGCCGCAATCGGGAGCCGCCTTGCCTCGGAAATCCACGGGCTTCCCATCGTCGAGGAAGGCATCGAGGACCACCCGGCCAACACGACGCGATTCATCGTCATCGGCAGGGGGGTGAACGGTCCGACGGGTCGGGACAAGACGTCCATCCTCCTCTCGACGCAACACAGGCCGGGGGCCCTGCACGCGGCGCTCGAGCCCTTTGCAGCGTCGGGGATCAACCTGCTGCGCATCGAATCCCACCCGGCGCGGGACCGAATGTGGCGGTATCTCTTCTTTATCGATCTCGAGGGCCATTCGGAGGACAAAACGGTGAAGGACTGTCTTCGGAAACTGCAACGCAAGACGGCCCTCCTCAAGATTCTGGGGTCCTACCCCGGGGAGGCGGAGAGCCCATGATCTGCATATCCATCGTGCCCGGAATGAACGAGGAAGCCCTGTCCCTGCTTGCGCGGGCGCTGCCCGGAGCGGATCTCGTCGAATTGCGGATCGACCGCATCGAGCGGCCCGACCTTCCCCGGCTTCTCCATGCGGGGAAGGAAAGGATCCTGGTGACGAACCGCCGCAGGGACGAGGGAGGGTTCTTCACGAGCTGCGAGAACAGGCGAATGGAGCTGCTTCGAGAAGCGGTTGACCTGGGCGCCCGCTACGTGGACATCGAGGCGCGGACGGGCGCTGCGGCCGTGGGCAGACTGGAAAAGGCGATCCGGGCGAAGAGGGGAAAGACGCGGCTCATCGTCTCCCATCACGATCTCAATGGAACGCCTTCGCGGCAGACACTGATGAAAAGGCTGAAGGCCTGCCGGGCGCTCGGGGCCGACATCGTGAAGATCGTCACCCTGGCACAGACGGCGGAGGACAACCTGAGGGTGCTGGAGCTCATCCCTCAGACCCTTGGCGTAGGCCAGGACATCATTGCGTTCTGCATGGGCGCAAAGGGGCGCCTGAGCCGCGTGGCGGCGCCGCTCCTGGGGTCCTGCATGAGCTATGCGAGCCTCGAGGAAGGGGCCGAGTCGGCGCCGGGACAGATGACGGCGGGGGATATGAAAACGATCCTGGGGATGTTGAAGGCGCCATGACAGCAAGAATTCGACATTACGCACTCTTCGGCAACCCCGTGGGGCACAGCCTCTCGCCGCTGATGATCAACGCGGCCTTCGGGGCCATGGGGGTCCGTGCCCGCTACGAGCCGCACTGCGTGGAAAACCTGGAACTCGCCGTCCGGATGATCCGTGAGAAACCCCTTGACGGCGTGAGCGTCACGCTCCCCGTGAAGGGGGCCGTCATGGCCTTCCTGGACGAGGTGGACGAGGATGCCCGCGCCATCGGCGCCGTCAACACGATTAAAAACGAAGGCGGGAGGCTGCGGGGCTCGAACACGGACTGGACGGGGCTCACCGCGGCCATGCGGGAGCACTTTTCCCCGGAGGGGAAGACCATCGCAGTGCTGGGCGCCGGCGGCGCCGCACGGGCCGCCGTCTACGGGATTCTGCGGGAGAGGGCCATTCCGGTTGTCTTCAACCGCAGCCGCGACAGGGCGGAGTCCCTGGCAAGATGGTTCGGGTGCGACGCGCAGCCGCTGGCCAAGCTGGGCGCGGTGGAGGCCGAGGCGCTCATCAACGCGACCCCCGTCGGGATGCGCCCGCTTGCCGACGAGACCCCCGTGGACCAGCGCCACCTGGCCGGGTTCCGGTGGGTCATGGACACGATCTACAACCCCCTCGAGACGCGCCTGCTGCGCGAGGCGAAAGCGGCCGGGTGCGGTGTGATCACGGGGCTTGGCATGTTCATCTGCCAAGGGGCGGAGCAGATCCGCATCTGGACGGGACTCGAGCCCCCCGTCGAACTGATGACGCGGGTGGTCAAAACAACGCTGACGAAAGACAGGGTGTAGGGTTCAGGGTACAGGGTCAAGGGAAGACCACAAGAAAAGCCGGTGATGAATCCATGACCGACATAAAAGAAATCAGGCCGCTTGCGCGCGTGAATGCAGAGCTGCAGGTTCCCGGCTCCAAGAGCTACTCCCAGCGTGCGCTCGTGATCGCGTCGCTTGCCGACGGGAAGTCGATCCTGCGAAACACGCTCGTTTCGGAGGACACGCAGCACCTCGTGGAGGCACTCCGGCTTCTGGGCGTCGGGATCGTCGCCTCGGACAGGGACATGATCGTCACGGGAACGGGGGGGCGTATCGGAAACCCCGGCAAGGATCTCTTCCTGGGAAACAACGGGACGGCCATGCGGTTTCTTGTCGGCGTGGCGGCCCTCGCGACCGGCGACGTCACCCTGACGGGGGACCCGCGCCTTTGCGAGAGGCCCCTGCAGCCGCTGCTGGAGGCCATCGGGAGCCTCGGCGTACCCAGCACATGCCGGCGCACCGGTGGATTTCCCCCGGTCACCGTTCACGGCGGCTCGCTTCGCGGCGGACGGGTCCTGTTCCGGGACATCGAGAGCAGCCAGTATGTCTCGTCGATCCTGATCGCGGCGCCCTATGCCGCAGGAGACGTGGAAGTGGAGATCAGCGGCTCCAGCGTGTCGCGCCCCTACGTGGAGATGACCCTCGCGACGATGAACGCCTTCGGGGTCCCCGTGGAGAAGCGCAGTGAAAACCTTTTTGCCGTAACGGGCGGGCATCGCTACCGGGGGTGCCGCTACCTCGTCGAAGGGGACCTGTCGAGTGCTTCCTACTTTTTCCTCGCGGCGGCCCTCTGCGGCGGAACCGTCCGGGTTACAAACACGAACTTCCGGACGCACCAGGGGGATGTGCGATTCCTCCGGTACCTCAAAGAACTCGGGTGCGGTGTGGAAGCCACGGACCACCGGATCGAGGTTTCGGGGGGGAAACTCTCCGACGGCGATTTCTCGGTTTCCATGGAGGACCTGCCCGACATGGTACCCACCATGGCCGTCCTCGCGGCCCTGCGGCCGGGACGGACCATCATCCGCAATGTGGCGCACCTTCGCATCAAGGAGAGCAACCGCCTGGAGGCGCTCGTGACAGAGCTTGCGAAGACAGGCATCCGGGCCGAAGAAACCGGCGACGGCCTTGTCATTACGGGAGGCACTCCGCGCGGCGCCGAGATCGAGACCTACAACGATCACCGGATCGCCATGAGCTTTGCCGTGCTGGGGCTCCGTGCCCCAGGCATGCGGATCCGCAACCCGGGATGCGTCGGGAAATCGTTTCCCGGCTTCTGGGACGAGCTCGAGAAGCTGTATCAAGCTTCCTGACATCCTGACTGACTGGTCTCTCCCCTCCCTTGACGGGAGGGGATGAAGGGGAGGGTGACTAAGGAAGAAGAACATTCACCCTCACCTCGGTCCTCTCCCCTCAAGGGAGAGGAAGATTAAGGTATCGGGTTTTCATATGAACATCATTCTGATCGGTTACCGCGCGAGCGGCAAGACATCGGCAGGGCGGGAGCTGGCGAGGCTTCTGGGCCGGCCCTTTTTCGACACGGACCGCTTGATCTTCGGGAAAACGGGGAGGTCCATCCGCGAGATCGTCGAGGAAAGCGGGTGGCAGGCCTTCCGCGAGGCCGAGAAAACGGTTGTCTCGGAGCTTTCCCGTCTCGACGGGGCCGTCATCGCGGCAGGGGGCGGCGCCGTCATGGACCCCGACAACGTGGCCATGCTCAGGGAGGGGGGCCGGTTCGTGTGGCTCCAGGCAGACGCGAGGATCCTGGCCCTTCGAATGAGCCGGGATCGAAACGGCGCGGCGCAGCGCCCCTCGCTCACCGGGGCCGGATCGCTTTCGGAGGTCGAACAGGTCCTGGCGAAGCGCCTGCCGGTTTACCGGGACGTTGCGGATGTGGTCATCGACACGGCGGGGAAGCGCCCGGACGAAATCGCGGCGGAGATCGCCGGGAAACTGGGAGTGGGACAGATGGACGGGACAACAAAAAAAAGCGGGAGGAGGGCGCATGTCCGGTAACACCTTCGGCGTTCTCTTCAGGCTCACCACCTTCGGGGAATCGCATGGAAAGGCCCTCGGGGCCGTCATCGACGGGTGCCCGCCGAACCTCGATCTCGCCGAGGCGGACATCCAGGAGGAAGTCGACCGCCGCCGGCCGGGGGGGCATGCCGCATCCACGTCCAGAAAAGAGGAAGACCGTGTCGAGATCCTCTCGGGTGTCTTCGAGGGAAAGACGACGGGCACGCCGATTGCCCTGCTCATCGTCAACCGCGATGCCGACAGCGGCGCATACGACGACCTGCGGGATGTCTTCCGTCCCGGGCACGGCGACTATACGTACACCAAAAAATACGGCATCCGGGACCACCGTGGCGGCGGCCGCGCCTCGGGGCGCGAAACGGCGGCCCGCGTGGCGGCAGGCGCCATCGCCCGAAAGCTCCTCAGCCGTGAGGGAATTGACGTCGTCGGTTACACGGTGGAAGTGGGCGGCATCGCCGTCGAACGTTTTTCACGAGACGACATCAACGGGAACAGGTTGTGCTGCCCCGATCACGAGGCGGCAACGAGGATGGAGCACAAACTGGAGGAGGCAAGGAACGAGGGCGACAGTCTCGGCGGCATCGTGGAGGTCCGCGTCGCGGGCTGCCCTGCGGGGCTGGGAGAGCCCGTCTTCGACAAGATCGATGCCGACCTCGCCCGGGCCCTCATGAGCATCGGTACGGTGAAGGGCGTCGAGATCGGCGACGGATTTCGTGCGGCGAGAATAAAGGGATCCGAGAGCAACGATCCTATCGATCCCGCCGGGTTCCTATCCAACCACGCAGGGGGAGTCCTCGCGGGGATCACAACGGGGCAGGAAATCGTGATCCGTGCGGCCTGCAAGCCCATCGCCTCCATCGCCCTGGAGCAGCAGACCATCGACGTACAGGGAAACCCGAGGAGGATCGCGGTGCGGGGACGGCACGATGCCTGCGTCATCCCCCGCATCATCCCCGTCTGCGAGGCCATGGTCTGCCTGGTTCTTGCGGATCACCTTCTGAGGCAGAAGGCCTGTAAATAAATTCTATTCCATAAACCCCTCTCCCCTCCGAGGGAGAGGGCCTGGGTGAGGGGGACTGCCTTGCAAGCCACGGATAAATTCCCAATCGGCATCATCGGGGGCGCAGGCGGCATGGGCCGCTGGTTTGGCGGCTTCTTCGCGCAGGCGGGCTGCACCGTTCACGTGTCGGGGCACACAAGCGGTCCTCGCCCTGCAGAGATGGCGGCGGCCTGCCCCGTCGTCATCGTGAGCGTGCCCATCGGGGTGACGGAAGCCGTCATCCGGGAGGTGGGGCCGCACATGAAGAAAGACTCCCTCCTCATGGATCTCACCTCCCTGAAGGCGGGGCCGGTGAGAGCCATGCTGGAAGCATCGGTCTCGGAGGTCATCGGCGTGCACCCGTTGTTCGGTCCGGGCGTGACGTCCCTGGAAGGGCAGAATGTCGTGCTCTGCCCCGCAAGGGCCGATCGATGGCTCCCCTGGCTTCGGCGCATCCTTGGGGATCACGGTGCGAAGATCGTCGAGACGACTCCGGAGCGTCACGACGAGATCATGGCCGTCGTCCAGGCGCTCAATCATCTGAACGCACTCGTCCTGGGGCTTTCGATCCGTGAATCCGGCATTTCGCGGGAGGAACTGGAGCGTTTTTCGACACCCCTTTTCCGGACAAGGCTCGAGGCCGTAGAAAATCTCTTCTCGCACCCGCAGCTCTATGCGGAGATCATCGCGGGAAACCCCCACATATCCCGAATCCTGGGCCTCCACGAAAAGGCGTTCAGCACCGTGAAACCGCTCGTCGCTCAACAGGGCGCGAAGGCGCTGGCGGAGCGGATCCGGCAGGAAAACAGGAAGGGCTGAGGGGGATCCGTATTTTTCTTGACAGGGATTCTCTCCGCCCTTATCCTACCTGTGAACTTACTCTCCCATACGCCGTTTCCGAAACACCTGATCGCTCCTGATACCCGAGCCTGCAGTACTGCAGAAATTCCATTGGATGTCTCGCCGTGGTGACGCGCACGGCGATCGGACCATAAACCACGGAGAAGGAGGTCGTGTGATGAAGAAGTGGACAGGTTATGCGCTTTGCGGATTCGTCGCTTTCCTGCTGCTCTTTGTTCCCACAGGGAATGCTGCTGCGGCTGGAACCGGAGGTTATGTGGGGATATTTGGCGGTTATACCATGCCCGATGACCTGGAGGTGTCCGGGGGGTCCGCCGGATCCGGGGATATCAGCCTCGAAGACGGGTATGTGGCGGGCTTGAAAGTGGGCTATATCCCGCCCCAGATGCAGTACCTCGCCGTGGAGTTTGAGTATTTCTACACGTCAAACGACATTGACAGCCAGATTGTGGGCGCCTCGAACGTCAACGGCGACATTACGTCGAACAACTTTTTCCTGAATCTGCTTCTGCGGTATCCCGTCAACTGGTTCCAACCCTATATCGGGTTCGGGATCGGCTGGTCCTGGGGCGAAACTTCCGGTACGGGCACGGGGCCCCTCGCCCAGATCCTCAACCAGGAGGAGAATGACTTCGCCTGGCAGTTCCTCCTCGGGGCCGATTTTGTGATCAATCCCCAATGGGCCATCGATGTGGGCTACCGCTATTTCCAATGTTCGTATGGCTTCGACACCGGCGACGGGGACATCACGAACCACATGATCACGGTGGGACTGAAGTATCGCTTCTAGCTCCCAAAGAAGTTGTGTTTCCAGCGGGTCAGCGAACGGGGCGGCGCCGTCAAGGAGCCGCCCCGCTGCTTTGCCCGGACATGACCGGCCAGGTCAATCGGACTAAGGAAAAATTTCCGTTGGAATCAAGGACCGGTTCATCGATACTGCCGGTCAAGGACTGCCTGAGGCACTGGCAAGGTTTATGCGAAAGGATAATCCGCTTCACTATTTTGTACGCAGGACGCGCTTCGGCTCCGCAGTCATCCTGTGGGAAACCCGGTCGGACAGGCCCATGGTCCGGCAGATCCTGATCTCGAGACCGGGGCAGTCGGCGGAAATCAGCCTGAAGGAACAATTCCCGGATTCGGTTTCGTCCTCATGCGGCCTCATCGGCGATCTGGCCGGGCGGATCGCGGCGTTCCTCGATGGAGCCGATGTCCGTTTTGCGCTCGAGCCTGTGCGGCTCGATCTCTGTCCCCCCTTTCAGCAGAGAGTCCTTCTGGCGGAATATGGCATCCCGCGGGGTTTGGTGAGCACGTACGGTCGGATCGCGGCCCATCTGGGCACTCCCGGTGGTGCCCGGGCAGTGGGCAACGCCCTGGCGACAAATCCGTTTCCGATCGTGATCCCCTGCCACCGGGCAATCCGCTCCGACGGAAGGCTCGGCGGATATCAGGGCGGCCTCGCCATGAAGAGAGTTCTTCTGGAACAGGAGGGGGTGGTCATCGATCAACGAGGAAGGGTTGTGTCGCCGAAGCTCTTTTATTGAGCTAGCAGGCTGATGACCGGGGGCACTGCTCATGATTGCCTTGTGGGCCTCAAGCTTGCGAAGATCGGAAGAGCAGAAGTGAGGAAGAGCGGATAAGAAAAAGAAATCTTCCATCGACTCCGATCTTCCGCTCTTCATAGCTTCCTGACTTCCATCTTTTCGTTGACAGGCGGCGGAAATCTTGGTATAAAAGCTTGCCTTAGGAGAAAGAATAATGTTCAGCGCGATCCGTTCGAAAAACAGCTGGTGGTGGCCCAACTTCATAGGAGGGGTCTGCCTGCTGCCATAAGAACATCAATTGACTGATCAAGGCCGTGGGGAACCCCAAAGGTGCTCCACGGCTTTTTTGTTTTACATCCAGTGATCAAGAAGAGGCCGTGACAGAAACACGGCCTCTTCTTTTTGGAGCGATCATGTACAAGCCCTCTTTTAACAAATTCAAGGAACTTTCGAAAAAAGGAAACCTCATCCCTGTTTACCGGGAGATCCTTGCCGACGAGGAGACGCCGGTGACGGCCCTCCTGAAGATCCGGAAGCGCCCCTACGCCTTCCTGCTGGAGAGCGTCGAGGGCGGCGAGAAGTGGGGCCGCTACACATTCCTGGGCGCCGACCCCCTGGCTGTCGTCCGCGTGAAGCCCGAGGAGGTGCAGGTGCGCAGCAACGGCCACCTCATGCAACTACCGCACGGGGGAGATCCCCTGGCGGTCCTGAAGGAACTTCTCGCCCGGTACCGGCCCGTCACCGTGAGCGGGCTTCCGCGCTTCAGCGGCGGCGCCGTGGGATTCTTCTCCTATGACATGGTCCGCTACTTCGAGAAGCGACTGGCGAAGAGCCCCCATGCGGAAGATGGGCTCGACGACGCAGTGTTCATGGTCACGGACACGCTGATCATCTTCGACAATGTCCGCCACACGATCAAGGTGGTGGCATCGGCCCGGTGCGACGAGGGGCAGGGCTGTCTCGAAGGGGCCTATGCCGAGGCGACGGCGAAGATCGACGGCATGATCGCACTGCTCCAGGAACCCGTAAAGCCCTTGCTGTTGAGGAGAAGGGAGTTCCGCAAGGACGTCGAATTTCAGTCCAACATGACGCGCGAGGCCTTCCAGGAGATGGTCCGCCGGGCAAAGGAATACATCGGTGCGGGTGACATCATCCAGGCCGTCGTCTCGCAGCGCTTCTCGGCGAAAAACCCCATCGACCCCGTGGATCTCTACCGGGCACTTCGCTTCGTCAACCCCTCGCCTTACCTCTTCTTCCTGAAGATGGAGGATGTTCACCTCATCGGATCCTCGCCGGAAGTCATGGTCCGCGTCGAGGACGGTTTCGCGGAGTTGCGTCCGATCGCAGGGACGAGAAGGCGGGGGAAGACGGAACAAGAGGACCGGGCGCTGGCAGACGAACTTCTCGAGGACCCCAAGGAGAGGGCCGAGCACGTCATGCTCGTCGACCTGGGGAGAAACGACCTGGGAAGGATCGCGGCAATCGGGAGCGTCCAGGTCAACCAGTACATGATCGTCGAGCGCTACTCCCACGTCATGCACCTGGTTTCGAATGTCCGGGCCCAGCTTGCCGAGGGAAAGGACTGCTTCGACGTGATGCGGGCCTCCTTCCCGGCAGGGACGCTGACAGGGGCGCCCAAGGTCCGCGCCATGGAGATCATCGGCGAACTGGAACCGGAGCACCGCGGCCCTTACGGGGGCGCCGTGGGGTATCTCAGCTTCACGGGGAACATGGACTTCTGCATCACGATCCGGACGATGGTCCTCCAGGGCGAGATGCTCTCGATCCAGGCCGGCGCGGGCATCGTGGCCGACTCGGATCCCGCGATCGAGCACGAGGAGACGCTCAACAAGGCCGCCGGCATGATGAAAGCCGTGAGGCTGGCAGCGAGGGGTTTTGAATTGTCGGAAGAATAAACCCGGTGTCATCGCGAGGCGCGGAGCGCCGTGGCGATCTAACCGCGAGATTCGCTCTGCTCCTAAGAAACGGCTCTATCGTTTCCCCTCCCTCGACGGGAGGGGATAAAGGGGAGGGTGAATGATTTCATGACCCCCTCACCCCTGCCCTCTCCCGCGAAGGGGAGAGGGTGTTTCTTCCATCGATAACCCCGAATTCAATCGGGGTCCGTGGCTCGCAATGACAGAAGAGGAGAAAAGAGATGATCCTCATGATCGACAACTACGATTCCTTCACCTACAACCTGGTCCAGTACCTGGGCCAGCTGGGCTGCGACGTGGCCGTGCACCGCAACGACGAGATCACCGTCGAGGAAATCGAAGCCATGTCGCCCGAGGCGATATTTCTGTCGCCGGGCCCCTGCACTCCGAAGGAGGCGGGGGTCACCGTCGAGGTGATCCGGCGGTTCCACGAGCGGGTCCCCATCATGGGCATCTGCCTGGGGCATCAGGCCATCGGCTACGCCTTCGGCGCCGAGGTCGTCCGTGCGGACAGGCTCATGCACGGCAAGACCTCGCCCGTCTTCAACGACGGCCGGACGATTTTCAAGGGCCTGCCCAACCCGCTCACGGCGGGGCGTTATCACTCCCTGCTGGTGCAGAGGGACACGCTCCCGACCTTCCTGGAGGTGAGCGCGGAAACGGAGGAGGGCGAGGTCATGGGGCTTCGCCACCGCCACTACACCCTGGAGGGGGTCCAGTTCCACCCCGAATCGGTCCTCACACCGAACGGGAAACGAATTCTGAGAAACTTCCTGGAGATGGTCTCCGGGAACGGGAAAGGAGCATAGCATCATGATACGGGAAGCACTGGCGAAGGTCGTCCAGGCCATCGACCTGCAGGAAACGGAAATGACGGAGACCATGACGGAGATCATGGAGGGGAAGGCCACACCGGCCCAGATCGGGGCGTTCATCACGGCCCTGCGCATGAAAGGGGAAACCATTGCCGAGGTCACCGGCGCCGCCCGGGTCATGCGCCTCAAGGCCACCCGCATCGACGCCCGCTCTCCCGTCATCGTGGACACCTGCGGCACCGGGGGTGACGGCCGCAACACCTTCAACATTTCGACCACGGCGGCCTTTGTTGTGGCTGCCGCGGGCCTCACGGTGGCCAAGCACGGCAACCGCGCCGTCTCCAGCGGCTGCGGGAGCGCCGACGTGCTGGAGGCCATCGGGGTCAATATCGACGCGCCGCCCGAGATCGTCGAGGAGTGCGTCCAGCAGGTGGGCATCGGGTTTCTCTTCGCGCCGAAGCTCCACGGGGCCATGAAGTACGCCATCGGGCCCCGCCGCGAGATCGGCCTGCGCACGATCTTCAACATGCTGGGGCCTCTCACCAATCCCGCCTCGGCCACGGCGCAGCTCATCGGCGTCTATGAGCCGAAGCTCACGGAGATGTTCGCCGGGGTGCTGAAGAACCTGGGCACGAAGCACGCCTTCATCGTCCATGGGGCCGACGGCCTCGATGAGGCCACCGTAACGGGACAGACCCGGGTATCGGAGCTGAAGGACGGGATCGTCACGACCTACAACATCGACCCCGTCGACTACTTCGGGAAAACCTACGGCGGCGAGGCACTCACCGGAGGCGATGCCACGAAAAACGCCGAGATCACCAAGGCCGTTCTCACCGGTGAGGATGGGGCGCGGCGCAAGATCGTCGTCCTGAACGCGGCCCTGGCCATTGTCGCCGGCGGGAAGGCCCGGACGATCCCCGAGGGGATCAAGGTGGCCGAGGAATGCATCGACAGCGGTGCCGCGATCAAAAAGCTCCAGGCCCTTATCGAGTTGAGCCGGAGCTGAAAAGACAGGGCATCAGGGAAGACCCCTAACGCTTCCCCCTTTGAAAAAGGGGGACCGGGGGCGCATCCCGACAGGGTGCGCAACCATGTCTGGTTCCTTCCTTACCGGGCCGCCCCGCGAAGCGGAGCAGGGCGGCATAGAGGGGGATTTGGAAAGATGATTCTTCAGAAAATCGTCGAGAACAGGCGCGAGGAATTGGCGAGGCAGAAGGAGATCCTGCCTCTCGGGGAGCTGCGTCAGATGCTTGCCGACCGGCCGCCGACCCTCGATTTCGGAGGTGCAATCCGGAGCCGGAGTTGCGCGTTGATCGCCGAGGTCAAGCGAAGTTCGCCATCGAAGGGCAGGATCCGCGAAGACTTCGACCCTGTCGAGGTTGCCGGCATCTACGAAGAAAACGGCGCAGCAGCCATATCCGTCCTGACGGAGCGGAGGTTTTTCGAAGGACATGCCGCCTATGTCCCTCAGATCAGAAGATCCGTGAGTCTCCCGCTGTTGAGAAAAGACTTCATCATCGATCCTTACCAGGTGGGCGAGACCCGCGTCCTGGGCGCCGATGCTCTGCTTCTCATCGCGAGAATCCTGGAGCAGGGGCAACTGCGGGAATTCCTCGGTCTCGCATCGGAGGTGGGCCTTGCGGCCCTCGTAGAGGTCCACGACGAGACCGATCTGGAAAAGGCCATTTCCTCGGGAGCGACGATTGTGGGGATCAACAACCGCGACCTGGGGACCTTCCGGACGGACCTCGAGACGAGCATCCGGCTGGCCCGCAGGGTCCCGAAGGGTGTCACGGTGGTGAGTGAAAGCGGGATCAGCAGCCGCGGAGACATCGAGAGGCTCATGGACGCGGGGATTCACGCCTTTCTGATAGGCGAGAGCCTGATGAGGGAGAAGGATGTGGGGAAGAAGCTGAGGGAACTGCTCGGGGAAGAACAGGGCCCAGGGTCAAGGGTTCAGCGGACAGGTAAAAGACGACAGGCAACAGACCAGAAAGACTAAAAAGACCAGATAGACCAGACAGACGAGAAATGACGGAGATCAAGATCTGCGGGATCACGAATATCGAGGATGCACTGGCGGCCGCATCGGCCGGGGCTGACGCCCTTGGCTTCGTGTTCCACCCCGCGAGCCCCCGCTATGTGACGCCGGGGAAGGCAAAGGAAATCATCGCGGCACTGCCTCCATCCACATGCGCGGTTGGAGTCTTCGTGAACCTTGCCGCCATGGAGGTTCTGCAGATCGCAGAGCTCTGCGGCCTCGACTTTATCCAGCTTCACGGCGCGGAGACGCAGGACTACTGCCGACGACTCCCCCGCGAAAGGGTGATCAAGGCCCTGTCCTTCCGGAGCGAAGAAGAGTTTGCCGCGATGGCCGGCTACCCGGTGCGGGCCTTTCTTGTCGATGCCCACGACCCGGTCCGCCACGGCGGCACGGGGAAGACTTGCGACTGGAACCTTGCGGGCAAAGCGGCCGCCCGTTACCCACTCATCCTCGCCGGGGGACTGAACGAGGAGAACATCCTTTCAGCCATGGAAGCCGTGCATCCCCGGGCTGTGGATATCTCGAGCGGCGTCGAGGTGCAGCCCGGGAGAAAAGATCATGAGAAGATCCGGGCGCTCATCGAGGCGGTGAGAAAGTACGATGTCTCTGCGACGCCGGATGCGACAGAGGCTGTTTTCAGAAAATAGAGGCAGGGGATTAGTAACCCTCACCCCGGCCCTCTCCCGGAAGGGGACGGCGTTGTTCCCCCTCCTCCACTTCCTCCTCCCACCAGGGGAGGAGAACAGAGGAAAAGGTCTATCATAGGGAGAGGGAGACTGTACGGTGTCCGATGGAAGAGTTGAAAGGAGATGAGAACGTGAAGATGCCACCGCTGCCCGACAGGAAGGGGCATTTCGGGATTTTCGGAGGCCGCTACGTGGCCGAGACGATCATGCCGGCGCTCATGGAACTCGAGGCCGCCTACCGGGCAAGCCGGAAGGACAAGGCCTTCCGTGACGAGTTCCACGACTACCTCCGGCAGTACTCGGGGAGGGAAACGCCGCTGTACCTGGCGCGAAACCTCACGGAAAAGCTCGGCGGAGCGAAAATCTACCTGAAGCGCGAGGACCTCAATCACACGGGCTCCCACAAGATCAACAACACCCTCGGCCAGGCCCTGCTCGCAAGGCGCATGGGCAAGCGGCGCGTCATCGCCGAGACGGGCGCCGGCCAGCACGGGGTGGCCACGGCCACCGTGGCGGCTCTCTTCGGGATGGAATGCCGGGTCTTCATGGGCGAGGAGGACATCCGCCGCCAGTCGCCCAACGTGCTGCGGATGAAGATCCTCGGCGCCGAGGTGGTTCCCGTCACCGCCGGGTCGGCCACCCTCAAGGACGCCATGAACGAGGCCATGCGCCACTGGGTAACCCATGTCCGTGACACCTTCTACATCATCGGCTCCGTCGCGGGCCCCCACCCCTACCCGATGATGGTCCGGGACTTCCAGAGCGTCATCGGCCGCGAAACGAGGCGGCAGATCCTTCGGCAGGAAGGGCGGCTGCCTGACTGCATCGTCGCCTGCGTGGGCGGCGGGAGCAACGCCATGGGGATCTTCTACCCCTTCCGCAACGACGGGGACGTGCGGCTGATCGGCGTCGAGGCGGCCGGTTTCGGGATCGCCACGGGGAAGCACTCGGCCTCCATCTCGGCCGGGAGCATCGGCGTGCTTCATGGCAACAAGACCTACCTTTTGCAGGATCGCGATGGGCAGATCCGCGAGGCCCACTCGGTGGCGGCGGGGCTCGACTACCCCGGCGTGGGGCCCGAGCACAGCTGGTTCAAGAAGACGGGGCGCGCCGATTACGTCTCGGTCGAGGACGGTGAGGCCCTGGCGGCTTTCCGTATGCTTTGCACCACGGAAGGGATCATCCCCGCCATGGAAAGCGCCCACGCGATCGCTTACGCCATGAAGCTTGCGCCCACGATGAAGAAGGACCGGATCATCGTCATCAACCTCTCGGGGCGGGGGGACAAGGATGCGGGGATCATCGCAGAATCGACGGGAGGTGCCGCTGATGGGACGCATTGAAAAGACGTTCGCAGCACTGAGGCGGAAGGGCGAAAAGGCCCTCGTGGCCTACATCACGGCGGGCTACCCCGACCTCGAAACCACGAGGGCGCTGATCCCGGCCCTGGAGAAGGCCGGCGTGGACATCCTGGAGGTGGGGGTCCCCTTCTCGGACCCCACGGCCGACGGGCCCGTCATCCAGGCTGCCTCCCAGGCGGCTCTTAAAAACGGAACGACACTGACCCGCGTGCTCGATCTCATCGCCGGGCTGCGAGGCACCGTGGAGATCCCCCTGGTGCTCTTCAGCTACTACAACCCGATCTTCTCCATGGGAAACGCACCCTTCGCAAGGAGGGCAGCCGACGCCGGGGTGGACGGTGTCCTCGTGGTGGACCTCCCCGCCGAGGAGTCGGCGGAACTGAGACGCGAGACGGACCCGGCGGGCATCGAATTCATCTCCCTCGTGGCGCCCACGACGGGCGGCGACCGGGTCCGCAAGGTCGTGAAGGGGTCGTCGGGCTTCATCTACTATATATCCGTGACAGGGGTCACGGGCACGAGGGGACCGGAGCTGGACGAAACACGCAAGAACGTCGGGGTGATCCGCACGCTGACAAAACTTCCCGTCGTCGTCGGATTCGGCGTCTCCACCCCCGAGCAGGCCAGCCGGATCGGCAGCGCAGCCGACGGCGTCGTCGTCGGGAGCGCCTTCGTGAAGCTCATCGGCGAGAAGGCCGGCAGCCCCGATCTGGTCAGCGCCGTGGATGCCTATGCCGCCTCCCTCAAGGCGGCCCTGCGCTGAGCGATTTCCGGGAGATTTTCGAAAACCTTGTCGACGGCAGGTGATCTCTGATATAGGTGAACAACTGCGGTTGAAGCTGTTGCGTTTATCGGAGGCGATCTGTCAGTTTGAAACGAATCCTTGTTGTCGACAACGACGAGCCGGCGCGGGCAGCGCTGGCCGCCCTCCTTCGGGACGAGGGGTACGAGATTGATGAGGCGACCACCGAGATCGAGGCCATGCAACTCATGGAGCGAAGAGTCCCGGATCTGGTCGTCACCGATCTGTGCGCTCCGGACTGCTTTTGCGTCGGGCTCCTGAACTGGATCAGGGAGCACTTCTCCAACCTTGACGTGATCGTCGTCACCGCCTTCGGCTCCATCGACTGCGTCGTCAAGACGATCAAGATGGGCGCCCTCAACTACGTCATGAAACCCGTGGAAAACGGGAAATTTCTCGGGATCGTCCGCGACGCCCTGCACCGCCGCGAGCACGATCTGAAATCCCTTCGACGGGTCAACGAGCC
>Ga0209079_10000033_pt1 | contig 68373 bp, 59 predicted proteins | sample PPLLaktember2015_2_FD_187259 | JGI IMG/M metagenome (GOLD analysis project Ga0209079, IMG submission 187259) | Freshwater sediment microbial communities from Prairie Pothole Lake near Jamestown, North Dakota, USA - PPLs Lake P7 Core (6) Depth... | ecosystem: Environmental > Aquatic > Freshwater... | reverse complement strand
CATCGAAGTGTTTGTGACGAGACCCGGGCGCAACGGCGTCTGCCGATGACGGACGTGGAGCGTATCGGGACGAACTGGGTGGGCCCCGACAGCGCGTGCCGCCGCCGATTCCTCCGCTCGCTGACGGCGGCCGGCGTGGCCGCAGCCGTCGCCTCGATCGGTGGGTTCGCCCGCGGTGCGGGCGAACGCAGGCCGCTGCGCGTCGTCGTCATTTCCGACCTGAACGAGAGCTACGGTTCGACGCGGTACTCCGCGAACGTCGGCGAGGCTATCCGCCGCATCCGGGAACTCCAGCCGGACCTCGTGATCAGCACAGGCGACATGGTGGCGGGCCAGCGACTTGCGCCGCCGCTCGCGCGCGGCGAGATCGAGGCCATGTGGACCGCGTTCCATCACGCCGTATCGGACCCGCTGGCAGCCGCCGGCGTACCGCTCGCGGTGACGCCGGGAAACCACGACGCGTCGTCGGGCACGCGGTTCGAACTGGAGCGGGCGATCTACCGGGAGCAGTGGCTGCCGCGCCGGCCCGCCTTGGACTTCGTCGACGCCGATGGCTACCCGTTCCACTACGCCTTCGTGGTCGGCCCGGTCCTGTTCGTGTCGCTGGACGCGACGCACGTCGGGCGACTCTCCGGCCGCGAGAAGCGATGGCTGGAATCGCTGCTGCTGCGCGAGGGGCCCCGCCACCGGCACCGCGTCGTATTCAGTCACATTCCGCTGTGGCCGTTCGCGAAGGGACGCGAAACCGACTACCTGGGCGACCAGGAACTGGATCGGATCCTGCAGAAGCACCGGGTCGACGTACACCTCAGCGGTCACCATCACGCGTACTACCCGGCAGCGAAGGACGGCGTGCGCTTCGTCAGCCAGGCCTGCCTCGGCGCGGCGCCTCGGCCGCTGCTTGGCAGCGCGGCTCGCTCGGAACGGGCCATCACGGTGATCGAGTTCCCGCCGGATGGAGCGATCAGCATCGAGGCGTATCGCGCGCCGGCCTATGTCGAGAAGATCCACCGCCACACGCTTCCGGAGCGGATCGTGTCGCACCGTGCCACCCTCGTGCGGGACGATCTCGTCGATGCGTCCGCGCCGTCGATACGGAAGTGACGAAGCTCGATTGACGCCTCTAGGGATGTTCTGTAGGTTGCTGCCGTTCTTCGCGCCCCTGCGGGCGTCGGTCGTGCCGTGCGAGCAGCGCGGCCGGCACGCGCATCCCATGCCCTCCATTCGTCTTCTCCTCGCGCGGTTCGCCGTCGCGCTCGGCCTGGCGGCCGCCGGCGCGGCTTGTGCCCAGTCGCGCCTCGACGATCTGCGCACCGGCCGCGACGCCTCGCTGCAAAGCGCGCTCGAACGCGTCGTCGGCGACGCGGGACTGCAAGGCGAAGCGGACCACGGCCATCTTGCCCTGGCGCTCGTCGACGCGACGGATCCCGCCGCCCCGCGCCTGGCCATGATCAACGGCGACCGCATGATGTACGCGGCCAGCATGCCGAAGGTGGCAATCCTGCTCGGTGCGCTCGCCGAAGCCGAGGCGGGCCGGCTCCCCCTCAATCCCGCGACCCTAGCCGCGATGAACAACATGATCCGGTTCTCGAGCAACGAGGACGCGACGCGGGTCCTGCGCTGGGTCGGCGTCGACCGCCTGGCAGAGATCCTGCAGTCGTCGCGCTTCGCCCTCTACGACCGCGCGGGCACCGGCGGCCTCTGGGTCGGCAAGGGCTACGGGCCCGAGCCCGCCATTCGCCGCGACCCTCTGCAGAACCTGTCGCACGGCGCGACGGCGTTCCAGGCGGCCCGTCTGTACTGGCTGCTCGCCACCGACCGCCTGCTGAGCCCGGCGATGAACGTCCTGATGAAGCAGGCGCTGTCGAACCCGGGCATCCGCCACAAGTTCGTGAAGGGGCTCGAGTCGCGACCCGGCGTCGAGATCTACCGCAAGTCCGGAACCTGGAAGAACTTCCACGCCGACAGCGCGCTGGTCGAGAGCGGCGGCAAACGCATCGTCATGGTCGGCATCGCCGATCACCCCGAGGGCGGCGAGTGGCTCGCGCGACTTGCCGGGCCGATGCACGACCTGGTCGTGGCGCCCGGGGCGACGACCGTCGCTCGCCGTCCTGACCGGCACGGCGATCCGGCCAGGGCGCAATGAACGCAATCGTCCGCGCCCGCACGGCTGCGACCGCCGTGCTGGCCTTTCACGCGGTTCTCGTGACCGGCTGTGCGCAGTTCGTCGAGGCCGGGCCGCCTCCCGCTGATCCTGCCGGGCATTTCGCTCCGCTCACGAAGCCCATCATCCTGCTGGGCGACACGCAGGAACACGAGGCGACCGGCTTCCCGCTGCACGACAACGACGGCGCCGTCGATGCGTACGTCGAGGTCGCGCAACGCCCGCCCGAGCAGCCACTCTTCGGCCGTCGCATCCTCGAGTGGGTCCTCGTCAATCACCCCCAGGAACCGGTAGTTCACCTTGGCGATGTGCTCGACATGTCGTGCAAGTCGGAGCTCGCGCGGATGCAGGCCTTGGCCCTCTCGGCGCGGCAGGAAGGCGCGATCCTGCCTGGAAATCACGATGGACTGATGTTCGGCATCTTCAACCACAAGTTCGTGGGCCGCTTGCTGGAGGCTTCCGGACAGGCGTGGTACCGCGGCTGCCTGCGCGGAGCGACGGAGGCGGCGAGCGCCGCTCCTGTCTCGGACAATCCGCACGATGCCGTCGTCACCAAGCGGGACTTCATCCTCGCCTACCTCGCGCTGTTCGGGACGCGCTCGGAAGACCGCATCCAGATACCCCGGACATCCGCCGCGGGTGACGCGCGGATCTCCTGGAAGAACCCGCGCAGTGGTGCTTTCATCGAGGCGGTCGAGGTGCGCCTGCACGAAGAAGATGCCTACGCGAACTCGTTCATCGCCCAGAAGATGCGGCTGCCGGCCGCTTCCGGAGCATCGCGCGGCGTGGTGATGATCGGCCTCGACACCAACCAGGTGAGCGCCGTGGTCGGCAGCCTCGACGCAGTTCGTGGCATCAGCCCCGGGGACATCGGCCACGTTCGGGCCGACCAGCTCGTCGCGATCCGACCCTGGCTGGAAGAGGCGCGCCGGGCGAACGACATCGTGGTGTTCGCGGGACATCACAACTGGAATCGGCTCAGCTTCGCGTCGCAGGCGCGCATCGCCACCGTGATGCGCGGGATCGACCATCCGCTCGTATACATCTCGGCGCACACGCACCGCGGCTTCTGGGCGTCGCATCAACTCGGCCAGCGAAGCCTACTCGAACTGAATGTGAGTTCGCTCTCGGACTGGCCGATCGCGTACCGGCGGGTCACGTTCGCCCTCGACGAGTCGGCAGGACGCCTGAAGGTGAATGCCGAGATCATGCCGAACATCGGGGCGCGGGTGGGCTCCGACCGGCAGCTCCTGGATGCCTGGGAGAGCCTGACATGTGATCCCACGCGTTTCGCACCGTCGCGCCTCGAAGGACAGGAGCGGCTCGTCGTGCAGCGCCAGCGTGACAACCGAGGCTCCCTGCTGGAGTGGCTGTACGAAGGGTTGGGTGAGAACTGCGCTTCGTGCCAGCAGACGCTTTACGAGAGCGGCTTGCGCTACCAGGACGCAATGCTAGAGACGATCCTGACGCTCTACCATGACTTCTGGACGCAAGTGCCGGAGGTTGCCGTGCTGGGCGACGCCTCGGTCTGCGGAACCCACGCCCTCCCCGTCTGCGTCGGTCGGCTGCGCGCCGAGGATCACTCGACGCTCGAGCAGACGATCGACCTGTTCAAGCGCCGAGCGCGGCTCGTGGACACCGCCAACGCGCAACTCGATCGAATCGAGAATCCCCGTGTCCGCAGCTATATGGCGTGTCGCGCCGTCATCGCCGCGCAGGTGGATTACGAACTGACGCCAGAGGACAAGCGGCACGGTCGCGGCGAGGACCGGCGGCGGGAACAACAGTTCTTCCGGATCGAGGCGACTGTTGGCATGCGCTGACCGGGTCCGCCTGCGCGCCGTTTCGTCGATCGCCGCGTCATTGCTGGCGGGGGGTTGCGCCGCACCGGCCGTCGAACCCTGGTTCAGCTCGGCGCCACCGGTCGTGCTCGTCGCGGCGCAGGACGCCGGAGTGCGGGACCTGCGTGCCACCTACCGGTCCGCCGCGTGCCGGCTTTTGCCCGACGGCACGCCCTGCGACAACGTGCTCCTCCCGTTGCCCGGCGAAGGCAATGCGCCGGCAGGCGCGCCGCCGACCAACCTCGCGCAGCGTTACCGGATCGTGTTCGTTCCCGGCCTGTTTTCGGAATGCTTCGATAGCTACGCGCGCCCCTTCAGTGACGTGCAGGCCGCGCTCGCCGCCGAAGGCTTCGCCGCCGAGATTGTCCGGCTGCCCGGCCGTGGCACGTCGGCCGCCAACGCAGCGCGCCTCGCCGATCACTTCGCCGCGGTCGCGCATGATCCGCGCCCGATCATCGTGTTCGCGTACTCCAAAGGCCTGCCCGACACGCTCGAGTTCGTCGTGCGTCATCCACAGGAGGCGTCGCGGATCGCGGCGATCGTCAGCGTCGCGGGAGCGGCGAACGGCAGCCCGCTCGCCGACGACCTGTACGCCCCCTATCGCCGCTGGGGCGCCGCGTTTCCGCTCCCCGGCTGCGAACCCGGTTCGGGCGAGGAGATCCACGACCTGAGACGCGACGTGCGGCTCGACTGGTGGCGAACGAACGGCAGTGCGGTGAAGGTGCCCGTATTCGCGCTCGTGGCGGCGCCGCGTCCCGAACAGGTGTCCCCGGCGACCCGGTCCTCGTTTCGGCGCCTAGCCCGAATCGAGCCGCGCAACGACGGCAAGCTGCTCGCGCAGGACCAGGTGGTTCCGGGCGGATACCTGCTCGGCTACGTGAACGCGGACCACTGGGCGATTGCGATCCCCCTGTCGGACGCTTTCCCGTCGTGGTCGGCGTTGTTCCGCGACGGTGTTCCCCGCATCGCGCTCGCGCGAGCTGCCATCGAGGTGGTCGCCGACACGCTGGCCGTGCAGGCGGGCCAGTCCGCGGCGAGCGCCCCGGTCAGTACAGGTCGCGCGGGAACGCCATGAAGATCACGTCCTGCACGCGCTGCCAGAACGTGCGTGCGGGCTGCGAGGTCAGGACTTTCTCCCCGGCCGCCCACTGAACCTGCCCGCCTGCGTCGAGGGTCACGCGCCAGGCGTTCTCCGGCTCCATGTCGCGCTCCATGGCCCGCGCGAGCGCTTCGGCGAGGTCCGGGCTGTCGACGACAACGCCCATCTCGCTGTTGATCTCCCATGAGCGCGGATCGAGATTCATCGAGCCGATGAAGACGCGCTCGCGGTCGATGACCATCGCCTTGACGTGCAGCCCGACGAACTCGGCGCGAGTTGGCGGCGTGTCGGCCAGCAGCGCCTGCACCGCCGCGTCCGAACGCATCTCGTAAAGGTCGATACCGGCCTCGAGCAGCGGTTTGCGCCACTGCTTGTAGTGGCTGTTGACCGCCGGCACATCGTGCGACGCCAGCGAGTTTGTGAGGATGCGAATGCGGATGCCGCGCTCCGTCTGCTGTCGCATGCGTTCGACCGCGTGCTCGCCCGGGATGATGTAGGCGTTCGTGATCAGTACCTCACGCCTGGCGGTGCCGATCAATGCGCGGAACGCATCCGGCATGTGATGCTTGAGCACGCCCGGGTCGGGCGAGTCGGTGTGCACACGGCTCGTGCCCGGGTGCAACTCGCCCACGACCGCCTTGAACGCGGCTTGCCAGTCCTGCGGATCGATCGGGAAACGCGCGAGCGCGTCCGATGCGGCCAGCTTCTGCTGCAGCCGCGCGAGCGTCGGCGCCACCGAGTCGGCGCCGGTTGTCGCGCCCAGCGCCTTCACCGGGACCACCCATTCGCTGTTCCAGAAGCGGTCGAACACATCCGATGCCTGGCGCGCGACGGGTCCCAGGCCCAGGACGTCGAGATCGCGGAAGTTGAACTCGCTCGACATCCCGAAGTACTCGTTGCCGACATTACGGCCGCCGATGATCGTCGCCCGGTTGTCCGCCACCAGCAGCTTGTTGTGCATGCGGTGGTTGATGCGCTCCATCCGACTCAGCGTTTCGACCGCACGGCCGCCGAGCGGTCGCGTCCTCCACGCGTTGAACAGCCGGATCTCGATGTTCGGGTGCGCGTCGATCAGCGCGACCGCCGCGTCGCGCAACTTTGGATGCGACTCGTCCTCGAGGATCGTGGACAGGTCGTCGAGCACCATGCGGACCCGCACGCCGCGGTCCGCGGCGGCGATGACCCGCTTCATCAAGAGGTCGCCGCTGTCGTCACCCCACCACACGTAGTACTGCAGGTCGAGCGAATGATGCGCACTGTCGATGAGCGCGAGGCGCCAGCGCAGCCCGTCCTCGTTGGTGTCGAGCAACCTGAACCCTGACGCTTGGGTTCCGACGCGAGCGACGAGGGCCGACTCCGTTGCGGCCAGCACGCCTCCCCCGCGCGGCGCCAGCGCGGTGCCCGCTGGGCCGACCTGCGGCCGCTCTGGCAGCGTGGCGCAGGCCGAGATGAGCGCGGTCAGAGCGACGGCGAAGAGGCGACGGAACTGGAGCACGGACGGGCATGTGGTTGAGCGACGTGCGAAGTTACGGGGAACAGCGGCTCGACACAAGTCGCACTCGACACGAGTTCGGTTTCTGGATAGCGCGGCTCCGGCGCGCTCGCTTTCAATCGCTGTTGGAGCTTTCGAAGAAGAGATCGGATCATGAGGATGCAGAGGGCGGGGACGTTTGCGCTGGTCGTCGCCCTTGCGGCGAGTGCGCCGTCACACGCGGTGGCGCCGCCGGTGCCGAGAGGCGCGATCGAGCTGGACTTCCGCACGGGGGGCGACGACCGCGTCATCGACGAGGTGGTGCGCCCGTATCAGCCCGTGGAGCTGACATGGCACGCGGACGCCGGCGCCGTGTTGCTGCTCTGGCTAACTGACGCCGACCGGTCGCTAATCCTTCACGTTGTGACGCCTTCGGGCCTGCGCTGGATCGAGGGTGCGCAAGCGGGGCCGGATGGCCTGCGGCTGAGCCTCGTCGAGAGTGGCGTGCATCGCATCTATGTCGCTGTATCGGCGGATGCCGCACGCGCCGGCAAGGCCAAGGCGTTCCAGCTGCGGATGAGACTGCGGCGTTGAGCGGTCCGCCTTGACGTCGAGCGGCGTCGGTCCGGGAGGTCGAGAGCCAGTGGCAGCTTCTGGCCGCAGGCCGCGGTTGCGGACGCGCGAAGCAGTCTCAGCCGGCCTCGGTCACGCCGAGGCGGCGGGCGAAGTCAGTGTCGCGGATCTGCAGGTAGTCCTCGGTGGTGAAGCCGTCGTGATCGTGCGCGAGCATCAGCATCTCCTCAAAGATCTCGGGGAACGCGCTAGTCGGGTAGATCCCGACGTGTTCAGTCCGCGCGGTCGGGGTCCAGGGCCGACCGACCTTTGCCGGCAAGGCCACGCCGGCCTCGACGAAAACGCAGTACTCCCCGGCGTGGAACAGGTCCCGGGGCGAGTGGTACTCGGCCACCTCGACGCCGTCGATGACCAGGACTTCGTAGTCGTCGACCTTCTTGACGATGTCGACCTTGCGGACGGTGACGAGCTTGCGCATGACGCGACTCCGGCAAATGTTGCGGCATTTGCATGCTAACGGAACCGCCCCTGGCCCCGGCCGACTTCCTCAGGCCTTCCTGGGCGGACTCAGGGCCATGAAGGCCATTGCGGCGCCGTTACACCCTCGGCGCGTGCAGCTGAAGGCCAGCAGCCTGTCGTGGCTGCACTCGCCGCAGCGCAGGCGCAGGAAGCCGTGCGCGCGGATGCTGCGTTCGAGGCCAGCCAAGTCCACTAAGAGGCGTTCTGCCGGGATGTCCGGATGTCCGCTAGCAGGCGAACTGGGTGGCCAGCGCCAGCGGCAGCTCGTGGCCGCGTAGCGACCTTGACTCGACGGACGCTTCGCGACCCGAAGCGGTCCTCCAAGAAGTCCTGCACGACTCCGACCAAGCCGAACAAGAGCTCTGATACCAGCGAGTGATGGTTCGTGCTGAATGCCATGTAGGCCTCTGTCCGCTTCGCGCCGACTCTATCCCAGGATTGGGATCGCGCCAGGGACACCGTCGTCCAAGCACCCGGTTCACGTCGAAGGCCGCCAGCGCGCCCGCAGCAGCGCGAACCGCAAGCCGACCAGCATCACGCCCGCCCCGCCGAGAGCGATGACGGCGCCCATGCTGGCGTAGTGCAGCAGAAAACCGGCCAGCGCCACGCCGACCGACTGTCCCACGAAGTAGCAGAACGCGAACAGTGAAACGGCGGCGCCGCGCCGCTCCGGCGCCATCTGTGTCGCCTGCACTTGCAGGGTGTTATGGAGCATGTAGAAGCCAAGGCCGGCGACGAGCATGGCGGCCATCGGCAGCCAGCGCGATCCGATCAGTCCCACCGACAGGAAGCTGAGGCCCAGCAGAACCGCGCCCCATGCCGCCATCCCCGCCTCGCCCAGCCGCCGCACCAGCCAGCGCGATGCAAGGGCGAACGACAATCCGCCCAGACCGAACATCAGCGCCACGCTGCCCGCCAGTGTCAGCGACATGCCGTACTGCGTGTGCACATGAGTGGCGACGAACGCGAACGCGCCGAACAGTGTCATGCCTTCGAGGAACACGATCGACAGGATCACGCGCGGCCACGGTCGCCCCGCGACCTCGCGCGCGTTGGTCGCCAAGTTGGCGAGGACGGAGTCGCCGGCGCGCGGCGCCACCAGCACCGGCGCTGGCAACTTCGGCATCAGGCGCGACAGCATGAAACAGGCGGCGGCGAACCAGGCGGCGAGAAACAGGAACGCCATGCGCCACCCAACGTAGTCGGCGGCCAGGCCGCCGAGCAGGCCGCCGCTGGCGACCCCCAGGATCTGTCCTGTCAAGAACCGCGCGAGCACCGGCTGACGATGCTGATACGGGATGACATCGCCGATCCAGGCCATCGACAGCGGGATGACGGCCGCTGCGGCGGCGCCGGACAGCGCCCGCGCAACGAGCAGCAGCACCAGGTTCGGCGCCGCCGCACACATCAGCGCGGTCACAGCGCTCGCCGCACACGCCCACGCGACCACGCGCACCTTGCCGAAGCGGTCGCCCGCCGGGCCGAACACGATCTGAAGGACGCCGTATGCAAGCGCGTAGGAGGTGATGACGTACGACGCGACCGCCAGGGTCACCGCGTATTCATCCGCGATGCGGGTCAGCGACGGGTCGGTGACGCGCAACGAGGCCGCGCTCGCAAACGCGGCGAACGACAACGCGAAGATCGCGGCGATCGGTACCGCGGACGGCCCCGGCAAGGTCGCGTCGGCCAAGGGCTGCGCGGCGGGGTCGTCGTCCATCGCGCGGATTATCCCGCAGGCCCAAGAGGAGAAGCGACCAGCACCGGCTCGCCATAGCCACCCATACGTCTCAGGCGTCTTGCAGCCGACGCGCTGCTCGACGTCCGCAATGCTGCTGCTTCAGCGCCGCGCGTCAACTTCTGCTTCTGGCCGGACAGCGACCTTTCGCTAATCGGCGCTTCGCGACCCAAAGTCGACTCCACGAATTCCCGAAAGCAGGCGTCAACTTGTCCTGAGAGCGGACCTCAGGTCAAGCCGCAGTTCTTGACACAAAACTATTCATCGCAATGCTGGACGCGCTCGAACTCTTAACGCGAGTTCCGCGCTGGGACCAATGATGCACAGCGTCCGGAGTCTTCTTACTCGAGGAGATGGCCCTTGGTGCACACGCCCTTCGCAGTCGGGTTGTACGACTTCTTGCGTTGCGGCAACCCGCTCGAGGGACGATTCGAAAGGGGGGGTAATGACCGTCGACGGTTTGCCGCGGCGTGGGACGCGTGTGTATTGACGTGGCCCTTGGTCACGGTGTTCGGGTATAGCTGAGCCGTCGCTACACCTCTTCGACGGCGGTTCAACGGCGTGGGCAGGCTTCGTCGGGGCGCCTTGCCGCGCGGCTACAACGAGGCCCACCCGGTAGCCGCACCAAGTTCCGAGTTGCGTCCGGCAGGAACGACAAGCCAGACCGCCAGACAGTGGTCCCCCGCTGAAGCGCCGCAGGGGGTCGGACCCACTGCTCCACGCCCGCCCCGCTCACTCTGCGAGTGGCTCAGACGTTTGCGGCCTCGATCCTCGATGCTGCGCTCCGCCCGCAGCGATAGACGAGGCGTCCCGTTGTCCGCGAAACGGCGGTCACCGAGCCTCGTTCAACCAGTTGCATTAGTGCGGAGGCCACCTTCTCCCGGGGCACCATCCACATCCACTCGCTCGCGATCGCGTCAAGCGTGTCGGCGGCGTCTGGGTCTTGCTTCCAGTAGGTCAACAACGCATTCTGGATATCGCGCGACTTTTCCATTGGTCCTCAATTTTTACGGTGCGTGATCGTCTCGGATCGCGGGTGCGCTTTAGGTAGCTGCATTGCCTGAAGGTAGTGAGACGCCGACGACGAGGCGACAGCTTCCTAGAGCTACTCGCGGCTCAATTACTTCTTGTACCCGAGCGAGGCCGCTAGAGCGGCTATGGCCACGCCAAGAAGGGTCAGGTTGCGAGGTTCAGCGGCTTTCGGATGCATGCTCTGCGCTCTGGCCGCCGCCCACCCAGTCAGGTGGAGCGCGGCAAGACCGAAGGCGGAACGTAGAGTCTTTTTCATGCAAATAGTCCATACGAAGGGCTGGAAATGCTAGGAGCTAGCGAAGCACCCTGGAAGTCGTACTGCGACGTATGTACGAATGCGTGCGAGCGATGAGGACGCTCTCTCTGCGCCAGGGCAGGTTCCGTGAAAGTGCTGAAGCCCGCGGTTCGTGCCGGTCAGACTCAGGCCCGCGACGGGGAAGAAAGCTTGCCGGACTTCGCGAACTGTCGCTCGAGTAGCAACGCTCCCCTGAGTGCCAGCAGCGCGAGAACAGTGGCGCCGATGGCGATCCACCACTGCTGGAGCGCCGCGCAGACACCCACGCCGCCAGAAAACAGCATGGCTGCGGCCGTGGTCAACCCCTCGACCTGCTTGCCGTCGCGACGGAAGATCGTCCCCGCGCCGATGAACCCAAGCGCGGCGATGACACCACCCACCAAGCGAAACGGATCGGCCGAGACGAAGTCCGGGTACTGGGCGCTGAAGCTTCCGAGCATTGCGCCGCCGAGGCCGACGATCAGCGCGCAGGCGCCGGCGATCAGCATGTGCGTGCGCAGGCCCGCAGGGCGGTCGGCGACTTCCCGCTCGAATCCGATCACGCCGCCGAGCGCCATCGCGGCGGCAATCTCGCCAATCACCATCCATTGGGACCAGGCGCCTGCGAGCGGACCCCCTGCCTGAACCCGGAGAAAGTCCTTCAGCGCCACCGCGGTGTCAGCATCCGGCATGGCCTAGTAGCGAGCGGCGTCAGCGCAGCCAGAAGTAGTAAGCGCCCCACGCCGCCGACGCGGCGATCGCGGTGCCCCACACGATCCATGTCCGCCACGGTCGATCCGCTCTCGCGGGTCGGTCGTAGATCGCAACTTGTGGTGGCTTGGACGGCGACTGTTCAGTGGCCATGGCGACCTCTCTTGAAGGAGGAAGACAACGGGCGGGACGCCGTAGCGCCTCGCCCGCCCATGCCAAGTGCTCAGCGTCCGTCCCGATCCGAATCGCCCGGTACCGCACGCTCGACGGCCGCGCTCGTGCGCTCCCAGCCGCGCCGGACGGCGCTCTTGAAACGCTCCCAGGTGTTGTCCGGATAGCGCGACTCCCAGTCACGGCGCGCATCGGACTCGACTGCGGACCAGTCGCGATCCCGGTAGCGCTGATCGTTGCCCAGGCCCCAGCCGTAGCGGTAGGCGGGCTCGAAGTCGTCGAATGCGGCCGCGCCGTAATCTTCGCCGTGATGCATCCGGAAGTAGTCCCTGTGCTCATCGAAGGCCGGGTCGCGCTGCATCGACGGACGGCTCCGCTTGGCCTGGCTGCGCGCCGCCACGCTCTCGCTGGCGGCGACACCGAGCGAGCCGGCGTACAGCGATCGCTCGCGCTGCAGGTCGTCGACGCTGTAAGGGTCCGAGGCCGGATCGTGGCGCTCCCAGCCCTGTTGCCGCCAGAGTTCCGCGCGCCGTTCGACATCGACCGCGCCGCCACGGCGCATGATTGCCGCCGCATCTTCAGCGCGAGCGCCGTCCGCGCGCACCGTCACCAGCGCAGCGCCGCGTCGCACTGCTTCGGCATACACGTGCGCCTCCTCCTCCGGGACCCCGACGCCGGTCAGCCCGCCGATGAGTCCCCCCGCCACCGCACCGGCACCGGCACCAGCCAGGGTCGCCGCCAGCGGGCCCGCCGCGACGATCGGACCGATGCCAGGAATTGCGAGGCCCATCAGGCCCACGATCAGACCAGCCGCGCCGCCGAGCAGGCCGCCGGCGGCCGCGCCGGTCGCGGCGCCGGAACCTGTGTCGGACAAGGTCGCCGGTGCATCCTTCGGAAGCTGGCCCTCCGTGCCGTACTGGCCGGTGGCGTTGTTGGCGATGATGCTGATATCGCTTTGCGGAAACCCGCCCTGCTGCAGCTCGCGCATGACTTGCCGGGCTTCTTCGAAAGTGTCAAAGGAACCTACGATGGTCTTGGCCACTGGCTTCTCCTTGCGGTCGTAGTTGTCTGTCGGGATTCGAGCGGCAACCCCGTGTTGCGCCCGGGCATTCGCCACTGCACACGGCCGCTCGGTGCGTGCGCAGTCGCAGATATGAAGCGGATAGCAAACGGTGTGCCTTCGCAGCGAAGTTGCGTTCACTTCATGCTCCCGAAGTGCCGGTTCAAACCTCATCGCAGACGACGTGCCCGATCGCTGGCATCGCCCTTGCAAGGCTGCAAGCATGACGAGCCATTCGACCCACGAGTCACCGCCCTCCACCACGCTCGACCTCCGCGTCGCCCGACCGCACCTGGTCGACACGACGATGTTCTGGAGCCCGGCTGGCGGCGGCGTTGCACGCTATCTGCGCGATAAACGCCGCTGGGCGCTCAGACAAGCGCAGTGGAGGCATTCATGGGTCGTTCCCGGCAACTGCAGTGGGGGCGACGTCGGCATCGATGGCGTCAGCATCCCCTTCAGTGGCGGCTATCGCTTCCCGCTTCGTCGTGGCCATGCCGCCCGTCTGATCGCAAGGCTCGAGCCCGATCTGATAGAAGTGGGCGATCCTTACCGGCTGGCCTGGGCCGCCCTCGATGCGGCGCAGCGATGCGGTGTGCCGGCCGCCACCTTCTGCCACTCGAACCTGGTCGAGGTCGGGCGGCACTGGTTCGGAACGGTCACGGCCGCGGCGGCAAGGGCTTACGTGCGCAAGCTGCTGCGCAACTTCGACGCCGTGTTTGCAGCCAGCCGCTGGATGGTCGATGAGGTGCGCGATCTCGGCCTCGACAACGTCGTCCATCAGCCGCTCGGCGTCGATCTGCAGCAGTTCAATCCGTCGCGACGCGATCCAGCCTGGCGTCGGGCATTAGGTTTGAAGCCCGAGGCAGTCGTGCTGCTCTATGTTGGCCGTTTCGCGCGCGAAAAGAATCTGCCTGTGCTGTGCGAAATGATCGACCGCCTGGGCGGCAAGTATGTACTGGTGGCCAAAGGTGCGGGACCTGCGCCGCCGCAGGGCGCACGCGTGCGTGTCCTACCCTACGACGCCGATCCGCGGGCCGTGGCGACGGCACTGGCCAGCGCCGACGCCTTCGTGCACGCCGGCACAATGGAAACCTTCGGGCTGGCCGCGCTGGAGTCGCTGGCGTGCGGCACCCCGGTCGTATTACCGGCTTGCGGCGGCTTCCTCGATCTGATCGATGGCCGGACCGCCATCGGCGTTGCCCACGCGACCGCCGATGCGCTTTCCGAAGGAGTGAGCTCGCTGGACCTGTCGGACCGCGCCGTGCTGAGCGCGGCGGCGGTTGAAGTGGCGCGTCGTTACGACGAGCGCCGCACTTTCACGCGGCTATTCGCGTGCTATGCCGCGCTGCGCCAGGCGAACGCGCGGGTCGGTGAAGACATTGGAGGACTTCGCGTTGGCTGATCACCGTTATCTATGCGTGTCAGTGCACGACGTCGCACCAGCCACGTGGGGCGCCTGCCAGCATGTGCTGGCGGCCGTCCGCGAGGTCGCCGAGGTCCCCATGACCTTGCTGGTGGTACCGGCCTACCGCGGTCAGTGCTCGGCTCTCGCCGACGGCTTCGAGGCGGCGATATCGGAGCAGCTGGCGTGCGGCCACGAGCTTGCGCTACACGGCTACTTTCACCAGGATCTTGGCGTCCCCGAATCGATCGTCGATTGGTTCCGTCGCCGCGTGTATACGGCCAGCGAAGGCGAGTTCTGGGACCTTGGCGAACACGAGGCGTCCGAACGCCTGGTGCTCGGCGAACGGTGGTTTCGATACAACCGCTGGCCGCTCGCCGGATTCGTGCCGCCGGCCTGGCTCATAGGACCAGCCGCGTGGAAGGCCGTGCGTCGCTGCCCCACCATCCAGTACGTGACAACCTTCAGCGCAATTCACGACCTTCAGGCGGGACACTCACTACACGCTCCATGCCTCACATTCAGCGCGCGGAAGGCGTGGCGCCGGGCCGCGTCCGTCCTGTGGGCCGGGTCCGTCCTGAGCCAATGCGCCGCGCCACTGCTCCGGTTCGCGTTGCATCCGCACGACGCGTCGTACCGGGGACTGAAGCGGGCGTGGCAGCGTCGGCTCGAGCAGCTGCTGCGGGACCGACTGCCGGTCACCAAGGCCAGGTTCGTCGCTCACATGCGCTGACGCTGGTTGCGAACGGCAACGGCCGCAGCGGGCCGGTTGCAGCCTCGCTCAGCCTCGAATCCTGAGCACGAGAGCCAATCCTGAGCGCAAAGTGCCAGACCAGGAATTTGTTGCGGCAACTCTTGCGCAAAGTGAGGCCGCGCGGAGCACTCTCGAAACGTGGCGGTGACTGACGCGTCGTCGGCATGGCGAGGCACGCACCTTGCCGAATATGCAAGAACTGCAACGAGAATATGTCCGCCACGTATGTTCGAAGTGGTGGCGGACGCTAGTTCAGCGATAGCAGGAGCGAAGCCGTAACGCTGCCGATGGCAGCCCCCGCCGCAACATCACTCGGGTAGTGCAGCCCCAAGGCCACCCGCGACAGGGCGATCAGCACCGCCGCGGGCACCAACGCCCACAAGGCAGCCGGATAGTAAAAGCCGAGAACGTTGCTGAAAGCGGTCGCGTGCAGCACGTGACCGGAGGGAAAGCTGAACTGGTCGAGCGCGCGACCACAAGCGCGGATATCCGCACATGTGACGAAGGGTCGGGGCCGGCCGATGCGCTCTTTGACCCACATGTACAGCGTGAGGTTCGCGGCGCCCAGCAGCACCATTTGGGCCGCGATGGCGCGTCCGTGCGTGCCGCCCGCCAGCGCGAGCGCAATGATGACCAAGTACCAGAGGGCGCCGTCCCCGAGCCAACTGACTGCGCGCAGCAAACCCACCAGAGCGCGATGCTGAGCCGCGCAGTGGATCCCCTGAGCCCACCGACGATCGCGTTCGGCCCAAAGCGTCCGTTGCGCACTAATCGGCATAGGCAGTCCTGAGCCCCTGGCGCGCGGATCCCACGCTCAGCAGCACGTCTTCGAATCCGCTGAGAGTCGAATCCCAGGATGCCGCGAGCCCCGCGTGGCGGGCCGCCTGGCGCATCGGCGTCAATCGATGCAGGTCTGCTACGGCTCGGCGGGCAAGGACCACGAACTGCGTTTCGTTACCCGGCTCGGCGACGAATCCGCTGGCGCCGTGCGTGATGTGGACGGAAGCTGCGGCGACATCAAAGGCGACTACAACCAGGCCGGCGGCAAGGGCCTCGAGCGTCACGTTGCCGAATGTTTCCGTCAGGCTGGGAAACAGGAAGATGTCCGACGAAGCGTAGTGCTCGGCCAGTTCCTGGCCGCGCAGTTCGCCTGCGAACACGACGCCCGGCGGGGCCGTGCGCTCAAGGTTCTGACGCAGCGGTCCCGCGCCGACCAAGACCAACCGGGCTCGCAGTCGTAACGTTCGCATCGACTCGAATGCGCGCAGCACCAGAGGAATGTTCTTTTCCGCCGCCAGCCGGCCGACATGCAGGATCACCGGATCGTCGGGCGCCGCGCCCCAGGCCTGCCGCAGTTGTTCGCTGCGCCGTGCCGGCGCGAACCGCTCCGCATCCACACCTCGGCCCACCACTGACAGCTGCTCGAAGCCGCGTTCGTGCAGGCTGGCCGCCAAAGCGCGGGTCGGAACGAAAGTGCGGTCGGTCGCGTTGTGGAAACTGCGCAGATAGCCGGACACGAGACCGCGCATGAATCCCAGCCCGTAGTAGTCGCTGTAAAGATCGAAGTTGGTGCGCAGGTCGGAAGTCACTGGCACGCCGAGGCGACGCCCCGCACGGCAGGCTGCCCAACCAAGCGGCCCCTCGGTGGCCACGTGGATCACGTCCGGTCGCCTCTTTCTCCAACGAAGCTTCAGGCCGGGAAGCACCGGGAGCCCCATTCTGAGATCCCTGTACATCGGCAGCGCCAGTCCAGCCACGCGCCACTCTTCGGCGTCGTCTTTCGCCGATTCGCCGCGCTGTCGAGGCCGTACTAGATGCAGGAGATGGCCGCGTGCGCGCAACCAACTGACCGCGCGTGCGACCGTAGCCGACACGCCATTTAGCTCGGGAGGATAAGTCTCGGTGACGAACGCGATGTGCACTCGGAACTGCACAGCAACGACGGTGCCTGCCTGAAGCCTCGAATCCCGCAATCCGAAACCGCGTAGCCGACCATCCGAGAACGCTATGGCGGCGTCCACCGGCGCGGCTTCCATGACTACTCAGCCGTCTCTTTCTCGCCGGTCACTTCTTCCGCACGCCCTTGCCCTTGCGCGAACCGCTGCGCGCGCGGCTCCGGACTGTTCCTGGCCGTCGGGCTCAAACCTCTTCCTCGGTCAGGCCCTGCTCAGCCATCAACTCGGCCCGCAATTCCTGCATTTCTTGCAGCAATGGCTCCCACTGAATGCCCGTGCGATTGAGCTGCTCGAACAATTCCGATTCTTCTTCCTTGATGTGGTGCTTCACGTATTCGCCGAGCACCTTGAAGATCGCCGCAAACTTCGGATCTTCCGCACTCATGCCCTGCAACTGCGCGATCAGCTCCTTTGCCGAGGCATGCTCGATCTCGGCCTCGTCTATCAGTTCGGGCTCCTTGATCGCCTCGCGGACAGCGGGGTAAAAAACGGCCTCCTCGATCTGCGCGTGAACCGTGAGTTCCGCACAAGTCTGCTGCACGAGCGGCTCGAGCGCCTCCATGTCCCCTTGTTGAGCGAGCCTTTCGCCTTCGCGGAAGGCGCGCTTCACGCGCTGGTGGTCCGCGGTCAGCATTTCAATGATGTCGTTCTTCGCTTTGGAATTACCTCGGCTTGCCATCTGGATTCTCCTGTCGTGACATGCGTCGCGGCTGCGACCTAGCTAGGCGCTGAGGCAAGCCATGGTCCCGCCGCCGGGCTGCTGTCCCACGAGGCGGTGCTTGCCTATCGCTTCCGAGAAACCGGTACGAATCTGGCAGCAAGCCGGGATTCCTCGACGCCACGCTCGCCTACGCGAGGAATCATCCCGAACTGGGCGCAGACTTTCGCATGATGGTCAGTGTGCTGGCTGGGCCGCGGTTGCAGCCAGCGCCCGCCGCCCGCAGCGCGGCCGCAGCGCTGGCCGCTGCCGGCGTCGCCGCGGTACTGGGGACAGCGCACAGCCGGCGAAACATCTGCCGCTCGTATCGCGCCGATCTTGTGCCAAGCCGGCATCGAAGTGCGCAGGCACGACACTTGCTCCTTCAGTGCTCATAAGCCATGCACCCTCCCGCATCGAAGGGTTTTGCGGGCTCTTAGGCTACGCGTCGAAGAGATGGCACAACAAGGAGGAAGGATGACTCAATCTCGGCTCGGACAGGAGCACCGACAGCAGCAGACGCTGACGCCGCGATTGCTGCAGGCCGTACGCCTGCTTCAGTTGTCTTCACTCGACTTCGCGCAGGAGGTCAACCAGGCGCTCGAAAGCAACCCCTTCCTGGAGCTCGACGACGTAGACAGCGACTCGTCGGCCGCCGCCGCGATCTCTGCCGCCGCACGCGAGCCGGCAGCAGCGGCGGCGGAGACGCCGTGGGTCACCATCATCGACACTCCTCCGGAGTCCCACTCTGACGGCGAATGGGAAAATAGCGCCTGGACCGAGTACGGCAGCCCGGGATCCAAACGCCACAACAGTTCGAACCCCGATGTAGATTTTTCCGACCTCGCCGCGGCGGACCACTCGCTGCGCGACCATCTACGCTCGCAGGTCCAGCTATTGCCGGCCACCGAACGTGATCGTGTGCTGATGCGGACGCTCGTGGAAGCGCTCGACGAAGACGGCTATCTGCGCATGGACCGGGAGGAGGTCAAGTCGCTCTCCGGCCTCGAGCCCCCGCCGGACGACGACGAGTTCCAGGTGGCGTTGCGGTTGGTTCAGTCACTCGAGCCTGCTGGCATCGCGGCCCGCGATCTGAAGGAGTGTCTGCTGCTTCAACTGCAGGAGTTCCAGAATGGCAACCGGACTTCCGCACACGGGTTGGTGACCCGCATCGTCTCTGACTTCCTCGATCGCGTGGCGGTGCGCGACGTCAACGGAATGGCGCGCGCAATCGGCGTCAGTGCAGAGGACGTTGAGCGGGCGTTGGAGTACATACGTCGGCTCGAACCTCGGCCGGGCTGGCGCTACGGTGCCTCGGACACGCGTTTCATCACGCCCGACATCATCGTCCGCAAGGCCCGGGACGAGTGGACCGCGATGCTGAACCCCGACGTGGTGCCGCGCATTCGTCTGAATCGCATGTATGCCGATCTGTTCCGGAGCCACCGCGACTCGCGCCATTCCGATCTCGCCGCTCAGTTGCAGGAGGCACGCTGGACGGTGCGCAATGTCGAGCAGCGCTTTTCCACGATCCTGCGGGTGGGCCGGGCGATCGCGCAGCGACAGCGCAACTTCCTCGAATACGGCGAATTGGCGATGAAGCCACTCAGTCTAAGCGAGATCGCCGATGAACTCGGATTGCACGAATCGACGGTATCGCGCGTGACGAACAACAAGTACATGGCGACCCCTCTGGGCGTGTTCGAACTGAAGTTCTTCTTCCCCCGCGCGCTGGCGACCTCGAATGGCGGCGCCTGCTCGACCACTGCCATCCGCGGCGCAATCAAGGAAATGATCTGCGCCGAGGACGCGCGCAATCCACTATCGGACGCGCATATCGCGCGCATCCTGTCACGTCAGGGATTGCAGGTGGCTCGGCGCACCGTCACCAAGTATCGGCAGATGATGAAGGTCCTGCCGTACGAAGAGCGGCGGCGAGACCACTAGCAAAGAAGCGCGATGAGAGAGGTGTCGCGGCGCGCCGAGCCGCCTGCGTGGCGCCTCGTGTTACTTCGCCCGTGACTGAGGCAATGTGCTGCGGGCTGCGATCCGCGGTAGGCTCTGACCATGCCAATCGAGAAAGGGGCGCACATGGCGCCCCTCTCTCCAGGCCTCGTTCTTAGTCGAACGCTGCTACTTCTTCCCGACCGGTGGGGTGGGGCTGGTGGTCGACGAAGGCTTCCCGCTTTCCGGGAAGTGCCGACGGTTGTCGCTGCTCCACTTCGGATCATTCACGTTTGGCCAGCTCGACTGGTCGAAGCCGGGAGCGCTGCGCAGGCGGTCCTTGTCAATATCGAGCACGAAGTTGTCCGTCCCGGTGGTGGTGCGAATTGCCGACCAGGGAACCGCGTGCATCTTGTCGCCCATGCCGAGGAAGCCGCCGGTGGACACGACCGCATAGGCGACATTGCCCTTCGCGTCGAGCACGATGTCTTCGACGTCACCGATCTTCTCGCCTTTGGAGTTAACGACATCGGTGCCGATGATCTTGCTGACACGATGGGTGCGCTCCCAAGCTTTGGCATCACGCATACCGGCGTAGTCGGTGCTCTTGCCAGTGGTCCCTGTCATTCCGGGAGAGCTTGGCATGGGATCCGTACGGGTAGCGGGCGCGCCGGTGGCCGGCGGCGTCGAGCGGGTTGCGCTGCCAGGCGCGGGAGGCTGGGTCGCCGTTTGCGCGAGCGCCGCTGAAGTCCCTAAGGACATGACGGCGGCGGCGACGGAAGCAAGTACGAGTCGGTTCATTTGGACACCTCAAGGGTTGAGTGAAGTACGTGCAGCAACCGGTGTGCCTGGGGAAATCCGCGTCTATCGGCGCAAGGACGAATGTCTGCTGTGGAGCAAGCTGGCTTTCAATCTCGAGGGTCGAAAGCTTTTGGGCAAATGGGAACTGCTACGCAGGCGCATCGCCGCCGATCGCCGCGAAGCGTGGTTGCATCTTCAAGTTGGGCGCGCGATCGGGTAGACCGCAGAGAATCGGTCGTCAGTTCGGCTTCGAGATGTCGCGCAGGGCCTCGTCGACGCCGACATCCTGTTCGATCGCGAGGTCACCCAGCGCAACGATGCCGACCAGGTTGCGGTTCTCATCCAGGACTGGAATGCGACGGATCTGGTCCGTGCCCATGCGCTTCAGCAGGTCCTGTATGTCAGCGTCTTCGCTGCACCAGATGACGTCTTCCGTCATCACCTCGCTGACGGGTGTTTCGACGCCACGACCGTCGGCGACTGCGCGCACCGCGATGTCGCGGTCGGTGATCATCCCCTTCAATCGCATGCCGTCGCATACAGGCAGCGAGCCGATGTCCTGCTCTGACATGATGGAGGCAGCCTTCTGAACGCTCTCGTCCGGTCGCACGACTTTCACGTCGGACGTCATCACTTCCGATACCTTCTTCATGAACCTCTCCTTTGCGAAAGCCACAGCGCATGGCGCCGAGACGGGCCGATTTCGCTGGGCGGGCGTGGGCGTCCTTGTCCTGGCGTGTTGGGTGCCGGGAGCACATCGGGCTTGCCGCATCCAACGCTGCGAATGAGTTCGCGATCCCAGGCGGGTAAAGCATGAGTGCGAAGTTTCATCGCATGTTTCGGGTCGTGAGACGGTGTGCAGTGACGCACGGGCCGACGGAGCTGCAAATCTTTCCGCAATTCTTCCAACCCGCTCAAGCCGCTTGGCACCTCGCTTCGACCACCGCCAGCAGGAAATTGTGGCGACCGAATGCATTCGCGATGTCGGCCGCATAGGCGGCCGCGGCCGGCAGCGAACTAAGCACCGCACCCGCGATGAATCGACCCTGGTAGCCGACGATCCAGCAGCCCCTGCCAAGTTGCGCCAGGATGAACTCCGCACCCTTCTCCCGATCGCTTCGCCTGCTCTTCATCGAGCCTCCTTGTGTCGTTGTAAGTCACCTGATGGGCAGAAGCGCACGCAATGTCCATACCAGTGACTCAAACAAGGGCTCTTCATACTGGCAGAGTCAGCGGCCAGCCTCGTTGCGGGCACATTGCTTGCCGAGCTCAGTGCGCGACCGGCAGTCGATCGTCTGTCGTCCGGCCCGCGTCCCCTCCCCTTCCACCAGACGCCGACGCCGCTTCAAAAGCCCCGCCATGTGCGGGGCTCTCTTTTTTGCGCGACGTAATCGGAGAAGACTGCGACGAGAAGCCGCTCAACGAGTGGCCAACTTCATTCCCACCGTGCGCGTCGCATGTCACGACCGCCGGTGGGGCAATGCAGGATCGGCGCTTGCTGCCTCCAGCGTGCGCGCGCCAGCCTGCCGCTGCCGACTGCGAGTCAAGGAGACCCGCGATGCTGACTGTTAGCCATTTCCTTTCGATCCCGGCGCCCCCCGCGCCTCAGACTCCAACGCCTCCGCCCCCTGCGCCCACGCCGATCACTCCGCCGCCGCCCATCCAGGACCCGCCATCGCCCGCACCGATTGCTCCGCCACCACCGCCCATCGAGGACCCGCCCCCGGCCGGGGTTCCGGACGTCCCTGTTCACACACCGCCCGCAGGCATGGCCCCGCCCTGTTAGAGCATGAATCGAAAGGGTCGATGGAGCGATCAACCACACTCGCCCTCCGCGGTCTGCCGCGTACCTGAGTTCACATGTGCCCGACATCGGGCAGCGGGTCGGGCACGTGTCTTGCCCCGGCAAGCTTGGACTGTGGCTGTCCGAGCTGAACCAGCCGCGATCTGGTGCGAGGCGCGCCGTTCAATGTGTGCCGCGCAATCTCTACCGACATGACTGATTCGAGGAGAACTGAATGACGGACTTACGACTGATAACCCTTTCAATCAGCGCCGTCGCCGTGCTCGGGGCGGTCGCGTGTTCGCCCCGCGAGCCGGAGCAAGTGAGCAGTTCCGCGCGCACCCCGGCAACCGAAGCCCCGCGACCGACCGAGCAGGCGGCAACCCGGACGGAACGGGTGATCGACGATTCTGTCATCACGACGAAGGTCAAGTCTGCACTGCTCGCAGACACGACCGTCAAGGGGCTCAACATCAATGTCGACACGGTCGGCGGCACCGTCACGCTAACCGGGACTGCCTCCAGCCAGGACGAGCGCGCAAAAGCAGAATCACTGGCAGCCAGCGTCGAAGGCGTGCGCAATGTTGTGAATCGCATAAGCCTTTCGTGACGACGCCATGCACCCGAGCCGGCGAAGCACGAGCCGGAACTGCAGCGCGACGGTGATTTCGACGCAGCGCGCCGCCAGCGTCTTGACATAGAAGGATTTGTCCGGCGACGAGAACTGCGGGCGCTCGTTGCGTCGGGGCGCCCCGATTGCCGACCGGATACTGGTTGCCCGTCGGCCGTAGGATGCAGATGCCGTGCTTCTGCAGCATGGCGTGCACCGCTGGAACCTTACGTCGCGCGTGGCTGTCGCCGCTGGAGCCGGCGATGCCGCCTGTGCGGCGCCGCCGACCCCAGTTCTTCGGCTCCTCTCGAGCTTGCTACTTCTCTTCTTCCTTCTGATCCTGGTTCTTGCCGATCTCGTGGCCGACGACACCGCCGACGGCAGCTCCGCCGACGGTACCAAGGACGCCGCCGCCGACAGCGTTACCGATTACCGCTCCCGTACCAGCACCGATGGCCGTGCCTTTCTGGGCACCAGACCATGAAGCACAACCGCCTAGCAGCACACTGCAGGCAAAGAGAATTCCGACGCTTCGTTTCATCTGCTTTCCTCCTTGGAAGGGAAGGAAGGGATACCGCCCGGCTCGACATTCAACGCGCCGCGCCGCGCCTGAATAGGTTGACGATGGCAAGCAAGATCACCGCGCCGATCAGGGAGACCACGATCGATCCGATGCTCAGCGCGTCCTGGTTGATGGTGGGCACGCCGACCAGGGGACTGATGAACCAGCCCGCAATGACCGCGCCGACGATGCCGACGACGACGTTCATGAAGACGCCCTGCTGCGCGTCGGTACGCATGATGAGACTTGCAACCCAGCCAATAAGTCCACCGATGATCAGCCAGATGATGAAGTTCATGTTTGTGCTCCCCAGGTTGGTGCTAATGGCTCGCCGCGCGCAAAGGTGAAGATCTCCGCTGCGCGCCGACGAGGCATGGATGCCGACTTCTCAAGGCTGTTTGCGCGGCAACTCCGGATCGTTGTTGAAAGAGGATGACCGAGTCCCGGCAATGCGCATGCCCGCCGTGCTGCGCGACAGCCCTGAAAGTACGAGTGCCCCTAGTCTCCGCGCGAACCCTGACTCGACGAGTCCGGCAGGCGCATCCCACATCCACATTGACAGAGGAATCCAGGCGAATGATCCGAGCCCGGAGGAAGCCCGGGCACAGCGCGACATCGCGCTTGCCGAAGATCTCGGGATCGCAGCACGCGGTTACGCCACCGCGAACTCGTGATCGAGGCGACGAACTTCCACCGCATCGATGCCCATCTGCTGCCGATACTTCGTTACCGTCCGACGCGCGATCGTCAGGCCCTGGCGCTGCAGACGTCGCGCAATCTCCGCGTCCGACAGGGGTGCACTCCGGTCTTCGCCACGTAGCGTCTCCTCGATCAGGCAGTGAATCGCCTTGGCCGCCGGCCCTTTCTCGCTGGCCGGCAGGCTGCGCGAGAAGAAGTACTTCAGTTCGAGCGTGCCGAACGGGGTCGAAACATACTTTCCCGTGGTCACGCGCGAGACCGTCGACTCATGCACGCCGATGGCCTGGGCGATGTCGGCAAGCTGCATCGGCTTCAGGGCGATCGGACCGTAGTCGAAGAATGCGCCCTGGCGGGCGACGATGGCGTCGGCGACCCGCTCAATCGTCTGCAAGCGCTGCGCAATGTTCTTCAGCGTCCAGCGCGCCTCGCGGAGCTGATCGCACAGTTCGGGACATTGAGCGCGCTGCTGCTTCACGACATGAACATAGGTCTCGCTGAGCCGCACCGGTGGGACGATGGCCGGATTGAGCGTCGCGGTCCATTTGCCATTGCGCTTGACGGCGTAGGTATCCGGCGCCGCGAAGCGGATCGAGGCATCGGCAAAATCGCACGCGGGCCGCGGATTCAGCCCACGAATGACATCGACCGCCTCGCGCAGCGCGACGCGACTCGCTCCCGTCGCGGCTGCAAGCGCGGACCAATCGCGTTGGGCCAGCACGTCGAAGTGTTCCAACACCAGCGTGCGGGCGAGCAGGACATCGGCGCTGCCGGAGTCGCGTTCGAGCTGCAGCAACAGGCACTCGCGCAGGTCGCGCGCACCGATGCCCGCAGGATCCAGGGACTGGACCATGCGCACCGCACACGTCCAGTCGTTCTCTTCGACTTGCAGGCCGAGCGCGACAGACAACTCCTCGCGACCGTCGCGCAGGTACCCGTCGTCGTCTAGATCATTCACGATGGCATCGATAAGGAGACGCTGGGGGTCCTCGACGCGCAAGCCCATGAGTTGCGCACGCAGATGGTCCTGCAGGTTCACCCGGCCGGAGCACCAGTCGGCCGCCTGGCTACTGCCGGCCGGCGCAGTTGGCATTGGAAGTTCGTCGTCGCCGCCGGACTCGTCGACATCGCTCTCTGCATCGACGTCGACGTCGTCGAGCGAGTCGAGCGGCTCGGCGTCGCTTTCCAGGAACGGATTCAATTCAAGTTGCTGCTGCATGTGCTGCTGAAACTCGAGCGTGGACATCAGCAGCAACTTGACGGATTGCTGGAGCCGCGGCGTGACATGCTGCTGCTGATAAGCGCCGGCGATGGACTGCAGTGACATCATTCAGGGTCCTCTTGCGAACTGCCCGTGGCGATGCCAGGACCATGAACACATTCCGTGCCAGCCACGTAGTCATTGATTTGAGTAGAGATTTCTGAATGGCGCCGCTCGGCCGGCGCTGAGTTTCCAGGAATTGCAGCAATTCCCGCCGCGACGGTCCGACCGGGGCAGTCCGCACGGCATCGCGTTTGCCGACGGGGTTTGCCGTCATCGGTTCGCCCGTGCATCACGCGACACGGCCGGGATCCCTTTCGGAATCCCGGCCGCAGCTTCGGCGCGCGCAGCGCCGGTGTTGCACGTCGCGTCAGCGTGCCTGGGACGGCGACAGCTGGGGCGACGCCGGAGTGCCTCCCTCGCCTTCCCAGACCTGCACGTCCACCTTCTTCTCGAGGCGCTGCCGGCGCAGCTCGCGATTCCGGTAATGCTTGTCGAGCAAGGCAGCCGCGACCACCGGGAGCAGCAGCTTCATGAGGGTTCTGATCATTCAGGATCTCCTTGGGTTGCAGGATTCGGTTCATTGCGGCGGTCGGTTTCGAACCGATTGCGCGCACTGTCACCCGCCGCTCTCGTGGGCCGGGGTGAAAAATGTCGGAAGGCGAGATCGAACGCCCATGGCGCGAGCGTGGCGAGCACGCCGCTCACGACGGGCCGCCGCGATGAGGCTCTCACCGGATGTCGCTCGCCACGTGTCGTCTTGCCGATCGCCGACAGGGTTGCGAGTGCCGCGACCCCCAGACCCAGCGCTGCGCTCGTGGAGACCAGCTGGCGCTGGGACACGCGACGCAGTTCACGCAACGTAACGTCCATGCTGGCGTCGACACGGTGCACCCGGTCAACCGCCTTTGCGAGTTCGCGCCGGTCCGCTTCAGGCCGCTTCATGCTCGGCCTTCCCCAGCGTCTCATCGATCAGGCGGCGCGTCACCGGCCAGCCCGCATCACGCCAGTGCCGTCGCGACACATCGCCCAGGACATAGGCAATGACGCCATTGACGAGTGCGACCGCGATGCTTGCCCCTAGCGTCGAGAGGACTCCCGACGCAACGAGCGCCAGCACGAAGGCGACCTGGAGGGCCAACCAGCCGGCCAGGACTGCCAGTAGCGCACCCGCTCCGAAAAGTGCTGCGAGGAGGAAGTTGCGTGCTGCTATCCGTCCTTCCAGCTGCACTACAGCAACGCGCGCTCTGAGCGCCTCGCGCACACCGTTCAATGCAGCGGCGGCCAGATCACCGGTTGAACGGGCCGCCGCCACGCCGACGGCGGGATCTCCCGTCCCCGGATTCATCGCGAACGGCTGAAGCCGGCAAGGATGATGCCGAGCGCGACTGCACCAGCAACCACCGTCAAGGGGCGCTCGCGCACGTAATTGCGGACGGAGTCGATGAGATCGTCCGATATCGACGCAGCCGCCTCGGCCTTCTCGGCCAGGACTTCGCGCGCCGCAGCGCCGGATTCCTGCAGCTTTTCGAGGGCCGGCTTGGCGCTGGCGGCCGCCTGGTCGACCGCCTGATGTGCACCCTTCGCGAGTCGATCGACGAAGTTCGGTCCGCTGCCGACCGGCTCGGCAGTCGTGGTCTTCGGATAGGTGGTTTCAGGCATGGCAATTCCCTTTCGGTGATTGATTGAACTGGGCAACGGCGCAATGAGCACCCCGCCAGTAATCGAAGGCAATGCATGTGCCTGACCATCGATGGGCACGGCGCTTGCCGCGATCTTCCGCGGACGCTCAATGCGTCGGCTCATTCATCCCGTTTCTTTCATCCCTCAGTGCAAAGGAGTCAGCAATGAATTGGGAACGTATCGAAGGCAACTGGAAGCAGTTGACCGGCAAGGTCAAGGAACAGTGGGGCAAGCTCACTGACGACGACATCGATCGCATGGCGGGTCAACGTGATCAACTCGTCGGCAAGATCCAGGAGAACTACGGCGTTGCCCGCGATGAGGCGGAGCAGCAGGTCGACGACTGGTCTCGTCGCCTGATGTAAGAACGCCTCGCATGCCACGCGCGGCCGCGAGCAGTTCGCTCTGCGGTCGCGCACCTCCGGCCACGGACAGGAGCAAAAGCCATGAAGCAAGCAAAGCGGAAAAACTTGCCGCAGAAGACGGATGCCGGGAAGCCGGACGTCCCAGCGCAGAAGACCGATGCCGGGAAGCCAGACGTCCAAGGCGAGGGTGACTACGACGCAACCCGCCGCCACCGACAGCGCGTCGAGGCGTTTCTTGAATCGAATGACCCCGAGCAACTGGCGCGGTCGGCAGCACCCGCGAACCCACAAGAAGAGAAGGAACTCGAGGACGCGGAACAGCGCGGCCGAGACGGTCCGGCAGACGACACCGCGCAGGACATTGCCCGGCGTGATCGCCCGAGGCAATCGCCCGGGCGCTGACGGCGGACGCGCGTCCCTGAGCAGGTCAAACTCGGGGACGACATCACCGCCCACAACTGCGGTTTTCGACCCGATCGGACTCAGGTGACCATTGCGTAGCTGTCGCGGAACTGGGCGCGGCCAGTGCCCACGGCTGCAAGCAGGTCGCGCAATCGTTCCAGATCGAGCGGCTTGGCGAGGTGCAGATCGAAGCCGGCCTGCTGCGAGCGTTGTCGGTCTCTGGGTTGCGCATAGCCTGAAAGGGCGACGAGGACCAGATTCCCGCCGCACGGCAACGCGCGCATGCGGGCCGCCGCCTCATATCCGTCGATGCCCGGCAAACCGAGGTCCAGGATCGCAACGTCCGGCTGCATGTCGGTCGTCAGCTGTACCGTGGTCAACCCATCGTGCGCGATCGAGACCTGGTGGCCGTCGAGCGTCAGTAGAACGGCGAGCGATTCGACCGAGTCGACGTTGTCATCGGCGACGACGACCTTCAGCGCGCGCATCATGTCGCCGCCGCGCTCGGACGGCGTCGTGTCGACAGGAGCCCGCTGCACGGGAAGCGTGACTACGAAGCGCGCACCCGTGCCGCGACCATCGCTATAGGCACGGATCTGACCGCCATGCAGTTCCACCAGATGGCGCGACAATGCGAGCCCGATGCCGAGGCCTTCCGTAACTTCGGCATTGCCGCGATCGAGCCTGGCAAACATCTCGAAGATGGTCGACAGTGCCGGTGGCGGTATGCCTATGCCGTGATCCTCGACCGTGATCTGCACGTGGCTGCCCAGCATGGAGGCCGTAACCTCAATGGTGTCTCCGGAGTGCGAAAACTTCGAAGCATTCCCGACCAGGTTGGCGATCACCTGCGCAATGCGTACCGGATCGACCAGGACCGGTTCGTCGGCAAGAGTCAGGGCGAGCTTGAGCTGCTGGCCGCGCTCCTCGATGGCGGGCCGAACTGCGTCTATGCCGGTCTGCACGACTTCGGCAAACCGCACGGCCGTCCTGCGCAGTTCGAGGCGGCCGCGGCCGATGCGGCCGACGTCGAGCAGGTCGTCGACCAGCCGCGTCGCGTGCAGTAGCTGTCGGTCGAGGATCTCGACGCTCTGCCTCAACTCCGGGCGCTCGAAGTCGCCCGTGCGCAGGATCGAAACGGCGTTGCGCAGGGGCGCGATCGGGTTGCGCAACTCGTGCGCGAGCACGGCGAGGAAACGGTCCTTGCGTTCGTCGGCTTCGATCAGTGAGCGGGTGGTCTCGACCTGCTCCGAGACGTCCTGCACGCAACCGACCAGCCGACAGGGCACACCATCGTCGCGGCACATCACAACCGCTCGGTCGACCAGATGTCGCCAGTGCCCGCTGCGGTGGCGGGCCCGGTAACGCGAGGTAAAGCGTCGCTGGCGCGCGGCAATGGCGGCCTTGAGGTCCGCCTCCAGTTGTTTCAGGTCGTCGGGATGCACCTGGTCGTGCCACCACGGAACCGTCGCGGGTACCTCGTCAGGTTCCCAGCCGAGGATGTCGTAGAGACCTCGCATGCGCTCGACACGGCCCGTTTCCAGATCGGTCGAATAGATAACGCCAGAGATGGCTTCGGCCGCCAGCGAGAACAGCTGCTCCTGAGCCACAAGTCGTTGCTCGGAATGCTTGCGATCGGAGATGTCGAGGACCGTGCCTGCGATCCGTGCCGCGACACGCTCCGATCCACTGCCGACGAAGTGCGCACGCCCGAGTGCCGAGACCCAGGCGACGCTGCCGTCGGCGCGGCGTACGCGATGGTCGACGTCGAAACGTCCCTGGCCAGCGGGATCGAGCGCAGCACTCCAGCACTTCTCGACGGCCTCGAGGTCCTCCTCATGGATGCGGCTGCGCGCGGCCTGTCGCGTGACAACGGCGTCTGCGCTAAAGCCGTAGATTTCGCGGGCGCGCGCCGACAGCGTGATCGAATCAGTAGCGAGATCGACGTCCCATATACCGAGGCGGGTCGATTCGATCGCCAGCTGGAGGCTTGTTTCGAGGCGTGCGACCTGCGCTGCTGTCGACCTCTCTCGGCTCTGGTCGAGCACGGCGCCAACGCACTGCAGGCCGTGGGAGTTCGAGCCGAGACCATGGCGCTCGGTCACCAGGCCCGCCACCAGTACCGATCGTGCCTTGGTGCCCTGGCCAATCGCGATCTCTGTGCGGAGCCGCTGACCCTCACCCTGGGCGATGGCGTCGTGCATGGCGCGGTGCACGCGATCGGCCTCAAACGGTGCCAGTTGTGCAACGAACTCGGCCAGACGCCGCGGCCCGGGCAACGTGATGCCGAGGATCTTGCGCGCTCGTTCCGACCAGAGCAGTTCGTCCGATTCCGCGTCCCAGACAAAGGTGCCGAGTTCCGCCGCCGCGACGACGGCCTTGAGCCTTTCCTCGCTGGCCCGCAGGGCGGCCGACGTGCGCGCGACATCCTCGATGTCCGTAGCGCTCCCGAACCAGCGCAAGCTGCCGTCGGCACGACGCGATGGCGACGCCCGGATCAGGGCGGTCCGGAAGGCTCCTTCCAGTGACCGCAGGCGCAGACGTACCTCGAGCGGCCGCATCAGCTGAATGGCCTGGCCGAGCCGGGTATCGAATGTCTGCAGATCGTCGGGGTGCAGGGCCGAGCGCCAGCCGGAGCCCAGGCTGATATCCCGCGGAAGCCCGGTGTACTCGGTCCAGCGTGAATTCAGGTACTCGAACTGTCCGTCCGTGGTGGCGACGAAGACAATCTCCGGCACCGATGCGGCCAGCAACTCGAAGCTGTCGCGGCTTTCAGTCAGTGAGCGTTCGATGCGGTCACGAGCGGCGACTTCCCGATGGAGACGCTCGACCACCTTCGACTCTTCCCGGCGTGCCTTCTGCAGGGCGGCGAACACTGTCGAGATCACGATGCCGAGAGACGCCAGCAGGACTATGCGGATCTGGTCCTGCGGATCGGCAACGTAGAGCGTGCCGGCCGGCTCGTAGACATAGGCGATCAGCACCACCCCCAGCAGCGTCGACACGACGCCGGCGATCAGACCGCCATAGGCAGCGCTGAGGGCTGACGCGAGCAGCAGAAAGAGCAGCGGATGGCGACCCTCTGGTATCCGGCCCAGCACGTATATGGTGAACGCAAATGCCAGCAGCGTCAGCAGGACCGCTGCCAACTGCGCCTTCCACATCCTGACCTTGGGTTTCAGCATGGGTCCCGCGCCAGCCAGAATCGACCGCAGCCGCAGTTAGTCACTCATCCGCCGCTAGGTCGTCAGTCCAAGCTACGGGCAGTTCCACCAGGAAACTCGCGCCCTTGCCCGGTCCGTCGCTGCGGGCCGTCACGCGACCGCCGTGCAGTTCGACCAGCCGCCTGACGATGGTCAGGCCGATGCCCACCCCTTGCAACGGCTGGCGTGCACCGAAGGACGCTTGCCGGAACGGATCGAAGACGTGAGGCAGGAACTCCGCATCGATGCCGGGACCGGTGTCACGGACTTCAAACTCGATCGTCGGTCCATTTCGCCGCACATGGGCCACGACCGAACCGCCCTCAGGCGTGAACTTCACGGCATTCGAGAGCAGGTTCGACAGGACCTGGCGCAGGCGCTCGGCATCGGCCAACACCGTCAGGCCGGGCAAATCGATGCGGCAGTCGAGTTCGATGTTCCTGGCATTGGCGGCCGCGCGGAACGTCTCACACGCCGTCCGCGCCAACTCCGAGGCATCGAGCCGCTCGAGCTTGAGTTGCAGCTTGCCGGTGCTCAAGCGCGAGAAGTCGAGCAGTTCCTCGACCAGTTTCGCCTGCGTCTTGACGTTGCGGGTGATGCGCTCGATCGCCTTCTCGCGATCGGCCTCGGATAGCTTGCCGCTCTCGAGCAGATGGGTCCAGCCAACGATGGAGTTCAGTGGATTGCGCAGCTCGTGCGACAGCGTCGAGATGAAGTCGTCCTTGAGACGGTTCATCTCTTCGGCGCGGGCACGCGCATGCGACTCGGCCTCCAGCAACTCCAGGCGCTGCGCTTCGACCCGCTTCAGCTCGGTGATCTCGTCGCAGACGGCGCCAACTCCGACCAGCGCGTTCGCCACAGTCACCGGATACACACTGGTGCGCCAGTATCGCAACACGCCCGGTGCGGCGGGTGTTTCGCCCTGCAGTTCCAGCTCGCTCAGCGGCTGACCGGTTTCGAGCACCGTCCGGAACGCGGCCTCGACGCGCGGCTCGAGCTTCGGCAGGAGTTCGTTGATCGTGCGCCCCAGGTGAGCCTCGACCGGCAGCCCGTTGATACGGGCCAGGGCTGCGTTCACGCGCACATAGCGCAGCTCCCGGTCCCAGAACCCCAGGCCGATCGGGGCCAACTCGAACAGCGTGTTGAGCAAGGCATCGGTTGAAGCAAGGCTGGAGCTGAGCTCGACACTCGAACGCTCGGCATCCCGCTGCGCGGTGAGGTCGCGCACGACGATGACGACGCCACGAGCGGCACTGCCCGCCGGCGTGATCGGGGCGGCCGTCACTTCGAGAAAGCGCCGGGATCCTTCGTTGCCGAATTCGACGTACGCCGGTCCAACACGAACGATGCAGCCGCGGCGCAGTACTTCGGCCACCAGGGGCGCGGCCCCCAGTTCGTCACGACCGCGCACGCGCCAGACCCGTTCCAGCGGCTGGCCCTGCGCGTCGGCGTCGCGCCACGACGTCAGTTGCTCGGCCACCGGATTCAGGAACACCACGCGCCCCTGGGCATCGGTGGCGATCACCGCGTCACACATCCTGGTCAGGATCGTGTGCAGCCACTCCCGTTGCTGCGCTAGCAGGGCGTTGGTCGTCGCCAGTTCGGCCGTACGCGCGACGACACGCTGTTCGAGATCCTGCTTGATGAGTTGCAGTTCCGCGTCCTTGCCGCGCCGCTCCGTGACTTCCGCCTCCAGTCGCGCATTGACGGAGCGCAGTTGCGCCGCACTCGGCAATGCAAGCAACCGGGGCATCAGGAGGACGACCGCCACCGCCGCCGCGATCGACACCAGGGCAGTCACGGCCTTGACCGCGCCGGCGAACCAGTAGAACGGATACCACAGAGTGAGCACACCTACGAGATGCGTCACGCCGCAGGCGACGATGAAGGCCGCGAAAAGCAGGAAGACCCAGTTGAAGGGCAGGTCGGCGCGCTTGCGGACCAGGTAGGCGAGGGTCAGCGGTATAGAGAAGTACGCGGCGGCAATCAGCAGGTCCGCTGCCAGGTGCAGCGTGAGCAGCGACGGCGCCCAGGTGAAGCAATAGCCGTGCGGCAAAAACCCGTTCTGTGAGAAGAGTGCGGGGCCAAGCGGCGTCACCAGCAGCAGGGCGATGATGCCGGCGAGGCCGAAAGCGGTATAGGGCAGCAGTCGTCGGAACTCGGGCGGTCCGGCGGAAGTCATTCGGAATTCCGTGGCAGAAGGAAACGGCGTCTCGCGCGGCGGGCCTGGGGAGACACACACCGAGTCGTTGAGCTTCAGTACTGCAAGTTCCCTGCCATGCAGTTCCACGCCCTCGCAGGAACCGCCCAACGGGACCAACGGCGTCGGCCAGCGAAGGTGGGCCGACGTCGCCCGATTCACACTGTCCGAAGCGATAGCGGGTGCCATGGGGTCTGACGCCTCCAGGGCGGCTTGTAACTATTGCCGCAGTTGTTGCCGCCTCCGCGCTGACGCTCGCTCCGTTGCGACGGGACATGAGGGGCGACTGTCGTCAGCGTCCGGCCTTCTCGTTCCCCTCTTCCGCCGTTGCGCTGTACTCCTTGAGGCGGTTGTAGAGCGTCTTTAGGCTGATGCCGAGTGCAGCCGCCGTGTGCTCCTTCTGCCCGTCGCAGTGCTTCAATGTCGCCAGGATGATCTTGCGCTCGATATCAGCCAGCGGCGTGCCGAGTTCGACCTTCACACTCGTCGCGTCGGGGCCGCTTCGGCTCACCTTCGCGGCGCCCTCGGGCAGCCAGTCTTCGGTGATCTCGCTGCCAGTCGCCATGACGTAGCAGCGATACACGGCGTTGCGCAGTTCGCGCACGTTACCGGGCCACGGATAGCCCTCAAATCGTCGCAGCACAGCGCGCGACAGGGTCTTCGGCTCGCCCTCCTTCTCGATGACCTGCTCGAGAAAGTGCTGCGCCAGGACAGGAACATCCTCGAGCCGTTCTCGCAATGGCGGCAGGTGAATCGGGAAGACGTTGAGCCGATACAGCAGATCCTCGCGCAGCTTTCCTTCCTCGACCGCCAGCAGCGGATCGCGATTCGTCGCCGCAACGACCCGGACATCGGCGTGCAGGGTTTCGAGCGAGCCGACCCGCATGAACGTACCGGTTTCAAGCACGCGCAGAAGCTTGACCTGCAGTTCCGACGGCATCTCGGTGATTTCATCGAGGAACAGCGTGCCGCCGTGGGCCCGCTCGAAGTAGCCGAAGTGCTGGCGCGAGGCGCCGGTGAACGCGCCCTTCTCGTGTCCGAACAGCTCGCTTTCGATCAGGTTGGGCGAGATCGCACCGCAATTGACGGCCAGGGACGGGCGCTCGCGGCGGCGTGAAAGATCGTGCAGCGTGCGGGCGACGACTTCCTTGCCTGTGCCGCTCTCTCCGGTGAGCAGCACGCTGACGGCCGTCGGCGCGACGCGCCCAATCTGCGCGTAGATGCGCAGCATCGCAGTCGAACGGCCCCGCAGGTGTCCGAAGCGCGCCGTGTCTTCCGCTTCGGACTTCAGCGTCTCGATCTCGCTGTCGATTGTCGCCGGACTCGATACCCGCGACAGGATGCCCTTGAGCTGCTGGATATTGACCGGCTTGATCAGATAGTCCGCCGCCCCCATGCGCAGCGCATGGATGGAGGTTTCGATGCTGGCGTTACCCGTCACCAGCACGATCTCGGATTCGACCCGTACCTTCTCGTCGTCGAGCAGGCTCATCCCACTGCCGTCGGGGAGGTGCAGATCGAGCAATATCAGCTGCGGGGTCTGCAGTGCCAACTGGCGGCGGGCGCCGGCGAGGTCACGGGCCACCGCGACGGTCAACCCCTCGGTGGCCAGCAGCGTCGCCAGCATCTCGGCGGAATCGGTGTCATCGTCGACGATCAAGGCGTGCGTCATGGATCGTACGGCGCGTGCGCGCCGGAGTTGAAATGGGGTGGCGCATCCACGCGAAGCGGAGACGGGTCCGAGCGTGCCCGTTTACCCCACCGAGGTATACCCCATGGACAGTACACCGGCCACGTCGCAGGGTGGACGAGCCACCAAGGTCCGCATAGCCGAGCGCCTGCGATGACCCGTGTTGCGTCAGTAACTCTGCGTCACGCAATTGCGCGGTGCCGAAACGGCCCGCGCGTCGCAACCCCCTCCGTTTACGCGTCCGGGAGGACGAATTGCGGGATGGGGGTGGGGTATGCACTCACAGCTAGAACCAGCGCGCGCCGAGATCTTCTCAGGCGCCCCTTCCCGCTCTCATCGTTAACTGACTAACCGACCCCGAACGGTCACTGGGCAGCTGAACTTGCCGGCGCCGACGCAGCCGGCGAGTTCAGGTGGGCATCCGGCAGCCTTCGCTCGACGACACCCGCACTGACGCACCGGAGGAAAGTGGCCACGCCGACGAGCCATTGCGCAGTTGCTCATAGGCCCGTTCCACGACGCCGTAGCACTCGCAGCTCTGTTGCTCCAGTCCGCGCCTGTCGAGCACGCGGATGTGCCCACGGCTGTAGCGGATCAAGCCCTCCCGCTGCAACTGCAGCGCGGCTTCAGTCACGCCTTCGCGACGCACGCCCAGCATGCCTGCGATGCGTTCATGCGTGACCCGCATGTCATCGTCGGCTTGTCGGTCCAGGTGCTGGAGCAGCCAGCGGCACAGTTGCGGCGCCAAGGCGTGGTGCCGGTGGCAGGCCGAAGTCTGTGCCATGTGCGTGAACAGCGCCTGGGTATAGCGCAGCAATTGCTGCATCACCGGCTCGACGTCACGCGCCAGATCGGCGATGTCGCGAGCGCTCATGCGCCAGGCCGAGCCAGGGCGCTGCACCACGGCGCTGCTCAGCGCCTTGCCGCCGCCCATGAAGGCGCACACGCCAGCAACACCTTCCCGGCCGACCACCGCCACCTCGGCGCACGCACCGTCTTGCAGCGGTGAAACGAGGGAAACGACAGCCGTGACCGGAAAGTGCACATGGCGCAGGACGGCGCCTGCTTCGTAGAGCATCGCACCTGCCGCCAGGTCCACGGCCTCGATCCGGGACTGCAGGGAATCGGCGACGTCGGGCGGCAGCGAGGCCAGCAACTGGTTGTTCGGCGGGGGCTTGCGGTAAGCAGTCAAGGTTGGGCGTCTATTCGATGACCTTGGGGTCGACGGGACGCAATCTAGAGTCCGGTGAGCCGATCCTCTATGTAGAAAGACACAAGCGCGTGGTTCCAGGTTCGGCTCGGCCGGCTTGCGCTTTCCCTCAACGAGCGGGCGGTTGGTCTCGCGTGTTCCAACGGACTCGTTCATTTCGTCCCGCGTGTCCGGCCCCGTCACCGCCGTGTCGTCGCGTTGCGTGTCGCGCGGATAGGTCTGCGGGTTCCGGCCGTACGCAGTACGGTCCGGGTCGTTCGTTTGATTTTGATTCATCGAACCGCTCCTTTGAGAGCAAGGCTCCACCGGACGTGTCCCCCGAATCAGATCCCGGCAATTCGCATTCCCGCGGGCACCACCGCAGCGCGGACGCACATCGCTCCGAATTGCACCGCCCCCGCATGTTTGGAACAGACAGGATCAGTGATCGAGCCATGTGCCCGATATCGGGGAGAGCGCCGTCGCTTGGCGCTCTACACCGAAGGGGATCAGACCAGCGGGCGCGCTGGAGGCCGTCCGTCGCCGTAGAGGTCCGCCAGCCGGGCCATCGCGTTCACGTCGCGCAGGTACAGCCGGCCATCGGCGATGCGGTGCAGGCCGCGCCGCTCGAGCTTGCGCAGCGTCTTGTTGGTGTGCACCAGCGACAGTCCCAGGCCGTCGGCGATGTGCCGCTGTTGCGCGATGAGTCCGGCAAGACTCGACTTCCCGCTTGTCGCGCCGGTGCCCACCGCCGTGCTGTCTCCAACAATCAGAAGACTCGGTTTCGCGTCATTCGGCGTGTGTTGAAGCGGCTCGCTGCGTTTGACCAGTTCGACGGACTGACCGATGCGCCATGCGGCGCAGCCTGAAATGACAAGAAGAACCCCGCCGGCCATCAGCAGCAGTACATGGGGTAAACGCATTCCTTGCAGATGCGTTCAGGTACTCCCGCCTTGGAATGCTGGCCCAAAGCGAAGCGGAATCGGGATCGTCGATCGCGCGGACGCGCGGCAGCCTGGCAGAGGCACGTCAGCTTAGCCGGGTAGCGCCCTTTCCACCCCGGGCCTCCCTTTCGCCGCCAAGCAGCCCACCAAGGCGTTGGTGTGCGCTACCGCGACGGGACGGAAGGACGCCTTTCAGGCATGCGCGTTGCCTGCTCGACTACGGGCTGGTGAGCGCGGCGGCTGCCATCCAACCAATCAGCCAGGCGAGAGGCATCTACCATGGCCAAGTGCGATGCGTGCGGAAACGACTACGACAAGTCGTTCGAGGTGATCAAGGGCGGAACGAGGTACACATTCGATTGTTTTGAATGCGCGATACATCGGCTGGCGCCGGTCTGCGCACAATGCGGCGTGCGCGTCATCGGTCACGGTCTTGAGAAGGACGCACGGGTGTATTGCTGCGATCACTGCGCCGAGAAGAGCGGCGTGACCGAACTGCGCGACCGCGCGTAATCGCCATTTGCGCGGGCGGCACGGTGTGTCTTGTCCCGGCAGTTGCAGGGGGGCCTGCAGCGCCCTGCCCCTTTCTCATTCGGGATTCGCGCAGGCCTGCCCCCGGCAGCAATGCCGCTTCGCGTGGAACGTCGTCAGCCGCGCAAGCGTCGATAGGCGCCAAAGTGTCTGAGAGCCTGCTTACCGTCACCCCGCTGTTCGTACAGGCGCGCGGCATTGAAGTAAGCGTCAGCCAGGCCGGGGTCGAGCCGGAGACCAGACTCGTAGCTTGCAAGCGCATCGCTCAATCGCCCCTGGTCCTCCAACGCAATGGCGCGATTGAAGTAAAGCAGCGCGTGGTCAGGACAGCGGCGGATGGCCTCGTCGTACAACACGACCGCTTCGCCGCAGCGCTCCGCTTCGCAGAGTAAGGCGCCCAGATTGATGAAGGCGTTGGCATAGCCCGGATCCCGCTCGAGCGCTCTTCGGTAGGCCGCTTCAGCAGCGGCCTTGTCGGAGGATTCGAGCGCCGTCCCCGGCTCAGTCGTGAGTTTCCCTGATTCGCCAGGTACTCGGCCACGAACCTCTCGATCAAGTACAGCAAGGGCATCAACAAGACACGGGCGCGCGCCAGTCTTGCCAGCGGCCCCCACCTTTTGCTCCCTCTCCCGACAGCCAAATACCGTGAAGAAGCGAAGCATCGACGGCACAAGTACAACTTTTTGTTCGGTATCGAACAGAACATTCGTCCTTGGGAGGGCGTAATGGCAGGGGCTCGTTGGGAGACAGCGGATTCACACGCATCCAAAGGGATTCGAAGATGAATTCGCCAAAGGACGATAGGCACTCGAGATGAAGAAGACTGTTGATCAGAGCAGATCCGTTTGGATGGACACGTCCAAGCTGCCACTGGAGTCGAGCCTCACAGAAGAGATCAGCACGGACGTATGCATTGTCGGCGCCGGAATCGCCGGCATGTCCACCGCCTATTTACTTGCGCGGGAAGGCAAGGCTGTAGTCGTGCTCGATGACGGGCCGATTGGTGGCGGCATGACGGCACGGACCACGGCGCACTTGACGAATGCCCTCGACGATCGTTACTTCGAAATTGAGCGACTACACGGCAAGGAAGGCGCGCATCTGGCCGCGGCAAGTCACACCGAGGCCATCAACGCGATCGAGGCCATCGTCAAGCGGGAGGCCATCCGGTGTGAGTTCGTAAGGCTCGATGGTTTCCTCTTTGTACCTCCGCGCGAACCCACGAAGCTGCTGGACGACGAATTGGACGCCGTTCACCGCGCGGGTCTGACCGATGTTGAGAAGGTCGATCGCGTGCCCTGGGATTCCTACGACACGGGTCCTGCCTTGCGTTTTCCCCGCCAGGCGCAGTTTCACCCGCTCAAGTATCTGGCCGGACTCGCGCAAGCGATCAAGGCCAACGGTGGTCGGATCTATACGCAAACTCACGCCGCCTCAATTGCCGGCGGCAAGAAAGCTCGAGTCGTAGCCAAAGATGGCGGAGTGGTGACTGCCGGTTCGGTTGTCGTGGCGACCAACACGCCAGTCAATGACTTGATCGCCATCCATACCAAGCAGGCTTCGTATCAGACGTATGTGATCGGCGCGCGCGTGCCGAAGGGTTCAGTTAAGCGAGCGCTCTATTGGGATACGCCGGACCCCTATCACTACATACGGATCGAGACGGTCGGGAACGGAGCGGCGGCCTACGACCTATTGATTGTGGGCGGAGAAGACCACAAGACGGGTCAGGCAGATGACGGTGACAAGCGCTTTGCGGCTCTGGAACGATGGACTCGCCAGCGTTTCCCGATGATCGAGAGCATCGACTATCGCTGGTCGGGGGAAGTGATCGAGCCCGTGGACGGGGTCGCGTTCATCGGAAGAAACCCGCTGGACGCGAAGAACGTGTATGTCGCAACCGGCGACTCGGGCAATGGAATGACGCATGGAACCATTGCCGGGCTTCTCATTACCGATCTGATCCTGAATCGCAAGAACGCCTGGGCGCCCCTCTACGACCCTTCGCGGATCACGCTTCGCGCGCTGCCGAAGTTCATCCGGGAAAACTTGAACGTTGCGGTGCAGTACACGGATGTCGTCTTCGCCGGCGTTATGGGGTCAGTGGAAGAGATCCGCCCGGGCTCTGGCGCGGTCGTTGCCCGGGGTCTTCACAAAGTCGCGGTGTATAGGGATTCCAAGGGCGAGATCCGCGAGCACTCGGCCGTCTGTCCGCATCTGGGGGGAATCGTCAACTGGAATACGCTGGAGAACACTTGGGACTGCCCCTGCCACGGATCGCGCTTCGACGCGGCGGGAAGAGTGATCCAGGGGCCGGCCAACAGCGATCTGGCGGAGATCGATGCAGAGTAATCGAGTGCTCTGGAAGGCGCGACAAACAGCGCGGCGCCCCTTCAGATACTGGCGTCTCATGCCGCTCAAGACGCTTGTTGCCGCGTCCCGGGGGCAAGCCCCCGCTGCGGGAATCTGAGCGTTTGCTTAAGAAAGGTACCAATATGGTCAAGGCCACACGCACACCGCCTGCCGCACCCGCCACCCTCGCAGAACAGAAGTCCGACTTTACGGCCGAAGGAGCCCCGCCGCCTGGGAAAGTGTCGACGTCGAAACCTGCCACTGCGCACGACGCTCCGAAGACCGTGCCGGCTGCAAAGGGCAAGGCGCCCGGGCGACGAATCAGCAAGTGAAGCGCCGTTCGGGACACCGGGATGTCTAATCTGAGAGCTCGACTCTCGATTGCTGTTGTTACCACGGCCCTGCTGGTACTGACGTCGTGCGCGGAGCACGCGCGACTGCCGGATTCGCAAGTCGTCGGCCCCGATCCGGTGTTGCCAAGGCCCACCCACAGCCTCTTGCCCACCGTCGATATCGCCCCCGCGAAGGGGTGGCCCGACGGCATCACTCCGACGCCCGCTCCATCGCTCGCCGTCAACGCCTTCGCCACGGGACTCGACCATCCGCGTTGGCTTCATGTGTTGCCAAACGGGGACGTGCTCGTCGCCGAGACCAACGCGCCCCCGCGCGAAGGGGACGGCGGCCTGTGGGCATGGGCCATGAAGCTGGTGATGCAGCGCGCCGGTGCCGGCGTACCGAGTGCGAACCGCATCACACTGCTGCGTGATGCGGATGGGGATGGCGTGGCCGAAATGCGCTCACCCCTCCTCGAAAACCTGTTCTCGCCATTCGGCATGGCACTTGTCGGCAGCAGCCTGTACATCGCCAACGCCGATGCAGTGCTTCGCTTCCCGTATTCCTCCGGCGCAACCCGCATTACCGAGCCAGGCGTCAAGGTGGCCGACCTCCCGGCGGGGATCAATCATCACTGGACCAAGTCGCTGATCGCAAGCCCGGACGGCCGCAAGCTCTACGTCACGGTCGGATCGAACAGCAACGTCGGCGAACGCGGAATGGCAGTCGAAGAAGGTCGGGCGGCCATATGGGAGATCGACCTCAAGTCAGGCACGAAGCGCCTTTATGCGAGCGGTATGCGCAATCCCAACGGCATGGCGTGGGAACAAACAACCGGCACCCTCTGGACCGTAGTCAACGAGCGCGACGAGCTCGGCAGCGATCTCGTTCCCGATTATCTGACCTCAGTGCGCGAAGGTGGTTTTTACGGGTGGCCGTACAGCTATTGGGGCCAACACGTCGACGAGCGGCCCCAACCGCCCCGACCTGACCTTGTTGCGCAGGCGATCCGACCTGACTACGCGCTGGGAAACCACGTTGCTCCGCTTGGTCTGTGCACTGCTGCAGGTGGCGCGCTCGGACCGCAGTTCTCAAGCGGCATGTTCATCGGCCTGCACGGTTCGTGGAATCGGAAGCCGCGGAGCGGCTACAAAGTCGTATTCGTGCCGTTTGCCAATGGCCGGCCCAGTGGCGTCCCCGAGGACATACTCACCGGCTTTGTCGATGTAGAAGGCAATGCTTTGGGTCGCCCGGTAAGCGTGGCGGTGGACCGGGCAGGTTCCCTGCTCGTCGCAGACGACGTTGGCAATGCCATCTGGCGTGTGGCGCGGGCCAAGGCAAAGCAGTGATTACCCCCGCGTTGCGCCGACTGTCGCCACGCCTGTTGGAACGCGCGCTGCATTGCTTCTTTGACAAGGCTGAACATCATGCCACTGAAGAAAGGAGCCAGCCGGTCGGCTGTCAGCAGCAACATCAAGACGCTGGTCGACGACTGGAAGAAGGATGGATCGATTGGCACCAGCCATCCGTCGACCAAGAAGAAGGCGATCAAGCAGGCCGTTGCCATCGCCTTGACCAAGGCTGGTAAGAGCCGCAAGGCGTAGCCAGCCAAGCAGGGCCGCGACACTGACCTTCGTGCTGGGCGCCCGGTTCACTTGGAGGTACCTCGCGCGCGTAGGGTTCGAAAGTGGATACAACGGTGTCATTTGCGGTCAGGCCGCCGGCCGGAGGCCCTCCGATCGCTGTCCGCTTGTGCCAGGTAAGCGCCCTTCAGTCGGTAGTCGCTTCGCGACCGAGGGTGTGTGAAAACTCGTCGTCGGAACTTGCGACGTTGAACTCGACCTCTCAGATCGCTCTCTACTCAACGATCGACCTTTCGGGCATACCAAACCGACCCCCGAAAACGCGAGGATTTCGAGTTTTCACACACCCTCGACCCAAAGCCGACGTGAGCCGAGTCGGAAAACAGCCTTGTTGATACCGGGGCGCCTGCCTGGCCGTCAACGCGGCCAAGAAGGCGCACCATGCGTCCTGGAAATTGAGTGCAGTAGTTGACGACTACTGAAGAAGTTCGATTGACTCTGCGGCGAGGAGCGTCTTGTCAGTGATCGATGGAACCAAGCACTCGGAAGCTGAGCCGGCGCACCATGCCTTGGACATGGTCATGCGCTACCACCAAGAGACGAAGCACCATTTTTCGCACTTCGCGCGCGCGCCGGGCTCCCTGGACTGGGCGAATCAACCGGATCCTTTTCGACGCTACGAGGGGGCGCCGCTCTTCGCCTTGCCGCGGCTGCAACCCAAAGACGCGCCGGCCTCGTCGTTGTACGAAGACTTGTATCGCCCTGGCGCCATCCCGAGCGTGGCGCTCAGCGTACGCAGCCTATCGCGCTTGTTTGAATACTCGCTCGCGATTTCGGCCTGGAAGCAGGCTGGTGAAGTCCGCTGGGCGCTGCGAAGCAATCCGTCCAGCGGAAACCTGCACCCGACCGAAGCCTATTTGCTTATCGACGCCGTTGACGGCCTTTCCCCGGGTCCTGGTCTTTATCACTACGCAGCCAAAGAGCATGCGCTGGAGCTGCGAGCACAGTGGCCGAAGGAAGGGTTCATGCGGCTGCTGCAAGGGTTCCCGCCCGAGTCCTTCCTGATCGGCTTTGCCTCCAATATCTGGCGGGAGGCGTGGAAGTACGGTGAACGCGCCTTTCGCTATTGCCAACATGACGTGGGGCACGCGATCGGCAGTATGCGCATTGCGGCCCAAACGCTCGGCTGGCGCATGCTGCTGTTGGACGGTCTGGCCGATGACACGCTTGCCGCTTTGTTGGGGCTCGATCGAGCCGGGGACTTCGAAGGCGCAGAGCGGGAACATCCTGATTGCATCGCCGTCATCTGGCCTGCCGGTGAAGCTGCTGGTCACGCGACCAGCCCGATGCCCTGTATGCCTCTGTCCCTCGCCGCCGATGCTGCCTGCGATGTGACGGAACACGTCTGGTGCGGGAAGGCAAACCGGCTGAGTCGAGACGAGCCGGTGCAATGGAAGATCATTGATCAGGTGGTGATCGCGTCCTGGAAGTCGCATACGGATCGCAAGGTCGTCGAACTGAGTCAAGGGCGGCCCGACGCGGACCCGAGTCACCATGTGTCTCGCCCTTACTCCGGTCAGACAAGCGCTGGACAGCTGATCCGCCAGCGACGAAGCGCGCTCGCGTTCGATGGCACAACCTCGATCCCGGCCGGCCGCTTCTTCACCATGCTGATGCGCGTCATGCCAAGAGTGGAGCGCGGCCTGACCCGGCGTCCCATGCCGTGGGACGCCCTTCCATGGGAGCCTGCTGTTCACCTCGCCCTGTTCGTTCACCGGGTGGACGACCTGGAGCCGGGTCTTTACTTGCTGGCGCGCGATCCAGCGAAGGTGAACACTCTCCGAGACGCGGCCCATCCGCATTTCGACTGGACCACACCAGCGTGCTGTCCCGACGGCTTGCCCTTGTTCCTGCTTCAAGAGGGCGATGCGCGGGCCTTGGCTGCCCAGCTTAGCTGCGGTCAGGACATCGCCGGGGAGAGTGCCTTCTCGTTGGGGATGATCGCGGAATTCGAATCCAGCTTGCGCAAGCACGGGGCGTGGTTTTATCGAAGGCTCTTCTGGGAGACAGGGCTGATCGGTCAGGTCCTATATCTGGAAGCCGAGGCGGCCGGTGTCCGCGCCACGGGCATCGGCTGCTTCTTCGACGACCCGGTTCACCAAGTCATGGGGTTCAATGACGCGAGCTTTCAGTCGCTCTATCACTTCACCACCGGAGGCCCCGTCGACGACCCTCGCCTGACCACTTTGCCGCCCTATGGTCTTGATGACTAGAGCGGCGAAAGCCGTAGCAGCCGCTTCGATCCCTCGTCACGCGCGCCATCACGCAAGCCCTCAACGTCCGCTATGACGCGACTGTCACCGAGAGCCTGAGCGTCGGCAATTGGCCGAGCGCGCCCTAGACAACGATGTCGCCAACACCAATGATGCCGCCACGAATGATCCTCGCCCTCAGTCCCCCTTTCTTTACGAAGAAGCGGACAACCTCCTCCCTTGTGTAGCTCGCAAACGTCGCGCAAGGCTCGCACAGTTCCAAACCTTCGAGTTGTGCCTCACCGAGCGTGAACGTTTTCCTACAGAGATCGTTCAAGTCAACCCCGACTGTGACCAAGTTCCGGCGCGGCTCGTGTAGTTCCAAAGGCAGCTTGAAGGCTTCGGTGAAAGCGAGGATGTTTTCGCTCTCGATAAGCGTGACTTGGTAGTCGGGTGACCTCCTGAGGGTGGGGTCGGTGTAACGATCTCCTCGGAGCCCGCAATCCGCAATAGCCTCGACCGAGCCAAGGGAGACAACCGGTTCGCCACGGCCGGGAGCAATGAAGATTTTCTGGATCGTTCCCATGGAGGTCAGGGCCGCGGCGTCCGGTGAGACTGTGGTTCTAGCGTATCTCGCCGCAAATCGGGACTTCAATGAAGTCTGCTTAACGGCGAACTGGGCGGTATCCCACGGCGTCGGCTTCTGGCCGCGAGTGACCTGGCGGCCTGAAGATCCAGTCCCGAGTATGCGACGATCAGCGCGAGGCGTGCTCTAACTTTCGCCTCGTCGCATATGCCTAACTCTTCGAGTCCCCCTCGTGCGCAATGTGATTGATTTCAGTTCCTGGAACGCTCTCCTCACTACCCTCCTCGGACTGGCGGTAGTCACTCTGATAATGGTCGGCGTGCGGTTGCTTGTCATGCAAACGGTCCAGCAACGCCGAGAGCGGGAAAATCGTCAGATCAATGAACGTCTGCGGACGCTCATCGCAGCTTACAAGTCGCTTGGTGGATCCTTCACGGGAGAACTCGCGGTCGATCCGACCCACTTACGCGACCTGAGAAGGCGTGGCGAACCTACCGAGGCCGCCAATCTTGAGTTGGTTTCTTCAGGCGGCGAGACTGGACCAACGCTACCGTCCTTCAACGACGATTCGACCGGCTCTGACCGTCGTAGACGGGTTCGCGACGCGGTGGAAGCTGCACTGTCCGACGTGATTCTTCTCGGAACCGAAGAGCAGGTGCGCCTGGCCGCGGGGGCCGCGGCTGATCTGGCCGCGGGGCGCGAAATAGAAACCGCTGAACTCGTTGCCTCGCTCCGAGACTTCATCCGGAAGGTTCTCGATCTGGACCCGTTGCCGGCCGACTTACTCATTCCCAAGCAGGGGCCAGTGCGACCCACCGCCTCGCGGGGAGGGGCACGCGGCGAGAGGAACAAGGACGCGGGGCCTGATGGGCGAAGCGGTAGCAAGGGCGGTGGCGCAGGGGCCGGCGGTTCGGGGCTCGGAGGAAGCCTTGACGGAAGCAACGAGCCAGACCGCTGAAGTGGCGCAGATGGCCTGGTCCGCTTTTTTAGAGGAACGCTGCGCTGCTTGAAAGGACCGCTCCTGGCCGGTCAGCGTCCTTACCTCGATGGGCGCGATGCGACCCAAAGCGGAAGTCGTCCGCTCCCGAAACCGGACGAAGCGCTGCTCCAGAAACGCGAAGCTCGGACTTCGAGGGGCCCGAATCAGCGCTGCATCGGACGCAGGTGGACAGCAGTGTCAGTGTGCTGCCGAAAACTCTTCACCTTTCCGCCAGCCAGCTTCCAGACATGTGCGAACGGAGCGCGGAACGACTTACCGGTCGCCTTGAAGGAGGCGCTGTACTCGCCGAGAGCGACGACCGTGTCGCCCTGCGCGACGAACTCTTCGGGAACGGCTGCAAAGCCGTCCCACTCACCGCCCAGCTTCATGAACACATTTTCAAGCACGGCATCAGGGCCGATCGATAGTCCGCCGTAGGGCCCGCCTTCCGCTTCGACCCACTGCACGTCTGGCGCCAGCGCGGCCAGGACCTCCGGTACGTCGCCCCGCGCGAAGGCCGCATACACGCTCTTGATCATGTCGGTGTTCGTCACGGCGTTCCCTCCCTTGCGTTATCGCATGAGCGGCCGTCTCCGAGGCGTCCGCTGCGGGCCATTCTGCCTAGCTGCGCTCCCGGCCGCTACTGGCCGTACCCGGCTGGGAGCTCGACATGCCCACCACGGCTCAACGCCTCCCCCGATGGCGGGTGTCAATCGGCCTGAACACGACGGCGGATGCGGGCGACGCCGCGCCACACCGCAAAGGCCACCACCGGCACCAGCGCCGCGGTGATCCACTCGGACTTCAGGCCGGGCCACACGGTGGTCAGTGGCTTCAGCAGGTACACGGCCAGCCCGACCATGTAATAGGCAATCGCGGCCACCGACAGGCCCTCGACGGTCTGCTGCAGCCGGAGCTGCAGCTTGCTGCGGCGATCCATGGCGGCGAGCAACTGCTGGTTCTGCTCTTCGCGTGCGATGTCGACGCGGGTCCGCAGCAGGCTGCCGGCGCGCTCGATGCGCGCTGAAAGCGCCTCCTGGCGCCTGGCTGCGGCCGCGCAGGAATTCATCGCCGGAGCCAGCCGCCGGGACAGAAAGCCGCTCAATGTGCGCAGGTCCCCCAGCCGCTGCTCTCGCAGCTCGGCCACCCGCGCCCGCGCGATCTCCCAGTACGCCTGCGATGCCGAGTACCGAAATGCGGTGGCCGCCGTCAACCGCTCGATTTCGGCGGCGACGCGTGAAAGTTCGTCCAGCAGACGCCGCTCCTCGTCCCGCGTAGCCTGAGTCGCGGCCTCCGCGTGCAGTGCAGCCGTGGCGGCGGTGATGGTCTCGAGCTCGTGCTCGACACGGTTGAGTTCACTGAAAGCCGACCGCGCCAGCGGGAAGCCGAGCAGCGCCATCATCCGGTAGACCTCGATGTCGATCACCCGCTGCACGGTGCGTGCCGTCTGCGCCCCTCCCATGCGAACGTTCAGCGCCAGCCAGCGGCTGCGTCGGTCGGGACGAACCACGAAGTCGGTGAAGAGCCAGGCGGCGCCGTCGAGCACTGATGAGCCCGCGAGCGCGTCGAGGTCGAAGAACGGCGCGAAGACTTCGGGCCGCGGCGACTCCCCGCGATGGGGCAGCACGAGAATGTCGGTTGCCGCGATGACGCGGCCGGGAAGCCGCGCCAGCCAGTCGGCCGGCAAGCGGTCGAAAGCGGATGGATAGGCAGCGCCGGCCCACGCCTCGGGCGCTGCATCCGACACAGGCGCAACCAGCGTCAGGCTCGAGAACTCTCCATGACGCTCCCACTTGACGCGCAGCGCGGGCAGCTCGATCACCGCATGCGCCGCGCGCCGTATGTCGGGCGCCTGGGTGCCGCCGCTGCGCGCTAGAGCCAGGAGGGCTTCGATGATCGGCTCCGCCGGGGTGTCTGTCAGGGCGAGCATGGACACGACAGCTGGGCAGGACACGGCCGCGGGTGGTCGCGCGTGGACCTCATCGGCCAGGTCGCGTCGAAGGGGGTGGTCGGTTGGCAATTGCGCCATGGTCAGTCCGTTCTGCGCGCCGGGTGCGCACACCCGCGAATTGTGGAAACCGGGACGGTTGTGCCGCCGTTCGATACGACCGACGGCGGGGGACGATGTCGTGTTTGCATGGGCGATCCGAGACGAGTGGCGACGATCACGCCGGCCGCGATTCGGTGCTCCCGGATCACCACGCCCCCTTGACGTCCGCTTGCAGGCGATTCTGGCCGCGATCCCGTGAGTCAGCAAATGGCCGGACAGCGCCCTTGAACTCGGGGGCGCTCTCCGACCCTCAGCCGCCCTTCGCCCGCTGCCGCGCGCTGCCGGCCGGGACGTTGCACTGGCACGCCGAACCCGGAGGCCGATTGCCGCGCGAATTCGCCGCTTTACGAACCCCGCCATCCTCGTAGTCTTGACGCACCGAATCACGCCGCATGACCGTCGCCTCTCACGACGACGACGTGAATTGGATCCCGGACGCCCGGCCGCGGCACGGATCCCGCCGGGCACGGGGCGGGTTCTCGATGACGCCGCACAGGAGTGCGTCAGGACGACCATCGGAGGCTGATCGTGGACTTCATGGCGACGGTTTTTGGCGCGGCGCTGGTCGTCGCCCTCGTGACCGGCAAGGCGTATTTCCGGGGCGTGGTGGAGCGCGATGAAGATCGCTGGCGCTACTGGCAGATCGTCGGCTGCTACGCCGCGCTGGCGCTGTCTTCGTGGCTCGCCCCGGCACTGGTAGGAGCCCTGGGCCGTGTCGCACCATCCGGCGCCGGCACCGTCGCTGCGGCCCCCGGCGAGACGCACAGCAGCCGCGGCTGGGGCATGCCGGTGACCGACGCCGCCACCCGCCTTGGGTGGGAGTTGAAGGACGCGGCAGCCTCTGCCCGCCGTTCACCGACGCGTCGGCATGTCCTCGTGCATCGGCCCAAGTCGTGGCCGGAGGGCTGCAGCACGGACTACAGGGTCCAGCTCGACAAGACCGGCCTGGTCGTTTTCTGGTGCAGCAAGAACGGGAAGGTCACGTCCGGCTACTCGACGTCGCACCACCGATCCGAAGTGGATTTCGCCCAGACGTTCATCGTGGACAAGAAAAAAGGTTCAACGCTGCGGCTGACGTTCGACGCGAGCGGCGCCAAGGCCGTCGTGGTGTCTGCCGAATAGCTTCACCAGACCGCCGCCCCGGCGGCTTTCTCGGCCCGAGCCGACGTCCGCCACGGGCCGCCATATCGCGCGCCAGACACTGGCTCCGACCAAGGATTGGCTCCGGCCAGCCGATGACCGCGTGACAGCGGTCATCCGGCACGGCACCTGAGCGGCGAGGCGCGTGCGATCAGTCCAGGTCGATGTACTTCTCTTCCAGAAGCTTGGCATGTGCCGCGGCGAGCCGCGCCACCGGCACGCGGGGGCCGGAACACGAAACGTAGGTAAGGCCGATGCGATGGCAGAAGTGGATCGAGGCTGGGTTTCCACCGTGCTCGCCGCAGATGCCGATCTTGAGGTCCGGCCGCGTCTCGCGTCCCTTCGCGACGGCCAGCTTCATCAGCTGTCCCACGCCCTTGATGTCGAGCACCTCGAACGGGTTGTCCTGCAGGATGCCCGTCTCGGTGTAGGCCGGCAGGAACTTGTTCTCGGCGTCCTCGCGGCTGAACGAAAACGTCGCCTGGGTGAGGTCGTTGGTACCGAACGAGAAGAACTCGGCGGTCTCCGCCATCCGCCCGGCGCGCACGCAAGCGCGCACCACCTCCATCATCGTGCCGAACTTGAACTTCACGTTGATGCCGTGGGTCAGTTCCACCACTTTGTGGATACGCTGGACGTAGCCATGAATGCGCTTGAGTTCCTCCACCGTGGCGACCTGCGGCACCATGATCTCCGGGTAGACCTCGACGCCCTCGCGCGCGCACAGGGCCGCGGCCTCCAGGATCGCGCGGATCTGCATCGAGTAGATCTCCGGATAGGTGATCCCCAGGCGCACGCCGCGGTGGCCGAGCATTGGATTGACCTCTTCGAGCGCGCGCACCTTCTTGAGAATCGCCTCCTTGCGGTGAATCACGTCGTCTTCAAGGTGTGACTCCTCGAAGGTGTGCAGGCCAACGACAAGCCGGTTCAGGCCATCGGCGTATTGCTGGTACAGCTTCGGGTTCAGCAGCTTGAGCGTGTCGGGCAGCTCCTTCAGCCCCTTGATGCTGTCGTTGAGCTGGTGGAGGTGCGCGATCTCGAGTTCGAGCTGCGCGGCCGTGGGCAGGAACTCGTGCATCGGCGGGTCGAGCAGGCGCACCGTCACGGGCAGCCCCTTCATCGCCTTGAAAACGGCCTTGAAGTCGGCGCGCTGGATCGGCAGCAGGCGGTCGAGCGCTGCCTGGCGTTCCTCCGGTGTCCCGGCGAGGATCATCTCCTGCACGATCGGCAGGCGATCGGTGCTGTTGAACATGCGCTCGGTGCGCACCAGCCCGATCCCGACGGCGCCGAACTGCCGCGCGCGGCTGACATCCTCGGGCGTGTCGGCGTTGGCCATCACCTTCAGCCGCGCCACTTCATCCGCCCAGGCGAGCAGCGCGACCATTTCGCCCGAGAACTTGGCCTCGACGGTCGGCACTTCGCCGGCGTAGACATGCCCGGTGCCGCCGTCGATCGTGATCACGTCGCCTTCGTGCAGCGTGGTCTCGCCGATGACAGCGCGGCGCGCCTTGTCGTCGATCACGATCTGCTCGCAGCCTGAAACGCAGGGCTTGCCCATGCCGCGCGCAACGACCGCCGCGTGGGAGGTCTTGCCGCCGCGGCTGGTGAGGATGCCCTGTGCCTGGAAGAACCCGTGGATGTCCTCGGGTTTGGTCTCCTCGCGCACCAGGATGACTCGTTCGCCGGCCAGTCCTTTCAACTCCGCCGCATCGGCATCGAACACGATGTGCCCCGAGGCCGCGCCGGGCGAGGCGGGAAGCCCCTGCGCCAGTGACTTTCCGAAAAAACTGGGCGAGAGCTGCGGCACCAGAAGCTGCTCCAACTGGGCCGGTTCGACCCTGAGCAGCGCCCGCTCCTTGGCAATCAGCCCTTCGCCAAACATCTCCACCGAACTGCGCACCATCGCCCGCGCATTCATCTTGCCGTTGCGGGTCTGCAGGCAGTAGAGCGTGCCCTTCTCGATCGTGAATTCGAAGTCCTGCACTTCGCAGTAGTGCGACTCCAGCCGGTTGCTGAGTTCCAGCAGCTGGCGGTAGATCTCCGGCATCTCCGCTTCCAGCTCGGCGATCGGCTTCGGCGTGCGAATGCCGGCGACGACGTCCTCTCCCTGCGCGTTCACCAGGTACTCGCCAAAGATCAGTTTCTCGCCGGTTCCAGGATTGCGCGTGAACCCCACGCCGGTGCCGGAGTCATTGCCCATGTTTCCGAACACCATCGTGCAGATGCTGACCGCGGTGCCGTTGGCCATGTCCGGCGTGATCTTGAACTGCCGGCGGTAGTCCACCGCGCGCTTGCCCATCCAGGATCGAAACACCGCGCCGACGGCAATCTCGAGCTGTTCGAACGGATCCTGCGGGAACGGCCTTCCGGAATGGCGCTTCACGATGTCGAGGAAGTCGCCCGCGAGTTCCTTGAGGTGATCGGCGTCGAGCTCGAGATCCACCCGCGCGCCGTACTTCCTCTTGACGGCCGCCATGCGCTCGTCGAAGTGCTCGTCGGCCACCCCCATGGCGATCTTGCCGAAGAGCTGAATGAAGCGACGGTAGGCGTCGTAGGCGAATCGCTCGTTCGAGGTCTTCCCGATCAGCGCTGCCAGCGACGTTTCGTTGAGGCCGAGGTTGAGGATCGTGTCCATCATGCCGGGCATCGACATGGCCGAACCCGATCGCACGGAAACGAGCAGCGGGTTCGTGCCGCTGCCGAAACCCTTGCCGGTCTTGTTCTCGAGCAGCCTGACATGCTCGCGGATCTCGTCCATCAGGCCAGCGGGAAGCTGGTTCTTCTCGAGATAGACGAGGCACGCCTCCGCCGAGACGACGAATCCGGGCGGGACATTCAAGCCCAGCTGCGTCATCTCACACAGGTTGGCTCCCTTGCCTCCCAGCAGCATCTTGTTCTTGCCGTCGCCGTCCTCGAACGCATGGACATACCTTCCCTTGCTCATCAGCCGTCGGCTCCTTCAGTGAATGCGCATCTCGGCAATCGTGCCGAAGCATCGTGGACGATAGAGGGCCCCGCGGGCGGATCCGTTGATCGCATCGGGGTCGTTGGCGTTCAACGCGGGGCGACCAGCCGAGCCGCTGCGTCTCGGGAAGCGTCCAGACGTCGCTCGTCCGGCCTTCCGGATGGCGATCCAGCCAGTGCGCGGGGCCTGCACCTCACGCCGTGCCGAGCCGCGCTCCGCAGTAGTCGACGATCTGGTCGAGCGTCGCCAGCCGCGCGGCCTCCACGTCCGGTATGTCGACGCCGAGGTCGGCGTGCACCGCCACCAGGAAGTTGAGCCAGTCGACCGAATCGAGGTCGACCTGGTCGCGCAGCCGTGCCCCGGACTGCAGGGCGCCGACATCGACCTCCGGGGCGATGCGCCCGAGGCAGCCGCGGACGCGGGTGGACAGTTCGTCGCGTGTCATGGTGTCGCCTTCGCCAGTTCCGCCGGCCGCTGCAGCAACTCGCGGACGGCGGCCAGCAGCAGCGCGCCGCGATGCCCGTCGCTGACCCGGTGGTCCGCGCCGAGGCTGGCGGTCACGACCGGGGCGGGCCCGACGGCGCCGTCGACGATCCATGCCCGCTCGGTCACGCGACCGAAGCCGACGATCGCGACCTGCGGCGGATAGATGATCGGAAACACGCTGCGAACGCCCTGGTCGCCGAGGCTGGTCACGGTGATCGTGGGGTCGGACAGTTCGGACGCCTTCAGCGAGCCTGCGCGCGCGCGCTGCACGAGATCGAGCAGTTCGCGGTTCAGCGTGTCGATGTCCCTGCTCGGCACGTCGTGCAGCGCCGGGGCCACGAGGCCGCCGCCGCGCAGTGCGATCGCAACACCGCAGTGCACGCCCGGGCCCGGAACGAACGCACCGTCCCGGAAGAAGCCGTTGAACTCCGGGTAGCGCTGCACCGCGCGCGCCACCGCCTGCACGAGCAGCGGCGCGAGCAGCAGCCGCTCGGTGACGCTGCGGCTGGCGTTGCGCTCCGCCAGGTACGCCGTGGCGACGGCGAGCGGGACATCTTCCGCCAGGTAGTAATGCGGGATCTCGCGCTTGCTGCGAGCCATGGCCGCGGCGATCGTCTGTCGCATCGCCTCGGCGCGACTCGCGGGCGCCACCTTCGCGGCGGCGGCCTCGACATCCGCGAGCGTGACCGCACCGTCGGGCCCGGTGCCGGCAATGGACTCGACGCCGACGCCGAGTTCCCCGGCCCGCTTGCGCGCCGCCGGCGACACGCGAACGCGCCCGGCGGCGGCCGCGGCCGGCGCTGCGGATCGCTGCGTCGCGGCCGCCGATGGGACCGCCATCTGGACAGGCGACGCGCGCAGCGCGTCGATCTGCGCCCTCACCTGTTCCGGGGTTTCACCGCCTTCCCGCAGGACCGCCATCACGGTGCCGACCGGAATCTCCGCACCCGGCTCGACCAGCAGTTCCTCGACCGTGCCGTCGTGCCAGCACTCGACGTCGATCGCCGCCTTCGTGGTGTCGACGATCGCGACGACGTCGCCCTTCTTCACCGCATCGCCCGGACGCACGAGCCACTCGAGCAGCGTGCCCTTGTCCATGTCAGCGCCCAGCGACGGCAGGCGGAAGGTGATCATGCGGTCCGCCCGCACAGGGCCTGCGCAGCCGCCACGATCTTCGGCGGCATCGGCAGCGCGGCGTCTTCCAGGTGCTTCGGATACGGCATCGGAACCTCTTCGCTGCAGACGCGCGCCGGCGGCGCGTCGAGGTCGTAGAACGCCCGCTCGACCACGCCGGCGATGATCTCCGCCGCGAGGCCGCACGTGCGCCAGCCTTCGTCGACCACCAGCACGCGGCGCGTCCGGCGCACCGAGGCCGTGATCGTGTCCCAGTCGAGCGGCCGCAGCACGCGCAGGTCGATCACTTCCGCCTCCACGCCCTGGCCTGCGAGCGCTGTCGCCGCCTCGGCGACACGCGGCAGGCTGCCACCGTACGTGACGATCGTCAGGTCGCGCCCAGCGCGCCGCACGACCGCGTGTTCGATGTCGACCGCGGGCGGCGGGTCGGCGAGTTCGCCCTCGAGGTTGTAGAGCTGCGCGTGCTCGAAGAGCACCACGGGATCCGGATCCTCCAGCGCCGGCCAGAGCATGCCGCGCGCGTCCTCGAGGGTCGCGGGCGCCAGCACGCGAAGCCCCGGCACGTGCGCGTACCAGACCTCGAGGCTGTGCGAGTGCTGGGCGGCAAGCTGGCGCCCGGCGCCCGTCGCCATGCGGATCACGACCGGCACGGAGAACTGCCCGCCGGACATGTGCCGCAGGGTCGCGGCGGTATTGACAACCTGGTCGAGCGCAAGCAGCGAGAAGTTCACGGTCATGATCTCGACGATCGGTCGCTGCCCGCCGAGGGCAGCGCCGATGCCGGTGCCGACGAACCCGAGTTCGGACAACGGCGTGTCGCGGATGCGGTCGGGCCCGAACTCGTCGTAGAAGCCCTTCGTGACCGCGTACGAACCGCCATACTGGCCGACGTCCTCTCCCATGATGAACACGCGCGGATCGCGTTGCAGCGCTTCGCGGTGCGCGGCGCGCAGCGCATCGCGGTAGGTGGTCGTCGTCATGGCCGTGCTCCTTCCGCCGCGCGCGGCGTGGTGACGTCGCGCAACAGGTCTCCGGCCGGCTCCCACTGCCCTGCTTCGGCAAACGCGACTGCCGCGTCGACTTCCGCCATCGCCGCAGCGTCGAGGGCGAGGAACTCCTCCTCGGTCAGCATGCCGGCGGCCTTCAGCCGCTGCGTGAACGTGTGGATCGGCCCGCGCTCCTTCCACGCCTCGACCTCGGCCTTCGCGCGATAGAGCTCGGCATCGAACATCGAGTGCGCGCGGAACCGGTACGTGTGCAGTTCGAGGAAGTACGGCGTACGCGTGCGGCGCACGTGATCGGTCGCGGCGCGCGCCGCGGCGTCGACGGCGAGCACGTCCATCCCGTTGCAATGGGCGGCGGCGATCCGGTAGGCCGCGGCCTTCGTAACGAGATCGGTCTGCGATTCGGAGCGCGCGAGCGCCGTGCCCATCGCGTAGAGGTTGTTCTCGCACAGGAAGAGCACCGGCAACTGCCACAGCGCGGCCAGGTTCAGCGACTCGTGGAATGCGCCCTCGGCCACCGCGCCCTCGCCGAAGAAGCAGGCGGTGACGGCGTCGCCGCGTTCCGCCCGCCGGTCGGCGAGCGCCAGTCCGCACGCGAGCGGCAGGCCGCCGCCGACGATGGCGTTGCCGCCGTAGAAGCGCGTGGCGGCGTCGAACAGGTGCATCGAGCCCCCGCGCCCGCGCGAGCAGCCTTCGCGCTTGCCGTACATCTCGGCCATGATCGCGTTCATCGAAACGCCTCGCAGCAGCGCGTGACCGTGCTCGCGGTACGTCGCGACGACGTTGTCGTCGGGTCGCAGGTGCGGCATCACGCCGGCGGCGACGGCCTCCTCGCCGATGTACAGGTGCAGGAATCCACGGATCTTCCCGTCGCCGTACAGCTCCGCGCAGCGCTCCTCGAGCCGCCGGATGCGCAGCATGTCGCGCACGCGCGCCCGGCAGTCGTCGCCGGAATGCTGCGTCACGTCGGTCGTCGCGCCGGGCAGCGCCTTGATCACCGGCTTCGCATCCATGGTCTTCCTCCTGATCCGGTCACCGCGCCCGATGGCCGACTGACTGTGCCGGCACGACGCGCTGCGCGGGGTCGGGCTGCAGCGCGTTCATCGGCAGCGGCTGCGTGCGCGTCGTCATGCGCCGCCTTCCAGGGTGGAGATGTCGCCTTCGGGCAGGCCGAGCTCCCGGGCCTTCAGCAGGCGCCGCATGATCTTGCCGCTGCGCGTGCGCGGCAGCGTCGCGGCCCATGCGATCTCCTTGGGCGCGACCGCCGGACCCAGCCGCTTGCGCGCGTGCCCGAGCAGCTCGAGCCGCAGCGACTCGCTCCACGTGTAGCCGGACTTGAGGGCGACGAAGGCCTTCACCGTCTCGCCGATGACCGGGTCCGGCTTGCCGATCACGCCCGCCTCGGCCACCGCGGGGTGTTCCATCAGCGCGCTCTCGACCTCGAACGGGCCGATCAGGTGGCCCGCGGACTTGATCACGTCGTCGGCGCGCCCGACGAACCAGAAGTAGCCATCGGCGTCGCGCCGCGCAAGGTCGCCGGTCAGGTACCAGTCGCCGACGAAGCACTTGCGGTAGCGCTCCTCCTCGCCCAGGTAGCCGCGGAACATCGACGGCCACCCCTTGCGCAGCGCGAGTTCCCCCTCGACGTCCGGCGCATCGACTGTCTGCACGGATCCGTCGTCGCACCTGCGGACGATCGCGGCCTCGACGCCCGGCAGCGGCTTGCCCATCGAACCGGGCTTGATGTCCATCGCCGGCGTGTTCGCGATCATGATTCCGCCGGTCTCGGTCTGCCACCAGTTGTCGTGGATCGGCAGGCCCAGCACGTCCTGGCCCCACCACACCGCCTCGGGGTTGAGCGGCTCGCCGACGCTCGCAACGAAGCGCAGCTTCGGAAAGCGGTACGCGCGGGCGAGATCGGCGCCGGCCTTCATTAGCATGCGCACGGCCGTCGGCGCGGTGTACCAGACGGTCACGCCGCGCTCGGCCAGGATCCGGTACCAGCGCTCGGCGTCGAACTCGGCCTCGTCGACGATCATCGTCACGCCGTGCAGCAGCGGCGCGAGGACGCCGTACGACATGCCGGTCACCCAGCCGGGATCGGCCGTGCACCAGAACAGATCGTCGTCGTGCAGGTCGAGCGCGAAGCGCGCCGTGGCCCAGTGCGTGACGACGGCGTCGTGCACGTGCAGCACGCCCTTCGGCTTGCCGGTCGTCCCGCTGGTGAAGTGCAGCAGCGCCGGGTCCTCGGGCCGCGTCGGCACGATGGCGAACTCCGCGGAGGCCTGCGCCATGCGCTCTTCGAGGTTGAGCGTGGCCGGCGGCGCGGCCGCCGCACTGGCGGACGCACCCGTCAGCAGGACGTGCTGCAGCGACGGCACCTTGTCGCGGATTGGCAGCACCTTGCGCTCGTAGAGGGCGCGCGTGGTGACGAGCACCTTGCCACGCCCGATGTTCAGCCGCGTCGCGACGGGCTCCGGACCGAACGCGGAGAACAGCGGCGAAACCACCGCGCCCGCCTTCAGCGCGCCGAGCACGCAGACATGGACGTCCGGGACGCGCGGCAGCAGCAGGAAGACGACGTCGCCGCGCCCCACGCCGAGGGACGCGAGGACATTGGCGAAACGGCTGGAGGCGCGATCGAGGTCGGCGTAGGTCAGGTCGTGCCCGCCGCCGTCCTGGCCGAGCCATGCGATGGCGATGCGGTCGGCGCGGGGTCCGTGCGCATGCCGGCCGACGGCCTCGAACGCGATATTGAGGCCGCCGCCGGGCAACCCCGCCAGTTGACGGCGCGCATCGTCCCAGCGGAAGTCCCGGAACGCCTGCGCCCAATCGGCCAGATGCGGCCTGACCGGGAACAGGGACGGGTCCTTCCTGATGAGACTCGGGCGCATGATGGCCGGCGCCGAAGCGGCGCACAGTGACTTCACGCTAGAAGCCGCGGCACATCTCCCGTTGATGGCGGTCAAGCGCGGCTCCGACAGCCGCCCGCGACAGGTCTGCCCTCCCCGCGAGGCGCGGCGGGTCTGCACCTGTCCACCCTTGTCGGGTCGGGCGCTGTCGCCAACCCTGCGGCCACCTCCCGCCGCGCTGGAGGACAGCAGGGAAAAGCCATGCAAGCGGCCGGGCTAGCGTTCCTTGTGTGCCCGCGCGCCGCGACGCGCTCGGGGGCGGTATCGCACGGACAGGTCCGCCTCCCGCTTCGCGAACGCGCGCTCCTCTTCCAGCACGGCGTCGATGTACGCGAGTGTCGCGGGAGAGCGGGAGCGATGGCGCAGCCAGATGAAGCCGTACGCCGCACGAAACCCGAGGTCCCCCATCGGCACGGCCACGATCGCGCCCGCGCGCAGCTCTGGTTCCACAAGACCGTATCCGGCTATGACCAGGGCGTCGGTGCCCAGGGCGAAGGACGCGATCTGCATCGGTACCTCGAGCTGGATGGCGGGCACGAAATCCCCGGTGGCCTCGTCGATCTTTCCCGCGCGCACGGTGCGATTCCCCAAGAGTGCACCGACCCGTGCCGGCAGCCGCGTCGTCGCCCACGGAAACGCGAGCAGGTCCGGCCAACCGATTTCTCTGCGAGCGAGGATCGGGTGGTCAGGTCGGCAGAAGAACCTGGCGAGGTGTTGCCCGACCAGCTCGGTGGCGAGCGCATCCTTCTCCGACGCCTCGACGAGTTCCGTGAAGCCGAGATCGACCTCCCGGTCGAGCACCGCCCGGACACCGTCGCGGTAGTGGAGCACTCGCAGGTCCACCGACAACCTGGGGTGCGACCGCAGCAATCGCCCGGCCGCGGGGTATCCGGAAATGATGCTCGCGTAGGGCCCCAGCGCGACGCTCACGCTTCCGGTCTCAAGCCCGGCAATCAGTCCCAAGTCGTGAAACAGGTCGTCTTCCGCGGCAATGAGCGCGCGGCCATGCAGGACGACACGCCGGCCGAACTCGGTGAGCGTGATACCCCGCGGCTGGCGGTCGAATAGACGGACGCCCAGCTCCTTCTCGATCGCAGCGACGGCCTTGGACAGCGCCGGCTGCGTGATCTTCAAGGCCGTGGCCGCATGCCGAAAGTTGCCGGCTTGGGCGACGGCCACGAGCTGACGGAACTGGCGGCTGTTCATTGCGATAACCAGTTGGATATCAAAGGAGCTGCAAATGGTAATACGTTGAATATTTTCGCGGACAGGACTACGTTCGCGCCCCCATGACCTCCTGGAACTTCCCATCAGGGAATGCCGCTGGCGGACGCTTCAGGGCTTCACCGGCCACGCCCGCAGGATGCGCAGTTCAATGTCGCTGCTTCAACGCCTTTCGGTCTCCCTCGATGCGGGCCACTTGATGGCGGCCACCGCAATCCCGCCTGCGCGCGCAGCGGCGCCAACGCACGTCCAGTTCAAGCGACAGGAGCCCGCCACGTTCGTACTCGGCACGCGCTCGCCGTCGACCGCAAATGCGCTCAGCCAGCTCGACCGCGCCCTCGATCCAAAGACCGCCTTGAGCGGCTTCCAACAGCGGTCTTCGTCGATTGCTGGAAGCGGGCGCCGTGGCCGATAACAGTAAGGGATTCTTCGTACTTCGGCCGGTTTCCCGCTAAGCTCCGCCGCGACCCGAGAGCCAGGGCACACCACCCGCTTCCTGACGTGGCGGTTGGTCCCGGTCGCACCAGCTGGATGCCTCTACAAGATCAAGCGAATGTCCTGCGCCCGACGTCAACTGAGGATCCAGCCCTGAAAGCATCGCAGCCCTCGCACCGCCTGTTTCCGCGGGACTTCAAACGCACGCCGCCAGTGCGCTGTCCCCGCGCAACGAGCGCCTTCGTGCTGATCGCCCTGCTGCTGGCGCTGCACGGTGCGGTACTGGCGGCCACGGCGGATCTGTCACGCGCCCGCCAGCTGATCGAGCAAGGCCGCTACCAGGACGCCTACGAACTGCTGCAGCCCTTGCAGTTGGAAGCTGGGAACGACGCGGGCTTCAACCTCCTCCTGGGCGAGGCGGCGCTTCGCACCCAACGTGCCGAGCAGGCCAAGACGCTGTTCGAGCGCAGCCTGGCCGCGCAGCCCGATTCGGTAGAAGCGCACCTGGGCCTGGGCCGCGCCTACCTGGCGCTGGGCGACTATGGCCGCGCAAAGATCGAATTCGAGACGGTGCTGCGCTTCGACGACCTGCCGGCCAGTCTGCAGCAGCAGGCGGAGATCTATGGCGAGGCCGCGCTGGCCTACGCCGCGGGCCGGCGTGCGCTGACCGCCGGATATGCCATCGTCGGCTACGGCAACTACCGCACCGGCGCGCGGGGCGGCGGACCCGACAACGACGGTTTCTTTGCCGCGCGTGTCGGCGGCAACGTGAACTACGCGCTGAGCGACAGCTACTCGCTCGACGGCAGCCTGGACTACCGCTTCCGCAACTACGACAACGACGACCGGCGCAACGATTCCGACCTGCGCTGGAACGGCGCGGTCAGCCGCACGGTCGGCGAAGGCAACTGGGTCGCCGGCCTGCGCGGCCGGGTCAGCTACCGCGGCGACAGCAATTACCGCAACGACTTCGGGCTCTACGGCAACTACCGGCTGCGCCTGGACCCGGACAACCAGGTCGCGGCCGGCCTGGAGGTGCGCCAGCGCCGCTATCCGACGGGCCCGCTGCGCGAGCGCACACGCAACATCGTCGAGCTGACCGGGAGCTGGACCCATTCGCTGCTCGACGGCAAGGCGAGCTTCACGTTGGCCGGCCAGGCCGGGCGCGAGTTCAACACCGAGCGTGCCGACGGCGACGCCAATTTCTTCGGGCTGTCGCCGTCGCTCAACTTCACCATCACCGACGAGCTCGGTGGCTTCGTCTTCGGGTGGTGGCAGAACGACCGCTACAACATCGAGCGCCTGGGCGCGGAGGGCGACCGCCTGGTGGGCATCGGCACGCGCAACGACAACCTGTACGAAGTGGGCGGCGGCCTGACCTGGCAGTTTGCGCCGACGTGGTCGTTGAACCCCGAGATCCTCTACATCCGCGACCAGAGCAACATCCTCGCGGCGAACTACAGCTCGACCGAGATCTGGATCACCGTGCGCAAGGACTTCTGAGGAGACAAGATGGCCATCGAACAAAAAATGACGCGGATGGCGCTGACCGCGATGGTGGTCGGCGGCATGGTCGGCGCGGGCATCTTCTCGCTGCCACGCACGTTCGCCAACGCCACCGGCCCGCTGGGCGCGGTGATCGCCTGGATCATCGCGGGCACCGGCATGTACATGCTGGCACGCGTGTTCCAGGCGCTGGCCGAGCGGCGTCCCGACATCGACGCCGGCGTGTACGCGTATGCGCGCGAAGGCTTCGGCGACTACCCGGGCTTCCTGTCGGCGTTCGGCTACTGGATCGGCAGCTGCATCGGCAACGTCTCGTACTGGGTGCTGATCAAGTCGACGCTGGGCGCCTGGTTCCCGGTCTTCGGCGACGGCAACACGGCGGTGGCGATCATCGTCGCGTCGATCGGCATCTGGCTGTTCCACTTCCTGATCCTGCGCGGCGTGCAGCAGGCCGCTGCCATCAACAAGATCGTCACGATCGCCAAGGTCATCCCGATCCTGGTCTTCATCGTGCTTCTGATCTTCGCCTTCAAGATCGATCTGTTCAGCTTCAACCTGTACGGCGGCGACCTCACCAACGGGCTCTTCGAGCAGGTCAAGGCGACCATGCTGGTGACGGTGTTCGTATTCATCGGCATCGAGGGCGCCAGCGTCTATTCGCGCTTCGCCAAGGAGCGCGCGGACGTCGGCAAGGCGACGATCCTGGGCTTCATCATCGTCACCAGCCTGATGGTGCTGGTGACCCTGCTGCCCTACGCGGTGCTGCAGCGCGCCGACATCGCCGGCATGCGCCAGCCGTCGATGGCCGCGGTGCTCGAGTCCGTCGTCGGCCCGTGGGGCGCGGTGTTCGTCAGCGTCGGGCTGCTGGTGTCGGTGCTCGGCGCCTACCTGGCCTGGGCGCTGATCTGCGCCGAGGTGATGTTCGCCGCCGGCAAGTCGAAGGACATGCCCAAGGCCTTCGCCCGGGTCAACAAGAACGACGTGCCTTCGGTGGCCCTGTGGACCACGACCATCATCATCCAGATCATCGTCATCACGACCTACTGGTCGAACGACGCGTTCGCGCTGATGCTGAACCTCACCAGCGCGACCACGCTGATCCCGTACCTGTTCGTCGCCGCCTACGGCCTGATGATCGCCAAGCGCGGCGAGACCTACGAGGTGCGGCCGGAGGAGCGCAAGCGGGACCTGGTCCTGGCCACGCTCGCGGTGGCCTACACGCTGTTCATGATCTACGCCGGCGGACTGAAGTTCATCCTGCTGTCGGCCATCCTCTTCGGCCCGGGCACGATCCTGTACTACATCGCCCGGCGCGAGCAGGGCCTGCCCGTGTTCGCCAAGACCTCCGACTGGGTCACCTTCGGCGTCATCGTTGCCGCCGCCATCTACGGCGTCTACGGCATCGCGACCGGCGCCATTTCCATCTGATCGCCTATCCAACGCACAAGGAGCACTGCATGGCAACCGCGAAAGGCAAGGCCAAGGCCAAAGTGAAGGCAAAGGCCGGCAAGAACGAAGTCCAGTTCGGCGTCCACTCCGAAGTCGGCCAGCTGCGCAAGGTCATGGTGTGCGCGCCGGGCCGCGCGCACGCGCGCCTGACGCCGTCGAACTGCGACGCGTTGCTGTTCGACGACGTGCTGTGGGTCGAGAACGCCAAGCGCGATCACTTCGACTTCATGATGAAGATGCGCGACCGCGGCATCGAAGTGCTGGAGATGCACAACCTGCTCGCCGAGACGGTGGCGGTGCCCGAAGGCAAGAAGTGGATCCTCGACAACCAGGTCGTGCCCAACCAGGTGGGCCTGGGGTTCATCGCCGAACTGCGCAGCTATCTCGAGGGCCTGGGCGATCGCGAACTGGCCGAGACGCTGATCGGCGGCCTGTCGACGCTCGACTTCCCCGAGAAGATCGGCGGAGCCGCGCTGAAGGTCGTCAAGCAGGCCGCGGGCGCGACCGAGTACCTGCTGCCGCCGCTGCCGAACACGCTGTACACGCGCGACACCACCTGCTGGATCTACGGCGGCGTGACACTGAATCCGCTGTACTGGCCGGCGCGGCACGAGGAGACCATCCTCACGACGGCGATCTACAAGTTCCATCCCGACTTCGCCGGCAAGGTCAACGTCTGGTGGGGCGACCCGACCCAGGACCACGGCCTGGCCACGCTCGAAGGCGGCGACGTCATGCCGATCGGCAAGGGCAACGTGCTGATCGGCATGAGCGAGCGCACCTCGCGCCAGGCCATCAGCCAGCTGGCCGCGACGCTCTTTAAAAAGGGCGCGGCCGAGCGCGTGATCGTCGCGGCGATGCCGAAGATCCGCGCGGCGATGCACCTGGACACCGTGTTCACCTTCGCCGACCGCGACTGCGTGCTGCTGGCGCCGGACTTCCTGGCCAAGACCACCACCTTCTCGTACCGGCCGAGCAACCATCCGAGCGGCGTCGAGTTCGTGGCCGAGAAGAAACCGTTCGTCGACGTGGTCGCGCAGGCGCTGGGCTTCAAGAAGCTGCGCGTGGTCGAGGCCGGCGGCAGCGACTACCAGCGCGAGCGCACGCAGTGGGACAGCGGCGCCAACCTCGTGTGCGCGTCGCCGGGCGTGGTCTATGCGTACGACCGCAACACCTACACCAACACGCTGCTGCGCAAGGCCGGCATCGAGGTCATCACCATCGTCGGCGCCGAGCTCGGCCGCGGACGTGGCGGCGGCCACTGCATGACCTGCCCCATCGTGCGCGATGCAGTGGACTTCTGACGGAACTGGAACAGTACGACGGCGATGGCTGCGGCGAGAGCGGCAGCGACTACCAGGACTGATCCGGGACGGCCGCGCCGCCGGCACCGCGGGCGGCAGGCCACGACGAAAGCAAGAGCATGGGCATGAGCGAGAAGCACACCGCCGCTGCAGGGCCGAAGCGGCGCTTCAGCTTCCCCGGTGCGGTGGCCACGCTGGCCATCGTCACCGTGCTGGTGTGGCTGGCCGCGCTGTTCATCCCGCCTGGCGAGTTCCTCACCGACGTCGACGGCTCGCCGATCCCGGGCACCTACACGCGCATCGAATCGCCGCTGACGCCGGCCCAGCGGGTGCAGCAGCTGATCCTGGCGCCGGTCAACGGTGTGTACGGCCTGCGCAGCCCGGTCAGCGAAATCGTCGACACCGAGATCGTCGGGCGCCTGTTCGGCCAGATCGGCATCATCGTGTTCATCATGGCCATCGGCGCCTTCATCTCGGTGAGCTTCGCCACGCACGCGCTCGAGGTGGCGGTGGCTTCGCTGGCGAACCGGCTGCGCGACAAGGGCTGGGCGCTGATCACCGCCGTGATGGTGCTGTTCTCGGCGCTAGGCTCGACGATGGGCTTCTCGGTCGAGACGCTGGGCTTCTACGCGCTGTTCCTGCCGCTGATGAAGGCGCTGGGCTATGACCGCCTGGTCACCGCGTCGATGATCATCCTGGGCGCGCTGATCGGCGTGATGGCGTCGACCGTGAACCCGTTTTCGATCGGCGTCGCGGCCAACGAAGCGGGCGTGTCGATCGGCGACGGCATCGTGCTGCGCGTGCTGCTGTGGGTGGTGCTGACGTCGATGGCGATCGGCTGGGTACTGCGCTACGCCGCGCGGGTGCGCAGCGATCCGAAGGCCTCGCTGGTCGGCTGGGATGACGGCGAGGATGCCGAGAAGGCCGATGATGGCGGCGCGGCTTCGGCCGTGCCGTCGGCGGCCGGCGCGCGCTTGAGCGGCGCGCAGAAATGGGTGCTCGTCATCACCGCCGCGGCCTTCGGCTTGATGATCTTCTCGGTCATCCCGTGGTCGGCCGTGCTCGGCGGGCGCGCAGCACCGGCCGATTACTACGGCAGCCACGAGGTGGCCGGCGTCGAGCCCTTCTGGTTCGAGCTGAACTGGTGGTTCCCGGAGCTGTCGATGCTGTTCATCCTGGGATCGGTGCTGGTGGGCTTCGTCGCCAGGATGGGCGAGAAGGAGACGGTGCGCCTGATCTCCGCCGGCGCCGCCGACATGTTGGGCCCGGCGATGGTGGTGCTGCTGGCCGGCGGCGTGTCGGCGATCATGAACAACACGCAGACCATGGGCACCATCCTGCATTCGATGGAGCAACTGGTCAGCGGCGCGTCGGCCGGCGTATTCACGCTGCTGACGGCGGCGCTGAACGTGCCGCTGGCGATGCTGATCCCGTCCAGCTCCGGCCATGGCGCATTGGCGATGCCGCTGCTGGCGCCGCTGGCCGACTTTGCCGGCGTCAGCCGCGCCAGCACCATTACCGCCTGGATCATGGGCCACGGGCTGGCGCTGATGTTCTCGCCGACCAGCGTCGTGCTCGTCGGCGGGCTGGCCATTGCCAAGGTCGATTACGACAAGTATCTGCGCTTCGCCTGGCCGCTGCTGCTGGCCTTGTTCGTGGTGTCGACAGCGATAATCGGGCTGGCTGCGACGCTTCAATAGTCGGCACCGACGAACCGGCCTGCGGAAACTGCACCTTAAACTGACTGGAAGATCTTCGATGGAGTTGCCCTGTGTCCACTGAATCTCGCGAGCGCCATTGCGGCCCGATTGCCTTGCGCCGTGCAGCGCTGGCACTGTGTGCGTTGACGTTCTTGTCGGCCTGCCAGCGCGCGGCCGAGGCCCCGCCGCCCGAGGTGCGCCCGGTGCGCACGACGACGATCGGCGCGGACGCGAGAGCGGGCGTGGTCGCCATCACAGGCACGGTGCAGCCGCAGAACGAGGTCAACCTGTCGTTCCGCATCGACGGCCGGATGATCGAGCGTACGGTCGACATCGGCGACAACATCAGGCCGGGGCAACTGATCGCGCGCCTCGATCCGCAGAACGAGGAAAGCGGCGTGCAGTCGGTGCGCGCACAGATCGCCGGAGCCAACGCCAGGCTGATCGAGGCGCGCAACAATTTCGATCGCATGCGCGACCTGGTGGTCGACGCCGCGGTCTCGCGCACCCAATACGACCAGGCCGAAGCGATGCTGCGGTCGGCCGAGTCGCAGGTCGAGGCGCTGCAGGCTCAATTGAGCCTGGCGCAGAACCGCCTCGGCTACACGCGCCTCGTGTCCGAGATCACCGGCGTCGTCACGGCGCGCGGCCCGGAGGCCGGCGAGATGGTGTCGCCCGGGCGCATGATCATCCAGGTCGCCCGCGACGGCGGGCGCGACGCGGTGTTCGACGTGCCGGCGCGCATCAAGGACAACGCGCCGAAGAATGCCGACATCACCGTCACGCTGAGCAGCGATCCCAAGGTCACGGCGGCCGGCAAGGTGCGCGAGGTCTCGCCGCGCGCGGACCCGGTCACCGGCACCTTCGCCGTGCGCGTGCGACTCGTCGACCCGCCGCCGGCGATGCGGCTGGGCAGCACCGTCACCGGACGCATGAAGCTCGACGCTACCGCCGGCATCACGATCCCGGCCGCGGCGCTGATGCGTGCCGACGGCAGGACCGCGGTGTGGGTCGTCGACGCCAAGACCGGTACCGTCGCGCTGCGCAACATCGCCGTGGGCTCCTCCGATTCGGCGACGGTGCTGGTGTCCTCGGGCCTGAACCCGGGTGACGTGGTGGTCGTCGCCGGCGTGCAGGCACTGCGCCCGGGCCAGAAGGTGCGCCTGCTGGAGGCGCGCTCGTGATCGGTCCGAACCTGTCGGAATGGGCGCTCAAGAAGCGCTCGCTGGTGGTCTTCCTGATGATCATCAGCGTGGTGGCCGGCGTCATGTCGTTCATGAAGCTGGGCCGCGGCGAGGACCCGGTGACCACCACGCGTACGATGGTCGTCGCGGCCGGCTGGCCCGGTGCGACGGTTGACGAGACGACCAAGCAGGTTACCGAGCGGCTTGAGCGTACCCTGCAGGAGACCGACTACCTCGATCGCCTGCGCAGCTACACCATCGCCGGGCAGACGACGATCTTCGTCGACCTGAAGCAATCGACGCCGCCGCACAAGATTCCCGACATCTGGTACCAGGTGCGCAAGAACGTCGGCGACATGCGCCACACGCTGCCGCAGGGCGTGCTCGGGCCGTTCCTGAACGACAGCTTCGGCGACACCTTCGGCATCATCTACGCGTTCACCGCCGAGGGTTTCAACTTCCGCGAACTGCGCGACTACGTGGAGGCGGCGCGCTCGCGGCTGCTGCAGGTGCCGGATGTCTCGAAGATCGAGGTGCTGGGCGCGCAGGACGAGCAGATCTTCATCGAGTTCTCTCTGGAGCGCCTGGCGGGCCTGCGGCTGAACCTGAACCAGATCGTGGCCACGTTGCAGGCGCAGAACCTGGTGCGCCCGGCCGGCACGATGCAAGGCGAGCAGGAGCGCGTGTTCCTGCGCGTGACCGGCGCCTTCGACTCCGAGGCCGACATCGAGGCGGTCAACTTCGTCTCCGGCGACCGCATCTTCCGGCTCGGCGACATCGCCACCGTGCGCCGCGGCTTCACCGACCCGCCGCAGCCGATGTTCCGCGTCAACGGCAAGCAGGCGATAGGCCTGGCGATCGCCATGCGCGATTCCGGCGACATCCTGGCGCTGGGCGAGAACCTGCGCCGCGAGATGACCGAGATCAAGGTCAACCTGCCGGTCGGCATCGAGACGACGCTGGTGGCCGACCAGGCGGTGTCGGTCGATCTGGCGATCAACGAGTTCATGACCAACTTGTGGCAGGCCATCGTCATCATCCTGGTGTGCAGCTTCGTCAGCCTGGGCGTACGCCCGGGCGCCGTGGTGGCGCTGGCCATCCCGCTGACGATGGCGATCGTGTTCGCGGTCATGGACGTCGCCAACATCGACCTGCACCGCATCTCGCTGGGCGCGCTGATCATCGCGCTCGGAATGCTGGTCGACGACGCGATGACCACGGTCGATGCGATGCTGCGTCGGCTGGGTGCCGGCGACAGCGCGGACCAGGCCGCGACCTTTGCCTACCGCACGCTGGCCGCGCCGATGCTGATCGGCACGCTGGTGACGATCGCTGCCTTCGTGCCGATCGGCTTCGCCCAGAGTTCGGCCGGCGAATACACCTTCGCGATCTTCTCGGTGGTCGCGATCTCGCTGATCATCAGCTGGCTGGTCGCGGTGGTCTTCGGGCCGCTGCTCGGCAAGGCGCTGCTCAAGCCGCCGAAGAAGCAGGAGACCGAACCCAAGCCTGGCAAGCTGGTGCTGCTGTACAGCAGCTTCCTGCAGGGCGCGATCCGCATGAAGTGGTTGACCATCGGCGTGACGATCGCCGCCTTCGTCGCCGCGCTGATTCTGCTGGGCAGCGTGTCGCGGCAGTTCTTCCCGTCCAGCGACCGCCCCGAGCTGACGGTGGACCTGACGCTGCGCCAGAACGCGTCGATCTTTGCGACGGAGCAGGAGGTCAAGCGGTTTGAAGAGATCCTGAAGACCGACCCCGACGTCGACCACTTCAGCAGCTACGTCGGCCGTGGAGCGATCCGCTTCATCCTGACGCTGAACGTGCAACTGGCGAACCCCTTCTTCGGTCAGTTCGTCGTCGTGGCCAAGGACCTCGAGGCGCGCGAGCGCCTGCACGACAAGCTGGAAAAGGTGCTGGCCGAAGAGTTCCCAGGCGTCGTCTCGCGCGTCGCGCCGCTCGAACTGGGCCCGCCGGTGGGCTGGCCGCTGCAGTACCGCATCTCCGGCCCGGACAAGGACGAGGTGCGGCGCCTGGCGCTCGAGTTCGCGAACGTGGTCGGCACCGATCCGCGCGCGCGGCACGTGCACTTCGACTGGATGGAGCCGGCGCGCCAGCTGCGCATCAAGATCAACCAGGACCAGGCACGCCAGCTCGGCGTCAGCTCGACCAGCATTGCCTCTGTGCTGAACGCCGCCATCTCGGGCACCGTGGTGACGCAGGTCCGCGACGACATCTACCTGGTCAACGCCGTGGTGCGCGCCACCGATGGCGAGCGGGCGTCGTTCGAGTCGCTGGCGTCGCTGCAGGTGCCCACGCCGAGCGGCCGCATGGTGCCGCTCAAGCAGTTCGCCACCATCGCCGAGGAGCAGGAGTTCCCGCTGGTCTGGCGCCGCGACCGGGTGCCGACGCTGACGGTACGCGCCGACGTCAACCGCGGCGTGCTGCCCGACATCGTGGTGCAGGCGCTGGC
>Ga0209079_10000032_pt1 | contig 68545 bp, 69 predicted proteins | sample PPLLaktember2015_2_FD_187259 | JGI IMG/M metagenome (GOLD analysis project Ga0209079, IMG submission 187259) | Freshwater sediment microbial communities from Prairie Pothole Lake near Jamestown, North Dakota, USA - PPLs Lake P7 Core (6) Depth... | ecosystem: Environmental > Aquatic > Freshwater... | reverse complement strand
GACCCTGCCCTCGGTTCTCTCGGTGCCCGGGGAGTTGACGAACAACTTCAGCCCCACCGTGGGGCGAGCGACGATCTGGGTGCCCGCGACCTCGCCGAGCGACACGGGCCGGCTCTCGGCCTGCACGATGCTCCAGTGCGTCCCCGAGAACTGCGTCGGCGTCCTCACCGTCGCGCGGATCTCCGCGCTCTGCCCCGGCTGGAGCGTCGCCTCGTCCCGCGAAAGGCTGATCCAGTCAGAGCAGGAGCGGTTGACGGTGTCGAACGTTCCACCCCCGCAGTCCACGCACGAAAGCTCGACGCGCTCGCCGTACGTCTCGACGATGGTCAAGCCATGGAAATCCGACGCAGGGCGGATCGACAGCGCAATCGTGGCCTCGCCCTCCCTCGTCACGGATTCGACCGTTCGGGTGACAAGAGCGGGTGCAACGCCGAGCGCGCCCGTCGCCGCGGGAGACCCGCCCGGCACCTCGGACGCGCCGGCAATGTCGCCCGCAAGCTGCGGGGACCAGCTCTGATACGTGCCCTCGACCGGCACCGAAGCTCCCTGTGGAAGCCGCGCCGTGTACCGCACGGTCACGACGTCCCCCGCGGCGAACGCCCGGTCGAACGTCCAGCGCACGCCGTTCGGCGCGATGCCGAGGTCGTTCTGCCCCTCCGCCGTGCGCACCCAGTCCCAAACGTAGATTTGCAGCTCCGCCGGCTGCTCGCCGTCGTTGTACAGCGTGAGCACGTACGTTGCCTCGGTCCCTGGCGACTGGCTCACGTCGAGCTCCGCCGGGGACCAGCGCACGCCGAGGGCACAGAGGGAGAAGGCCGCCAAGGTCCCACCCAACACCACAGCAAGCACGACGGCCCTCGTCGAGTCGCGGTGTGTCTTCGCCGCCATCGTCATCCCCCTAGTCGGTCGAAACGGTGTAGGCAATCGTGATCACATACGTTCCCTGGGGCAGTCCGGCGAAGTCCTCCAAGTCCACCACGAGGGCGTACGTGACGCCAACGTCGGTGATCCCGGACGACGCGGTGTAGTCGCCGAGTGTGAGGTGAAAGACGTCCGCGACCACGGCCTGCGTGGCCTGCGCCGGGATGGAGAACGCGAGCGCGTAGCCGAGCGTCCACCCCGCCGTCGAGCTCGTCACGCGGAGCACTGTCACCGTCGACGCCGGATAGGTGCCGGCTCCCTCAACCGCCGGGAAGCCGACCGAGTCGCCCTGCAGCACGTCGAGCGAGATCGACGCCACGGCGCACGCCGGCCCGTCGATGAGCCCCGTGAGAAGCGTGCCGGACCCTCCCGTCCACGCCGCGGCCAGCTGGGTTTCCGCTTCGCTCCACTGACCGCGAAGGCAGACGTAGGACTTCTGGCTGCGCGATGAGACCACGAACCTCATGCCCCGAAAGGGAGACGTCACCCAGGTGAAGGTCGACGCGCACGCGCTGACCACGTCCCCGGCATCGATGCAATCGCCCACGCCGAGCACCCAGTACGCGGGAATCGGTTTCTTTGCCTTCGTGTTCACCTGATAGGTGAACCGCGTGTAGTCGCCCGCCACGTTGTACGTCGCCGCCGTCAGGGTGATCGTCGTGTCGCCGAGCGTCGCCGCCTCCGCTCCCTGAGCGAGCCCGACGATTCCGAGGGCCGCTCCGAGCGCGATGATCCAGGCGTATCTCGCACAGGACCGCACGTTGCGCCAAGGCGCCGCTCGCATCCCCATGTCCCACGCTCCCCGACCTAGCGCACTATCCCTCATCATCAGGATTGTACCCGAGACTCCCCGAACTCAGCCTCTCGCGTCGGGCGCGGCGTCGGTCGGCGTCTCGAACAGGTGGCGGAAGAGGTACTGCTGGAGCTCGGCCAGGCGCTCGAGCGCGGACGCAATGTGAATCCGGTGCTCGATGGGGAACGCCACCGGGCGCTTGCTTCGGATGAGCTCCGTGCGGATCGTGGGTGCGGGGTCGTTGGCTCGCTGCTCGGCGTCGAGCGACACGTAGCTCAGCGCCTCCCGTGCCTTGAAGATCTCGACGATCCCCTCCTCCGAGATGTTCACGGCGTCGGCCAGTTCGGCAAGCGTCGGCAGTCGCCCCGTCTCGCGCAGCAGCCGCGCCTCGGCGGTCTCAATCTGCCGGTTCAGGTCGTTCATCCACGGCGGCACGCGAAGCGGCTGCTCGCGGTCGCGGATGTGCTGCCGGATCTCGCCGCGGATGAGGTTCCCGGCGTATTCGCGGAACGGCCGTCCGCGGGCAAGCTCGAAGTTGCAGACCGCGCTCAGAAGCCCCAGATAGCCCGGCCGGAAGAGCTCATCCGCCCCGTACCCACTGTGGGCAAACGACTCCTCGATGACCTCCCGGATCCACGGAGTCGTCCGGCGAAGTGCCTCCTCCCGCGCGTCAGCGTCTGCCTTCCCGCGCTCCAGGAGGCTCGCCAAGTCGTCCGAGTCCGGCCCCGCCGCGCTTCGCTGCTCGTTGGGCGTCATGGCTAGATCACGAAGTGGAAGCCGAACGTCACGAGCTGGATCCCCGTGAAGTCGAACTCGGTGTGCGTGAACAGCACGACACCCGAGAAGGCCACCGCGGCGCAGACACGCTGCTCCGCGAACCCCCCTGCGTCGAACGTCGTCAGGCTGGCGAACGTGACCGGACCGATCGCGGCTTCGATGCCGATCAGCTCCCGGCTGAACAGGAACGCCTCGTCGAAGTCCGTTGAACTTGTGACGAGCACCCCGCACACCTCGAATGACACGCCGAAGCGCTGTCCGTCAAAGGCGATCGGAATCAGCGTCGGCACGACGGGAGCGACGAACGTCGTGTGCGACGTGAATCGTACGGTCTCGATCTCGAGGTCGAGGATGAACCCTGCCCCGACGATGCCGAACGTCCCGTCGAGGGTCATCGTGGTCAGGAAGCGGAGCGTGGGATCGTCAAACCGGTACCCGAGCTCGAACAGCATGCTCGCGAGCCCGTAGGCGTCGAACCACGTCGTGTTGCTCGCCATCATCCCGAGGTAGTCCACTTCGAGTCGCACCAGCTCTTCTTCGAAGTAGAAGCCGTCGACGATCGTCACATCGAGGTCCGCGGTCTCCTCGCACAGGGTGTCGAGGTGCTCGAACAGGCAGAGGAGTCGGTGTGAGAACGGGGCCAGAACGCCGTCGAGCAGGTTCACGAGGTCCGCGGCGCCGAACCCCGTCAGGCTTGTGATCGAGAACCCGCACGCGATGCTGCTCGCCAACCGGAAGACTGTCCCCATGCTGTACGACGGGGTTTGAGGTCCGCCGATGTCGGCGAAGATCCAGTGCATTCCGATCTCGATTCCCACGATCGAGAGATCGAACGACAGGTCGTTCCAGGCGAAGTACGGCTCGAAGCGGATCTCTTCCGCGATTCGCACGGCGCCGAGATCGACGCCGATCGTCATGCACTCCGAAGAGAATCCCGCCAAACTGAACTCGGTCTCCGACATCAGGCTGACTCCGCTGATGGCGAACCCGAGCGTGAGGTCCGAGGTGATGTCGTAGGACGCCGGGGGCACCGGAGCGTACGTGACCTCCAGCCCGATGTCCGCGGAGAAGCCGAGGTCCCCCGCCGCCGCGGCCCCGCTCGCGGCGAGGAGTAGGGCGATCAGTGCAGCCCACTGCGCGCACATCCGATGCATGAGTGTCCTCCTCCCAAGACAGACCGTCCTGGCTCACTCCCCAAGCGTAGGAAACGGCAAGGGGGTCCGGGCGGAAATGGGACAGAGCCTGGATGTGGATTCGTCACCGCACGCGGGGACACCTGTACCGTGCGCCTGCGGCGGAGAACGGCGCCTGACGGATCTACGCTACGGCTTGCGGATCTCCATCTTCGAGAGCACGAGGCCCGTCAGGAGCTTGGGGTAGAAGTCGGTCGACTTCTGCGGCATCTTCTCGCCGTGGTCGGCGACGCGCACTACCTCGTCCGCCGAGGTCGCGTTGAGAATGAAGAACATCTGTTCCGCGCCCGAGTCCACGCCCTTCCTCCCCTTCTCCAGCGTGACGGAGTAGTTGATGTTCGTCTGCTCCTCGAGCGCCTTCGCGTCGATGCCGAGCAGCGGCTCAAGGATCGCCGCATGGAGGATCGAGACGTCGAGCCTGCGGTAGTCGTTCGACCACGAGCCGCCGATCAGTTCGTCCATGACGCGCTCGTCGCGCAACTGCAGGGCGGCTGCCACGCCCCGCGCGTAGAAGCCGAACGTATGCCTTTCCTTCCCGGCGCCGACGGCCTTCTCCATGTCCTCGAAGCTTGCACAGCGGGTGACGGCGAACCGCTCGCCCGCCTTCGTCAGAAACGCCTCCGGCTCGAACCCCGGAACCCCGTGCACCATGCGATGGATGGGCCGAATCGACATCCCGGGCTCGGCCACGTTGAACAGCGTCATCAAGCGGGTATCGAAAGACTCCGGTGCAGCAGGGGTCCACCCGCGCTCGCGGCACTCCAACATGTAGTTCACGGAGGTCTCGTAGCGGTGGTGACCGTCTGCGATGTAGAGGTCCTTGTCTCGAAGCGCCGTCTCTACCGCGGCGATGGCCTTCGGGTCGGAGACGCGCCAGACGCGGTGCTGGTTCCGATCGGCGTCCTCCGCCGTCATGTCCGGCCTCCGATCGGCGATGGCCACGCCGAGCGCACGCTCCGCGGCGCGCTTGGCGTCGTTGTACAGCATGAACACGTGCTCGAAGTTCGCCTCCGAGGCGCGCATGAGCTTCAATCGATCTTCCTTCGGACCTTTCAGGGTCTTCTCGTGGGCGTGAACCTTCTCCGGCTCGAGCTTCGCGAGGGCCATGACGCCCTTGCGAACCAGCCGCTCGCCGCCGAAGGTGTACTCCTGGTGGTAGACGTAGAGGGACGGCTCGGGATCGCGGACGAGGACGCCGGAGGCAAGCCACTCCTGGAACGTGCAAGCCGCCCGCGTGTAGACGTTGGTCCGCTCGTCGTCGCTCGGTTCCGCCCGCCCCTTGATGATCCGAACCATGTTCAGGGGGCTTCGCGCGTAGAGCGCCGTCTGGACGTCCTCCGGCACGCGGTCGTACGGAGGCGTGACGACGTCGGTCAGGGAGTCGACTTTCCTCGCGTCGTACCGGACGCCGCGGAATGCTCTGATCTCAGCCATCGCCTCTCCTTACCGGGTTCGAGCGAACTCAATCACGATCCTCGCCGCCTCATCGCCGACGCGCGCCTGCGCCTCCTCCGTGGCCGCTCCGATGTGCGGGGTCAGCGAAATGCCATCCAAGGCGAAGAGCGGATGATCGGTCGCGGGCGGCTCGGTGGCGAACACGTCGAGCGCCGCCCCGGCGACCTTCCCCGTTCGCAGCGCCTCGACGAGCGCGGTCTCGTCGACCACGCCGCCGCGGGCGCAGTTCACAATCCTGACGCCGTTCCTCATCGTCTGGATCTCCTTCGCCCCGATCACCGCGCCGACGCTCGGATCGAACGGCACGTGGAGGGAGATGAAGTCGGAGGCCGCGAGGAGCTCGTCCAACGCCACCATGCGCGCGATCTTCGGAATGGGGCTTGTCTTGAGGTACGCGTCGCAGCAGATGACCGTCATCCCCAGGGCGTGCGCCTTCGCCGCGAGAGACTGCCCGATTCGGCCGATCCCGATGATGCCGAGGGTCTTCCCCTCAATCTCCATTCCCGAGAGCTGCTTCTTCTCCCACTTCCCGGCCTTCATCGACGCGGTCGCCCGCCCGATGTGACGCGCCAGGGACAGGATGTGGCCGAGCGCAAGCTCCGCGACGGAGTTCGAACTGGCGGCCGGAGTGTTCCGAACGGCAATCCCCTTCGACGCCGCGTACTCGGCGTCGACGTTGTCCAAGCCGACGCCGGCACGCACGATCAGCTTCAGGTTCTTCGCGGCGTCGATGATCGGAGCGCGCACCTTCGTCGCGCTGCGCACCACAATCGCGTCGTAGGCCGCGATCTCGGCCTTCAGCTGATCGGGAGAGAGATCGGTCTTCTCATCGACCGTCAGGCCGGCCCCACGCATTGCCGCCACGGCCGACGCGTCCAACGGATCGGAAGCCAAGACTCTGAACGCCATGCGCACCTCCCGCCCCTAGAACCCGAGGATGTCGTCGAGCGCCCGAAGGAGCCCCTGGATCTCGTCAACCTGCACATCGCCCATGTGGGCGATGCGGAACGTCTTCCCCTTAAGGTCACCGTAGCCGTTCTCGATCCGCGCGTTGTACACGTTCGCCAGCGTCTTCACCATCGCCGACGCATCGATGTTCTGCGTGTTCTTCACGCAGGTCAGGGTCTGCGACCAGTACCCCTGTTCGGGGTAGATGTCGAAATGCTTCTTCGCCCACGCTTGGACGACGCCCGCCATCCTCGAGTGACGCTCGAAGCGCTTGTCCATCCCCTCGGCGAGCATGTCGGTGAGTTGGGCATTCAGCGCGAACAGGTGGGGGATCGCCGGCGTGGCCGGGGTCTGGTTCTTCTGATGGAACTTGTACATGTCCGGCAAGTTGAAGTAGTAGCTCCGCGGAGGCACGGTCTTCGCACGCTCGAGCGCGCGCTCGCTCACCGCGGCCACGGCGAGGCCGGGAGGAAGCGCGAACGCCTTCTGGACGCCGGCCAGAACGTAGTCGATGCCCCACGCATCGGTGTCGATCTTCGCGCCCGCCATGCCGCTGACGGCGTCCACGAGGAGGAAGACGTCGCGATGCTGTCGCACGACCTCGGCGATCGCCTCGAGCGGGTTCATCATCCCCGTCGACGTCTCGTTGAAGACGAGGGTCACGGCGTCGTACTTCCCCGTCGCGAGCTGCTCGTCGACCATCGAGGGCTTGATCGCCGTGTCCCACGGGATCGCCACCTCGTCGCACGGAACCCCATTGCCCTTCGTGATCTCGTGCCACCGGTGCGAGAACGCGCCGTTCACAAGGTTCAGGCAGCGCTTCGCGACGAGGTTCGTGACTCCGGCCTCCATCGCCCCCGTGGACGAAGACGTGAACAGCAGCACGGGGTTCTTCGTGTAGAGAACCTGCTCTAGCTTCGGCTGGAGCGCCGCGTACAGCTCGGAGAACTCCGGCGACCGATGGTGGATCTGCGGTGTCGCCAGTTCCTTGAGGATCTCCGGACGCACCTGGGTCGGTCCCGGGGTAAACAGACGCTTGAATCTCATCGCCTCATCGCCTCCCTGCTACGTCGTTGGACGGCGTTGCGAGGATACCCTTGTCCTCTGCGACCCGCAAGAACATGGGATCTCGCCTGCTCGGAGCTTTCACGCCTTGGCGTCGCCGCCGGCCCCGACTAGAATCAACGTGAGAACCTTAAGGAGGGAAAGATGAGTCCCATCGTGATCGGCATCCTGGCTGCCGTGGTGGTCATCGTGTTGTGGGCCATTGGAGTCTACAACCGCCTCGTGCGCCTTCGAGTGCAGGGCGAGGAGTCCTGGCGCGACATCGACACGCAACTGAAGCGTCGCTGGGATCTCATCCCGAACCTCGTCGAGACCGTCAAGGGGTACGCCACCCACGAGAGAGAGGTCTTCACGAAGGTCACCGAGGCCCGCGCCCACGCGCAGGCGGCGACGGGGCCCAAGGAGCTGGCCGCCGCAGAGGCGCAGCTGCGAAACGCGATGGTCAACCTGTTCGCCGTCGCCGAGGCATACCCGCAGCTGAAGGCGAACGAGAACTTCCTCCAGCTGCAGGGGTCGCTCGAAGAGGTCGAGGACGCCGTCCAGAAGTCGCGCCGGTACTACAACGCCGTCGTTCGCGACTACAACACGGCGCTCCAGGTCTTCCCGGGCAGCCTCGTCGCGAGCCTGTTCGGGTTCAAGGCGCGGGAGTTCTACATGCTCGAGGACGCGGAGCAGCGCGAGGCGCCGAAGGTCAAGTTCTGATGCGCGTCGCCGTCGCCGCCCTGGGTCTGGTTGTCGCCGTCGGCGTCTTCGTCGGTGCGACGCTCTACATCGAAAGCTTCGATGCCGCGGTCAGCCTCACGTCGACGGGCACCCTCGATGTGGTCGAGACCCTGACGGTGGTCTTCGTGACTCCCCACCATGGGATCGAGCGCTACATCACTGTCTCGGACAAGACCCGTCTCGGCAGGCGCGTGACGATCGACCTCCGTCTCGGCGAGGTCACCCTGGACGGCGCACGCGTGCCGGTCGAGGAGCACCGTTCCGGTGCGCGGCAGTACGTCCGGATCGGGGATCCGGACCGGACTCTGACCGGAACCCACGTCTACCGGATCGCCTACACCGCCGGGCGTGCGCTCCTCTTCCACGACGACTACCTTCAGCTCTACTGGAACATCACCGGCAACGACTGGGAGATCCCCATCCGACGAGCGACAGCGGTGTTCGCTTTGCCTCCCGGGATGCCTTCTGAGAACGTCAGCACGACGAGCTATGTAGGGCCGACGGGAAGCACGGCGCTTGGACAACCTGCCACGGTCGACGCCGCGGGCCGATTCGTGTTCACGGCCGGAACCCTCAACCCGGGCTCCGGACTCACGATCGACGTCTCGATCCCCCGGGCCGTCCTTCCCATCTCGCCGCCGACGTTTGCCGAGAAGCTCGGCCGCTTCCTGTGGGACAACAAACTCGCCGCCCTGCCGATCGCGACGCTGGCGTTCATGATCGTCCTCTGGTACCGCCTCGGGAAGGACCCCCGGAAGGGCGTGATCGCTCCCGCGTTCGAGCCTCCCTCCGACCTCGGGCCTGGAGCAGCCGGCGTGCTCGTCGACGACCGGATGGACCTGCGCGACGTCTCGGCCATGGTGATCGGACTTGCCGTCGGCGGCTACCTGTCGATCCGCGAGGACTCACCCGAGACCGGGTCGCTCGCCGACAAGGCCCGCGCCTGGGTCGGCGGCTCGGCGACGAAGTACACGTTCGTCCGCGGGCGACGCTCGCCCGACGACCTGTCCCTCGCGGAGCACGCGCTCTACGACGCGGTCTTCCCGGATTCGGACACGAAGGAGACGTCGCTCGACTCGCTCGAGAACCGGTTCTACAAGCACCTGCCGACGATCCGCATGCGGCTTTTCGACGAGCTGATCGGAAAGAAACTCTATGCGCGGAACCCGGAACGGGTGCGCGCGTCGTACGCCGGATGGGCGGGCGCTCTCGTCGCGGCGGGCGTCGGTCTGGGAGTCGTATTCGCCTCCGTCTACGCGGGAGTCGCCCTGGCACTCTCGGGCCTCGTCGTCCTCGCCTTCTCGCCGATCATGCCGCGCAAGACGATGAAGGGCAGTGCGGCTCTCGCCGAGGTTCTTGGACTCTCCGAGTACATCCATCGCGCAGAGGTCAATCGCATCGAGTTCACCGACGCGCCGGCCAAGAGCCCCGAGCGGTTCGAAAAGCTCCTCCCGTACGCCGTCGCCCTTGGACTCACGTCGATCTGGGTCCGCCAGTTCGAGGGACTTCTCCGCGAGCCGCCGCAGTGGTACTCGGGCGCACCGACGTTCAACAGCCATCTGTTCGGCCTGTCGCTCGGCCGCCTGGCTTCCGGGATGCAGAACACGTTCGTCTCCATGCCGCGGACGGCGCCGACCACCGGGCGCTCGGCGTGGGGCGGCCGCTCCACGTTCGGGGGAGGATTCTCCGGCGGCGGGTTCGGCGGAGGCGGCGGGCGCGGCTGGTAGTGGCCGGGCATTCACAGAACGTTCACACCCGCCTTGTACGATGCCCCTACGAAAGGGGGACGGGCTCACCTGATGAACTTCCGAACAGCTATCCTGCTCTGTGCCGTTGTGGTCGCCGGCTCGATTCTCGTCTCGGCCTACGAACTCCCCGCCACGTGCGTGTCTTGGAGCGTCAATCGGCCGCTCACCTGGGCCGACTTCTGCTCCCCGCCGCCTGCCAACGCTTCCAGCCTAGTCGACGTCGCCGCGATCCATATGACGATCCGGTGGTCCGCGAGCTACGCGATCCGCAACCAGGGAGGTTCGACGTGGGTCGGCACCGTGGAGAGCTTGTCCGTGCTCAACGCTATGGACACGGCCCGGTCGTGGGTCGTCGCCAATCGCCAGAGTCCTCAGGCGTTGAGCCACGAGCAGACTCACTTCAACTTGAATGAAGTCTATCGGCGCAAGATGGAGTCGGCGCTCCGGTGCCAGCAGGCGACCGGCACGACAGCGGAGGCGACGCAGAGCGCTCTTGCGCAGAAGCTTCACCAGACGGCCGACGCGCTTCTCGACCGCGCCGCCGAGATGCAGTCCCAATACGACCGAGAGACCCGACACGGAAGCGACGCCGCGAAACAAGCGGAGTGGAACCAGCGGGTCATGAAGTGGCTGGAGCAGCCGTCGCTCGCCCCGTAGAAGATCCAGGCGCGCCCCGACACCGCGGCCGGCCGCGGACACCAACCCTCCCCTCGGATGGTGCCTGTCGTCGTACGGTGGAGGAAGACCTGATGGAGAGTCGCCACACCATCCGAAGACTCGCGCTTCCAGCGGTTCTAGTCGCCGGCCTCGTCACCACGCTTGCCGGCTGCTGCATCGGACCCGTCTGCTTCTAGCAGGCGCCACCCGAGTCCCGCCGCCACGGCCTGCCCGAACGCCACGCCCCCGTCGCCGCACGGCGCCCACTCGTTCGTCAAGAACGTGAGCCCTGCCGCTTCCACCGCCGCACGAACCTCGGAGGCAATCGCGTCGTTCACGGCGACTCCTCCCGACAGACAGACGGCGCGGATCCGGCGCTCCTCGGCAACGGCAATCGCCGCCCTCGCCGTGCCCCGAGCGAGCGCGCTCTGAGCTGTCGCCGCAATGCGCTCGGCCGGTTCGACAGAAGATGCTTCCACGAGCGCACGGAAGACCGGGACGAGATCGATCACCCATCGGCCGTCCGACCGGCGAACCGGCACGTCCACGGCAAGCGGCGTCCCGCGGACGGCGAGCGCCTCGAGCCTCATCGCCGGTTCTCCCTCGTACGTTCGCTCCCGGCAGACGCCGAGCCAGGCCGCGATTCCGTCGAGGAACCGACCCGCGCTCGTGGTCTGCGGCGCATTCACTCCGCTCTCCCATTGCCGCACGACCAACGCAGCGGCCTCGGACGACAGGCCGCGCTGGCGGAGCGCGCCTTCGACCTCGTTCAGCCGGACGCCGCCCTCCGCGAGGTAGGCGGCGGCCACCCGCAAAGGGAAACGCGTCGCGAGATCGCCGCCGGGGAGGCGTACGGAACGCAGGGAGCCCGCCCGTTCCACCGTGCCGGTCCTCGAAATGAGGATCTCGCCTCCCCACGCCGAGCCGTCGACCCCGTACCCGTAGCCGTCGAGAACGACGCCGACGGCCTCCTCCAGGCGGTGCTCGGCCATTACCGCCGCAACGTGGGCCACGTGGTGCTGAACGCGGACGACTCTGCCACCCAACGCAAGCGCCATCTTCTCGGCAAGCGACGTGGTGAGGAATCGCGGGTGTGCGTCGCACGCGACGATTTGCGGACTCCCCACGCCGAGCAGCTGCCGCATGTGCCCGACGGCCTCCTCGAGGTAACCGTACGTCTCGAGGTTGTCGACCGATCCGATGTGCTGCGACATCGTCAGCCCGCCCGCGTCGTACAGGGCGAACGTGAGCCCCGTCTCGGGCCCGAGAGCGAGAATCGGCTCCCTGCCAAGATCGACAGGAAACCGCGCCGGCGTGTACCCACGCGATCGTCGCAGGAAGACGGTCCTTCCCCCCGCTCGGCGCACCACCGAGTCGTCACACCGGGCGACGATCCGGCGGTCGTGGGTCAGTCGGTGATCGGCGATCCCGGCAGACTTGCGGTCGATCTCCTCGTCCTCGATCCACATCGGGCGCCCCGGCCGGTTCGCGCTCGTCATCACGAGCGGTCCGCGAAGGCGCTCGAAGAGGAGCGCGTGAAGCGCCGTGTAGGGAAGCATGACGCCGACCGTATGGAGCCCGGGCGCCACCGCCTCGGGAAGCGCCCCGTCCCGCTTCCGCACGGCGACGATCGGCCGTTCCGGCCGCCGCAGGAGCTCCCACTCCCTCTCGTCGGGAACGCTGAACGACGGCACCATCGCATCGCTCGCCATGACGGCGAACGGTTGCCCTCCGCGACCGAGCCGCCGCCGCAGGAGCTCCACTGCACCGGCGTCCTTCGCATCGCAGGCGAGGTGTGTTCCTCCGAGGCCCTTGATCGCCACGATCTTCCCGTCCGCGAGGGCCATCGCCGCGCGGTCGATCGGCTCGTCGCTCGAGCCGTCGAAGAAGAGGCGCGGCCCGCAGACCGGGCAGGCCGTGGACTCCGCGTGGTACCGCCGGTTCGCGGGGTCGAGGTACTCGGACTCGCAGGCGGAGCACAGGGGAAAGTCACGCATCGCGGTGCGCGGGCGATCGTAGGGCAGCCCCTCGATGATCGTGAATCGAGGTCCGCAATCGGTGCAGCTTGTCGCCCAGTAGCCGCTGTAGCGCGTCGAGCCTCGGACCTCGCCGAGGCACGCCGGGCAGATCGCCGTGTCCGGCGGGATCGTTCCGCTCGATCTCCCCTCACCCTGCGAAGGGGAGATCGTGAAACGGCGCTCCCCGACCGGGACGACCTCTTCCACGGAGACGCCCTGCACCGACGCGAGCGGCGGCAGGTCGCGCCGGAGCGCGACGAGGAAGGCGTCGACCGACGACGCTTCGCCCTCCACGAGAATCTCGACGCCCGAGTCGCCGCGGTTGCACACGGTCCCGCCGAGCCCGAACGCCACGGCCGTGCGGTACACGAACGGGCGGAATCCGACGCCTTGAACAACCCCACGGACAACGATGCGACGGCGTACGATCATCGGCTCACCCGTTGGCCGTCGAGTCGTCGGACAGCGTGACGTGGTCGACGTAGAGCTCGCGTCCGGCGTCGACGCGGACGTCCGAGCCGCACTGGGGACAGGACAACACGGGGATCGAGAAGTGGTCGCCCTCGCCGCCGAAACGCCCCGTGGGCCCTTGATAGCCGCACGCGGGGCACGACACGGCCGTCGCGACGGTCTCGACGACGAGGTCCGCACCTTCGAGCCGCGTCCCCCGCGCCAGGATCTCGAACGCATTCACGAGAGCGTGGTCGGAGAGGATTCGGAGCTCCCCCTTCCGGACGACGACCGCCCGGACCCGCCCGGGGTGCTCGGCGAGCCTCGGCACGAGCGCGCCGATCAGCTCGTCTACCACTGCGTACTCGTGCATCCAAGTCCCAGGGCGTCGAGCAGCTCGTCGAGGCCTTCGCCTCGTCGCAACGAGGTAAGGAACAGCTTGCCGTGCGGGTTCACCGCCGAGTAGTCGTCGACGATCCGCTTCGGGTCCACTCCGACGGCCGGTGCGAGGTCCACCTTGTTGACGACGACGAAGTCCGTCTGGGCGAAGATCTTCGGGTGCTTCCGCACCATGTCGTCCCCCTCCGTGACCGAGATCACGACGACTTCGGCGTCCGCGCCGAGCGGGAAGTCGGCGGGGCAGATCAGGTTTCCGACGTTCTCGATGAAGAGCACGTCGACCTCCTCGAGCGGAAGGGCGTCCAGCGCGTGATCCACCGTGTGGGCGTCCAGGTGGCAGTCGTCCTGCGTGTTGACGTTGACGGACTTCGCCCCACGCGCAAGGAATCGGCGGTGGTCGTCGTCTCCGGCCGAATCCGCGGCGATCGTTGCCACGCGGAGTCCGCGGCCCCGGAGCCGATCGATCGCCTGCTCGACGAGCGTTGTCTTGCCGCTGCCGATGGCCCCGAGCACACTGATCGAGCGGACGTGCTTCTCTCGTAGTCTCCGGTAGTTGGCCTCGGCCAGCTCGAGCTGACGAGCCAAGATGTCCTCTCCCGTGAAGCGAACGTCGTGCATGCGCACCCCTCTTTGCGCACGAATGATAGGTCGATTGGGGAGTTGCCGCAAACCCCTCCAAGCGCGGCACAGTCGACTTCCCCGCCGTTCCCCCGTATGATCGGTCTTCGACACGGAAGGTGCTTCCGCGGGTAGGTTCGCTATCGACGATCGGCTCGACCGATCGATCCACCCTCCGATGGGAAGGAGAAACGAATGAAGAAAGCGCTCTTGGCTCTCTTGATCGCCGCCGCACTTGGCGTTACGGCTACGGCGGCCCCCACGTTGTCCGCGGACGCCGCGGACTACAACTTCGGGAACGTCGTCGAGGGGACGATCGTCGTTCACACGTTCATCCTCTCCAACACGGGAACGCAGCCGATCCAGATCTCCAAGGTTCGCGCAAGCTGCGGCTGCACGGCAACCGCTCTCTCCGACTACTCCCTCGCCGCGGGCGAGTCCGTACAGCTCGAGGCGCGCGTGGACACGAGCAGTTTCAGCGGCGACGTCGTGAAGTCGATCTACGTTGACTACGCCGCGGGCGCCTCCGAGTCCGCGACGCTGGCGCTGCACGTGGCGGGCACTGTGCTTCGGGCGCAGGCGTACAACATCACGGTCGGGGACCTGAACTACCTCTTCTACATCCTGGTCGATCTCCGCGAGCCCAACGCCTACGCGGCGGGACATCTCATGGGTGCGCTCAACATCCCGTACGCCGAGTTCACGGCGTGGGTCGACCGACTCCCGAAGGGTGTCATCATCGTCCTCTACGACCAGGACGGGACCGTGGCCGACCAGCTGGTTCAGGAGCTGCTGACGGCGGGGTACAACGACGCGCGCAGCCTCCTGGGTGGGCTCGACGCATGGGCCTTCGCGTACGGGGACCAGTTCATCCTGAAGCCGTAGCGCGCGGGGTCGCCGCGGCCCGATGGCGCCGGGCGGCGAGAGGATTCGTTCGGGTTCCTGCTCCGCCCCATCGGCGCAGGAAGACGGGAGGGGATGAGATGAGCGGCCGCTTCGCAGCGCTCCTGCTTCTCGTGCTGTCTTTCTGCGCCGTCGTGGGCGTCCGCGGCTCGGCCGAGGCGCTGCCCGTGGTTGTCGCGTTCTACGAAGAGGGGTGCCCCGACTGCGCCCGGATCGATGAGGTTCTCGTGGCCCTCGCCTCCGACTTGCCTGCGTCCGCCGTGCGCCGGTACGAGATCTCGGAGCCCGGCTCCATGAGGATCCTGCGCCGGCTCCTGGCGGCGTATGACCTGAGCGAGAAGACGGCCACGGTTCCGATCGTGTTCATCGGGGACACCGTCGTCATGGGGGGCGATCGCTCTCAAGAACTCCGATTGATGGATGCGATCAGCCGCTGCGCCCGGTCCGAGTGCCCGTCTCCCCTCGCTCGCATCGACCTCTCGGCCTTCCCCTGGAGAGACGTCGCGCGTCTCGCTCTCCTCGTGGGGCTCGTCGTCCTCTTCGCTCTCCTGCAGTTCTCCTAGATCCGAGGACCCGCTCGCCGAGGAGCGGTATACTACTCGCGGAGGCACCTTGAGCGACGGAGAGCGCATGGAGCGACGAACGAGATCGATCCCCTTCGGCCGGCTCGAGAACGAAGAACTCATCGACCTTCTTCGCAAGGCCGGCGACGCGGCTCACACGCACGTCGACGTTTCACTGCTGCGTGAGGAGATCGTCAAGCGGAACATCGGGCTGGTGAAGTCGATCGCCGCCAAGTTCCTGACGTCCGGCGAGCCTCTCGACGACCTGATACAGGCCGGCTACATAGGCCTTCTCAACGCCGTGGCCAACTTCGATCTCGCGCGCAATACGCGGTTCTCGACGTACGCGACCTACCTCATCCAGGGGGAGATCCGCCACTTCATCCGGGACAAGCACGCGCCGATTCGCGTTCCCCAGTGGGTCCAGACGATGAACCGGCGGATCAAGGAGGCCGAGGAGGCCCTGTTCAAAGAGCGCGGACGAGCCCCGACGCTGGCGGAACTGGCGACGTCGCTCGAGCTGACCCCCGACCAACTGGCGGCGCTGCTCCGCGGACGACAATCCATGACCTACGTGTCCATCGACCGGGAGCGACGTTCGAGCGACCCCAACCCTTCGCCTCCCTCGCTGGACGAGGTCCTTCCGCCGTCCGGGGCGGAGATGCCGCTCGACGCGCGCCTCCGCATCGTGGTGGCCATCGAGCAGCTTGCGGAGATCCAACAGCAGATCCTTCAGGGGCTCTTCTACCGAGGCAAGAGCCAGTTCGAGGTCGGGAAGGAGCTCGGGATCTCCCAGCGCCAGGTGTCGCGCATCAAGGAGCGCGCTCTCTCCGATCTTCGAGACACCCTTCGCCGACCGCCCGGTCCGGCGGATGGAGAAACTGGAGAAGAGTGTGACGTGGAATAATCGAGCCGTATGGAGGATCACGGAGTGAACAGGACGGACGAAAAGGCGGACCTCTTGGTCTTGATCGGACACGCGATTGACGGCCTTCGGAAGTCCATCGACTACCTCGACACCGCTCATCGCGCGGACGGTCTCCTCCACTTAGGACAGGTCATCCGTGAAATCGACGGCTACATCGAGCACATCGACGATGACCCTCTCCTTCGGCTTGCGCCCATCGCGCCATCGCACATCCGCTCCGGACTGCTCAAGGTGCGCGAGGACCTCGCCGTGGTGATTCGGGACCTTGACCGCCCCGCGGAATAGCCCAGAGCCATCGGCCAAGCTCGCCGTCGTCACCGGCGGGACGAGGAACATCGGCCTCGCCATCGCCGAGGCGCTGGGCGGCCTCGGCTATCGCCTCGTCCTCGTCTATCGAGCCGACGCGGAGCAGGCCGCTGGCGTCGTGAGCCGGCTCACGGCGCTCGGGATAACGGTCCGCGTCGCGCGCGCTGACGTCACGGCCGAGGAGGACGTTCGCAGGCTCTTCGACAACGTGAGGGACACGGAGGGGCGCCTCGATCTCCTGGTAAACAACGTCGGGGACTTCCTGTTCAAGCCGCTCCTCGAGACGACCTTGGTCGAGTGGGAAGACGTCCTCCGGAGCAACCTGACGAGCGCGTTCCTCTGCACGAAGGCGTCGCTGCCCCTGCTGAGGGGGCGCGGCGGACAGATCATCTCGATCGCTTCGATGCACGCCGATACCCTGCGAGCGGTTCCAAACACGCTGCCGTACGCGGTGGCGAAGACCGGGCTTGTGCTCCTGACGAAGTCGCTCGCGAAGTCGGAGGGCCCCTATGGAATCCGGGCCAACGCCGTGTGCCCTGGGTTCGTTGGCTCCGGCGCCGCCCCGCACGCCGACTCGTCCGCGATCCCCTGCGGAAGGCCCGCAGATCCGGCCGAGATCGCACACGTCGTGCGTTTCCTCGCCTCGGACGAGGCGTCCTACGTGACAGGCGCAATCGTCAACGTGCACGGGGGCGCGCTGCTCTGACTCCCTAGCCTCCGACCGCCGCCTGGTAGCCGCCGTTCGAGCGCTCGACCTTGATGGTCGTCGTCTGTTGGTCCGTGATGACCACCTGTCCGAGCACGATCTCCGGCGACGTGTTGATGACGACGCGGTACGTCCCCGCAGGTAGCTTCGGACCCTGGTCTCCCAGGGTTCCGGTGTAGACAACGTTTCCGGCCGCGTCGTAGACGGTGTACGTGAAGGCCGCGGCGACGCTGAGGGCGGCCCGCAGCTCGGCGCTGTTGTTCGCGTCGAAGTAGAGGCCGTTCGTCGCCTTGGCGATCTCCATCAGCTGTTCACGCGCCTTGTTGTCCTGCCCGAGAGAGAACCCGACCACGTCGATCCGGAGGTCGTAGCCGGCGGTGATGAGCTGCCGCGCCGCCTCCACCGGGTTCCCTCCACAGGTCTCCATGCCGTCGCTGACCAGGAGGATCAGCTTCGTGCCGGGAGCCTCGGCGAAGTCGTCCTTCGCGAGATCGAGTGCGTACGCGAGCGGGGTCGCCCCTCTCGGGGTCATGGCCCGCACCTGCGTCTTGAACCACTCGTGGTTCGGCTCGGAGACGATCTTCGAGATGACCTCGCTGTGCTCGCAGCCGCCGAACGAGCGCATCCCGACGTACATCGCAGGCGACAGCGTATCGAGCAGGTCGATGATCACCGTCTTCGCGACGTCGATCTTGACCTGCCCCTCGATGAACTCGCCCATGCTGGACGACGTGTCGAGCATGATCAGGAGGCTGTCCGGGGATCGATTCAGGGAGAGCGAGAGCTCGCCGGCCGGCTGCAACTCCAGGCTGCCGTATTCCTCACCGACGACGATCTCCTCGGCGGGGCCCATCGCTCCAATGGCGTCGATGCTCGGTCCCGCGCAGTCCGAGTGGTTCTCGTCCGCCGGGACGTCGCTCACGCGCACGAAGCGGAACCGGTCTTCCGGGCCTGCGTACGGCCCGATGTCGATCATGCCGGGATACCCGATCGTCTGCCCCACGAAGAGGAACCTCACGCCGTCCTCGCTGATCTCCACGCGGGCCGGATGATCGTTCGTGATGTAGATGAAGAGGTCGGCGCCGGGTCCGTCCACGAGGACGTTGTCGATGAACTCGACGGTCAGGAATCCCCGGGTGTCGAGATCGCTCAGGCGGAATCCGAGGGCCACCGCGTTGGTGTCGCAACCGGAGCAGGCCTTGAGCTGGTCAACCCCTGACCCCTGGGCCACCGCGGGCGAGTTCCCTTGGTCCGATCCCTGCGAGCTCTGGCTCGGGTCGCGTCCGCTGCAGGTGTGACACCCGCAGGGTGCCGCGTCAGGGGGCCCGAGGGCTTCTTCCGGGTCGTCGAAGGCGCCCCGCACACAGCTGGCCGTCACGTACTCCACGACGCGGTCCGCGAACGCCCGATCACCAGAAGGGTATGTGATCCCGAAGTATGTGGTCGGTTGACCGACCAACACGGCCGCGACCATCAAGACAGCAAGAACCACAGCGACGACCCCACGCTCCACCAACCCGGTGTGCGTCCTGCGTTTCATCCAGCCACCTCCGCCCGAATCGAGTCCCCACCGATCATTGCCTGTCGGCCATCATAGTTCGATTCCAGAAAGAAGGCAAGTATCGGCCTCTTCCACGATCCCTTCTATGAGTATTCCAGAGGGCGAGCTGTTGAAAACCCCGAACCCGTTCGCTACCATCCTCCGCGTTGCCGAGGTGGCGGAATTGGCAGACGCGCATGGTTGAGGGCCATGTGGACATACAACGTCCGTGCGGGTTCAAGTCCCGCCCTCGGCATTCCTCTTTCGTTCGTCTTCCGGAAAAGCGAGGGGCGATGCGAATCCTTCTCGACGTCATGGGAGGGGATCTCCCTCCGTGCGAGCTGATCCAAGGCGGTATCGCGGCCTCGCGACATCAGTCGATTGACATCGCCTTCGCCGGGGATCCGCGCACCATCGAGGCCGCACTGGCCTCCGCCGGAGAGCACCTGGGAGAGCGGTTCAGCGTCGTCCCCAGCACGGACGTCGTCGCCATGGACGACTCCCCGGTGAGAGCGATCCGAGAGAAAAAGAACTCGTCCCTCGTGCTCGGACTCGAGGCGTTGCGCCGCGGCGAGGCCGACGGCTTCGTCTCCCCGGGGAACACCGGCGCCGTGGTGGTCGGCTCGCTCTTCACCCTCGGTCGGATCGCTGCGATCCCTCGCCCCGGGCTGCTCGCCATCCTCCCCACGCTCCACGGGCCGGACCTCCTGGTCATCGACGTCGGCGCGAACACCGACTGCTCCCCGGACCACCTCGCCGCGTTCGCCCTGATGGGCGCGACCTACGCGCGCGAGATCCTCGCCATCGCCGAGCCCCGCGTCGGCCTGCTCAACATCGGCACGGAGGAGTCGAAGGGAAACCGCACGGCCCAAGAGGCCTTTGCGGCTCTCCGCTCGTCGTCGCTCGACTTCGCCGGGAACGTCGAGCCGCACCACCTGCTCACCGAACGCCCGGTGGACGTCGTCGTCTGCGATGGATTCGTTGGGAACATCTTCCTCAAGTCGATCGAGGGCGGGATCTCGGCCGTCACGAGCCTGCTCAAGAAGTCCATCATCCAGAACGCGTTCGCGAAGCTCGGCGCGCTCCTGCTGAAGCGCGCCTTCTCCGACGTTCGTCAGGTCCTGTCGTACGAACGCCACGGGGGCGCGCCCCTGCTCGGCGTCGACGGCACCGTCGTCATTGCGCACGGGCGATCCGACGCGGAGGCCATTGAGAGCGCCATCGACGTGGCCCGGCGGCAGGTGAGCGCCCGCCTCGTCGAGCGGTTCGGGCGCGGCATGCAGGGATGGACACGGAATGGGGGCTAGGATCGTCGGAACCGGATCCCACCTCCCACCCCGCGCCGTCCCCAACTGCGACCTCGAGAACCTCGTCGACACGTCGGACGAGTGGATCGTCCAGAGAACGGGAATCCGCGGACGCCACCTCCTCGAGGACCAGGAACTCCCGTCGGAGATGGGCGTCGCCGCGGCTCGCGCGGCGCTCGCGGCGTCCGGGAGCGCCGTCGGCGACGTCGATCTCGTGCTCGTCGCCACCACGTTCCCGGACATGACCTGCCCGGGAACCGCACCCTTCGTCGCCGCCGCCCTTGGAACCGGCGACGCACCCTTCTGCGACCTCACCGCCGGCTGCACGGGGTTCGTCTACGGACTTGCGGTCGCCGAGGGCTTCCTGGTGTCGGGGCTGGCCGAGTGCGTTCTCCTCATCGGCTCCGAAGCCCTGTCGCGCGTCACCGACTGGAATGACCGCCGGACCTGCGTCCTGTTCGGCGACGGAGCCGGAGCCGTGGTTCTGCGACGCGGACCTGACGGAGCCGGAGTGCTCGGCGTGTCCATCCACGGAGATCCCGAAAAGGCGCTCCTCCTCCACATGCCTGCGGGAGGAACTCGCCTGCCGGCGAGCCACGACACGGTGGACGCGCGCCTCCACTACCTAAAGATGGAAGGATCGGGCGTGTTCCGGAGCGCCGTTCCTCTCATGGAGCGGGCGCTCGAGGGTGCGCTTGGCAAGGCTGGCCTCACCATCGGCGAAGTGGACTGGGTGATTCCACACCAAGCCAACCTGCGGATCATCGACGCCCTGGCGCGCCGCCTGGCGATTCCGCGGGATCGGGTCATCGCAAACGTCGATCGCGTCGCCAACACGTCCTCGGCGTCCATTCCGATCGCCCTCGACGAGGCGATACGCAGCGGGCAGATCCAACCGGGCCACGTCGTCGCGATGACGGCTTTCGGGGCAGGCGTCACCTACGGCGCGGCCATCGTTCGGATGTGAGGACGGAGCCCATGGCGCAGCACGTCGCATTTCTCTACCCCGGCCAGGGAACGTTGCCCCCCGAGGTCGTTCCCGCGCCGGCAGATCTCGAAGCCTTGTATGGGCTTGCCGCCGAGGCAGGCCTTTCGCTGCGTGAGTGGATCCTCGAAGGAGATACGGAGCGCCTGATCCGCACCGACGCGGCCCAGCCGGCCATCTTCCTCGACTCAGTGGTCCGAACGGCCCTCCTAGAGACCGCGGGGATCGTCCCGGGCATTGTCGCCGGACACAGCCTCGGGGAGTACCCGGCCCTCGTCGCGGCCGGCGTTCTCGCCGCGGAGGACGCCCTTCGCCTGGTCTTGCGTCGCGGCGCGCTCATGAGCGGCATCCCCGGAGGAATGGCGGCCGTCGTGAAGCTCGACCTGGAGGCCGTGCGCACGCTTTGTCGGGAGATCGGACCCGAGGTCCACGTCGCGAATCACAACGGACGAACACAGGTCGTCGTTTCGGGTTCCGCCGTCGGCCTCGAGACGCTGGCGAAGGTCGTCGCGGGCCGAGGCGGCCAGACTCTGCCGCTGAAGGTTTCGGGGCCATTCCATTCGCCCTTCATGCGGCCGGCCGAGGACGCCCTCGCCCCGGAGATCGCCCGCACGCCCTTCGCGGTCCCACGCGTGCCGATCGTTTCCTCGGTCAGCGGAGCCGCGGAACACGACGCGAACCGTCTGAGAACGCTTCTCGCAACCCAGATCACGTCTTGCGTTCGCTGGATGGACGTCCTCGACGCGCTCGAAGCGCTGGGCACGACCCTCGCGGTGGAGGTCGGCCCGGGGAACGTCCTCACGAACCTCGGCCGAAGGGCCACGGAGAGGATCCGATTCGTGACGTACAAGGAGGCCGTCGATGGCGCGCTTTGAGGGAAAGGTGGCTCTCGTCACGGGCGCCACGCGCGGCATCGGCCGCGCGGTGGCGGCGAAGCTTCTCGCCGAAGGAGCGGAGGTCGTCGGCCTCGGCAGGGACGAGGCGTCCGGCGCCGCCTTCGTCAAGGATTTTCCCGACGCGCGCTTTCTTGCAGCAGACGTCGCGAACCCCGATGAGGTTCGTGCAGCCGTAGACGAGACCGTGCAGCGATTCGGCGGAGTGGACTTCGTCGTCGCGAACGCCGGCATCACGCGCGACGCCCTCGCACTGCGGATGTCGCCTCAGGACTGGAGCGCCGTGCTCGACGTCAATTTGAGCGGCACGTTCTACACGATCCACTCGTGTTTGCGGACTCTCCTGCGCCGCCCCGGTTCCGCCGTCGTCGCCATCGCCTCCGTCGTCGGCGAGACGGGGAACGTCGGCCAGGCCAACTACGCCGCATCGAAGGCCGGCATCGTCGCCCTCTGCCGAAGCGTCGCCAAGGAGGTGGCGGGCCGCGGCGTTCGCGTCAACGTCGTCGCCCCAGGATTCGTGGAGACGGAGATGACGGCCGTCCTCTCCGCCGAGGCACGCGCCGCGTACCTCGGGCGAATCCCGCTCGGACGCCCGGCGCGTCCCGAGGAAATCGCAGACGCGGTGTGCTTCTTGCTTTCGCCAGAGGCTTCCTATATAACTGGGCAAGTGATCGGCGTCAACGGCGGGCTATTCCCATAGAGTGCGCATGCAAAGGGAGGTTTCTCTGTCATGAGTGACATAGCCGACAAGGTGAAGGCGATCATCTGCGATCAGTTGATGGTCGACGCGGATGAGGTCACGGATGCATCGTCCTTCGTCGAGGACCTCGGGGCGGACTCGCTCGACACGGTCGAGCTGATCATGGAGTTCGAGGACGAGTTCGGCGTGGAGATCCCGGACGAAGAGGCCGAGAAGATCTCGACCGTTGGAGAAGCGACGGCCTATCTCGAGAAGCTCCTTGCCAAGAAAGCGGCCTAGAAGCCCTGAAGCAGCGCAGAAGGGACGGCGAGTCGAATCGCGGGTCCCTTTTTCGTTGCGTAGGGACGGAGGAGCCGTCGTGGAGACGACCGAATGAACCCCTCTGCATGGACGGATGAGCCGCTCGCGACGTACCTCGAGAGGCTCGGATCGGGCGAGCCGACCCCCGGCGGCGGCAGCGCCGCCTGTCTGGCGGGCGCGCTCGGCGCCGGCCTGGGATCCATGGTCGTCGCGGTCGTCTCCAAGAAGAGCGACGCCATCGACTGGGCGGAGTTTGCCGACGCCTTCCAAGCATTGCGAGACGGATTCCTCGGCCTTGCCCGGGACGACGAGGAGGCATTTCGCGTCGTAATGGCGGCGCTGCGGCTCCCCAAGGAGGATCCGTCGCGTTCGGCGCGGCTCCAGGAGGCCCTGGAGCAGGCGGCCCTCGTTCCCTTGGCGGCCGCCGAACGCGCCGTCGACCTACTTCGGCGTCTGCAGATCCTCGCTCCGAACGCCTCGGACTCGATCGTGAGCGACGTCGGCGTCGGCGCTCACCTTGCCTTGGCGGCGTTGCGCTCCTCGCTCCTGAACGTCGACGTCAACGTGCGCGCGCTCAAGAACGCGGAGCTGCGGGCTACCCTCACGCACCGGCGGCGCGAGATCGAAGAGGCGGGCTCGGCCCTCTGCGCGGACATCGCTCGCGCCGTCTGCGCTCGGCTCGCCCCCGACGTTCGTTCCCGCTGAGGCGGCCCCGATGACGCCGACTCGCGATCCCTCCCTCACGAAGGCCGACCTGTGCGGGGCGCTTGCGGTGGCCGTGGGCGCTGCGCGCCGGGCCGGATCGATCCTCCGGCGCGGCCTCTGGGACGCCGACAAGACCTCCCGCGAGAAGACCCACCGCCACGACCCCGTGACGGCCTACGACTACGAGGCAGAGCAAGTCCTCGTCGAAGCGCTCGGGGCGGCCTTCCCGACGTGGGGCATCGTCTCCGAGGAGGGGGCGAACCGCCCCGGGTCTTCGGCGTGCCGATGGATCGTCGATCCGCTGGATGGAACCAACAACCTGCTCCGCGGAGTGCCTCACTTCGCCACGTCCATCGGCCTTGCCGACGACCGCGGCCCCGCTCTCGCCTGCATCTACGATCCATGCCGCGACGAGTTGTACACCGCGATCCGCGGGCAAGGGGCCTTTGTGAACGATCGGCGGATTGAGGTCAGTCGACTCGCGGCGCTGGACGGCGCCGTCATCGGCGTCGGGTTTGCCACGCTCCCCGAGCGGCGGGCGCCCACGCTCGCCCAACTCCCCGCCTTCGCTCCCCACGTGCGGTCGCTGCGTCTGTTCGGCTCGGCGGTCCTCGACCTCGCGTACGTGGCCGCCGGCCGCTTTGACGCGATCTGGTACCCATCGCTCCACGACTGGGACGTCGCGGCGGGACGCCTCCTCGTGACGGAGGCCGGCGGGACCGTGACGGCCCTCGACGGGAGCCCTCTCGTCGACCCGGAGTCAGGGCTCCTCGCATCGAACGGTCCGCTCCATTCGTCGATGCTGACGGTCCTCCGATCGCCGCGAGCGACACCATGACGCAAGCCGCACTCGGGGACCTCACGCGCTACCAGTCCCTCATCTCCAACTGGGACGAGTTCCTCGCCGCGTGCGCGCGACCGCTCTCGACGGACCTCCGCGTGAACACCCTGCGGATTTGCCCGGACGACCTGCGCAGCCGCCTCGAGCGAAAGGGCATATCCCTCGAACCGTTCGCCTGGGAGCCGACGTACTTTCGCACGACGAGGCCGGTGGGGGCGACGGTCGAGCACTGGGCCGGGCTCTTCTACCTCCAAGAGGTCGTGCAGAGCGTGCCCGTCGCCGCCCTCGACCCGCAGCCCGGCGAACGGGTCCTCGACCTCTGTGCGGCCCCCGGCGGGAAGGCGACCGACATCGCGGCACGGATGCAGAATCGAGGCTGCCTCGTCGCCAACGAGCCGAACGGGCGGCGCCAGCAGGCACTGCTCGCAAACGTGAACCGCATCGGCGCTTGGAACATCGCGATCTCCGAATACCGAGGCCAGGACTTCCCGATCGGCGACGGGTTTGACCGAGTCTTGGTCGACGCCCCGTGCTCCGCCGAGGGAACCCTTCGCAAGGAGTCTTCTCTCCGAGGCGGCGCCTCGCCGTCGGCGATCCGTCGCCTGGCGGGAATCCAACAGATGCTCATCCTGCGGGCGTTCGACCTTCTTCGGGTGGGCGGACGGCTTGTGTACTCTACCTGCACGTTCGCCCCGGAGGAGAACGAGGGGGTCGTCGCTCACCTCCTCGAGCGCCGCGCCGCTCGGATTCTCCCGATCTCCGTACCGTTTTCTCACGCCTCGGGCGTCACGTCGTGGGGTGCCGCCACGTATCCCGATGAGGTGTCCGACTGCGTGCGCATCTATCCCCACCACCTCGACAGCGGAGGAGGATTCGTTGCCCGAATCGAACGGCTTGCCTGACAGGCTCCGATCCCGCACGTCGCCGGGGCCCCGAGCGAACGAGCCTCCTCGGGACACCCGAGCGAACGAGCCTCCTCGGGACACCCTCCTCCAGTTCTACGGTTCCGTCTTCGGGGTCGCGACGGACGACCTCGCCGGCCTCGATGTGACGGAGAAGGACGGCGAGATCTGGGTGGCCGCCGCCCCGACGCCGTCCCGCGTCCACACGCGACGACCCCCGGGGCTCCGCGCCCTGCGCCGAATGCCCGACGGCCCCAAACCCACGAGCACGTTCCTCTCCTGCCTTGGACCTCGCGTCCACGCCTCGAGAGTCGACGTCGACCTCGAGTCTCTGCGCGCCCTCCTCCTCGGGCGAAGACTCGGCGTCGACCTCCCCGATTCGTACGTCGCTCTTGCCTACGACGGACTCGTCCTCGGATGCGGACGTGTGCAGCGCTCGGAGCTTCACGTTCTCATCCCCACCGGCCGTCGACGTGAGCTGCTCGAAGTTCTCGAGAACCGCACGCCTCTCAAGGACCCGAAACTGTAATCCAGATCACAGATTCCGCCGGGTCGATTCGCTAGAATCAGGACGGAAGTTGGGTCCATTCATAAGGAGGCACGAATGAAGATCAAAGCGGTCTTGTTGGCAGTGCTTGCTCTCGGGCTGCTCTCGGCAGCCGCTGCCAGCGCTGTACCGAAAGACCTTGTTCTGATCCTCGACGCGTCGAACAGCATGAACAAGACGTTCGGCGCCGGCACGCGCATGGAAGCGGCCCGCTCGGCTCTCGGCGAGATTCTCGCCGCCATGCCGGAGCAGGGAAGCGTCGGCATGCTGGTGTTCGGGCATCGGATCGGCTATCAGAACCAGGTCGAGAGCTGTCAGGACATCGAACTCCTGTTCCCCGTTGCGGCGTTCAACCGCAGTGTCGCCAACCAGATGACGGCCGCGGTGAATCAGGTCACGGCACAGGGGAAAACCCCGCTCGCTGACGCGCTCACGACGGCGGCCAACGCGCTCGCCGCTCGGGGCAGCGGAGGAGCCATTGTCCTCATCAGCGACGGCGAAGGAAACTGCGGCGGGCAGGAGCTTGCCGTAGCGAAGATGATCGGAACGATGTCCCCGGAGATCTGCCTGCACATCGTGGGTCTCGACATGGAGGCGAACGCGAGCGAATCCTTGCGCGCGATGGCCCTTGAGACGTGCGGCAACTACTGGAGCGTCGACGACCCCGGCGCGCTCGTCAGCGCCCTGTACGCGGCCGTGGGCGCGTCAGGGAAGCCGGTAGCCGAGACTCCCTCCCCAGGAGGCGTCCCAGCGAGCTACGCGTGCTTCGGCGTAACCAACGTGATCTACGGAACCGACAAGGACGACGTCCTGTACGGAACGCCCGCCGGCGACCTCATCTTCGGGCTCTCGGGGAACGACTTCATCATCGGTCTCGGCGGCAACGACGTGCTCATCGGCGGGCCGGGGAACGACATCCTTGAGGGTGGAATCGGCAAGGACGTCCTCGATGGAGGAGAGGGCGACGACCTTCTCTTCGGAGGAACGGATGACGACGTGATCTGCGGCGGAGCCGGCAGCGATTCCCTCGAGGGAGAGGCCGGCAACGACGTCCTCGACGGAGGCGAAGGGAGCGACGCCCTGCTTGGCGGCCCCGGGAACAACACCCTGTACTGCGCGGACGCCGCGGACATCCTGATGGAAGGCACCGTCGTCTCCGGAACCTGCCCGGTCTGCCCGGTGGGCTGCGGAACTCCGTGCCCGGCGGTTCCGACTCCGACGTGCCCGGCGCCCGCCGTCCCGGCGTGCCCGACGCCTGCCGCCGCTTGTCCCATCGCACCGCCCGCGCCCCCGTGCACGACGCCCGCCGCGGCGAAGGCCGTGAACGAAGGCCAGTCGATCCAGCTTCACGGCACGGTCAGCGACTACGACTGCAACATCCTGTCCGTGCTCTGGCAGGTGTCGTACGGAACCCTGAGCGACGCTACGTCTCTCGATCCGGTCTATACGGCGCCCATGCTGAGCGGCTGCGAAGATCTGGACGTCAAGGTCACCCTGACGGCGGTCGACGCCTGCGGTGCGTCCGGCAGCGATTCGTTCCTGATCCACGTGAACAACGTCAACCACGCTCCCACGATCGACGCGAAGGCGGACGTGTGGGTGGACGAAGGAGACGTCGTCTTGCTGCAGGCTACGGCCTCGGACCCGGACGGCGACCGGCTGACAACCAGCTGGACGAGCGGAGGAGACGTCGGCGGCTTCGACAACCCGAGCGTCCTCCAGGCGATCTACCGGGCCCCGCTGATCGACTTCTGCCAGGGCGTCGAGGTCCCGCTCATGGTTCGCGTGGTCGACCCGTGCGGCGCCTCGGCGTGCGACACCGTTCTCGTCCACGTTCGCAACGTGAACGCGGCTCCGACGGTCGAACTGGGTCCCGACTTCGCTCTCGATGAAGGGACCACGGTTCGCCTGACCCCCGTCGTCGCCGACCCCGAGTGCGACGTTCTCACGTACTGCTGGACCGTGACGTCCGGCACGCTGGCTGGACCGAACGATCCGACCCCGACGTTCACCGCCCCCATGACGAACGACTGCACAGGAACCTCACTGGTCATCACCCTAACGGTGACGGATCCGTGCGGACTCCAGGCGAAAGACTCGGTCACCGTGCGCGTGCGCAACGTCAACGGCGCGCCGGCCGTCGAGTTGGGGAATCCTGTCTGCATCATGGAGGGAGCGCCGCTGCATCTCATTCCCGCGGTCTCCGACCCGGACGGCGACCCGCTGATCTACGCGTGGTGCGTCTCGGCGGGCACGCTGGACAGCTCTTGCGCCGGGGCGCCGGTCTTCATCGCCCCCGTCATCAAGGACTGCACGGGCTTGGACGTGACGGTTACGCTCGTCGTGACCGACCCCTGCGGGCTCACGGCCACGGACACCCTCGTCATCCACGTCGGCAACGTCAACACGCCGCCCACGGTGACGGCGGATCCGTAGCCGGCGCCACGCCACCCTTAGAGCGGACCTAGAGATCTGCTCCGCCCCTCCAACGGGGCGGAGCAGATCCTGTTTCTCGCCTCGCACTCCATCGCCCCGAGATCCGAAAGAACACGGACGCCGACGGGATTCTCGCCCGCCAGCGCGTGAGCGACGTGCAGGTGGAGGCACTTGACGCGCCGAAGGTCGGCGACGCCGCCGATTCCCCTGTCAAGTAGCCCACGCAGCATCCCGCGCGCCGCCAGGGCCGTCTCCTCCTCGCGAGACAGCCGCGCGGCCCGAAGCTCGATGTAGCTACGGTGGGCTTTCTCGAAGTCCGCGCGGAGCTCGTCGTCCCGCCGCACCTCGTCCTCGAGACGGGCCACCCATCCCGCAGACTCCAGCGCCGACACCGCGTGCCGCAAGTGCGGGCACGTCAGCCAGTAGAGGGTCGGAAACGGGGCTCCGTCGACCACGGGGTGAACCACGACGACCTGCGGACATCCAAACCGGCAGCGGCGAGCGACCCCGTCGACGCCGCGCGGAGCGCGGCCGATCTGGCGCCCGACAACGAGGAGGTCGTCTACCCTCGCCAGGTCCACGCTGGATCCTCGTACCGTCCGAGGCGCAGTGCCTCCGCCCGCCCGGCTTCCTCCGCAGTCCATTCCTCTCCGCCGTCCGAGTCGCCGAGGATGCGCGCAAGCGCCGACCCAAGCGCGGCCGCGGCCTCCTGCGCACTCACACGACGACCCAGGATCTCTGAAAGCGTCGTCGTGTGCCTCGGTTGGGAAGGGACCCGCGCGGGGGCGTAGTCGGGGCGCAGCGCGCGCAGGTACCGCTCCATCGGGACCGTATCGGCCTCGAGGAGCAGCGTGCAGTGATAGAGGACCGCGTGGCCTCGCCTCGCCTGGGCCGCGCCGGACAGCTTGCCGAGAGGGCACACGACCGCGCTCCCCTCGACTCGCGCGTTGGCCCCCATCACGCGGAGCGCACCCGCGACGCAGGCGCCGAGGCGCCCGAACGCCTCTTCGACTCCGCCGACAACCTCGCCCCGGACGACCGCCGAGATGTTCAGGTTGCCGGGGTAGTGGACGACCGAGCCCCCGCCCGAAACGCGCCTCACGACGGGGACGCCGTCTCGCTCGGCGGCCGCAAGGTCGACCTCGTCGGCGGCCCGCTGCGAGCGCCCGATCACGACGGCACGATCGCCGATCCAGAAGCGCAGCATCGGCTCGCCGTCGCCGCGCACCGACTCGAGAAGGGCCTCGTCAAGCGCCAGTCCGCGATGGACAGGCTCCGGCACGAGGTCCGTCCGTCGCCTCATCCGGCTCCGTACACAACCTGAGCGTGGTACGAGCTTCGGACGAGGGGGCCCGCGATGACCCACGAGAATCCGAGTTCCCTCGCCTCGGCCTCGATCTCCCGGAACTCCTCGGGCGGCACGTACCGGCGCAGCGCTGCCGAGGATGGCGTCGGCGGCAGGTACTGGCCGATCGTCACCCACGTGGTCCCCGCTTCGCGCAGGTCCTCGAGCGCGACGCGGACCTCGCTGCGTCGCTCTCCCAGTCCCAGCATAAGGCCGCTCTTGATCGCCCTTCCCCTCGCGCCGCTGCGAAGGAAGTGGAGCACGTCGAGCGATTGCTGGTACGACGCTCGGCGGTCGCGCAGCGCCGGCGTCAACCGCGCTACGGTCTCGAGGTTGTGGCCGAGGATGTCGGCTTCGCTCGCCATCACGCGAAGAAGCGATCGTGGATCGCCGGAGAAGTCCGGAAGCAGGAGTTCGACGACGCTCTCCGGCGACGCCCGCTTGATCTCAAGCACCGCCTCGACGAACGCGGCGGCGCCTCCGTCGGGGAGGTCGTCTCGATCCACCGACGTGAGAACGACGTGCCGCAGCGCGAGGTCGCGCACCGCCGAGGCGAGCCGCGCGGGCTCGCCTCGGTCGAGAACGCCTTCCGGGTTCCCCGTCTTGACGGCGCAGAACCTGCATCCACGGGTGCAGACGTCGCCGAGGATCATGAACGTCGCCGTCCCCGCACTCCAGCACTCGACCGCGTTCGGACAGAGGGCCCCCTGGCAGATCGTCGTCAACCGGTGCTCCGCAAGGACCTGCCGCACGACGCGCATCCTCTCGGCCGCCGCGGGCGTCGGAACGCGAACCTTCAGCCACTCGGGACGATCAGGCACAGACCCGCTCCTCAAGATCCGCAAGCGCGCGACGCTGGAGTCGCCAACCGAGAAGGCGAGCGAGGTTGCCCGCGAGCGCGCTTTCGACCTCTCCCACGGCGATCGGCCGCGCCAGACACTCGCTCATCGACACCGCCCGCACCGGAAGTCCGCACGGGTGGATCATTCCGAAGTGAGCCGAGTTGACGTCCACGTTCAGCGCAAGCCCGTGGCGCGTCACCCAGTTCTTAACGTAGATGCCGATCGATGCGATCTTCCCCTCCCGCACCCACACCCCTGGAAATCCTGCGCGACGACCGGCGGCGATGCCGAACTCGCTGAGCGTGTCGATCGCCGCGTCCTCGAGCGTTCGCACGTAACGCTTCACGTCGCGACCGTGGCTCCGCAGATCGACGATCGGGTAGGCCACCAGCTGTCCCGGCCCGTGGTACGTCATGTCCCCGCCGCGCTCGACGTCCACCACGGGGATCGCCGCGCGGTCGACGTCCTCGGCCGAGACGAGGTACTCCACCGGCTTGGCGCTCCGCCCCCGCGTGAAGACCGGGTCGTGCTCGACCGTGAGAAGGACATCGGGAAGTCTCTCCTCGACCCGCAGGGCATGCACGCGGCGCTGGATCTCGAGCGTTCGGCCGTAGTCCACTCGCCCAAGCGGAACGTGGAACGCGATCTCACCCTGCCGTGATGTCGCCGAGCCGGTCACCGACCTGCACCCGCTTCCCTTCCTCCGCCGCGACGCTCGCCAAGCGTCCCGACGCGGGAGCCGGCACGACGAATGTCGTCTTCTCGGTCTCGACCTCGACCAGGTCTTCCCCCTCCTGCACGACGTCGCCGACGCTCCGGAGCCAGCCGACCACGACCGCTCCCTCGATCTCGCCAAGATCCGGGAGTCGAACCTCCGTCGCCGTCCGCTTCATGTTGCCGTCCTTTCGCGCGGAGTCTAGCCGATCCTCGTCCCACGGTCACCTTGTCAACCCCCCCGCCCCCCTCCTATAGTTGCCGCGAGGTGATCGCATGGGCTTCGCGTGTGGTCTGGTGGGGCTTCCGAACGCCGGAAAGTCGACGATCTTCAACGCGCTGGCCAACGCCGGCGCGCGCGTCGAGAGCTACCCGTTTTGCACGATCGAGGCCAACGTCGGTTCGGCCGCCGTCCCCGACGCGCGGCTCGATCGACTCGCCGCGCTCTTCCCGGACAAGAAGAAGGTCCCGACCCACCTCGACGTGATCGACATCGCCGGGCTCGTCGAAGGCGCCAGCGAGGGAGAGGGAATGGGAAACCAGTTCCTCGCCGAGATCCGGGCCGTCGACGCGATTCTCCACGTCGTCCGATGCTTCGACGACCCGAACGTCGCCCACGTGACGGGATCGATCGACCCGCTGCGAGACATCGGAATCGTCGAGACCGAGCTCCTGCTCAAGGATCATGAGACCCTGAGCCGCGTCGCGGCTCGCCTTCACGGAGAGACCCGAGGCCCCGACCGGCACGCGCCGGCTCGTGAGGCCGCCTGGAACGTGCTCGTCGACCAAGTCGCCGAGGGGCGCCCCGTCCGGTCCATCCCCATCGCACACGAGATTTCCGACCTGGTCAGGGAAACCTCGCCTCTCACGGCGAAGCCGTCTTTGTTTGTCGCCAACGTCGACGACGCGGGGGAGAACGAGCACTCGCGGGCCGTGTTCGCCGCCGCGCGCGAACGAGGGGCCGAGGCCGTCACGCTCCGCGGACGCCTCGAGGCCGAGATCGGCGAGGCCAGCTCGACGCCCGAGGAGCGCGCCGCGTACCTGGCCGAGTACGGCCTCTCCGAGACCGGCCTCACTTCGCTCGTGCGCGCCGGCTACCGCCTTCTCAACCTCATCACGTTCTTCACCGTCGAAGGGCCCGAAGTCCGCGCCTGGACCGTCCCGGCCGGAACGACGGCGCGCGCCGCGGGCGGCAAGATCCATTCCGATTTTGCGGATCGATTCGTCGTGGCCGAAGTGATGATCCTCGACGACCTTCTCCGAGCCGGCTCCGAGAAGGCGCTGCGGGATGCAGGCAAGATTCGACGCGCCGGGCACGACGCGCTCGTCGCCGACGGGGACGTCGTTCACTTCGTGTGCGCATGATCCCCACGGTGCTCGCGTACGATGACCCCCGCGCCCCCGGCCTCATCCTGGAGGTTCTCGAGACCGGACTCACGCTCGTCTTCCCGACCGACACGATCTACGGAGTCGGGGGAAACCCGTGGGACGAGGTCGCGTTGCAGAAGGTCCGGCGCCTCAAGGAGCGCACCGCGGACCAGCCGTTCACCCTCCACCTCGGCTCGGTCGACGCCGTGGAGACATTCGCGGTCGTCACCGATCGTCAGCGCGCGTCCATCCGGTCGCTGCTTCCCGGACCTTACACGCTGCTCCTCGCGGCTCGGCCGTCGGCCCCGGCGTCGGCCGTCCAGAGCGGCACTGTCGGAGTCCGGGTCCCCGATCACCCGTTCTTCGCGCGCGTCATGGCGACGCTCGATCGTCCGCTCTTTGGCACGAGCGTCAACTCGCACGGACGTCCGCCGCTCTCCGACGTGAACGAGATCATCGACCGGTTCCCGTCGATCGACCTTATCCTGACGGGACCGATCGGGCGTGGCCCCTCCGACATCATCGACATGACCGCCGACCCACCGCGCGCCGTTCGAGGATCCCTCCCGCCCCAGCTAACCTCGTCGGGGGACCAGCCCGCCGCGGGCTAGACGAGCAACAACGCTGCCACTCCGGCTACCGTCAGCGCCGTCCCCACGTAGGCTTGCCACGTCGGCCGTTCGCCGAACGCGATGCGCGACACCGGGAGGAGAAAGACGGGGGTCACGGCCATCAGGGTCGACGCCACGCCAACGGGGGCGTTGGCCAGCGCGACGAGAGAGAACGTCACGCCGAGGAACGGCCCGAACACCGAGCCGACGCCCGTCGCGACCGCCGCCCGCCGGTCGCGGAGCGCTCCCAGGGTCTTCATCCACCCGTGGTTCCGACCCGCAACGGCCCACGCGGCAACGGTCGCCGCCAGAATCTGGATCACGTTGGTGGACACGGGCGGAAACCCGCCCCGCATCCCCTCGACGGACAGCAGGTACCGCGTCGCCTGGGCGACGACCGCTCCAAGAGCGAACAGGAGGCCGAGCTTGAGGCTCCCCTTGGCGGCGCCTGGCTTGGCGTCGGTCCGACGCCCCGCGAGGACAAGCAGGATCCCCCCGACGACGCCGAGGCTCGCCACAACCTCCGTCCAGCCCAAACGTTCGCCGAACGCGGCCCAGGCGAGGAACGTGCTCACGACGGGAACGAGCGCCGTAAGCATCGACGTCCGGTGGGCGCCAAGATGGAACAAGGCACGGAACAGGAACGCGTCGGCGATCGCGAACCCGATCACCCCGGAGAGCGACAGCCACAGCCAGCGGCTCGGCTCGGCCCCCAGCGGGATGAGTGTGCCCGTGAGGATGAGGTGCGTCAGCACAAGGAGGAGGAGGGCAAACAACAGCCGCAGCCGATTCAGCGCGTCGGCGCCGATTCGGCGCACGGCGAGCGTGAACGCCGTGTAGCTCCCGGTCCAAAGCGCCGCGGTCCCGAGCGCCGCGAGCGCACCCAAGCGGTCAGGCGACATCATGACCTACTTGCGGGGAACGATCTCGAATCGAGCGACGAAGTGCCGCAGGGGGCCTTCTCCCTCGACAATCCGGTACCCCGGAAGGGACCCCGCCTTGCGGGCGACCGCCTCGCCTCCGCGGATCACCGCGTCGAAGTGCGTCCGGGTATACATCCGCCGCGGGATGGCCAGGCGCACCATCTCGAGGCGCGGATAGACCGTGCGACCCTTCGCGTCCGGATGCGCGAACATCACGCCGCCGATCTCAACACCCCGCACGCCGGCCTCCAGGTAGAGCGCGTTCGTCACCGCGAGAGCGGGGAACGACGCCTGCGGGAACCCCGGAAGCAGTCGCAGGGCATCGACGTACACCGCGTGGCCGCCGATCGGCTCGATGATCGGAACCCCTCGGTCCTTGAGGCCCTCGCCGAGGTAGCGGGCCTGCCCGATCCGGTCGGCCAGGTACGCCGGGTCGAGTGCTTCGCGAAGTCCCACCGCAATGCATTCGAGATCCCGTCCCGCAAGGCCGCCGTACGTCGGGAACCCTTCCATCAGAATGAGCCGCTCCCGCGCCGCCTCGAACACGCCGCGATCGTTCATCGCAAGGATTCCACCGATGTTCGCGAGACCATCCTTCTTCGCGCTCATCGTCATGCCGTCGGCCAGCGAGAAGAGCTCCCGCGCGATCTCGAGCGGCGTCTTGCCTGCGTACCCCGCTTCCCGCTCGCGGATGAAGAAGATGTTCTCCGCAAACCGGCACGCGTCGATGAAGAGAAGCAGGCCGTGCCGGTGGACGATCGCGCTCACCTCACGCAGGTTCTCGAGCGACACAGGCTGTCCGCCGGCGCTGTTGTTCGTGATCGTCATCATCACGAAGGGGATGCGTTCGGCGCCGACCTCGGCGATGAGTCTCTCCAGCTTCGCCGGATCCAGGTTCCCCTTGAACGGGTGCAGCGTCTGCGGCTCGTACGCGACGTCGATCGGCAGGTCCACCGGATCGCCGCCGTTCGCGAGGAGGTTCGCCCGCGTCGTGTCGAAGTGCATGTTGTTCGGAATGACGTGTCCCGGCCGCACGACGGCCGAGAACAGGACGTTCTCGGCGGCGCGTCCCTGGTGCGTGGGCAGGACGTAGCGGAAGCCGAAGATGTCGTCGACGGCGGCGCGAAACCGGTCGTAGCTTCGGCTTCCGGCGTACGATTCGTCCCCGCGCATCATCGCCGCCCACTGGTCCTGACTCAGCGATCCCGTTCCGGAGTCGGTCAAGAGGTCGACGTAGACGTCGTCGGCGCGTAGGTTGAACACGTTGTAGCCGGCCTCCACGAGGCGCGCCTCCCTCTCCCGGGAGGAAAGCAGCGTGATCGGCTCGACCACCTTGATGCGGTACGGCTGGTAGATCATCTCATCCATCAGGCTCCCCTTATCCAGAGAACACCAAGAGAAGGAACTCGTCCGTCTTGAGTCGGCGTGTCGCTCAGCCGCGACGGAACCGTGGACAGGGGATGTTCCGGCGTACGACTTCGAGAGGATTCGACTTCCGCGTCACCCACCGTGGATTCGCTCGCATCGACACGGCCAACGTGGACCACCCCCGCGCCAAGAAGAGTCACGGAATGGTAGATGGGCGCCGCCGCCGCGGCAAGGCAATCGGTTGACTCCTCGCGCAGTCTCTCCGTAGAGTAGGCAAAACGAGGGGGGAGGCGTGCGAGCGGAGATCGATCAAGCCATTGCAGCAGACAGAGTCGAGGACCTCGTCCGCGCGCTGGCGGAGGAACGCCCCGCCGGGATTCGCTTCGCGGCACGACGAATCGTCGCGACGGCGTCCCAGGACGGCGCGCTGCTTGCACGCACGGCGGAGTGGGCGCAGAGGCCGGAGGCGCTCGCGCGCCAGCTTGCCTCCATCCTCTGTGTGCACGCGTACGCCGATGCCCCGAATCTGACGCTCGATCTCCTATTCGGTCTGGTCAGCGACGAGGAAGCCTCCGTGCGGGAGGCAGCCGCAGAGTCGGCCGGCCGACTCCTCGATGCGGAGTTCCCTCATCTCTTGGCTCGGATCGAGCGGTGGCGGGACAATCCGTCTCCCCGTGTCCGACACGCTGCCCTGGTCGCCGTCGCCGGCGCCGCGCGCCGCGAGCGCGCCGAGCGCGCCGAACCGCTCCTCCGCCTGATTGCCCCCCTCCTCAGCGACCGCGATCCGCTCGTCCGCCGCTCGCTCGGCCCCTCGGCCGTGGCCGCCCTGCTGCAGCACTACCCATCCCTCGCGTTCGAGTACCTCGTCCAATGGTCGACGTCGAACGACGAGCAGGTGCTGTGGAACGTCGCCATGGCGTTCACGTCGTCCGCCGCAGCCGAACTCGCCAAGAAGGCCCTCATCGTGCTGCGGAAGCTCTCTCTCGACGAGCGCCGCTACGTCTGGCGCGCCGTCGCCACGGCGATGTGGAAGCTCGGACGGAAGAGACCCGACGTCGTTCGTCCCGAGCTCGCGCGGTGGCTTCTGGACGAGGAGCGCGTCGCCGTCGCGCGAGCGGCGCTCACGTACCTCTAGCCCTGCGTCGATCGATGCCTGCGCCTATAATCGCCCCGCGATGACCACAACTGCTCGCAGACCCGGGGCCCTGGTAACCGGCAGCTCCCGCGGCATCGGCGCCGCCATTGCGCGGCGCCTCGCCGACCTTGGATACGGCGTCTGCGTCAACTACGTCGCGTCCGAGGCCGCGGCCCGCGACCAGGTGAGGGCCATCGAAGCGAAGGGCGGCCGTGCGATCGCCGTCCAGGGCGACGTCGCCTCCTTCGCCGACGTGGAGCGCATGGTCGGCATGACGGCCGAAGCCTTCGGTGGAGTACGCATTGTCGTCAACAACGCCGGCCTCTCGGAGCACGCGACGGTCGAGGGAATGACGGTCGAAGCCTGGAACCGCGCCGTCGCCGTAAACCTGTCCTCCGCATTCTACGCGGTGAAAGCCGCCTTGCCCTACCTGCGAAGCGAGCCCTGGGGGCGCATCGTCAATATCTGCTCGCTCCGTGCGATGACCGGCTCCGACCACGGCGCCCACTACGCAGCAGCCAAGGCCGGGTTGATCGGCCTCACCAAGTCGCTCGCCTTGGAGCTTGCGCCGGCCATCACCGTCAACGCGGTCTCGCCGGGGTACACGCGGACGGACATGACCCGGGACGCGCTCGCCCTCCACGGCGAGGCGATCCTGTCCCGCATTCCCGCGCGCCGCGCCGCCGAGCCGGAGGAGATCGCCGCCCTGGTCGGGTTCCTCGTCTCGGAAGACGCGGCCTACATCACCGGTGAGACGATCAACGCCAACGGCGGCGTCTACATGAGGTAGGCGGCGACAGACAATGGAACCGACCGTGGAGATCCGCGAGTACCGCCCGAGCGTGGACGCCGAAGCCTGCCGTCGCACGTGGACCGAGAGCGGATGGGTGGACGGTGCGAAGAACGAGGAAGCGTTCCGGCTGTACGCCGAGAGCGCCCGGTCCGTCGTCTGTGTCGTGGATGGATCCGCCGAGTGTTTCGTCAATATCCACGCCGGGACGTTGCGCTATCTTGAAGCGGAGATCCCTCTCGCGTGCGTGACCGGCGTCGCGACAAGCCGCATCGTTCGGCGGCGGGGCTTCGCCGGCCGAACGACCGCCAGGGCGCTGGCCGACGAGGTCTTGGCGGGGACTCCCGTCGCGGCCATCGGCGTCTTCGACCAGGGGTTCTATGATCGGCTGGGGTTCGGGAACGGCCCCTACGAGACGTGGTGCACGTTCGACCCCGCGCAGCTCCTGGCGCGTGTTGCGCCGAGGACTCCGGTCCGCCTGACGTCGGCGGACTGGGAGGCGGCTCACGCCAACCGTCTCGAGCGTCGCCGCGGGCACGGCGCCGCAACGATCGCGTCCGCAGAACTCACTCACGCCGACATGCTGTGGGGCGAGAAGTCCTTCGGTCTCGGATACCGCGACGAAGCCGGCCATCTCACGCACCACATCTGGTGCTCGACCGACAAGCCGCGCCGCGGCCCGTACTGCGTCGACTGGATGGCGTTTCGCACCCGCGACGAGTTTCACGAGCTGATCGGCCTGATCCACAGCCTCGCCGACCAGATCCACTCGATCGAGGTCCACGAGCCTTCGGGACTGCAGCTCCAGGACCTGCTCCGCCAGCCCTTCAAGGGCCGCCGGGTGACCGAGGCCTCGCCGCACGTCCAGCGCATGTCGTCGAGCGCCTATTGGCAGATCCGCATTCTCGACCTCGCCGCGGCGCTGGCGGCGACCCACCTCCCCGCCGGGCCGGTGCGATGCAACCTCGACCTCGCGGACCCGATCGAGGGAGCGCTTCCGCCGGACTCGCCATGGCGCGGCGTTGCGGGGTCGTACGTCGTGACGCTCGGCCCCGAGTGCGGCGCCGAACGGGGCGCCGACCCGGCTCTCCCGACCCTGCGCGCGTCGATCAACGCCTTCTCGCGCGCCTGGCTTGGGGTTCGCTCACCCACCGGACTCTCCTGGACGGACGACCTCGAAGCGCCCCCCGACCTCCTCAAGGACCTGGATCGGGTCCTCGCGCTGCCCGCCCCTGCGTCCGATTGGGACTACTAGGCTGCGCGAATCCTGTGGGATTGAACCACTGGCCTCGCGGCCGCGACGTACCTATGATGAGGGTTTGAGGGTTGGACCCCTCGGACTCGAAAGGAAGGGCAGAGAGATGAGGGTATTGCGAGGAGTCATCACCGGCGGCGGCATCGGAGCGTTCTTCTTCTTCAGCTGGGTCATCGAAGCTCTGTGGAACAGCATCTTGGTCGATCAGCTCGGTCTCGTCGCGGTGAAGGTGAACTACTGGCAGGCGGCCGCGCTCTGGTTCCTGTCGATCATCTTCTTCGCCGGAGCCGGCCTCGGCGCGTCGACGCGCGTCCGCCGGTGGTGGAGGAACGACTAGGCCGACCGGACGCCGACCCCTTGAAGGGCGCCGCCCGAGCGCGGACTCGGAGGGCGCTGTGTCCACGTCGAAAGGAGTCCGATCCTGAGCGCAGCAGCCTCCTCCGCGCAGGGCCCGTGGGCTGACCTTCGTCCGCTGCTGGACGAGCGCTTCGTCATTCTCGACACCGAAACCACCGGTCTGCTCGCGCCGGAGCTCGTCTCGGTCGCGGTCGTGGACCGCCGCGGGCGGACGGTGCTGTCCGAGACGGTTCGCCCGGCGAAGCCGATCGAACCGGAGGCGAGCCGAATCTCCGGGATCACGATGGAGACCGTCGCGGGCCGGCCCGAGTTTCCAACGGTCGCCGCCGAACTCTCCCGCGCCCTCGACGGCCGGCTCGTGGTCATCTACAACGCCGCCTACGACACGCAGGTCTTGCGCAACACCTATGCCCGCTACGGGATCGAGCTTCCTGGATTCCGGCCGTGGTGCGCGATGGAGTGGTTCGCGCGGCTCTACGGGGCCTGGGACGAGGTTCGCGGGACCTACGTCTGGCAGTCGTTGTCGAAGGCGGCCGCCTACTTCGGCGTGACCCAGGAATCGGCGCACAACGCCGTCGCAGACTGCCTCACAACGTGGAAGATCCTCGAAGAGGCGTTCCGGCGCTCCGGCCTCCGCGTCCCCGGCATGGAGCCGCTTCTCTAGGCTCGCTGCCCCGCCGTGGTGACCGACACCCACGCCGTTCGTATACTCGAGTCCTCGAGGAGGAGGGACCATGGAGAAGAAGCTCTACAGGAGTCGGGCCGACTCGATGCTCGGAGGGGTCTGCAGCGGGCTCGCCGCGTACTTCGGCGCGGACGTCACCCTCATCCGCCTCTTGTTCGTCATCTTCGCCATCGCCACGGGAGTCGGAATCCTCGCGTACCTCATCCTCTGGCTCGTTGTCCCCGCCGAGGGACAGACGGCCACGGACCTCGGGGAACGAATCCACGACGGCGCGGAGGAGATCGCCGACCGCGCCCGGACCATGACCGAGGACCTTCGGTCGCCCGACGGGTCCCGCCGCTCGGGAGCCACCGTCGTGATTGCCGTCGTCCTGATCGGGATCGGCGTCGTCGTCCTGTTGCGCAACGTAGGCGTTTCGTGGGCCCGATGGATCAGGCTCGGAATCTTGTGGCCGATCCTTCCGATCGGCCTCGGCGTCGCCCTCTTGTGGCGGCGTCTGCAAGGAGGAGGATCCAAGTGAATCCTCGACGCCTCAGCGAATTCGTCCTCCCGCTCCTCGTCCTTGGAGCGGGGATCGTGCTGCTCCTGAACACACTCGACGTCGTCTCGTGGGCTGTGTGGGAGGACATCGCGCGGTTCTGGCCCGTCCTCCTCATCGGCGTAGGACTCAGCGCGCTCTTCCGCGGAGTGAGAGGAGGATCGTCTTGACGCGCCGAGCGCTTCGAGGATCGATCCTCATCCCTCTCTTTCTCATCGCGTTTGGAGTCGTTGTCCTCCTCGTGAACTTCGGAGCGCTCGACGCGCGGGAGACATGGCACGTCGTCCTGCGAGGCTGGCCGATCGTGATCATCCTGCTCGGGGTGGATCTCTTTCTCTCGAGAGCCTCGGCGGGGCATGCGTTCGGCGTGCTCCTTCTCGTCTGCATCGTCGTGGCCGCCGCGTTCGCCGCCATGAACTTCGCCGCTCCCGCACGCTGGATTACGGAGACCGTCGAGGTTCGCGAGCCCCTTCCGACGACACCGGCGGTCGAGATCACCGCGGCGTGCCCCGAGTGTTCGATGACCCTCAGCGGAGGAGCCTCCCGCGATCGCCTCATCGAGGGATCTGCGGAGGTCCGGTGGCTCGACCGCTTCGCACGGACCGCCGAAACCGACGGAGTGACGTCCCGCATCGAGCTTCACGGCGAGTCCCGCCTGCCGTTCACGCTTCGCTCCATGCGCCACCGCCCCGCATGGGATCTGCGCATCGCGGACGACGTGGCGATGACCGTCTCGGTCTCCGGGGCCCGGTGCGACATCGATCTCACGAGATCGAACGTCGGCACGCTCTACGTCCAGGCAGCCGCGGACGCTTCAATCCGCCTGTCCAAGGTCCGTGCGACCACCGCCTACGTCACGGCGGAATCCGTGCGCATCGAGGTCCCCGAGGGAGTCGGGCTTGTCGTCGAGGGAACCGACGCCGTGGGTCAGCTCCTTGTGCCGGACACCTACGCACGCACGACGACCTCTGTGGCTTCGCCACGAGCCGATGCAGCGGTGATCCGCACGCGGGTGGTTCTCCTTCCGGGGGCCGAGCGCGTCGAGATCGTCCCGGCCGGCACGGAAACGCCATCCCCGGAGGCGTAGCGGCCACCCGGAGCTCTACGGCTGCGGCTTCCAGAACTGCCAGAACCTCCGTGCGACGAGGTCGGCGCGAACCTCGCCCTTCGCCACGACGACGCGGAAATCCATGACGTGGCTTCGGCCCGTTCGCACGTCCGTGATCCTGCACACCGCGGAGGCGCGGGCGCTCACCGACCCGCTTGTGAAGTTCACCTCAACATTGCCCAGGTTGAGCCGCGCGGCCGTAAGGGCGAGCACGGCGTCCGCCGATGCTTCGTCCGAGACGATGCGGATGTCGTGCCGCCCGAGCACGATCCGCAGCTCCGCCTCGAGATCGACGACGGCCGCGGGAGCCGGCTCGTTCCCCACCCTGAGGGCAACGGTGCGCACGCCGTCGAGCGGGTCCGGCGCCGGCCAGAGGAGTACGACGGCGACAATCGCCGCAAGAGCAACTCCAACAACCAGAATCCGCCGTCCCCGCTTCGTCATGCAGCCTCCCACGCTTCTCCGTGTTCCGGATTCATCGTACCCCACCCCTCCGAGAAACGGAAAGCGCCCGACAGGGAGCGCTTGATTGGGCGCAGCTCTTCGCGTAAGGTCGCGAGAATCTGCGCAGCCTTAGAGCGGCCTGTCGCCGACGGAAGAGGGGGGGAACCGTGGCCAACGAACGAGGTCGATCGAAGTCCCGTCGACGGCTTCTCGGGATCCTTCTCATCGCCGGAATTGCTGCGATCGGCGTCCTCATCTACGTCTTCGCCTTCGGCCCCCTCGCGCCGAAGCCCATGGCCGACTCCCCGCGGCCTACAAGCGCTCGAACGCCTTCCCCGGAGGACGCGGTCGCCGAAGAGGAGTCACCCCAGGCCGGTGCCGCAAAGGAACCGCCGACCCAGACACCCTCGGCATCGGCCCCCGCCGCCGAGCCTCCCACTCGTTCGCCCGCTCCGGTCGAGGACCTTCCCGTCGGGTACGCACGCGGAGACCGCGCGCCCGAGTTCGCGCTGCGCTCGCTGGACGGCGAGTCGGTCAGGCTGTCCAGCTACCGCGGACACATCGTCATCCTCGACTTCTGGGCAAGCTGGTGCGGGCCGTGCCGCACGTCGATGCCCGCTCTGCACGCCCTGTGGGAAGGCTACCGCGACCGCGGCGTCGTCCTCATCGGGATCAGTCTGGACCGCGCCGAGAGCGACGCTCGAGCGTACCTGCGGGCGAACAAGTACGACGGGATGATCGCTCTGTGGGACTCCGTCACGGCGTCCCAGGCCGTGGCCCGAACGTACGGTGTTGCCGGGATCCCAAGGACCCTTGTCATCGACGCGGACGGAGTCGTTCGATTCGCCGGCCACCCCGCGACGCTCTCCGCCACCCTGATCGACCTGTACCTCCGCCCCTAGCCCGGCGTCCTCTCGGCGTCTGCAGCCCATGGGTTGGGTATACTCCGCCCATCTTCGTTCCGTCGCCCGCTCTCGGCGACGCAAGGGGGCACGTTGAACACGCTGACTGCGTACCGAAACATCGTTGGCGACATGGGCAAGCTCGCCTCCGCCCTGAGTCTCCTCGGCTGGGACCAGCAGACGCACATGCCGGCCAAGGGCGTCGCGATCCGTTCTCAGGTCACGGGAAAACTCAGCAAGATGCTGTTCGAGTTCCTCGTCTCGGCCGAGCTCGGCGCCTACCTCGCGGAGCTCCGGAACGCCGACGGGCTGAGCGAGCTCGAGCGGGCGAGCGTCCGCCGCGTCGGGAAGGACCACGATCGGAACCGCGCGATCCCCGCAGAACTGATCGAGGAGCAGAGCATCGCGCAGTCCCAGGCGCAGACGGCATGGGTCGCGGCGCGGCAGGCCTCCGACTTCGCCGCGTTCCAGCCGCACCTCGAGAAGATGGTGGGCTACGCACGGAAGTTCGCCGAGTACTACGGCTACGAGGAGCATCCCTACGACGCCCTGTTGGAGGACTACGAACCCGGCATGACGTGCCGGAAGCTCAAGGCGATCATCGAGCCCCTGCGCGCCGAACTCGTCCCGTTCCTCCGTCGACTGATGGAGAAGGGGACACGCCCTGACACGTCGCTCCTCGACGGCACGTTCGACGCCGAAACACAGCGCCGCCTCTGCCGACGAGCCCTCGAGGTCATCCGCTACGACTTCGAGGCAGGGGACCTCGCCGACGTCGCGCACCCGTTCACGACGACCATCGGCCCGGGCGACGTCCGCATCACGAACCGCTACCTCGAGGCGCAGCTCCTGTCGAGCCTGTTCGGAGCCCTCCACGAGGGCGGGCACGCGCTCTACAACCAGGGGATGCCCGAGGAGCTCTACGCCCTCGGCCTCGCTCGCGGGGCGTCGAACGGAATCCACGAGTCCCAGTCGCGGATGATCGAGAACCAGGTCGGGCGGAGCCTGCAATTCTGGACCTTCTTCCAGCCCGTCCTCGCCGAGTTCTTCCCCCAGTTCAAGAAGGCGAAGGCGAACGACCTGTGCGCCGCCGCGAACGTCGTGTCTCCGTCGCTCATCCGCGTCGAAGCCGACGAGGTCACGTACAACTTCCACATCATGGTGCGGTTCGAGATCGAGGCGGGGCTCCTCGACGGCTCGATCGACGTCGCGGACCTGCCGCGGCTGTGGAACGACGCAATGAAACGCTACCTCGGCGTGGTTCCCCCGAACGACGCTCAGGGAGTGTTGCAGGACGTGCACTGGTCGATGGGCTACTTCGGCTACTTCCCGTCGTACATGCTCGGGAACCTCTATGCAGCCCAGATGTTCCGCACCCTTCGCAAGGAGATCCCGACGCTCGATGCGTCGATCCAGGCCGGCAACTTCGAGCCGCTCCTCGGATGGCTGCGCGAGAAGGTCCACCGGCACGGCGGAGCGTACGAACCCCAGGAACTCATGAGGCGGATCACCGGCCACGAACTCGACGGCTCGCACTTCGTCAGCTACGTGACCGAGAAGTACGGGGCGATCTACAAGCTCTAGCGCTGGCGGAGGCCCGGGTCGGCGCCGACCCGGGTCCCTCTTCCTCTACTCGCCGTCCTCGCGCGGCCCGCCCCTTCGATGTCCTCGACGGTCGGGTCGCCCGCGCGGCGATCGCTGCGCCTTGCGCGCCGAGATCGGCAACTCTTGCTTCCTTGTCGTCTTCTCCTTCTCTGCGCAGAGCGCCACGAGCGCGTCGTGGATCGTCTCCAACTGGTACTCGCGCGTCCTCTGGGTCACCGGGATGAAGTCGATCGGCACGGCGCCGAGGTGCCTCGCCAGTCGTTCCATCGCGGCAAGGCACAACACCGCTCCGTTCCCGGAGCCGCCTGCCGCCGCCACACAGATCGTCGGCTTCTCCGCGAGCGCACTCGTCGCGCTCCCCGACTTGGTGGCCTCGCAACGGCGCAGGCGATCGAAGAACGCCTTGAACGCCTCGCTCGGCTCGCCGAAGTACACCGGGGTCACCCACACGAACGCCTCCGCCTCGCCGAACATCGCGTGCAGCTCCTCGAAGTCGTCCTCCAGCCGGCATTCGTGCTTCGTCTTGCACGATCCCCAGCCGTCGGCGCAGATCGCGCACCGCTCGATCATGTAGCTCGGCAGGTTGACGACGCGCGCCGGACTCCGGCCGTCCACCACTCCCTGCCTCGCCGCTTCTCCGCACGCGGCAGTGAGTCCGGCCTCATTGGGGCTCGACGTAATGACGAGAACCTTCATCGCTCTCCTTTCGGTCGTCGTCCACGCTCAAGCGCCTCAAGCACTCGCTCCGGCGTGAACGGCGTCCGCCGCAGGCGGATGCCCACGGCGTCGTAGATCGCGTTGGCGATCGTGGGAATCGGCCCGTTGATCCCGATTTCGCCCACCGACTTCGCGCCCATCGGTCCCGTGGGCTCGTACGACTCGACGAGGATCACGTCCAGGTCCGGAATGTCGAGAGCCCCGGGAATCTTGTAGTCGAAGAGAGACGGGTTCCGCACCCGTCCCGTCGAGCTGAGCAACATCTCCTCGCTCAGGGCGTAGCCGATCCCATTGACGATGGCCCCCTCCATCTGGCCCTCCGCCATGAGCGGGTTGATCGCCACCCCGCAGTCCACGGCGGCCACGTACTGCACGACCTTCACCCGCCCCGTCTCCACATCCACCGCGACCTCGGCGAAGTTCGCCAGGAACGGCGGCGGCGACTCGCTGGGAACGCACGACGCCGTCGCTGCGATCTGAAACTGGTCTGACGAGTACATCGCCCGCCGGCACACATCGGCCAACGAGGTCCCCTCCCCCGCGGGACCGACGACGTGCTCGCCGACAAGCCGCAGGCTTAGAGCGGGTGTCTTCAGCATCGGGGCGGCCACCGACAGAATCTGGTCGCGCACCTTCTCCGCGGCCCGCTGGACGGCCATCCCCGAGACATACGTCGTCGACGACGCGTACGCGCCGACGTCGAACGGGGTCAAGTCGGTGTCGGAGGACGTCACGATCATGCGCGACGCGGGAACGCCAAGCACCTCGGCGGCGATCTGCGCCAAGATCGTGTCCGACCCGGTGCCGATGTCGGTCGCTCCAATGAGCAGGTTGAACGAGCCATCCTCGTTCATCTTGATCGTGGCCGCGGCCATGTCGATCTGCGGGATCCCCGAGCCTTGCATCATGATCGACATTCCGACGCCATGGACCCACGGCCCCTCGCGGCGCCGGGTCCCGCGCTTCTCGCGCCAGCCGATTCGCTCGGCGCCGATCGAGATGCACCGCTCGAGCTCGCAGCTCTTCACCGTCTGCGAAACGCCCTCGCGGCCTTCTCCGAGCTTCTCGAAGATCGGCGACGTCTCTCCGACTCGGATGTGGTTGCGCCGCCGCAGCTCGATCGGGTCGAGACCGAGGCGTTCCGCGAGCTCGTCCATCGCCGTCTCGAGCGGGAAGTACCCCTGCGTCGCCCCGTACCCGCGGTAGGCGCCCGAGACCGGGAGGTTCGTGTACACCGCCTGCCCGTAGAAGTGAGCGTTTTCTGCTTTGTTGTAGAGCGGCAGCGTCTTCGAGCCCGTGTTGGCGAGCACGGTCAGGCCATGCGCCCCGTACGCCCCGGTGTTCGACGTCGCTTCCATCTCGATTGCGTGGAGCACGCCGTCCCTCCTCGCGCCGAGCTTCACGCGCACGCGCATGGGATGGCGCGTCCGCGCCGCGATGAACTCCTCCGAGCGCGACAGGCAGAGGAACGCGGCACGCCCCGTCCGGAGCGTCACCCAGCCCGCGATGTCCTCAAGCAGGACCTCCTGTTTGGTTCCGAACCCCCCGCCGACGCGCGGCTTGATCACCCGGATCTGTTGGATCGGGATCCCGAGCGTCTGCGCGACGATTCGCCGAACGTGGAACGGGACCTGTGTGCTCGTCCGGAGGACCAGCCGATCGTCGCTGTCAAGGTAGCTGTGGACGACGTGGGTCTCGATGGGCGTGTGTTGGGCGTACTGGGTCTCGCACGTCGCCTCGACGACAACGTCCGACTCCGTGAATCCCCGTCCGACGTCGCCCACGTCAATGTCCACATCGGCGACGATGTTTCGCGCGGCTTCGTAGATCCCCGTCGCGTCCGTCTCGTCGTGAATCACGGGAGCTCCCTCGGCTCTCGCTTCGTCGATCGAGAGCACCGCGGGCAGCTCTTCGTACACGACCCGGATCGCCCGTAGGGCCTCCTCCGCCGCCTCCTCCGTCTCGGCCGCCACCGCCGCCACGCGGTCGCCGACGAAGCGCACCTTCGTGTCGAACATCCGCACGTCGTAGGGCGACGGCTCCGGATACCCCTGGCCCGCCGTCGTGTGCCGCGTCGAAGGCGTGTTCTCGTGCGTCAGGATCGCGACCACACCGGGAATCTGCGCCGCCGCAGAGGTGTCGATGCGGACGATGCGCGCATGCGCGTGAGGGCTCCCAAGAATCCTGACGTGGAGAGCCTTCGACAGGTCGACGTCGGCGACGAACTTCGGGTTTCCTTTAACCAGCCCGACGCCGTCGACCTTGCGAACGCTCTGCCCGACGACGGCGAACGGCTCGCGCGTTCGCTCACTCATTCCGCCCGCTCCTCATCCGCTCGGCCGCCGCGTGGATCGCTCGAACCTGCTTCACGTAGCCCGTGCACCGGCACAGATTGCCCGAGATCGCTTCGCGAATCTCCCCCTCGCTCGGAGCCGAGTTCCGAGACAGGAGGTCGTAGGCGGAGAGAACCATGCCCGGCGTGCAGTATCCACACTGCACCGCGCCTTCGTCGAGAAATGCCTCCTGGATCGGGTGGAGCGCGCCGCCGTCCGCCAGCCCTTCGATCGTCAGGATCGTTCTCTTCTCCGCCTTCGCCGCCAGGACGAGGCAGGCGTTGACCGCACGGCCGTCGAGGAGCACGGTGCACGCTCCGCAATCCCCCGACCCGCACCCCTTCTTGACGCCGACGTAGCCCTCTCGGCGCAGCACCTCGAGCAGCGTGTCTCCAGGAGCTGCATGGACCACGCGACGCTCGCCGTTGATGGTCAGTTCGAGACTCGTCATCGCGTCCCCTCCGCTCCGCCGTCCGCCAGCCGCTCCAAGCAGCGCCGAACGCCGACCTCGGTCAGCGTTCTTCGGTACGACTCCGATGCACGGCGGTCATCCCGAGCGTCGACCCCGCGCGCCGCGAGCGTCGCCGCGTTGGCGATCGCCTCCGACGAGAGACGCTTTCCTTCCAAGACCTCTTCGACCTCGGGAAGCCGCCGCGCCAGGGACGGGGTTCCGCCCGCGGCGACTCGGACGCCGCGGCAGATGCCCTTCGCGACCTCCGCCACGCATGCGCAGTTGAGAAGTCCGACGTCGAACCCGGTTCGCCCGAACTTCTCGAACGCGCCTCGCGTAGAAGGCGTCCGTAGGGGCAGCCGGATTCCCGTGACGAGCGGAGCGACGTTCTGCGATCGCGAGGCGTAGAAGTCCGCGACCGCAACGGAGCGGGCGGCGCCGTCGAAGATCTCAACGTTCGCATCGAGGACCAAGAGAGCCAGCACGACGTCCGACCAAGGATGGGCACGCGCCACCGCGCCGCCGATCGTCGCTACGTTGCGCTGCAGCGGGGACGCGACGTGCCGTAGCGCGTCGGCGAGGAAGCCGCCCGCATAGCTCGCGATCTCCGGCGCCTCAAGGATCGCCGAGAGCGTCGTCCCTGCACCGATCGCGAACCCGTTCCTGCCTGACGCGACGCCGGCGCGTCCGAGCCGCGAGACATCGATCAGCGTTGTCACCGTCTCCGGCGTGTACAGGACGAGGTCGATTCCACCGCCGAGGAACCGCGTCGACTCCGGATCGGCCGTCCGAAGCCGCCACGCCTCATCCGCCGTGGTCGGCCGGGCGATCGACTGGATGTGCTGAAGTCCCACGTCTTCCACGTCTCCTTCGCGTTCTACGCGTCGATTATTGCCATCGCCTCGGGCCGAAACAAGCGGACCCGGCGACCCGAGTCCACAACCGAGCGACAGCCCCACAGGGCCGCCAGAACGGCGCCGCGTAACCTGCCCATCCGCCGATCTGCCCATCTTGTCGTATCCTTCATGTGATGGTATCCTCTGATTCCGCGTACCGACTTCCTGTCGGGAACGCCGTGCCTCATCCGGCGGGCGGGGGCGAACCGCACCTCCGCCCGCCCTCCGTTTCTCGGCGGGCGACCCTCGATCCGCTTGGCCTGCGGCGGCGTTGTCTGACCGTCCGACAGCCGCTATCCTCTCCCTCACGGGCTGAAGGAAGCGCCGACCGGAACGGGGGTCCGATGAAACAAGCGATCGAGAACGCCGTCGTGTGGGATGGAGAGCGGGTGATCGAGCGTGGATCGATCCGGATTGAGGACGGTCGGGTCGTCGAGGTCGTTGCGGACCCAAGCGGTCGCTTCGCCGCGGACGAGAGGATCGACGCCGAGGGAAGGCTCGCGATTCCCGGGCTCATCAACGTCCACACCCACCTCTACAGCAGCCTGGCGCGGGGGATGTCCCTCCCCGGCTACGCCCCCCAGTCGTTCACGCAGATCCTCGAGCAGCTCTGGTGGCGGCTCGACAAAGCCCTCGACGACTCCGCCGTAGCGACGAGCGCCCTCGTCGGCGCGATGGAGGCTGCGCGGTGCGGGGTCACGACCCTCATCGACCACCACGCGAGTCCGAACGCGATTCCCGGCTCTCTCGATCGCGTGCGCGACGCCGTGTGCGGCCGGGTGGGACTTCGCGCGTCTCTGTGCTACGAGACGTCCGATCGCGACGGGGACGAACGCGCCCTTCTCGGAATCGAGGAGAACGCCCGTTTCCTCGCGGCCCTCGACCCACAGGATTCGCTCTGCTCGGGGCACTTCGGGCTCCATGCCTCGTTGACGCTCAGCGACCGAACGATCGAAGCCGCCGCGGCGCGGCTTCCGGACGGAGCGGGAATCCACATCCACGTCGCCGAGGGACCGGAAGACGAGCCGCAGTGCGTGAAGCGCCACGGCGCCCGCATCGTTCCACGGCTCGACGGGTTCGGCCTGCTCCGCCCTCGTTCGATCCTCGCTCACTGCCTGCACGTGGACGCCGCCGAGAAGGACCTGATCGCGAAGCGGGACGCGATTGTCGTCCACAACCCTCGGTCCAACATGAACAACGCCGTGGGCACCTTCGACCTCGACGGATTCCTCGACCGCGGCATCCTGACCGGGCTCGGAACCGACGGGCTCGGCGCGAACATGCTCGCCGAGCTCTTCACGGCCGGCCTCGCCCAACGCCAAGCGCGGCAGGATGCGCTCGTTGGGGCGTTTCCGCAGCTCGACCGGCTGCTCTTCCAGAACAACCCGGCGATCGTCGAGCGCCTCTTCGGAGTTCGGGCCGGACACCTCGTCCCCGGGGCGCCCGCCGACATCGCCGTCCTGGACTACGCAGCCCCGACGCCACTCGACGCCGCCAACGTTCTCGGCCACCTGCTCTTCGGGGTCGCCGTGCACGCGCTCCGCGTGAGCGACCTGTTCGTGTCCGGGCGTCCGGTCCTGCGGAACGGCGCGTTCGTCGAGCTCGACGAGGGCGAGGAGTACGCGCACGCCCGAGAGGAGGCGCGACGCCTGTGGAAGCGAATCGCGTAGGGAGGCAACCCTGAGCCACGCCATGCGTCCGACGCCCTTCGAGCCGCTTCTTCGCCGAGTCCTCGACGAGTACCGCGAACGCGGGAGCATCCTTGGAATCCCCAGCAGCCTCTTCTACATCCCGCGTGAGGCCGTCCCGTACGAGACCCGCATCTTCGGCTCTCCGCTCGCGACCCCGGTCGGCCCGGCCGCCGGGCCGCACACCCAGCTTGCGGGAAACATCGTCTCGGCGTGGCTGTGCGGCGGACGGTTCATCGAGCTGAAGACGGTCCAAGTGATGGACGAGCTCGACATTCCGCGCCCGTGCATCGACGCCGCCGACGAGGGGTACAACGTCGAGTGGTCGCAGGAGCTTCGTCTGGAACAGTCCGCCCGCGAGTACGCGTCGGCGTGGGCCCTCGTCCACATCCTTCACCGACTCCTCGATCCCGAAGCCCGCGCTCCGCTCGGCACGGTCTTCAACATGAGCGTCGGCTACAACCTTGAGGGAATCCGCAGCGCCCGCATGCAACGGTTCATGGACTCGCTCGAGGACGCCTCGGAGATCCTCGACCCGATCCGCAAGACGCTTCGGGCCCAGTTCCCGCGCTTCGCCGACGTCGACATCCCGAACCGCATCGCCAACAGCGTCACGCTCTCTACGATGCACGGCTGTCCGCCCGACGAGATCGAGCGGATCGCCACCCATCTCCTCGCCGAGCGAGGACTGCACACGACGGTCAAGCTGAACCCGACTCTCCTCGGGAAGGAGCGCCTGGCCGAACTCCTCCACGACCGCCTTGGCTTCGTGGAGGTCGAGGTTCCCGACGCGGCCTTCGCCCACGACCTGTCCTACGACCGGGCCCGCGAGCTGATCGCGTCGCTTCGGCGCTCCGCCGATCGATGCGGTCGGACGTTCGGCGTGAAGCTGTCGAACACCCTCGAGGTGCGAAACCACCGCGGCGTCCTCGCGGGCGCCGAGATGTACCTGTCGGGGCGCCCGCTCTACCCAATCACTCTCGACCTGTTCCTGCGGCTGCGGCGCGAGTTTCCCGATCTCCCGGTCTCGTATTCCGCCGGGGCCAACGCCGACAACGTCGCCTCGCTCCTCGCCGCCGGCGCGTGCCCCGTGACCGTCGCGTCCGATCTTCTGAAGCCGGGAGGCTACGGTCGGCTCGCCCAGTACCTCGAGCGCATTTCCGACGCGATGGCCGCGGCAGGCGCCGCCTCGCTCGCGGCGTTCGCCGCCGACGCCGAGCGCGCCCTGGTACGCGCCGCGGCCGACGCCCTCTCCGACCCTCGGTACGCGAAGAGCTACGCACCGCCGGAGCTCCCCAAAGTGGCGTCGCCGCTCGCGGCGTTTGACTGCATCGCGGCGCCGTGTGTCGAAGCGTGCGCGGTCTGCCAAGACGTGCCCGAGTACGTCGCTCACCTCGAGGACGGCGATCCGGACGCCGCACTTGCGGCGATTCTCCGCCGGAACCCCCTCCCGGGCATCACCGGCCACATCTGCACGCATCTCTGTCAGACCCGCTGCACGAGATCGAACGTCGATCGAGCCGTCGGGATCCGTGACCTGAAGCGGTTTGCCGTCGAGCACGGGCACGCATGCCTCACCCCCGCTGCACCCACAGGGAAGCAGGTCGCCGTGGTCGGCGCGGGGCCGTCGGGGCTCGCCGCCGCCTTCCACCTCGCGCTCGCAGGCGTCGCCGTCACAGTCTTCGAAGCGAAGGACCGCGCCGGCGGAATGCCGGCGCTGGCCCCCGCATTCCGACTCCCCCCGGACGTTGTCGCCGGCGACGTGGCACGCATCGAGGACCTCGGCGTCTCGATCCGCACGAACACGCCGATCGCGACGCCGAGCGACCTCCTTGCGCAGGGCTTCGCAGCCGTCTACGTCGCCACGGGCTTCCCGAGAGACTCCATGCCCGGAGACGTCGCGGGGATCGCCGTCGACGGAGTCCACGGCGCCGTCGACTTCCTCGATCGCGTCGCCCACGGACGGCCGCCGGCCCTTGGGACCTCGGTCGTCGTCATCGGCGGAGGGAACACCGCGATGGACGCGGCGAGAGCGGCATCTCGCCTCTCCCACCGCCCGTGCACGGTCGCCTACCGCCGAACGCGCGACGAGATGCCCGCCGACGCCGACGAGGTTGCCCTCCTGCTCGAGGAGGGCAACGTTCTCCTCGAGCTCGTCTCTCCCGTACGCGTCGTCGCCGAGCAAGGCCGCGCCGTCGCCGTCGAGTGCGTCAGGAACCGCCTCGGCGAACCGGGACCCGACGGGCGCCGCCGCCCCGAACCGGTTCCGGGAACCAACCTCCGGCTGCCGGCCGACGCGGTCATCGTCGCCACCGGCCAGAACTCCGATCACAACTTGCTGCGCTCGTGGAGGCTCGAAACCCGGCCGAACGGAGCCGTTGTCGTCGACGAGGCCACCGGCCGGGCAACTCCGGACCGGATCTACGCCGGCGGCGACCTCGTCCGTGGGCCGGCGATCGTCGTGGCCGCGGCCGCCGACGGGCGGCGCGCCGCGGAGGCGATCCTGGCCGAGTTGGGAATTCCACTCCCCGCTTCGGCGGCCCGCGAAACGCCGAGCGCATCCCGGAACATCGAGGAGATCCACCGGCGCCGAGCCCGGCGAGCCGACCGCCAGGAGCCGGCGCGCCGCCCCGCCGCCAAGCGGCACGGGTTCGAGCTTGTGACGTCCGGCCTCCGCGCCGAAGAGGCTTCTCTGGAGGCGTCGCGCTGCCTCCAATGCGCGACCGTCTGCGACAAGTGCGTCCAGGTCTGCCCCAACCGCGCCAACGTCCCGTACGAGATCGCACCGCTCGACGTCCAGGTCCCCGTCGTATCTCTTGCGGACGGCGCCGTCGTGGGCCACGAGCGCGTCTCAATCGCTCAGCCCCGGCAGATCCTCCACGTCGACGACTTGTGCAACGAGTGTGGGAACTGCACGACCTTCTGCGTCCACGAGGGGAAGCCGTACGCCGAGAAGCCACGACTCTTCTGGGACCGCGCCGCGTTCGACGCCGCCGGGCACAGCGCCCTGTTCGTCGACGGCGCGGCGCTCCACGCGAAGACCGGAGACGGTACGTGGCTTCGCGTGGTCCTGTCGGAGGACGGCTACGCCTACGAGGACGCCGACCTCACGGCCCGCCTGACCCCGGCGCTCGCCGTCGCCGAGGTACGCCCGCGCCGAAAGGGCAACGGAACACGCTCTCTGCGCGCCGCCGTCGAGGCGGCCGCCCTGTTCCACGCCTTGCGGACGTCCGTCCCGTTCATCCTCCCAAGCCGAGAAGAAGGAGCCTCCTGATGGGCAACATCGCCGCTCTGCGCTGCATCAGCTGCGGGGTCGAGTACGACCCCACGCGCGTGGACTACACCTGCCCCTCCTGTGGGCCGCGGCGCGGCACACTCGAAGTCCTCTACGACTACGACCGTCTGCGCCGGACTCTCGAGCCTTCCTCGTTCTCCGAGACCGGGCTCTCCTCGATGTGGCGGTACGAGGCCCTCCTCCCGATCGAGGACCGCCGGTTCATCCAGCCGCTCCGCGTCGGTTGGACGCCCCTCTACGCCTTTCCGGGGCTCGCGAAGGAACTTCGGTTGGCCGCGTTCTACGTGAAGGACGATGGGCAGAACCCCACGGCCTCCTACAAGGACCGCGCGAGCTCGGTCGTCGTCATCAAGGCCCAGGAGAAGGCGAGGCCCGTCGTCACGTGCGCTTCCACGGGGAACGCCGCGTCCTCCCTGTCCGGCTTCGCAGCGTCCACCGATCTTCGGACGATCATCTTCGTCCCCGAGCGCGCCCCGGAGGCCAAGGTGGCGCAGCTCCTGATCTACGGGGCCAAGGTCTTCCTGGTCCACGGATCCTACGACGTCGCCTACGACCTCGCCGCGGAGGCGGCCGAGGCGTTCGGGTGGTACAACCGGTCCGCCGCCGTGAACCCGTACCTCGTCGAGGGGAAGAAGACGGGGGCGTTCGAGATCGCCGAGCAGCTCGGGTGGAACCCGCCGGACGTCGTCTTCATCGGCGTCGGAGACGGCTCGGTGATCAGCGGGCTCTGCAAGGGGTTCGACGAGCTGGTCCGCCTCGGGCTGATCGACCGCGCCCCGCGCGTAGTGGGCGTCCAAGCGGACGGGTCCGCGCTGATCGCGCGCGCGTTCGCCGCGTACCGCGGACGCGCCGTCGCCATCGAGGACGGAGACGCTAGCACGGTCGCCGACAGCATCTGTGTCGGCAAGCCGCGTGACGTCGTCAAGGCCGTCACGTACGTCGCGAGGAACGGCGGCGAGTTCGTCACGGTGAGCGACGCAGAGATCCTCGACGCGATCGTGACGTTGGCTCGTACGACCGGCGTGTTCGCCGAGCCGGCCGGAGCGGCCTCGTACGCCGGGCTTCGCAAGCTCGCCGTCACGGGTAGACTGGAGGGGAAGACGGCGGCCATCGTCGTGTCGGGCAACGGCCTCAAGGACGTGGCCTCACCGCGGACCATCGTCGGATCTCCCATTCCCGTGGAGCCGTCGTTGAAGGAGATTGAGCGCCACCTATGAAGGTTCGATTCACCGTGAACGGACGCGCCGCGAGCGTCGAGGCGGACGCCGAGATGAGGCTCCTCGATGCGCTTCGCGACGAACTTCACCTCACGGGAACGAAGGAGGGATGCGGCGAGGGGGAGTGCGGCGCCTGCACCGTCCTCCTCGACGGCCGCCCCGTGAACTCGTGCCTCGTCCTCGCCGCTCAGGCCGAGGGACGCGACGTGCTGACGATCGAGGGGATCGCAGACGGCCCGCGGCTGCACCCCATCCAACAGGCGTTCGTCGACGCCGGCGCGGCGCAGTGCGGCTTCTGCACCCCCGGGTTCGTCTTGTCGACCTACGCGCTGCTCCGCGACCACCCGGCGCCGTCCGACGAGGACATCCTCACGGCGCTCGAGGGGAACCTGTGCCGCTGCACCGGTTACGTGAAGATCGTCGACGCCGTGAAGCGGGCCGCCGAGCGCCTCGCCGAGGCCCGCGCGCGGGAGGCCGCATGATCGCAGGTCTCGTCCTTGCCGCAGGGCTCGGCCGGCGGATGGGGAGAGTCAAGCCGCTCATCAACATCGACGGCGCCCCTTCCCTCGGTCGCGTCCTGGCGACCCTCGACGCCTCGGGAATTCGATGCGTCGCGGTCGTTCTGGGAAAGGACGTCGAACGAATCCGGCGCGAGGTCGACCTCACGGGACGGCGGGTCGTCCTGAACCCGTCGCCCGAGCGCGGCATGGCGTCCTCGCTCGCCCTCGGACTCTCGGCCCTCCCTGCGGAAGCGGAGGGAGTCGTCATCGTCCACGCAGACATGCCGTTCCTTCAGCCCGCGACCGTTCGCGCCGTCCTCCGCCTGGCCGCGGAGGCGGAAATCGCAGCCCCGTGCTGGCAGGGCGTTCGCGGGTTCCCCGTGTTCTTCCGCCGGAGCCAGTGGGACGGCCTTCGGATGTCGCTTCATGGCGACACCGGCGGGAAGGACTTCATCCGCCGGCATGCCGACCGCCTTCGGACGGTCGAGGTCGAGGATCCGGGCTGCGTTCGGGACATCGACCGCCCCGGCGATCTCACGACGCAAGAGGAGGCCTCGTGCTGCGCTACGTTCGAGTAGACACGGAAGACGATCTTCTCGACGCCCTGCGCAAGGACGGCGCCTGGCTTCTGTCCGGCGGGACGGACCTCATCGTCAAGATGCGCTCCGGCCTCGTTCGACCGAAGAGCCTCGTCGACCCGGCCGCCGTCCCCGAGCTTCACGGAATCGAGACGACCGGAGGGACTCTCCGTATCGGCGCCGCAACCCCGCTCGGCGAGATCCTTGCGTCGAGGGAGGTTGGAAAACAAGCCCCGCTGCTCGCCGACGTTCTTCGCGTCCTCGGATGCGTCCAGATCCGCAATCGCGGCACCCTCGGGGGAAACCTGGCGAACGCATCGCCGGCCGCCGACAGCGCGATCCCTCTCTTGCTCTACGAGGCGAACCTCGAGGTCGTCGGAGAGGGCGGCTCGCGCGCCGTCCCCATCGACGGGTTCTTCCTCGGACCCGGGCGCACGGTCCTCGAGCGCGGCGAGTACATCCGCGCCATTCACGTCCCCGCCTCGAGGCAAGACTGGATCCCGTTCTTCCACAAGGTGGGCCGTCGGCGCGCTCTGACCATCGCCATCGCCAGCGTCGGCGGGCTCGCCGCCGTTTCGCGGGGAACGGGCGTCGAGGTTCGTCTCGCGGCCGGATCGGTCGCACCGGTTCCGCTCCGACTCCGGTCCGCGGAGGAGTGGCTTTCCGGACAGCCTCTCGACGAAGAGACGATCCAGCACGCCGGAGCCCTCGCCGCGAAAGAGGTTTCACCGATCGACGATGTGCGGGCCACCGCTCGCTACCGTCGCGAGGTGACGGGCGACCTCGTCGCCCGCTGCCTCACGCAAGCGGCCGGCGCGTAGGCGCTGATCGCACTTCCCTTCTGCGTCGCCGCCGGCTATCCTGGCAGGGAGAAAGGGAGGCCGTCATGTTCAAGCGTCGTCTGGTTCTTGCACTCGGAGTCCTTGGCTGTCTTCTGCTCGCGGGGTGCGAGCTCTTCCAGCAGCCGCCCGTTGCGAAGTTCGTCCCTGTCTACAACGTCGACGAGACGGACCCTCGGGTCGTCAACCTCGATGCGTCCGCCTCCAACGACGCGAACGGAGAGGCCATCACTCAGTACCAATGGATCTTCGGAGAGGATGTGACGATTCTGACGCCGCTCGACTTTTCCAAGACCGTGACGGTGCCCGTGCTCACGGTGCGCTATCCGCTGCTCAACGAGACCTACACTGTCACCCTGGTGGTGGTCAACGAGATCGGGGAGATGTCAGCGCCGGTCTCTGGGGCTGTCATACCGTCGAGCGAGTGACCCGGGCGAGCGCCCTGCGCGGCGCTACGCGTCCGGCGTGAACCGCTTTGCGTAGTAGATGATCTCCGGGTGTCGCGCGTAGCCGAGCTTCGCGAACGCCGTCTGGGAGATCGCGTTCTCTTCCTCGATGAGGCAAGCGACGATGACGATGCCGAGTCGGCGAAGGCGCGCCTCGACCTCTCCCACGAGCGCCTTGGCGAGGCCGCGGCGGCGGCAGTCGGGAGCCACGGCCAGTCGGTTGACCCACCCCTTCCGACCGTCGTGGGTGCCGAAGACGACGCCCACAACGCGACCGCCCTCTTCCGCGACGAGGAACAACGATCGACGGCCCTCAAGCTCCCGCGCGATCGCCTCGCGGCAGTCTCTTCCTTCGGGTCGGAACGGGAGCCCCGCCTCGGTCCACAGACCGATCACGGCGTCGTAGTCCTCGATCCGGAAGTCACGGATGCGCATGAATCCTCCTTGCGTTGCGGAGAGCGTACCGCGGGCGGGGTCTCCGTCAACCCCGGCGTCCGGCCTTGAGCGGACACGCATCCCCGCAGGGCAGCCCGTTCGCCGCACTTCCGGCCCGCCGCGCATCGTAGGATGCGGCACGCATGATGAACAGGGGATTCGCCTGCTGTGTGCTTGGGACCGTCCTTCTGGTCGCCTGCGCGGGAAGCGCTCCCGCTGCCCTCGCGCCTGCCCTCGCGTCGATCGGATTCGGCGTCAGCGTTCCGTACGAGCTTCCCGTTGACTGGGCGGCGTCGTTCTCGTTCGTCACCCTCGAGCTGTTGCTGTCCCCGCACCTCACGACGATGTTCGACCTCGGCACCTATCCGGCGAGCTTCCCCGACGTCTTCGAGGTCGGCGCGTCTCTCCTCGTGAAGGGCTGGGTGGGACCGACCGACGTGTTCGGCGGAGGCGGCATCACAACCCAATGGACTCGCGTCGGCTCGGCGTGGTCGATCCGGCCGCTCTGGACCCTGCGCGCCGGCTACCAGATTTGGCTTGCGGAGGCCGCAGCGATTCAGCTTCAGTTCCGGACGCTCGAACCTCTCTATCTGAGCGAGTGGACGTTCTCGCCGGAGATCGCGCTGGGGTTCTGCGTCGGGCTCGGCAACGCGCGTCCGGCCTCCCCCCAGTTCGACCTGGCCTACCTTTGGTTCATCGTCGGACTCGGCGTCGCCGCGCTCCTCGCCTTTCTCCCGCGACAGTAGGTCGCAACCACGCACCGCGGCCGGAGAACCCACTCACCTTCACCGACTGGGACTGTTGTGCTATACTTGGGCACGAGATTGACCCTTATTGAGGGGAAGAAGAAGCATCGCAGGTAGGAGCGCATACGCGAAGCCTGATCGGAGGCCTTTGAGGCCGTCCGGTTTCATTTCGATAGCACCCCCACTTGGCATGCCGGCCAGGAGGAGCCATGAAAGAGCCAAGGGCGACGATCAGCTTGAGCAAGAACTTGAGCACGAAGGCCAATGACGATTACGACATTGACCTGATGGACGATCGTCCCGCTCACGCAGACAACCCGATTCGCACCTACTTCGGAGAGATCAGCCGCGTCCCGCTGTTGACACGCGAGGACGAGGTGCGGCTCGCGAAGCGCATTGAGGCCGGGGACCAGCGAGCCCGCGAGGAGCTCGCGGAGGCCAACCTCCGCCTCGTCGTGTCCATTGCCAAGAAGTACCGCGGCTGCGGCCTTCCCTTCCTCGACCTGATCCAGGAAGGGAACCTCGGCCTGATGAAGGCGATCGAGAAGTTCGACTACACGAAGGGCTACAAGTTCTCGACCTACGCCACGTGGTGGATCCGGCAGGCGATTCTGCGCGCGATCACGAACCGATCGCGCACGATTCGCGTGCCGACCCACATCAACGAGCTGATCCGCAAGATCTACCAGGTGGAGCGGAACTTCCTCAAGGAGAACGGCGAGCTGCCGACTCCGGAGAACCTCGCTCACGCCCTCGAGACCACGGTCGACAACATCGTGAAGGCCAAGAAGACGGCGCAGAGCATGACGTCGCTCGACACCCCGATCGGGTACGACGACGACGGATCCGTGCTCGGCGACTTCATCGAGGACGCGACCGTCGAGTCCCCCGAGCGTGAGACCTTCGAGCACCTCTTGGTCGAGGAGCTCGAGCGGGCGCTTGAGGAACGGCTCACCGACCGCGAGAAGCGGATCCTAGAACTACGCTACGGGCTCAACGACTACCAGCCGAAGACGCTCGACGAGGTCGGGATCGAGTTCGGGATCAGCCGCGAGCGCGTTCGTCAGATCCAGAAGGAAGCCCTGGCGAAGCTCCAGGATTCGGATCTCAAGCAGCGTCTCGAGTGGTTCAAGCTTCTGTCCGAGGCCGCGTAACTGCCCTAGCAGCGTAGCGGCTGAACGCCTAGCTCTCGTGCGACGCCGAGGCGCCGCCTTCGGGTTCTTCTCGGTAGCCGCACTCCTTCGACGTACAGCGAAGCTCCCCCTGCTTCTCCACGACCAGGCCCGTCCCGCAGGACGGGCACGCCTTGACCGGCCGATCGCTCACCGCGAAGCGGCACTTCGGGTAGCGATTGCAGCTGTAGAAGGCCCTCCTGCGTTTCGTGGAGTACTTCTCGACAAGCGTCCCTTCGCCGCACTCCGGGCACGCAACGCCCGTAGACACCGGAGCCGTCTCGCCGCAGTCCGTGTTCGTGCAGCGATAGTAGCGCCCGTACCGGCCGGTGCGCAGTTCCATGTCGCCGCCGCACTTCGGGCATTCGATCGTCCCGATCGACGTCGCCGCCGCCTTCTCGAGCGCATCCTTGGCCTTCACGACGCTCGAGGTGTAGATGACCTCCACGTTCGGCGGAACGTTGACCGTGTTCTTGCACTCGGGATACCGCGAGCAGCCGAGGAAGTGCGTTCCCTTCCAGTACCGAAGCTCCATCGGCGAGCCGCACACGTCGCAGGCGACGTCGGAGGGGACCTGGAACGGGCGCTCCTCGCCGGCCTCGAGCTGTTTCTCGAGCGCCCCGAGGCGGGCGGAGAAGGGGCCGTAGAACTCGTTCAAGGCGTCGACCCGCGACATCTCCCCTTCCTCGATCCGGTCGAGGTCCTCCTCCAAGTGAGCGGTGAAGTGGGGTTCGACGGTCTCGGCGAAGAAACGATTGAGGAAGTCGACGACCATCTGCCCGAGGAGCGTGGGGCGGAGGCTGCCGCCGTCCTTGATCGCATACCCGCGCTCCTGAATCACGGAGACGATCGACGCGTAGGTGCTCGGCCGGCCGATCCCCTCCTTCTCGAGCAGATTGACCAGCCCGGCCTCGCTGTATCGCCGCGGCGGCTCCGTGTACTTCTGCCGCTTCGCCACAGACAGGAGGGCGAGGGCCTTTCCCTTCCGAAGGTCTGGCGGAAACGGCGTCTCCTTCTCCCGCCGGTCGGGGAGCACGCGCAGGAATCCGTCGAACTCCAAGCGGCTTCCCGTCGCCTGCAGGGTGAACTCCCCCGCTGTGACGGCCACGGTACGCTGGCGGAACACCGACGGAGTCATCTGCGTCGCGAGGAATCTCCCGTAGATCAGGCGGTACAGCTTCAGTTGGTCCGCTGTGAGGTGCGATGCGATTGCGTCAGGGCTTCGCCGCACATCCGTCGGACGGATCGCCTCGTGCGCATCCTGGGACCGCCGCTTGTTCTCGAACGTGCGCACTGTGGGAGCGAGGTACTTCGAGCCGAACGTCTTTTCGATCTCCTCGCGCGCCGCCGCGATCGCCTCGTCGGAGAGCCGAATCGAGTCGGTTCGCATGTACGTGATCAGTCCCTCGTTTCCCTCAGGCAGGCTGATCCCTTCGTACAGCTCCTGGGCCACGCTCATCGTCCGCTTCGGCGAGAAGCCGAGGAACGAGGACGCCGCCTGCTGGAGCGAGCTCGTGATGAGCGGCGCTGCAGGATTCCGCAGCCGGTCCTTCTCCTCGACGGAGGCGACCACCGGCTTCGCCTTCTTGAGCGCCGCTTCCACCTTGTCCGCCTCGGCCTGCGAGCCGACCGACAGCTTCTCGTCGCCGCGGTGCGTCACCGACGCGGTGAACGCCTCGCCGTTCCCGAGCTCCGCGTCGATCTCCCAGTACTCTTCCGGCACGAACTCGGCGATCTCGGTCTCACGGTCGCAAAGGAATCGCAACGCCACCGACTGGACTCGCCCGGCCGACAGCCCGGCGAACCGACTCCCCGCGAGGATCCTCGAAAGCAAAGGGCTGACCATATACCCCATAAGCCGATCGAGGATGCGCCGAGTGCGCTGCGCCTCGACCCGGTCGAGGTCGATCGCCTCCGGCTTGGCCAGCGCGGCCTGGATCACCGGCTTCGTGATCTCATTGAAAATGGGGCGAGAGAACGCCTTCTCGTTCTTCACGACCCGGTTCAGAATCGTAAACAGGTCGTAGGCGATCGCCTCCCCCTCCCGGTCGTGGTCGGTTGCGAGGTACACCCTGTCCGCGCCCTCGGCGGCCTTGCGCAGTTCCGTCAGGAGCTTCGTCCGCTTGGTCTCGAACTTCGGCTCGAACCCGTTCTCAATGTCCACGCCGAGGTCGTTCTGCGGGAGGTCTCGCACATGACCCTGCGACGACAGCACGCAGTACTCCTTCCCAAGGTACTGGCCGATCGTGCGTGCTTTGGTCGGCGATTCGACGATGATCAGCTTCTTCAATTCCCCAGGCTCCTTTCGAATTGGCCCATTATACAGGCCGCCCCCGCCGTGTCGAGGGCCACGCGGCCCCGGCCTGGCGCACTCTCCGGCACGCTGTATGATGCCGTCGTGAATCGGGCAAGCGTGCGACATGTCGTCGTCGAGGGGCTACCGGCCGTCGGCAAGACCGAGACCCTCGCTCTCTTGGCGCGTTTCTACCCTCAGTCGGTGCGCGTCCTCCCCGAACTCGTCAAGGAGGTGGTGGAAGCGGAGGGGATCGACCTCTTCCGCGAGCGCGATCGGCTGACCGATGCGCTTCGCCGCGCGATCCCCGACCGGGCACGCCACATCCGCGAGATCCTGGCCGCGGGGTATTCCTGCTTGGAGGAGTCTCATCTGGGCGTGCACCGCGCGTACTCCCGGACGCTCGGGGACTCCTCGTTTGTCCGCGCGTACGACGACCTCGAGGCGCGTCTTCCCAAGCCTGACCTCTACCTCCGCCTGGACCTTCCGATCGAGGAGTCGATCGCGCGGCAGGCCGCACGCGGCACGCCCCAGTACGCGGTCGACGCCCCGCAACTGAAGCAGTTCCTGCACGAGCTCGCGACCTGGCACGACGAGCGTCGCACGCAGCTTCTGACGATCGACGCGGACCGCTCCGCGGCCGCCGTTGTCGAATCCATGGAGCGCGCCCTCGGCCTCAACTACTCCCCGGAATCCGCTTCCGCTGCGATGACCTTCGGTGTTCTCCTTCTCTTGGGCCGTCCCGCGAGCGGGAAGAGCGAGTTCATCGACTTCGTGTCGAGACTGCCGGCCGACGAGCGGGCCGCCTCCTACCACCTCGGTCCCCTCGAGGTCATCGACGACTTTCCCATCCTGTGGCAGAAGTTCGAGGAGGACGACGCGTGGGAGCGGCTCGGCCGCCCGCGCCTTCACTCGAGGCGCGCAGACGGGAACTATGCCGTCACCGACGACGCCATCTGGGAGTTTCTGATCGACCGAATCAACGCCTCCGCCGCGAAAGGCCTGGCGCGGCGGGTCGGCTCGCCTGGGACCCTCCTGATCGAGTTCTCGCGCGGCGGAGCGCGGGGGTATGCCGACGCCTTCGCGACGCTCTCGGACGCCATCTTGTCGAGGGCCGCCGCTCTCTACGTCTCGGTGTCGTTCGATGAGTCGTGGCGACGAAACCTCGCCCGCTACGATGAGAAGCGGCGGAGCGGCATCCTGACCCATTCCGTGCCGCGAGAGGAGATGGAGCGGACGTACGGCGCCGACGACTGGTCGCTCCTCGCCCCCGGCGAGTCCGGACTCCTCGACGTCCGCGGCCACGGCATCCCCTACGTCACCATGGGGAACGAACCCGAGTCCACGGATCCACGCGTCCTCGGCCCCCGCTACGGTCGCGCCCTCGACCTCGCTTTCGCCCTCTGGGAGCGTCGGCACGCTCCGCGCTAGGGGAGCACCTCCGTGAAGACGCGCAGGAAGTTGCCGTGGCAGACCTTGTCGATCTGCCGGTCCGAGAGCCCGGCGGCTCGGAAGAGCGGCACGAGCTTCGGGTAGTCGGCGACCGTCTCGATGCCGACGGGCAGCCGCTCGATCCCGTCGAGGTCGCCTCCCAGCCCCACGACGTCCTCTCCGCCGACCCGCATCGCGTGCAGGACGTGAGTTACGGCCGAGGCGACGCCTGGGGCAGGGATCGCCGATCGCCGGGCTGCATCCTCGGCCTTCTCGGCGGGCGACATCGGATGCGGCGGCGCACTGCCTCGAACGGAGGCCCAGGCGGCCGCAAAGGTCGGGTCAAGGAAGTGGGGCGCGAGGTTGATCCCCATCACGCCGCCTTGGTCGGCGAGCTTCCGGATCATCGCGTCGGTGAGGTTCCGCGGGTGAGGGCACACCGCGCGGCAGTTCGAGTGGCTCGCGATGAACGGGCGGCCGCTCCTCTCACAGACGCCGTCGAAGGCGCGGTCGGAGAGGTGGGAGACGTCGACGATCACCCGAAGCTCCTCGGAGAGCCCGAGAAGTCGCTCACCCTCGCGAGAGAGAGGCGCGTTCGAGCCGAACGCCGTGCCGCTGAACTCGTTGTCTTTCCACGCGAAGATGAGTTGCCGGACCCCTCGGTCGGCAAATTCCCGCAGGTTCTCCGCGCGGCCCTCGAGCGGGTCTGCGCCCTCAAGCCCGATGACCGCGGAGATCGGTCCCCCGCCAAACGACCGTCCGAGGTCCGCGGCCGTACGGGCGACCGCCATCCGCCCGCCGGACTCCGCCGCCATCGCCGCGATCGCCTCGACCATGGCCCAGCCGCGCTCGACGTAGGCTTCGCTCGGCCGGTCAGGGTAGACGACACAGCAGGCAAACGCTTGCACACGGACGTTCGCCGAGAGAAGCCTCGGGAGCGAGACGTGCGCCGGGCTCGCCTGCGACTGGAAGTCGGCGCCCTCGTCGATCGACTTCATCACCGCGTCGCAGTGCGCGTCAAAGAAAGCCTCGGCCGGTCCGTCGCGCGGCGCCTCGAACGTGCTCCTCACGGGACGAGCGCGACCGCCTCGATCTCGAGCGGCGCGTCGAGCGGAAGCCGAACGACCTGAATGGCCGATCGAGCGGGGAACGGTTCTTTGAACCGCTCTGCGTAGACCTGGTTCACGGCCGCGAAGTCGCCCATATTCGTGAGGAACACCGTCACTTTCACGACGTCGGCCATCGATGCGCCTCCGGCGGCCAGGATGTTCTCCACGTTCGAGAGGGCCTGCCGCGCTGCACTCTGGATGTCGCCCCGAACCATCTCTCCGGCCGGCGTGAGCGGGATCTGGCCGGATGTGTATAGCAGCTGGCCCGCTCGGATCCCCTGGGAGTACGGCCCGACGGCGCCGGGCGCCTTGTCGGTTCGAATCGCTTTTCTCTTCATGCTCGGATCGCCCCCAGCTCGCGCCCGACTTGGGCGAACGCATCGATCGCGAACTCCAGGTCCTTCCGGCTGTGGCCGGCGGACATCATGACGCGGAGTCGCGCCTTCCCTTGCGGGACCGTCGGGAAGGCGATCGCCGTCGCGAACACGCCGCGGGCGAACAACGCCTTCGAGAACGACCACGCCGTGGCCGCTTCGCCGAGCATCACCGGCACGATCGGCGTCTCGCTCTTCCCCGTGTCGAACCCCAGCTTCTTGAGGGAGATCTTGAAGAACTCGGCATTCTCCCACAGCCGGCGAACCGGCTCATCGCTCTTCTCGAGGATGTCGATCGCTTCGATGCACGCGGCCACGTCCGGCGGCGTCGCCGCGGACGAGAAGAGGAAAGGCCGCGCCCGCTGGCGGAGGTACTCGATGACCTTCGCGCTCCCCGCCACGTAGCCCCCCATCACGCCGAACGCCTTCGACATCGTTCCACACTCAACGTCCACCCGACCGTGGAGGCCGAAATGGTCGACAATGCCTCGTCCATGGCTTCCCAGAACGCCTTCCCCGTGAGCATCGTCGACCATCACGATCGCCTCGTACGCGTCGGCAAGCTCGACGATCTTCGGAAGCGGAGCGAGGTCTCCGTCCATCGAGAACACCCCATCGGTCACGATCAGCTTCTTCGCCGCCGCGCGGTTCTCCTCGAGCAGCTTCGCCAGCGTCTCCGTGTCACGGTGCGGGTAGATCACGCGCGTTGCCTTCGTCAGGCGCACGCCGTCGATGATCGACGCGTGGTTGAGTTCGTCGGTGAACACCACATCGTCCTTGTCGAGAAGGAGCGGAAGCACGGAGAGGTTCGTGTTCAGCCCGGACTGGACGGAAAGCGCGGCCTCGGTTCCCTTGAACCGAGCGATTCGCCGCTCCAGCTCGACGTGGAGAGTCATCGTCCCGGCGATGGAGCGCACGGCGCCGGGTCCGACTCCGTACTCGTCGATCGCTCGCTTCGCCGCGTCTCGCAGTCGTTGGTCGTCCGCGAAGCCGAGGTAGTTGTTCGAGCACAGGTTCAAGACCCGCCGGCCATCGATCTGAACCCACGCGCCGACCGAGCTTTCGATCGTGCGAATCGTGTTGTAGAGCCCCTTCTCGCGCAGATCCGCGAGGGCCCTGTCGACGAACGTCAGCTTCCCCATCGAAGACACCTCCACACTCCGGCTTACGGGCCGCGCCTCCGAAGCCCGGTCCCTCTCACGCCCCCGCGTCCTCGAGTTCGTCGAGGAAGGCGAACGCACGGCGCAGGTGCGGAATGACGATCGATCCCCCGGCCACGAGCGCCACCGAGAGCGCCTCCACCACTTCGTCCCGGGAAACGCCGACGCCGTGAGCCTGCTGCAGGTGGTAGCGGATGCAGTCGTCGCAACGGAGGACCGCCGAGGCGACGAGGCCGAGAAGCTCCTTCTCTTTGCGAGACAGAGCTCCGGCAGCGTACACATCTCCGTCGAGCGCGAGGAACCGGCGCATGGGCAGGTTCGCCGCCTCGAGCAACCGCTCCTGCCCTTTCGCCCGACGCTCCGCGAACTCCCGAACCGACTCGTCCTGCATGGCCTACTCCTTCGCCCCGTGCGCTCCCGGAGTCTCGCGCCGCCGCGCCTCGAGGAAGGCGTCGGCCAGATCGAGGATCCGACGGCTCTCCGCGTGCGTCAGCTTCGCTCGGGCCCGGCGTAGATCGAGCCACTCTGCCTGGTCGTGCTCGTTTGAGATCCGCACAGAGGATACGTTGGTTCGTCCGAGGAAGTAGTCGACGGTCTTCTCGAGGCTTCGCCCTCCGCGGACCACGCGATAGCGGCTCCGCGCGACAAACCCCGGCACCGACATCACGTCGGAGATCCCCGTCTCTTCCCCGATCTCGCGCAACGCGGCCTCCGTCAGGCTTTCGCCCGGCTCGAGCCGCCCCTTCGGGAACCCCCAGTGGCCTCCGTCCCGGTGGAGGAGGATCAGGTAGACCCGTCCGTCGTCCGCCTCGCGGAAGACGACGAATCCCGCCGCCCGCTCCTCCCCGTCCGGACTATGGGATGTCGACTTCGTATCCACTGCGGTCATACACGCGCGGGTAGAGACCAAGGCTCCGCAGCTCGCGCAACAGGACCTTGAACGACTCCGGAAGGCCAGGCTTCGGGAACTCCTCGCCCTTCAGGATCGCCTTGTACAACTGGATGCGCCCGCGCGTGTCGTCGGACTTCACGGTGAGCATCTCCTGCAGCAGCGCCGACGCCCCGTACGCCTCCAACGCCCAGACTTCCATCTCGCCAAGCCTCTGGCCGCCGAACTGCGCCTTCCCGCCCAGCGGCTGCTGGGTGATCAGCGCGTACGGCCCCGTCGATCGGGCGTGGATCTTCTCGTCGGCGATGTGCTCCAACTTCAGGATGTACATGTGCCCTACGGTGATCGGCCGCGCAAACGGCTCTCCTGTCCGGCCGTCTCGCAGGGTGACCTTGCCGTCGTGGTCGTCGCCGTCGGCGAGCCCCGCCTTCTCTCGCTCCTTGCGGAGCGCGTCCAGAATCTCGTCTTCCTTCGCTCCGTCGAAGATCGGGCTCGCGACAAGCTCGCCTCTCAGGTGCGCCAGCCAGCCGAGGTTCGCCTCGAAGATCTGTCCGAGGTTCATGCGCGACGGCACGCCCATCGGGTTCAGCACGAGATCGACCGGCGTTCCGTCGGGCAGGAACGGCATCTCGGCCATCGGTCGGACTGTGGAGATGACGCCCTTGTTGCCGTGGCGGCCGGCAAGCTTGTCGCCGATGGAAATCGTCTTGCGCTGTGCGACAAAGACCTTGACGAGCTCGTTCACCCCGGCATCCAACTCGTCGCCCTGGTCGCGGGAGAACTTCTTGACCTTGATCACCTTCGCCGTCCCCGCCACGGGGCGCATGCGCAACGACGTGTTTCTCACGTTCCGTGCGCGCTCGCCGAAGATCGAGCGGAAGATCTTCTCCTCCGGCGTCGGTTCCGATTCTCCGCGCGGTGTGATCTTCCCAACGAGGATGTCCCCGGTGCGAACGACCGTCCCCTCGCGGACGATGCCGTCCTCGTCGAGGTTCTTGAGGTCTTCCTTCGAGATGTTGGGGATGTCGGCGGTGATCTCCTCGGGACCGAGCTTCGTCTCTTCCGCCTTGACCTCAAACTCCTCGATGTGGATGGAGTCGAGCAAGTTCTCGCGGACGAGGCGATCGCTGACGACGATCGCATCTTCGTAGTTGTAGCCCTCAAACGGCATGATCGCGACGAGCAGGTTCCGCCCAAGCGCCAGCTCTCCGAAGTCGCTCGAGGGTCCGTCGGCGAGCAAGTCGCCGACGGCGATCGTGTCGCCTTCTTCGACGACCGGGCGCTGGTGCAGAATCGTGTCCTGGTTCGAGCGCTCGAAGCTGACGAGCGTGTACGTCCGCTTCTTGGCTGCTTTCCCGGTCTTCCCCTTCTTTCCCACGACGATGTGGTCTGCGTCCACTTCCGAGACGACGCCGTCTTCGTCCGCGACCAGCAGCATTCCTGAGTCCATGGCCGCCTGCCGCTCGAGGCCTGTCCCGACGAGCGGAGCCTCCGGCCCGAGGAGCGGCACGGCCTGCCGCTGCATGTTCGCACCCATCAAGGCGCGGTTCGAGTCGTCGTGCTCCAGGAACGGGATCAGCGCCGACGAGATCCCCACGAGCGCTCGCGGCGACACGCCGATGTAGTCCACCTCATCCGGCTTGACGAGGATCACGTCTT
>Ga0209079_10000031_pt1 | contig 70123 bp, 67 predicted proteins | sample PPLLaktember2015_2_FD_187259 | JGI IMG/M metagenome (GOLD analysis project Ga0209079, IMG submission 187259) | Freshwater sediment microbial communities from Prairie Pothole Lake near Jamestown, North Dakota, USA - PPLs Lake P7 Core (6) Depth... | ecosystem: Environmental > Aquatic > Freshwater... | reverse complement strand
CGATGATGTGGCACACCACCGGCAACCTCACCGCGGTGAAGGACACCGCCAAGTTCCCGTTCGGCGTCGCCATGCTGCCCGCCTCCAAGCAGCGCGGCTCGCCTACCGGCGGCGGCAACTTCTACCTGTTCAAGAAGACGACGCCCGAGGAGCGCAAGGCCGCGCTCGCCTTCGTCAAGTGGATGACGGCGCCCGAGCGCGCCGCCGACTGGAGCATGGCCACCGGATACGTCGCCACGCGGGCGGATGCGTATGCGACGCCGAAGCTGAAGGAGTACGCCGCGGGCTTCCCCGCAGCGGTCGTCGCGCGCGACCAGTTCGAGTTCGCCACGCCGGAACTGTCGACCTTCCAGACCGGTCGCGTGCGCAAGGCACTCGACGACGCGATCCAGGCGGCGCTGACGGGGCAGAAGGCGCCGGCGGACGCGCTGAAGGCGGCGCAGGCGGAGGCGGACAGGCTCCTGAAGCCGTATCGCTGAGGCGGCCCGATGAAGCACGTCTACGGCTGGCTGCTGCTCACGCCGGCCGCGATACTGCTCATCGGGTTCACGCACTACCCGGCGATTGCCACCCTCGTAGACAGCTTCTTCTCCACCGGGACGGCGGTGCGCCCGTCCCGGTTCGTAGGCCTGGAGAACTACGCCGCGCTCCTCGACGACCCGATCTTCTGGCAGGTCTTCCGCAACAACGCCTGGTTCGCGCTCGGCACGATTCCCACCGCGATCGTGATCGCGATGGTGATGGCGCTGTGGGTCAACGAGAAACTCCCGGCGCGCGCGCTGGTTCGCATGGCGTACTTCACGCCGACGGTGCTGCCGATGATCGCCGTCGCGAACTTGTGGCTGTTCTTCTACACGCCGCAGATCGGCATGTTCGACCAGGTGGGGGCGTTGTTCGGCGCGCCGAGCCGCAACTGGCTCGGCGACCCGAACCTCGTGCTGCCGGCGACGATGGTGATGGTCGTATGGAAGGAAGCCGGCTTCTTCATGATCTTCTACCTCGCCGCGCTGCAGAACCTGCCGCCCGAGTTGCAGGAGGCGGCGAAGATCGAAGGCGCATCGCGCTGGTATTTCTTCCGGCGCGTGACCTTTCCGCTGCTGATGCCCACGACCCTGTTCGTGCTGGTGAACGCGACCATCAATTCGTTCAAGCTGGTCGACCACCTGTTCATCCTGACGAAGGGCGGGCCGGACAACGCGTCGAGCCTGCTCCTGTACTACGTCTACCAGGTCGCGTTCAGCTTCTTCGACACCGCCTACGCGGCGACGCTCACGGTCGTGCTGCTCGTGCTGCTCGCGCTGCTGGCAGTGGTGCAGTTCCTGCTGATCGAGAAGCGGGTGCACTACCGGTGAGTGGCTAATGAGACTGCGGACCGGATTCGTCCTGGAGACGGGCGCGGCCTGGCTGCTGGCGCTGCTGTGGCTGTCGCCGCTCCTCTACGCGTTCTGGGCCGCGTTTCATCCGCCGGAGCTGGCCACGCACTTCGACCTGTTCGCGCCGCTGACGCTGTCCAACTTCGCCAAGGCCTGGACCTACGCGCCGTTTCCCCGGCACTTCCTCAACACCATCATGCTGGTGACGATGATCCTGTCGGCCCAGCTCGTGCTGTGCACGCTCGCCGGCTACGCCTTCGCGCGCTTCGAGTTCTTCGGCAGCAACGTCGCCTTCGGGCTGGTGCTGGTGCAGCTGATGGTGATGCCCGAGGTCCTGATCGTCGAGAACTACCGCATCATGGCGCGGCTCGGCCTGGTCGACACGATCCTCGGCATCGGCCTGCCGTACATGGCGAGCGCGTTCGGCATCTTCCTCCTGCGGCAGACGTTCAAGACCGTGCCCCGTGAGCTCGAGGAAGCCGCCCGGGTCGAAGGCTGCGGCTTCCTCGGCGTGCTGTGGCGCGTTTACGTGCCGCTCGCGCGGCCGACCTACCTTGCCTACGGGCTCGTGTCGGTGAGCTACCACTGGAACAACTTCCTCTGGCCGCTGGTGGTCACCAATTCGGTCGAGACGCGGCCGCTGACGGTGGGCCTCGCGATCTTCGGCGCACCGGAGTCGGGCGTCGACTGGGCGGTGATCAGCGCCGGGACGATCATGGCGGTGGCGCCGCTGCTGGTCGCGTTCCTGCTGTTCCAGCGGCAGTTCATGCAGTCGTTCATGCAGGCCGGCATCAAGTAGGCGGAATGACATCGATCCTGACCTGGAACATCCAGTGCGGACTCGGGTGCGACGGCCGCGTCGACCTCGCTCGCATCGCGCGCGTGGCGCAGGCGATGGGCGACAGCGACGTGCTGTGCTTCCAGGAGGTCGCGCGTGGCGATCCCGGGATCGCCGGCGGCGCCGACCAGGTCGCCGAGTTGCAGGCGCTGTTTCCGCAGCACCAGGCTTTCTTCGGGGCGGCGCTGGATCGCGTGGGGACCGGAGCGCGGCGACGGCACTTCGGCAATCTCCTGCTGTCGCGCCTGCCCGTGCTGCAGGTCCACTTCCACCTGCTGCCGCATCCGGCCGAGGGCGGCATCAAGCACATGCAGCGGCAAGCCATCGAGGCGGTGGTCGAGACGCGCGCCGGCCCGCTGCGCGTCGTCACGACGCATCTCGAGTACTACTCTGCCGCGCATCGCGCGGCGCAGCTCGAGCGGCTGCGCGCGCTGCAGGCCGAGGTCGCCGAGAACGAGGCGCGGCCGCCGAAACCTGCGGCCAGTCCGTACGATCCGGTGCCGCGCCCGGCGTCGCTCGTCCTGTGCGGCGACCTGAACTTCCTTCCGCACGAAGACGAATACCGCGCGCTCTTCGCGCCACCGCTGCTCGACGCGTGGCGCAGCGCGCGCGGCGCCGAACCGCACCCGCCCAGCACCGGCTTGTACGACCGCCGGCAGTGGCCGATGGGCGGGCATTGCCGCGACTACTTCGCGGTGACGGCCGACGTCGCGCGGCGCATCGCCGACGTCGCGATCGACGCGGCCACCGATGCGTCCGACCATCAGCCGCTGCGGCTGACCCTGCACGACTGAATCGCCACCATGACTTCCGCTTCGCTGCCCGCGCCCGCCGCACTCGCACGCCTGCGCGGAGTGCTGCTCGACATCGACGGCACCATCACGACCGCGGGACGCCTCGGCGCGGCGGCCTACGGCGCGCTGGAGCGTCTGCAGGAAGCCGGCCTGCTCGTCATCCCGGTGACAGGGCGCCCCGCGGGCTGGTGCGACCTGATCGCGCGCTTCTGGCCGGTCGACGCGGTGGTCGGCGAGAACGGCGCGCTGTACTTCCGCTACGACCATGACCGGCGCCGCATGATCCGCGGCTTCGCGCGCAGCGACGCCGAGCGGGCGCAGGACCGCGAGCGCCTCCGCGTGATCGGGGAGGACGTGCTGCGCGCGGTGCCCGGGGCGGCGATCGCCGCCGACCAGCTCTACCGCGACACCGACCTGGCGATCGACTACTGCGAGGACGTGCCGCCGCTTTCGCCGGATGCCGTCCAGCGCATCCATGCGCTGCTGACCGCCCGCGGACTGACGGCCAAGGTCAGCTCGATCCACGTGAACGCCTGGTTCGGCACGCACGACAAGCTGTCGATGACGCGGCGACTGATGCGCGAGCAGTTCGGCGTCGACCTCGACGCCGAGCGCGACGCCTTCGCCTTCATCGGCGACTCCCCCAACGACGAGCCGATGTTCGCGTACTTCCCCAACTCCTTCGCCGTGGCCAACATCGCGCCGTTCGTCGACGCGCTGGACCACCCGCCGGCCCATGTGATCGCGGAGGGGCAAGAGGGCGACGGCTTTGCCATCTTCGCGGAGCGCGTGCTCGCGGCGCGCGAGGCGCGCACCTGATCGCGGACAGCGCCGGTCCACGGCCAGGCCGGCAGAGCGGCTGACCGCTGTCAACGCGGCTCGCATGCCGCCGCATAGGATGGGAAGCATGGCGCGAATCGGCGTGATCGGAGGTGGCGCGTTCGGCACCGCGATGGCCTGCGTCCTGCGGCGGCGGGGGCACGAGGTCGTACTGTGGGCGCGCGAGCCCGAGGTCGTGGACACGGTCAACGCGAAGCGCGAGAACGCGGTCTTCCTGCGCGGTGTAACGCTGCCCGAGGGCATCGTCGCCACGGGGGAGCTTGCCGCCGCGGTGCGCGGGTCGGAGTTCGTGCTGCTGGTGCCGCCGGCGCAGCACATGCGCGCCGTGACCGCGTCGTTGCAGCCTCACCTGACTGCCGGCACTCCGGTGGTCAGCTGCTCGAAGGGCATCGAGCGCGGCAGTTGCGCGCTGATGTCGCAGGTCCTCGCGGACACGCTGCCGCAGGCGCGCGTCGCCATCCTGTCCGGTCCTTCCTTCGCCGCCGAGATCGCCGTCGACCTGCCGGCCGGCGTCACGCTCGCGTGCGCCGATCCGGTGCTCGGGGCGCGGCTGGAACGGGAGATCGGCAGCGCGCGCTTCCGCGTCTACCTGTCCGATGACGTCGTCGGCGCGCAGGTGTGCGGCGTGATGAAGAACGTGCTCGCGATCGCCTGCGGCATCGTCACCGGCAAGGGCCTGGGCAACAGCATGCGCGCGATGCTGCTTGCGCGCGGCCTGGCGGAGGCGGTGGACCTCGGGCTGGCGCTCGGCGCGCGCCTCGAGACCTTCCTGGGCCTGTCCGGCATCGGCGACATCGACCTGTCGTGCAACAGTCCCCAGTCGCGCAACATGTCGCTCGGCATCGAGCTCGGCCGCGGCCGCACGCTGGCGCAGGTCCTCGGCGAGCGGATCACCGTGCAGGAAGGCGTGCACTCCTCGAGCGCTATCGCCGAACTGGCCGCCCGGCTCGACCTCGACATGCCGATCGCGGGGCTGGTCGACCGGGTGCTGAACCATGGCGCCGATCCGGACCGGGAACTCGACGCGCTGATGGCGCAGCCCTTCGGGGTGGAGCGGGCCGTGGTGCCCTGGCTGCGTCGCAGCAACCGCGACGCGTAGGCTTCAGGCCCCGCGAGCCTCACGCGGGTTCCGGCACGCTCGGCAGTCCCGCCAGCGCCATCGCGAGTTCCTTATCGTCGTAGCTCTCGTCCTTGAGTTCGCCGGCGAAGTACTTCTGGTACGAACTCATGTCGAAGTGCCCGTGGCCGCACAGGTTGAACAGGATCGTCTCGGCGCGTCCTTCGCGCTTGCAGCGCAGCGCCTCCTCGATCGCGCCCTTCACAGCGTGATTGGCTTCGGGCGCGGGCACGATGCCCTCGGCGCGCGCGAACAGCACGCCCGCGGCGAAGCACTCGTTCTGCGTGTACGCGGTGGCCTCGATCAGGCCGAGCTGCCTCAGGTGCGACACCAGCGGCGCCATGCCGTGGTAGCGCAGCCCGCCAGCGTGGAAGCCGGGCGGCGTGAAGCTCGAACCGAGCGTGTGCATCTTGGTGAGCGGCGTCAGGTGGCCGGTGTCGCCGAAGTCGTACGCATAGCGACCACGGGTGAGCGACGGGCACGCGGCCGGCTCGACGGCGACGATGCGTGGCTTCGCGCCGCCGCGCAGGCCGTCGCCGATGAACGGGAAGGCGATGCCGGCGAAGTTCGAGCCGCCGCCCGTGCAGCCGACGACGACGTCGGGCCAGGCATCGGCCATCCGCATCTGTTCCATGGCCTCCAGCCCGATGACGGTCTGGTGCATCAGCACGTGGTTCAGCACCGAGCCCAGCGCGTACTTGGTGTCGTCGCGCTGCACGGCGAGTTCGACGGCTTCGGAGATCGCGATGCCGAGGCTGCCCGGGTGGTCGGGCCGCTGCGCGAGCACCTGCCGGCCGTACTCGGTTTCGTTCGACGGCGACGCGATGCAGCGCGCGCCGTAGGTCTCCATCACGGCGCGCCGGTACGGCTTCTGGTCGTACGACACGCGCACCTGGAATACCAGCACCTCGAGCCCGAACAGCGACCCCGCGAATGCGAGCGACGTTCCCCACTGCCCGGCCCCGGTCTCGGTCGTGAGCCGCTTCACGCCCGCCTGCGCGTTGTAGAACGCCTGCGGGACGGCCGTGTTCGGCTTGTGGCTGCCCGCGGGGCTCACGCCCTCGTACTTGTAGAAGATGCGGGCCGGCGTGCCGAGGGCCTTCTCGAGCCGGTGCGCGCGATACAGCGGCGACGGTCGCCACAGGCGATAGATGTCGCGCACCGGCTCGGGAATCTCGATCTCGCGCTCGGTGCTCACCTCCTGCAGGATCAGGTCCATCGGGAACAGCGGGGCGAGGTCCGCCGGCCCGATCGGCTGCAGCGTTCCCGGGTGCAGCACCGGAGGCAGCGCGCGCGGCAGGTCGGCCTGGATGTTGTACCAGGCGCGCGGCAGGCGGGACTCGTCGAGGACGTACTTGGTGGGCGCGTTCATCGCGTCGTTCTCCTGAAGGCGGGGATCGCGAAGCGCCTCCCTGCGCGCGGCGACCCGGGATGGACCAGTTCGAATTCACCGTAGCACAGCGGCGCGGCTCAGCATTACGGCGCCGCGATCTTCACGAGCGCATCGCGCACGGTCGGGAACGACAGCCGGGCACGCAGTTCCCGCTTCAGCCGCGCGTTGCGGATCCTCCGTGAAGCGGACATGAACGAGTACATCATCGGCGACACCGCGCGTTTCAGCTCCTCGCGCGGCAGGCGCGGCGGGCGCTCGAGGCCGAAGCGGTCGGCGACGAGGTCGAAGTATTCGCCCATCTTCAGTCCGCCGTCGTCGACCGTGTTCGTGACGCGGCACGGCTGGCCGCGCAGCAGCGCCACGATGGCGATCCGCGCGAGGTCGTCGGCGTGGATGTGGCTCGTGTAGACGTCGTCGCCTGGTGCCAACGCGGGCAGCTTCTGCCGCAGGCGCGCCAGCGGCAGGCGTTCGGGCGCGTAGATACCCGGCACGCGCAACACGTGCGCGCGCCGGCGCCGCCGCATCAGTCGCTCCGCGTCGATCCGGCGCAGGCTGCGCGCCTCGGTCGTGGCCAGCCGCGCGGTCTCGTCGATCCACGCGCCGCGCTGGTCCCCGTACACGCCGGTCGTGCTGATGTAGACCGCGCGGTCGCCGTCGTGGCGTCCGAGCGCGTTCAGCAAGTGCGCCGTGCGGCGATCGCCGTCGCCGGACTCGGGCGGAGGCGCGAGGTGGATCACGCGCGCACCGAAGCCGCGCAGCCGTCCGAGCGTCGCGCGATCGTCGAGGTTGCCGACGACCGGAACGGCCCCGGCGGCGCGCAGCCGCGGCACGCGTTGCAGGCTCGACGTCAGCGCGACGACGCGGAAGCGCCTGTTCAGCCGTGCGACAATCCGCAGGCCGATGTCGCCGCAGCCGACGATCAACAGGCGCGGCCGACCGAGCTTCCCGATGGCACGGCGCGATGAGGCCGTCGACGCGGGCCGGTTCACATCCATGACCTGATTCTATGGGCTTCACCGTCACCATCCGCCCGAGCGGGCGCACCTTCGCCACCGAAGGCGACGAGACCGTGCTGGCCGCGGCGCTGCGCAACGGCGTCGGGCTGCCTTACGGGTGCAAGAACGGCGCGTGCGGAACCTGCCGCAGCCGGCTGCTCGAGGGCGCGCTGGCGCACAAGCCGCACTCCGCTTCGGCGCTGTCCGACGCCGACGAGGCGAAGGGCTACACGCTCGTCTGCTCGGCCATCCCGCAGTCGGACCTCGTGATCGAGGCGCGCGAGCTGACGGGCTTCGGCGACATCCCGATCCGCAAGATGCCGGCGCGAATAGCGAAGATCGACCGCGTGACGCCGGACGTCGCGATCGTCTCGGTGCAGCTGCCCGCCAGCGAGCGCCTCCAGTTTCGCGCCGGGCAGTACATGGACTTCATCCTGAAGGACGGAGCGCGCCGCCAGTACTCGATGGCGACCGCGCCGCACGCCGACGAGCTGATCCAGCTGCACATCCGGCACACGCCGGGCGGCGCGTTCACGGACCGGCTGTTCGGCGTCGTCGAGCCGCCGGTCAGGGAGCGCGACATCCTCCGCATCGAGGCGCCGCTCGGCACGTTCTTCCTGCGCGAGGACAACGCGCGGCCGGTCGTGCTGCTGGCGGGCGGCACCGGTTTCGCGCCGATCAAGGCGATCGCCGAGCACATCTTCCACGAGCGCATCAACGTCGAGGACAGCGGCAGGCCGGCGCGCGAGGTGCGGCTGTACTGGGGCGCGCGTTCGCGCGCCGACCTCTACATGGACGCGCTCGCAGTGCAGTGGGCGGCGCAGCAGCCGAACTTCCGCTACGTGCCGGTGCTGTCCGAGCCGAAGGCGGAGGATGCGTGGACCGGCCGCACGGGCTTCGTCCACCATGCGGTGATCGAGGACCTGCCCGATCTGTCCGGCCACCAGGTCTATGCCTGCGGCGCGCCGGCGATGATCGACGCCGCGCGGCGCGACTTCGCGGCACGGTGCGGCCTGGCCGAAGACCAGTTCTTTGCAGATGCGTTCACCACCCAGGCCGACCTGGCCAGCGCGTGAGGACTCCCATGGCGAAACCGACGATCTTCATCGATGGCGAACACGGCACCACCGGGCTCGAGATCCGCGAGCGGCTCGCGGCACGCACCGACGTCGAGGTCGTGAGCCTGCCGGCCGGGCAGCGCAAGGACGCCGCGGCCAAGCGTGCGGTGATCAACCAGGTCGACGCGGTGGTGCTCTGCCTGCCCGACGACGCGGCGCGCGAGACGGTCGCGATGATCGACAATCCGCGCACGCGCGTGGTCGACGCGAGCAGCGCGCACCGCACGGCGGCCGGCTGGGTGTACGGCTTTCCGGAACTGACGAAGGCACAGCGCGCGACGATCGCCGCGGCGAAGCGCGTGTCGAACCCGGGCTGTTATCCGACCGGGTTCCTCGCGGTCGTGCGCCCGCTGCGCGAGCGCGGGATCCTGCCGGCCGGCTTCCCGGCGACGGTGCACGCGGTGTCCGGCTACTCCGGCGGCGGCCGCAAGATGATCGAGCAGTACGAGCAGGCGACGGGCGCGCGGCCCCAGCAGTTCGGCGCGTACGGGCTCGACATGAAGCACAAGCACCTGCCCGAGATGCAGACGCACGGCCTGCTCGATCTGCCCCCGGTGTTCAGTCCGTCGGTCGGCAACTTCCGGCGCGGGATGCTGGTTTCGGTGCCGCTGCAGTCGTCGCAGTTGCCGGGGCGCCCGACGGGAGAGCAACTGCACGCCGCTTACGTCGAGCACTTCGCGGGCGAGGCGTTCGTCACGGTGCGGCCGCTGAACGACACCGCGGCGCTGCGCGACGGCGCGTTCCTCGAGCCGGAGGACCTGAACGGCACCAACCGGCTCGAAGTCTTCGTCTTCGCCAACGACGCCCGGCAGCAGGCGATGGTCATCGCGCGGCTCGACAACCTCGGCAAGGGCGCCAGCGGCGCCGCCGTGCAGAACCTGAACCTGATGCTCGGCCTGCCGGAAGGCGCGGGACTCGACTGATGCTCTACCAGCCGCCGCACTTCGCGGTCGGCCAGCGCGGCCTCGCGCTGGAACTGATGCGCCGGCACCCGCTGGCGACGATCGTCAGCGCGGCGGAAGGCAGCGAGCCGATGGTCTCCCACGCGCCGCTCGTTGCCGTCGTGCGTGGCGACGAGTTGGCGCTGCACGGTCACCTCGCGAAACCGAATCCGCACTGGAAGCAGTGGAACGACGGCGACCGCGTGCTCGCGATCTTCCATGGCGGCGATGCGTACGTGTCGCCCTCCTGCTACGAGGTCGAACTCGCTGTGCCGACCTGGAACTACGCGGTGGTGCACGCCGCCGGCGCGGTGACGCTGCGGCACGACGCGGAGGCGAAGGAGCGCGTGCTGAAGGCGCTGATCGATGCGCACGACGTCCCGTACCGCAAGCGCTGGGACGAGCTCGACGTCGAGTGGCGCGAAAAGATGAAGGGCGGCATCGTCGCCTTCGAGCTCGCCGTTGCGCGGCTCGACGTCAAGTTCAAGCTGAGCCAGAACCGCTCCGAGGCCGATCGGGCGGGCGTGCTGCGCGCGATGGACAACGGCGACGCCGGCGCGCGCGAACTCGCGGCGTGGATGCGGCGGGTGACGCCGGCCGCCTGACGGCCGCGCGCGGGCCTACTGGAACCTAACCCGCTGTCAGCGGCTGACCGGCCATCCCGATGCCGGCGCCCAGCGCGTCGAGGTTCAGGTGCACCAGGCTGCGCGGCGCCTCGACGCGCACTTTGTGCGCGAGCGCGTCGAGGTCGCACAGGTCCGTCAGCGCCGCCAGGGCGCCGAGCGCGACGATGTTGGCGACCCGCTCGCTGCCCAGCTCGATCGCGGTGCGCGTCAGCGGCAGGTGCAGCGCGCGCACGTTTGCGGCGGGTGGCTCCGGGAGTTCCGGGCACAGCCGGGTGTCGGCGATGACCAGTGCGCCCGGCTTCAGCAGCGGCCACGAGGGCGCGACCGCCAGCCGGTCGAGCAGCACCAGCGCGTCGAGCGCGGTGGCGAGCGGGTAGTCGATGGCGCCGTCGGCCACGACCAGGTCCGCGTTGCAGTAGCCGCCGCGGGACGTGGGTTCGTAGGTCTGGGACTGCGCAACGTGCCGGCCTTCGGCCGTCAGGGCGTCGGCCAGGATCCGGCCGGCGAGCAGCAGGCCTTGCCCGCCGGTGCCGGCGATGCGCAGCTCCAGCCGCCCGCCGGGAAGGCGCGCCGGCCTCACGTGGCGCCCCCCTGGCCGGCGTTGACGACGGTCCGGGCGCACGCCGCGCGGTAGGCCGTGCCGTACTCGGGACGTGCGTTGGTCGCCAGCACCCCCGTGCGCAGTTCGGTCGAGCGGAACGGCGTGTCCACCGTGTCGCGGTAGGCGTCTGGCCGGATCCCGCTCTTCTGGCGCATCACCATCTCCGGCGACGAGCCGAGCTCGTTCTTGCGGCCGAAGATCTCGGTGCAGTCGGACAGCACCTCGATGAAAGCGAAGCCCGGATGCCGCAGCCCCTGGCGCACGAGTTCCTTCAGCTTCGGCACGTGGTGCGTGACCTCGCGCCCGACGAACCCCGCGCCCGCCGCGGCCGCCAGCGCGCACGCATCGAACGCCGGCTCCGCGTTGCCGAGCGGGGTCGTGGTGGTGAGCATGCTTTCGGAGGTGGTTGGCGACACCTGCCCGCCGGTCATGCCGTAGGTCTCGTTGTTCAGCATCAGGCACGTCAGCTTCAGGTTGCGGCGGCACGCGTGGATCAGGTGATTGCCGCCGATCGCGAGGCAGTCGCCGTCGCCGGTGATGACGACCACCTGCAGGTCGGGTCGCGCCAGTGCGAGCCCGGTGGCGAACGCGAGCGGCCGCCCGTGCGTGACGTGAAAGGTGTTGGCGTCGATGTTCGCGGACAGCCGCCCCGCGCAGCCGATGCCGGAAACCACCGCGAGCCGGTCCTGGTCGATGCCCTCGTCGTCGATCGCCCACAGCAGCGCGCGCAGCGCGATGCCGTGCCCGCAGCCGGGGCACAGGTGGTGCGGCATGCGTTCCGGCCGCAGGTACCGGCGGACGTCGAAGTCCGCGGCGGTGTCGAACGTCATTTGGCCTCCCGCGCCAGCTGCCCGATGCGCGCCTCGATCTGCGCCGGCGCGATGGGCTCGCCGTCGTAGCGGTTCAGGCCGACCACGCGATGGCCGCGCAGCACGCGCTCGACTTCGAGCACGAGCTGCCCGGCGTTCAGTTCCGGCACGAGCACCGCACGCGCGCCGGCGGCCGCCGCCCGCAGCGCGTCTTCCGGGAACGGCCACAGGGTGATCGGGCGGAACAGGCCCGCGGCAATGCCCTGTGCGCGCGCAGCCGTCACGGCGCGCTTCGCGGCGCGCGCGCTGATGCCGATGGCCACGACCAGCACCTCGGCATCGCCGGTGCGCTCGACCTCGAACGACTCGATGCGCGCCCGGTTCCTCTGCAGCTTCGTGAGCAGGCGCGCCTGGTTGCGCTCGACGACCGCCGGGGCCTGCGTCGGGAATCCGCTCTCGGCGTGCGTGAGCCCGGTGGTGTGCGTGCGGTAGCCGTCGCCGGGCCGCGCCATCGGCGGTACCTGGTCGTCGCCCGCCGCGTACGGCTGGTAGTCGCCGGGCGCGCCCGCGGCCCAGCGCCGCTCGACGGGACGGATGGCGTCGGCGGTTGGCAACTCGACGGTCTCGGTCAGCTGCGCGATCGCCTGGTCGTACAGCACGACGACCGGCGTGCGCAGCGACTCGGCGAGCGCGAACGCGCGCACCGTCTCGTCGTGCACTTCGCGCACCGACGCGGGCGTGACCACGATGACCGGATAGTCGCCGTGGCTGCCCCAGCGCGACTGCATCAGGTCGCCCTGCGCGGGACGCGTCGGCATGCCGGTCGACGGGCCGCCGCGCATCACGTCGACGATCACGCACGGGATCTCCGCGGCGGCGGCGTAGCCCAGGTTCTCCAGCTTCAGCGAGAAGCCCGGGCCGCTGGTCGCGGTCATCGCCTTCACGCCGCCCATCGAAGCGCCGATCACGGCCGCCATCGACGCGATCTCGTCTTCCATCTGCACGAAGACTCCGCCGACCGGTGGCAGCAGCCGCGCCATGCGCTCGGCCACTTCCGACGACGGCGTGATCGGGTAGCCGGCGAAGAAGCGGCACCCGGCCGCCAGCGCGCCGAGCGCGGCCGCGTGGTTGCCCGACAGCAGGCGCGGCGGCGCCACGCGATCGCGGACCACGCCGGCTTCCGGCGCGTTCACGAGCGCGCTCCCGCGGCGGCACCGGCGGCTTCGCCGGTGGCGGACCCGTGGCGCGGTCCGAGATGAACCCGGATCGCGAAGTCGGGGCACAGCCACTCGCACAAGCGGCAGCCGGTGCACCTGGCGGGATCGGTCAGTTCGACGATCCGGTCGTCGTCGAGGCGCAGGCAGCGTTCCGGACAGAGCTTGACGCAGATGTCGCAGCTCTTGCACCACGCGCGCGTGATCTCGAGCCGCACCTCGGTGTCCGTCTCCGCCGTGGCCGTCGCCACCGGCGCGCCGGCGGTCGCTTCGCCGCGGCGCGCGCGCTCGATCCAATCGCGTCCGCGGCGCAGCGCCTCCACGTTCACGACCAGCGTCTTCGGCGGGACGAACTCGGCGAGCCCGGCTTCCCACTCCTCGTCGGTGAACTCCAGCGCCGTGGACACGGCGCCGAGCAGCACCACGTTGGAGGCGCGCTCGTTGCCGAGTGCCTCGGCGATGGCCGTGGCGTCGATCGCGTGTCCCTCGGCGACGTGCTCCTGCACCTCGGCCGGCGTCTCGCGCGAGTAGCGCAGCGCCGCGCCGGGCCGGCGGTTCAGGCAGGAGAACGGCGGCACGATGCGGCGCGTGTCGCACACGAGCATCCCGCTGCCGGCCTTCAGCCACGGCAGCCAGCGCAGCGCCTCGGCCCACTCGAGGGCGATCAGCAGGTCGACCTCGCCGCGCGCGATCGTGGGCGACCACACCTCGCGGCCGTAGCGCACGTGGCTGAACACCGAGCCGCCGCGCTTGGCCATGCCGTGCACCTCGCTCTGCTTGACCTGGTAGCCGCGCTGCTGGGCCAGCCACGCGAGCACCTTGGACACGAGGATCACGCCCTGGCCGCCGACGCCGACGATCAGCACGTTCACCGGCGTGTCGCTGCCGTCGGCGCTCAGCGCGCCCCGGGCCGTCGGCGCGGCCGAGTGCGTCATTGCAGCGTCGCCTCCGGGGCGCGGATGCAGTCGGCCGTGCACACCTGCGCGCACAACGAGCAGCCGATGCACAGCGACGCATCGATCTTCACCTTGTGGCGGCCCTCGAAGGTCGCCTCCGACCAGGTCAGCGCCGGGCAGCCGAGGTTCATGCACGACTGGCAGGCGTTGCACTGCGGCTCCACGACCTGCAGCGCCGGTCCCTTGATCCGCACCGGGTCGATCACGCAGGGCCGGTCCGATATCACCACGGACACGCCGCGGTGGGCGATCGCCTCGCGCAGCGTCTGGTGGACGACCGCGAGGTCGTAGGAGTCGACCTTGCGCACCCACGTGACGCCGGCGGCGCGCACCAGCGCCTCGAAGTCGACGCGTGGCGCGGGCTCGCCGCGCAGCGTCCGGCCCGTGCCGGCGTGGTCCTGGCCGCCGGTCATCGCGGTCGTGTGGTTGTCGAGCAGCAGCACCGTGATGTCGGCGCCGTTGTAGACCGCGTCGATCAGCGCCGGCAGGCCTGCGTGCAGGAAGGTCGAGTCGCCGATCGTCGCCAGCACCGGCCGGCTCTCGCCGGCCCGGGCCATGCCGGCCGCCACGCCGATCGAGCAGCCCATCGCGACGCTGGTGTCGAGGCCGCGCAGCGGGTCGAGCGCGCCGAGCGTGTAGCAGCCGATGTCGCCCGCCACGCGCGCGCCCGTGGCGCGCACCGCCATGAACATCGACGTGTGCGGGCAACCCGCGCACAGCACCGGCGGTCGCACCACCGGCTGCGGGATCCACGGGGCCGCCCGCGGCGCGCGCGCCGGCACGACGCCGGCTTTCTCGAAGCCCGCGCGCACGACCTCGGGGGAGAACTCGCCGGTGCGCGGAAAGAGCGCGCCGCCCGCGGCCGTCTTGCCGGCGACGGCGAGGCCCAGCGACTGCAGTTCGCGCTCGATCAGCGGCTCGAGTTCCTCGACGACGATGACGCGCTGCACGGACGCGCAGAAGCCGCGCAGCAGGTCGGCGGCGAGCGGCCACGACGCGCCGAGCTTCAGCACGCTCGCGGTCGGCAGCACTTCGCGCACGTACGGGTAGCACGTGCCAGCGGTGATGATGCCCAGCGCCGGGTCGCGCATCTCGATCCGGTTCAGCGGCGCGTCGCGCAGGAACTCCGCGAGCCGCCGTTCGCGCTCGATCAGCGCCACGTGGCGGGGCCGCGCGTTCACCGGGATCATCACGTTCTTCGCGCGGTCGTCGACGAAGCCCCGGACGGCAACCTCGCGTCGCGCGCCGAGTTCGACGGTGCTGCGCGTGTGCGACAGGCGGGTGGTCGTGCGCACGATGACCGGAGTGTCGAAGCGCTCCGACAGGTCGAACGCGAGGCGCGTGAACTCCAGCGCTTCCTGCGCATCGCTCGGCTCGAGCACCGGGACCTGCGCGAACTGGCCGTAGAAGCGCGTGTCCTGCTCGTTCTGCGAACTGTGGATTCCGGGGTCGTCGGCGACGACGATGACCAGCCCGCCGTTGACGCCGATGTAGGTCTGCGACATCAGCGAGTCGGCGGCGACGTTCAGCCCGACGTGCTTCATCGCGGCCAGCGCGCGGGCACCCGCGAACGACGCGCCGATGGCCACGTCCAGCGCCACCTTCTCGTTGGTCGACCACTGCGCGTGCACGTCTGTCGCCGGGAACGTCGCCAGCGACTCGAGGATCTCGGTGCTCGGCGTGCCGGGATAGGCCGCCGCGACCTTGACTCCGGCCTCCCACGCACCGCGCGCGATGGCCTCGTTGCCCGTCATCGGCCGCAGCTTCCTTGTCTGCGGCGGCGCGATCTCAGCGCAGGCGGCGCGCATGTCTGTCCTCCTTCGGGGGAAGGACCATGCTAGGGGCGCGCCTGTGCCCTCCCTTTGCGTTGGCTCAATGCGGGGGAAAGGCCCGGAGCGCGGCCGCCGATGGCGGGGCCGTGCCGCCGGCGGGAGTTGCCCGGGCAGGCATGCCCGGGCCGCGCAGACCGGTCAGTGACCGGCCGCTTCCCCGAGATACGCCTCGCGCACCTTGGGATCGTCCAGCAGCGTCCCGGCGTCGCCCGACAGCGTGATCAGGCCCGACTCCATCACGTAGGCGCGATGGGCGGCTTCCAGCGCGAGCCGTGCGTTCTGCTCGACCAGCAGCATCGGCACCTTGCGCTGCGCGACCGACCGGATCACCTCGAACACCTTCTCGACCATGATGGGCGCGAGGCCCATCGACGGCTCGTCGAGCAGCAGCAGCTTCGGCTGGCTCATCAGCGCGCGGGCCATCGCGAGCATCTGCTGCTCGCCCCCGGAGAGCGTCCCGGCGAGCTGCTTCGCGCGCTCCTTCAGGCGCGGGAAGAGCACGAACATCTCGTCGATGTCGCGCTTCACGCCGTCCTTGTCCCGGCGGACGAAGGCGCCCATCTGCAGGTTCTCGGTGACGGTCATCCGGGCGAACACGCCGCGGCCCTCCGGGACCATGGCGAGGCCGCGCGCCAGCAGCTGGTAGGACGCCAGGCCACGCGCGGATTGGCCCATGTACTCGATCTCGCCGGCCCACGCCTGCGTTCCCGTGATCGCCTTCAGGGTGGTCGTCTTGCCGGCCCCGTTCGCGCCGATCAGCGTGACCAGCTCGCCGGCGCGGATCTCCAGGTCGACGCCCTTGACCGCCTGAATGCCACCGTAGGCGACCCGCAGGCCGGCCACCTTCAGCACGACGTCGGTCATGCCGCCTCGCCCTTCGCCGCGAAGTGGTGGCCGCCGCCCAGGTACGCCGCAATCACGGCCGGATTGCGCTGCACGTCGCCCGGCGTGCCGGCCGCGATGATCTTGCCGTAGTCCAGCACGGTCAGGCGGTCGCACAGGCCCATCACCAGCTTCACGTCGTGCTCGATCAGCAGGATCGTGATGCCGTCGCTGCCGATGTGCTCGAGCAGCCCGCGCAGCGCCATCTTCTCGGTCGCGTTCATGCCGGCGGCGGGCTCGTCCAGCGCGAGCAGCTTGGGTTCGGTCGCGAGCGCGCGGGCGATTTCCAGGCGGCGCTGGTCGCCGTAGGCCAGCGTGCGCGCCTGGTAATCCGCGTAGCGGCGGACGCCGACGTACTCCAGCAGTTCGAGGGCGCGCTGCTTGATCTGCCGTTCCTCGGCGAGGGTGGCGCGCGTCCGCAGGATCGCCCCGAGCGCCGTCGCCTTCGTCCGCACGTGACGACCGACCATGACGTTCTCGAGCGCGGTCATGTCCGGGAACAGCCGGATGTTCTGGAACGTGCGCGCGATGCCGGCTTCGGCCACCTTGTGCACGGTCGTCGGCGAATATGGCTTGCCGGCGAGTTCGAAGGTGCCGGAGTCGGGCGCGTAAAGGCCCGTGATCACGTTGAAGAAGGTCGTCTTGCCGGCGCCGTTCGGACCGATCAGGCCGTAGATCTGGCCCCGCTCGATCTCGAGCCCGACGTCGGCGAGCGCCTGCAGGCCGCCGAAGCGCTTGTTGACACCCGCCACGCGAAGGATCGTCTCCGCCATGTCAGGCTGCCTGCGCCTTTCCCGCATCGGTGCGGCTGGATGGGTTGATGCCGTGCTCGGGAGCCGGCCAGAGTCCCTTCGGCCGGTAGAGCATGATCAGCACCATCGCGAGGCCATACAGCATCATCCGCAGCACCTCGGACTCGACGATCACCTTGCCGAACAACATCATCTGCAGCGGCGTCACGGTGTGCCGGAGCACTTCGGGGAAGATCGACAGCAGCACGGCGCCGAGCACAACGCCGGGGATGTGGCCGAGGCCGCCCAGCACGATCATCGCGAGCACGATGATCGATTCGTTGAGCGTGAACGACTCCGGCGACACGAAGCCCTGGAACGCCGAGAACATCGCCCCGGCCACGCCGCCGAAGGTGGCGCCGAGCGCGAAGGCGAGCAGCTTCACGTTGCGCACGTTGATGCCCATCGCCTTCGCTGCCAGTTCGTCCTCGCGGATCGCCATCCAGGCGCGGCCTAGGCGTGAATCCTGCAGGCGGATGCAGACGACGATCGTGATGATCGCCAGAACGAGGAACAGGTAGTAGTAGAGATGCACCGACGGAAACTCGATGCCGAAGACCGTCTGGGTCTTCGCGAGGCTGACACCGCCGAAAGAAATCGGGTCGATGAGCGTGATGCCCTGCGGCCCGTTGGTGACGTTCACGGGCGCATTCAGGTTGTTCATCAGGATGCGCATGATCTCGCCGAAGCCGAGCGTGACGATCGCGAGGTAATCGCCGCGCAGCTTCAGGACCGGCGCGCCGAGCAGGACGCCGAACAGCGCCGCGAGCCCTGCGCCGAGCGGGATCACGAACCAGATCGAGTTGTGCAGTCCGTCGGGGAAGGTCTGTGCGATCCACGCGAAGTTCGACGTCAGGTGCGGCGACGCGAGCAGCGCGTACATGTAGGCGCCGACCGCGTAGAACGCGATGTAGCCGAGGTCGAGCAGTCCGGCGAAACCGACGACGATGTTCAGGCCCAGCGCCAGCATCACGTAGAGCAGCGCGAACGCAAGCGCGCGCACCCAAGCGTTGCCCAGCTGGCCGAAGATGAAAGGCAGCAGGATCAGCACCGCGGCAACGACCGCCGTCGCGGCGAAGGCGGCCGCGGGGCTGTTGCGGAACCGGGGCAAGAAGTTCGCCATCGCTCAGGCCCGGTCCGCGACCCGTTCACCGAGCAGGCCTGACGGCCGGAAGATCAGCACCAGAACCAGGATCAGGAACGCAAAGATGTCCTGGTAGTGGCTGCCGAGCACGCCGCCGGTCAGCTCGCCGATGTAGCCCGCGCCCAGCGCCTCGATCAGTCCCAGCAGCAGGCCGCCGAGCATCGCGCCGGGGATGTTGCCGATACCGCCGAGCACGGCCGCCGTGAATGCCTTCAGGCCCGGCAGGAAGCCCATGTAGAAGTGCGCCACCCCGTATGTCGCGGCGAGCATCACGCCGGCCAGGGCGGCGAGCGCGGCGCCGATCGCGAAGGTCATCGCGATCACGAAGTTCGGGTTCACGCCCATCAGCCCGGCGACACGCGGGTTCTCGGCGGTGGCACGCATCGCACGACCGAGCCGGGTGCGGTTCACGAGCAGCATCAGGCCGATCATCACGGCGGCCGAGAGGCCGATGACCATCAACTTGGTCAGCGTGACGGTCGCCTCCCCGAAAGTGACCGGCATGTCGGGAATCAGCTGCGGGAACGTCATGTAGGTGCGACCCCAGACCAGCATGGCGACGGTCTGGATCACGATCGACACGCCGATGGCGGTGATCAGGGGTGCCAGGCGCGGCGCGTTGCGCAGCGGCCGGTAGGCGACGCGCTCGATCACGAGGCTCAGCGTCACGCAGACCGGTATCGCGGCGAGCAGGCCGGCGAGCATCAGCGTCCAGCCCGGCATGCCCGGGAACATCGCCTGCAGGAGCAGGATCGTCGAAAGCGCCGTCAGCGCCCCGACGGTCAGCACGTCCCCGTGCGCGAAATTGATGAGGTTAAGGATTCCGTACACCATCGTGTAGCCGAGCGCGATCAGCGAGTACATGCTGCCGAGCACCAGGCCGTTGAAGGTCTGCTGAATGAAGGTGTCCATGAAACCTCGTGGCGGGCCGACCGCGCCGGCGCATCGTAGCAAGCGCGGTCAGGGAAGGCGGGTCCCTCAAAAAAAAACGGCACCCCGCAGGGTGCCGATTCCGGTGCTCGGGTCCTTATCGGACCGTCGACACGTACTCCATCTTGCCGTCGTTGACCTTGAACATGGAAATGGCGCCGCCCTTGATGTCGCCCTTCTCGTCGAAGGCGATGGTGCCGGTCACGCCTTCATAGTTGGCCGCGGGCATCGCGGCGGTGATCGACGCGCGGTCCGCCTTGCCGGCGCGCTTGATCGCGTCGGCAACCACGTAAACCGCGTCGTAGGCGTACGGCGAGTAGATCTGCACGTCCTGGTTGAACTTGGCCTTGTACTTGGCGACGAAGTCGGCGCCTTTGGCCATCTTCTCGACCGCTTCGCCGGCCATGGAGCAGTGCAGGATGCCGGCCGCGTCGCCCGCGAGCTTGATGAACTCGGGCGAGCACACGCCGTCACCGGCCAGGAACGTCGACTTGATGCCGAGCTGCTTCATCTGCTTGGCCATCGGGCCTGCGGTGGCGTCCATGCCGCCGTACATCACGACGTCGGGCTTGGCGCCGCGGATCTTCGTCAGAATGGCGTTGAAGTCCGTGGCTTTGTCGTTCGTGAATTCGCGACCCACGACCTTCAGGCCCTTTTCCTTGGCGACCTTCTCCACCACGTCCGCCAGGCCCTGGCCGTAGGCGGTGCGGTCGTCGATGATCGCGATGGTCTTGGCCTTCAGCGTCTCAGCGGCGTAATTGGCGAGCACCGAGCCCTGCTGGTTGTCGTTGGCAACGACGCGGTAGGCGGTCTTGAATCCCTGCTCCGTGTACTTCGGATTCGTCGCGGAGGGCGAAATCTGCGCGACGCTCGCGTCGGCGTAGATCTTCGAGGCGGGAATCGTCGTGCCGGAGTTCAGGTGGCCGACGACGGCGACGGCGCCGGAGTCGACGATCTTCTGGGCGGCCAGCGTGCCTTCCTTCGGGTCGGCCTTGTCGTCTTCAGCCACGAGCTCGAACTTGTAGGTCTTGTCGCCGACCTTCAGGCCGCCGGCGGCGTTGATCTCCTCGACCGCGAGTCGCGCGCCGTTTTCGTTGTCCTTGCCCAGGTGGGCGATGCCGCCGGTCAGCGGGCCGACATGCCCGATCTTGATGACTTCGGCAGGCGCCTCAGCCGCTTTCGCCGGCTCGGCCTTGGGCGCCGGGGCTTCTTCCTTCTTGCCGCAAGCGGCGAGCGCGACCGCGGCGGCGATCGCCAGCGGCGCGACTTTGAACATCGAGTTCCTCATGGACCTTTTCTCCTCGTGGATCGGCGAATGGTTTTTGACCGATGGATCGTCGCGGCTGCATGGGGTCGCTCGGGTTCGAACGATCGGGAAGGGCTACGCCGACGAAACCGCGCGATTGTACGCACGAACCCCGTGGGGGCAACTCACGCCACCGCGTCGTCCGGGGAAGTCCCAATCAGGAAGTTGCGACGCATTGACGGGACCCCCGGGATGGACGCTCCCGGGCCGTCGGCGGGCAGTGGATTGCCGACGTCGCCGGGGGGGGCGACGGCCACGGCGCCGGCCAACGATGGCTGGCGGGCCGGCTGGAAGCGAAAAGGGCGCCGAAGCGCCCATTTTCGTGCTGGACCGGCCAGGCCGGCGCAGGCGATTACTGCGCGAGCACCCACTTGGCGAGGGTGGCCGCTTCCTGCTCGTTGACCTGCGGGTTGGCGGGCATGGGTACCTGGCCCCAGGCACCGACGCCGCCTTCGCGGATCTTCTTGGCCAGCACGGTCGGGGCGTTCTTGTCGGCCTTGTACTTGGCCGCGATGTCCTTGTACGCCGGGCCAACCAGCTTCTTGTCGACGGCGTGGCACGCCATGCAATTCTTCTGCTTCGCCAGATCGGCGCTGGCGAACGCCGGGCCGCCGACGGCCATCAGGCCGAGCGCCACGACTGCAAAGGCTTTCTTCATCCGGGACTCCGTTGTGAGGGGGTTCGTTTCTGACCGCTGCTGCAACTGGTCATTTTAACGGCTGCCAGCCCCGTGGGTTGACCGCTTTTCGCCGCTTCAGACGTGGCAGGGATGGCTATAGTGTGGCGGCTGTCACAGTGCACGGGTGGAGAACATGTGGCTGATCTGGCTTGGGGTTGTGCTGATCGTGCTGAAACTGCTCGAGATCAGCGTGTTCGCCACGATGTCCTGGTGGTGGATCGTCCTGCTCGGGGCCGTCGCGTTCGTCTGGTTCGAGTTCATCGAGCGCCGCCTCGGACTCGACAAGAAGAAGGCCTTCGACGAGTACGACGAAGCCAAGAAGCGCCGGATCCAGCAGGCGCTCGAGGCGAACAAGGCCCGGGGCCGGGGGCGCAGCCTCTGACGGCGCGCCCGCGCCCTCCGCGCTAGAACAGTTTCTCGTCCGTGATCGCGCCCTTGCTCGCCGTGGAGGCGAGCCGGGCGAACTTGGCCAGCACGCCGCGCGTGTAACGCGGCGCCGGCTGCTTCCACGAGGCGCGCCGGCGCCCAAGTTCCTCGTCGCTGACGTTCACCTGCAGCAGCAGCTTGTGCGCGTCGATCGTGATCGAGTCGCCTTCCTGCACCAGCGCGAGGTTGCCGCCCACGTACGCCTCGGGCGCGACGTGGCCGACCACCATGCCCCAGGTACCGCCGGAAAAGCGGCCGTCGGTGATCAGGCCGACGCTCTCGCCCAGCCCCTTGCCGATCAGCGCCGAGGTCGGCGACAGCATTTCCCGCATGCCCGGCCCGCCCTTCGGTCCCTCGTAGCGGATCACGAGCACGTCGCCCGCCTTGATGCGGTCGGCGAGGATGGCCGCCATGGCCTCGTCCTCGGACTCGAAGACGCGCGCGGGACCGGTGATCACCGGGTTCTTCAGGCCCGTGATCTTGGCGACGCAGCCTTCGGTCGCGAGGTTGCCCTTCAGGATCGCCAGGTGACCCTGCTTGTACATCGGGTTCGCGAACGGCCGGATCACGTCCTGGTCGGCGCGCGGCTCGGCCGGGACGTCGGCCAGCATCTCGGCCATGGTCCTGCCGGTGATCGTCATGCAGTCGCCGTGCAGCAGGCCGTTGGCCAGCAGGATCTTCAGCACCTGCGGGATACCGCCGGCCTGGTGCAGGTCGGTGGCGACGTACCGGCCGGAGGGCTTGAGGTCGCACAGCACCGGCACGCGACGGCGGATCGTCTCGAAGTCGTCGATCGTCCAGGGAATGCCGGCCGAATGCGCGATCGCGAGGAAGTGCAGCACCGCGTTGGTCGAGCCGCCGACCGCCATGATCAGGCTGACGGCGTTCTCGATCGACTTGCGGGTGATGATGTCGGACGGCAGCAGGTTGTTCCTGATCGCGTCGACCAGCACGCGCGCGGCCTCGGCGGTCGAATCGACCTTCTCCTGGTCCGGGTTGGCCTGCGTCGACGAGTACAGCAGCGACATGCCGAGCGCCTCGAACGACGAACTCATCGTGTTCGCGGTGTACATGCCGCCGCACGAGCCCGAGCCCGGGATGCAGCGGCGCTCGATCTCCTTGAAGTCGGTTTCGTTCAGCCGGCCCGCGGTGAACTCGCCGACGGCCTCGAAGGCCGAGACGATCGTCAGGTCCTTGTCCTTGTAGCGGCCCGGCTTGACGGTGCCCCCGTAGACGTAGATCGCCGGCACGTTGCAGCGCGCGATCGCCATCATGCCGCCGGGCATGTTCTTGTCGCAGCCGCCGATGACGATCACGCCGTCCATCCACTGGCCGTTGACGCAGGTCTCGATGCAGTCGGCGATGACCTCGCGCGACACGAGCGAGTACTTCATGCCCTCGGTGCCCATGCCGATGCCGTCGGAGATCGTCGGCGTGCCGAACACCTGCGAGTTGGCGTTGCAGCCGGCGATCGCCCCGATCGCGGCGTCGGCGAGCTTCTGCAGCCCCGAGTTGCAGGGCGTGATCGTCGAGTGGCCGTTGGCCACGCCGACCATCGGCTTGTCGAAGTCCTCGTCCTTGTAGCCCATCGCGTAGTACATCGCGCGATTGGCGGATCGTGCCACTCCCTGGGTGACGTTGCGGGACCGGTTGTTGTACGCCATGACGTTGTGCCCTTGATCGCGGAGGCCGAGAGGAGAAACAAGCAATAATAGGCCAACGAACGACCGAGACCCGCGCGTGCCTTACGTCCACAACCTGAGCCCGATCGCCTTCGAACTGGGCCCGCTGGCCATCCGCTGGTACGGGCTGATGTACCTGCTCGGCTTCGCGCTGTTCCTGCTGCTCGGCAAGCTGCGCGCGAAGGATCCCTGGCGCGAAATGACAGCGCGCGACGTCGACGACCTGCTCTTCATGGGAATGATCGGCGTGATCGTCGGCGGCCGCCTGGGCCACGTGATCTTCTACGGACCGCCGTCGTACTACCTCCAGCATCCGCTCGAGATCTTCGCGGTCTGGAAGGGCGGCATGGCGTCGCACGGCGGGATCATCGGCGTGATCGTCGCGATGGCGTGGTTCGCGAAGAGCCGCGGCAAGTCGTTCCTGAAGGTGGCCGACTTCGTCGTGCCGCTGGTGCCGCTCGGACTCGGCGCCGGCCGCATCGGCAACTTCATCAACGGCGAACTGTGGGGCCGGGTCGCCGATCCGTCGCTGCCCTGGGCGGTGATCTTCCCGGGCGCCGGTGACAACCTGCCGCGCCACCCATCGCAGCTCTACCAGTTCGCGCTCGAGGGCGTCGCGCTGTTCGCGATCCTGTGGCTGTACTCCCGCAAGCCGCGCATCGCCGGGACAGCCGGCAGCCTGTTCCTGGTCGCCTACGGCGCGCTGCGCATCATCGGGGAGGCGTTCAAGGAGCCGGAGGCGCTGTACGGCGCGATGCCGCTCGGGCTTTCGGCCGGGCAGTGGCTGTCGGTGCCGATGGTGATCGCCGGGCTCGGCTTCTACCTGTACTTCACGCGCGCCGGGAAACGCCCGTGACCCTGATCGATTCGATTCGCGACGCCGCGCAGCGGCTGATCGCGCAACGCGAACTCGACAGCCTGATGAAGACGTGCCGGCACCTCCTGTCCGCGCGCGGGGAGGCCAACAGCGCCGACCTGGCGACGCAGGCCATCGAGCACTACCGCCGGTTGCCCGATGCGGCGCACCTGACCTTCTTCCGGCAACTCGCCACCGGGTTCAACCCGGACCCGACCGCGGTGCTGGCGGCCGCCGAGCGCTACGCCGAGGCGCCGACGGCGGACCATCTCGTGCAGTTGTTCTTCGCGACCGAGCCGCCGCGGCAGGAACTGCTGCGGCGCCTGAACCGTGCGCGGGGCGGTACCGTGGCGATCGTGCAGATGCGTCGCGCGCTGCTGCGGGCGCTGCCGCACCATCCGGAACTCGCGGCGGTCGAGGCCGACATGCTGCATCTGCTGTCGTCCTGGTTCAACCCGGGATTCCTCGAGATGCAGCAGGTCGACTGGGCGTCGCCGGCGCGCCTGCTCGAGAAGATCATCCACCACGAAGCGGTTCACGCGATCGACGGCTGGGACGACCTGCGGCGGCGCCTGCAGCCGGACCGGCGCTGCTTCGCGTTCTTCCACCCGCAGTTGCCGGAGGAGCCGCTCATCTTCGTCGAGGTCGCGCTGCTCGAAGAGGTGCCGCCGGCGATCGGCCCGCTGATCGAGAAGAAGTCGGATACGGCGTCGTCGAAGCGCTTCAAGGTCGCCGCGTTCTACTCGATCAGCAACTGCCAGCCGGGCCTGCGCGGCGTTTCGCTCGGCAACTTCCTGATCAAGCGGGTCGCCGAGCGACTGAAGACCGAGTTTCCTTCGATCAAGACCTTCTGTACGTTGTCGCCAATGCCGGGCTTCGTGCGCTGGCTGGACGCCGATCCGGAGGCGACGGCGGTGCGACTGAAGGCGCCGGTGCGCGCGCGCTGGGAAGCGGCGCGCAAGGAACTCAAACTGGGGCACGGAAAGATGCAGGAACGGCTCGAGCAGCAATGGCATCCGTGGCGAGCGCCCGAGGTCGAGCAGAAGGCGCTCCTCGCGCTGGCTTCGACCTATCTGCGCGAGTTCTCGGCCGGCGCCGACGGCGACGCCGTTGCCAAGTTCCACCTCAACAACGGTGCGCGGTTGCAGCGCATCAACTGGGGGGGCGACCTTTCGCGCAACGGGCTGCGGCAGTCGTGCGGGCTGATGGTGAACTACCTGTACGACCTGGACCGGGTCGAGGAGTACCACCAGCGCTTCCTGGACGGCGAGGTCGTGCACTCACAAGCGGTCGCGCGACTGGCATGATTGCGGCAGGCCGCCTTCAGAGCGGCCGCGTTTTTCGGGGCAGGCAGGAAAGCACACACCAGGAGACAGCTCGATGAAGTTGCTCAACGCGGCGTTCGCGGCCGCACTCGCACTGCTTTGCGGCGCCGTCCAGGCGCAGGCCGGATGGCCGTCCAAGCCGATCACGCTGATCGTCCCGTTTCCGCCGGGAGGCGGCACGGACGCCTTCGCGCGCCCGCTGTCCGTTCAACTCGGCAAGCAACTGGGCAGGCAGGTCATCATCGACAACCGGGGTGGCGCGGGCGGAACGGTCGGCGCGGCGATTGCCGCAAAGGCGGCGCCCGACGGCTACACGTTCTTCGTGGGCGCCGTGCATCACGCGATCGCACCGAGCTTCTATCCGAAGCTCGACTACAACATCCTGACCGACCTGGTGCCGCTGACGGTGATCGCCAACCCGCCGCAGATCCTCGTGGTCAATCCGAAGCGCGTGGCGGCCGACGACTTCAAGTCGTTCATGAGCCTGCTGAGGGCCAACCCCGGCAAGCTGAACTACGCATCGGCCGGCAACGGCACCTCGCACCACCTTGCCGGCGAGCTGTTCAAGCAGCAGAGCAAGACTTTCATCGTGCACATCCCGTACCGCGGCGCGGGTCCGGCACTCTCCGACCTGATCGCCGGCAACGTCGACATGATGTTCGACGGCCTCGGTTCGTCGGCGCAGCACATCCGCGGCGGCCGCATCAAGGCGCTCGCCGTCGCGGCGCCCGCGCGCGTGCCCGCCTTCCCGGATGTTCCGACCTTCGTCGAGATGGGCATGCCGGACTACGTGGTGTCGACGTGGTATGCGATCTGGGGCGTCAAGGGCACGCCGAAGGAGGTCCTCGATCGCATGCACGCGGAGATCGTGAAGGCCCTCGGCACTCCGGAGATCAAGCAGATCTGGGCGAGCCAGGGCTCGGACACGAACACCATGCCGCAGGAGCAGTTCGCACGCTTCGTGGCGAGCGAAGTCAAGCGGTGGGCGGAGGTCACCAAGGCCTCGGGGGCCAAGCTGGACTGATGAGCAACGAGAACTTCTACGCGCTGGTCGAGCAGCGCTTCCCGGCGGACCTCGATTCCGCCTGCATCGAAACCGGCGAGGGGACGGTCTACAGCTGGCGCGATCTTCATCGCGCCAGCGGCCGGCTCGCCAACTGGCTGGCTTCGCTGCGGCTCCCGGCCGGCGCGCGGGTCGCCGTGCAGGTGGAGAAGTCGACCGAGTGCCTGATGCTGTACCTCGCCACCCTGCGCGCGGGCTTCGTGTACCTGCCGCTCAACACGGCCTACCAGCGCGGGGAACTCGAGTACTTCCTGAAGGACGCGGAGCCATCGCTCGTCGTCTGCACCCCGGAGCGCCACGACGAGCTCCGCAAGCTGGCGGCCGCCGCGGGCTGCCCGCACGTCCGCACGCTCGGCGAGCACCGCGACGGCACGCTGCTCCCGGACGCCGCGCCGTTCGCCGACGACTTCGCCACGGTCCGGCGCGCGGCGGACGACCTCGCCGCGATCCTGTACACGTCCGGCACGACCGGCCGCAGCAAGGGGGCGATGCTGTCGCACGGCAACCTGGCGTCGAACGCGCTGACGCTGGACGAGTACTGGGGCTTCAAGGCCGAACGCGACGCCGGGCGCCGCGACGTGCTGCTTCACACGCTGCCGCTGTTCCACGTGCACGGCCTGTTCGTGGCATCGCATGCGGCGCTGCTCGCGGGCGCGAAGACGATCCTGCTGCAGAAGTTCGACCTGGCGGCGGCGCTGCAGCACCTGCCGCGGTCGACCGTGTTCATGGGCGTGCCCACGTACTACACGCGGCTGCTGTCGGATCCGAAGTTCGGACGCGAGCACTGCGAGTCGATGCGGCTGTTCATCTCCGGCTCGGCGCCGCTCCTTGCGGAAACCCACAAGCAGTTCGAGGACCGGACCGGCCACGTGATCCTCGAGCGCTACGGCATGTCCGAGACCGTGATGCTCGTCTCCAATCCGTACTTCGCCGAGCGGGGACCGCGCATCGCGGGCACGGTGGGCGAGCCGCTGCCGGGCGTCGGCGTGCGCGTCCTGCGCGACGACGCCACGCCGTGCAATGCCGGGGAGATCGGCAACGTGCAGGTGCGCGGACCGAACGTGTTCTCCGGGTACTGGCGAATGCCGGAGAAGACGCGCGAGGAGTTCACCGGCGACGGCTGGTTCAGGACCGGCGACGTCGGCCACTTCGGCGGCGGCGGAGTCCCCGACCACTACCTGACGCTGGTCGGGCGTTCGAAGGACCTGATCATCTCGGGCGGCTACAACGTCTACCCGAAGGAGATCGAGGGATACATCGACGAGATGCCGGGCGTGGTCGAGTCGGCGGTGATCGGGCTGCCGCACCCGGACTTCGGCGAAGCGGTGGCGGCGGTCGTCGTCAGCCGCAGGCCGGCCTCGTTCGACACGGCGGCGGTGCTCGCGGCGCTCAAGGAGCGCATCGCGAACTACAAGGTGCCGAAGCGCCTGTTCGTCGTCGAGGACCTGCCGCGCAACGCGATGGGCAAGGTCCAGAAGAATGTCCTGCGCGACCGCTACCGGAGCACCTTCACGCCGTCCGGCGCTTCGTCAACGCGCTGAGCCGCGCGCGCACCGCGGCCGACGATCCGGGCGATCAGGTCGCCCGGATGCCGCGGTACAGCATGTAGCCCGCGAGCACGAACAGCAGCAGCGCGAAGATCCGCTTGAGCCGCCCGGTGTCGAGCGCATGCGCAACCCGGGCGCCCAGCGGCGCCGTGAGCACGCTGCCGCCCGCCACGGCGAGCAACGCGGGCAGGTAGATGAAGCCGACGGTCCCTGCGGGCAACGATGGCTCCGACATGCCGGCCAGGATGTAGCCGACGGTGCCTGCGGCCGCGATCGGAAAGCCGAGGGCGGCCGAGGTCGCGACCGCGTTGTGGACCTTGACGTTGCTCCACACCATGAACGGCACCGAGATGAAGCCGCCGCCCGCGCCGACCAGGCTCGAGATGAAGCCGATGGCATTGCCGACGCCGAACATGCCCAGCGGCCTGGGCAACTCGCGCGAAGGCTTCGGCTTCTTGTCTCGCAGCATCTGCAGCGCGGAGAAGCCGACGAACACGCCGAAGAACAGCGAAATGAAGACCGTCGGCAGGCGGCCCGCGATCTGGGCGCCGATCAGCGAGCCGACGAGGATTCCCGGAGCGAGCACCTTGACGACCGGCCACAGCACGGCTCCGCGCTTGTGGTGCGCGCGCACCGACGACACGGACGTGAACAGGATCGTGGCGAGCGACGTGGCGATCGCCATGTGCACCAGGTGCTGTTCCGGAAACGCGCGCAGCGTGAACAGCATTGTCAGGAAGGGCACGAGCAGCATGCCGCCTCCGATGCCGAGCAGTCCGGCGACGAAGCCGGTGGCGCAGCCGAGGACCACCAGGGCGACGATCAGTGTCCAGTCCACTTCAGTCCTTCACCAGTCGGGTGGTGATGTAGCGCCACTGCGCTGGCGGGACGGGCGTGATCGACAGTCGATTGCCACGCCGCAGCACGGCCATGTCGGCGAGCGCCTTGTGCTCGCGCAGCTCGGCGATGGACACCAGTCGCGTCTTCTTCAGGGCGCGGATGTCGACGAGGAACCAGCGCGGCGCCTCCGTCTTCGCCGCGGGATCGTGGTAATCGCTCCTCGGATCGAACTGGGTGGGGTCGGGGTACGCAGCGCTCGCGACTTCCGCCAGGCCCGCGATGCCGGGCTCCGCGCACGACGAGTGGTAGAAGAGCACGCCGTCGCCCGGCTTCATCTGGTCACGCATGAAGTTGCGCGCCTGGTAGTTGCGCACGCCGGTCCATGGCACCGTCGAGTTGCGGGCCGCGAGCGCGTCGTCGATCGAGCACTCGCCTGGTTCGGACTTCATCAGCCAGTACATCGGCCGGAGTTTACGCAAGGCGGGTGGGCTCGGCCGCGCTGCGGGCCGTGGCGCGCAGCGCGGCAACGGTGCGAGCGGAAAAGGAAGGCGAAGCGCGCAACGCGCTTCGCCCGGCTGTAGGTTCCCCGCCTGTGCCGCCCGGTCTGATGTCCTGAACCATCGGTTCAGGGTGGTCGCTGTCCACGCCGTTTAGGTTCAGCAGACGCGTGCCGATCACACCACGACGCGAGCCCAGCAACCTTGCGCATAGCGCATCGGTTCAAGGAACGAAAGACCTTTGCGCGGGCACCGCAGGGAATTTCTTGATCGCCATCGAGTGACGATCGACTGATTCCATTCTAGCCCGCCGCGAGGGCGCGCAAGCGGAAGAACTGTACGGGTTTCAGAACAGTTTCTCCTGCGGAAGCAGGGCTTCGTCGCAGGTCTGCAGCAGGTCGCGCAGCCGACGCCGGAGCTCGCCGACTTCCACCCCGGCGCCATCGCGCGCGTTGAAGAGCTCGTGGGCGATCTGCAGCGCCGCCATCACGGCGATGCGGTCGGCGCCCATCACCTTGCCGGCATCCTTGATCGCCAGCATCTTGCCGTCGACGTAGTGAGCACACTGAAGCAGCGCGGCCTTCTCCTCCGGCGCGCAGGCGAGCCGATACTCGCGGCCCATGATCGAAAGAGTCACGTGTTCCATTGCGTGCCGGAAGTGGGGGCGGGTGCGGGCGCGGGGAGCCGCTCGAGCATCGCGTCGAGCCGTTGCGTCGCTTGCTCGACCCGGCCACGCATCGTTTCCAGTTCGGTCGACGCCGCAGCGAGCTGCGCGCGCAGCTGCTGGTTTTCGGTCCGCAGCGACTGTGCCATCTCGGCCAGTTCGCGCACCTTGCGGGCGAGCGTGTCGAGGTCTTCGAGCATGCCGGGGATGGTAGCACCGGCCCTTGCCACTTCGTAGGTAGCGGCAGGCTGCGGAGCGCTCCGCTAGAATCGGCCCGCTTACGGTGTCGAAGCACGCGATGCTTCGGTGAAACGGGAAACAGGAGGAGCAGGCGACTGCGCCCAACCTGTGCTGCCCCCGCAACGGTAAGCAGGCGCCGCGCAAGCGGCACGTTCGCACCCGCCACTGCACCGCCTCCCGGCGCTGCGGGAAGGCGCGAACCGAAGCCTGCAGCCCGGAGACCGGCCGTATGCAACCAGGACGTGCCTCGGGGTGAAGGCAGGCCGGCTGCGCATGCGCTCCGCCGTTCCCGCTTCCTCGAGCCCGTCTCCATAACAAGACCATCCGGCGGCGGGCCGGAGCACGAGGGAGAAACATGACGGTCGCTTTCCGCGTGGCGCTCGGCGCGCAGTCGCTGCTCGGGCTCGCGCTTTCGAGCGCGCACGCCCAATCCACTGAAGCACGATTGCCGACGGCCGTGGTCACGCCGTCGCGGATCGTTCAATCGATCGACGATGCGCTGCCGTCGACCACCGTGATCACCCGCGCCGAGATCGACCGCTGGCAGCTGTCGGACCTCGTCGGCACGCTGTCGCGCGAAGCCGGCGTGCAGTTCGCGCGCAGCGGTGGCCCGGGCAGCGCCTCGTCGCTGTTCGTGCGCGGCGCCAACTCGAGCCAGGTGCTCGTGCTCGTCGACGGCGTGCCGCTGAACGCCGCGGTGGGTGGTGCGGCCTCGCTCGGAGGCATCGCGCTCGACACCGTGGACCGCATCGAGATCTCGCGCGGCAACCTCTCGAGCCTGTATGGCTCGGCGGCGATCGGCGGCGTGGTGCAGATCTTCACGCGCGGAGCCGGCGCCCCGGGCGCGAGCCTCCTCGCCGAAGGCGGGCAGGGGCGCAACTTCAACGGCGCCGCCAGCGCATCGGCCGACCTCGGCGGGCTGCGCCTCGGCGCATCGATCGGCACGCGGCGCAGCGACCAGTTCTCCTCGATCGACGCCGCGCGCGTCGTCCCCGGGCCCTTCGCGCCCGGCGCCAACGCCGACCTCGACGCGAACGAGAACACCTCGGGCTCGATCGGCGCGACCTACCGGACGCAGGGCGGGACGGTGTTCGCCGCGAACGCGTGGGGCAGCACCAACCGCACGGACTTCGACAGCACGGCGGACGGCCCGGCGGCGACGCACGAGGAGCGCTCGACGATCACCGCGTGGAACGCGCGCGCGCGCAGCCCCCTGACGACCGCGTGGGAGTCGCAACTGCAGGTTGGCGAGATGAAGGATTCGAGCCGCAACCGCAGCAGCGATCCCTGGTCTTTCAACAACGGCGAGTTCGAGTCCACGAATCGCCAGGCCAACTGGACCAACGAGGTCGCGGTCAACGAGCGCGTCAAGGCGCAACTCGGCGTGGAGCACCTGCAGCAGCGCGGCGCATCCACGGCCTTCGACCCGAACTTCGCGAATGTCCTGACCGAGTTCAGGCGCAACGTCACCAGCGTGTGGGGCGGTGTCAACGGCAGCACCGACCGCCAGCTGGTGCAGGTGAACGTGCGCGTCGACAGCTACTCGGACGTCGGTTCCGCGACGACCGGGCTCGCGTCGTACGGCTACAAGCTCACGCCCGAGTGGCGGGCGATCGCGCAGGTGTCGAACGCGTTCCGCGCACCGAGCTTCAGCGACCTGTACTACCCGTTCTTCGGCAACCCGCAGCTCGAAGCCGAGAAGTCGAGCAGCGGCGAACTCGGCGTGCACTACGCGGCGGGGCGGACGACCCTGCGCGCGGCGCTGTACCGCACCGAGACGCGGGACCTGATCGTCTACGAGCCGGCCACGCAGCGCGCGGAGAACGTCGACCGCGCGCGCGCCACCGGAGTCGAGGCGGGCGCGAGCGGGCGCATCGGCCCCTGGGAGTGGAGCGGCAACTTCAACGTGGTCCGCGCCGTCAACGCCGGGACGGACGAACGATTGCTGCGCCGGGCACCGTACGTCGTCAACGCCGGGCTCGCCTACGACGCCGAGCGCTGGCGCGCGGGATTCGAGCTTTCGTACGTCGGGCCGCGCGACGACCTCGACATCAACACGTTCCAGCGCACGGAGCTCGCGGCCTACACCCTCGCGCGGATCGTCGGCACCTGGCGCCCCGCGGACGGCATCGCGCTGCGCGCCCGCGTCGAGAACCTGACCGACGAGAAGTACGAGACGGTCAGCGGCTACAACGTGCAGCCGCGCACGGCCTTCGTCGGCGTGGAGTTCAGGCTGTGACATGAAGCCGACCGCGCGCGCGTGGCCGCTTCTCGCCGTCGCCGGCGCGGCGAGCCTGCTGCTCGCGCTCGCGGTCGGAAGCGTCCCGGTCAGCCCGTCGCAGCTGCTGGCGACGCTGGCCGGGCAGGGCGACAGCGCGGCGCGGGACGTCATCTGGCAACTGCGCGCGCCGCGCGCCGTGGCCGGCTTCGCCGTCGGCGCCGGCCTCGCGCTGGCGGGCGCGCTGCTGCAGGGACTGCTGCGCAATCCGCTCGCCGACCCGTACGTGCTCGGCATCTCGGGCGGCGCGGCCGTGGCCGCGATCGGCGCGATCGCCCTCGGGCTGTCGAGCGGACTGATACAGCTGGCAGCGGCCCTCGGCGCGATGGCCACGCTCGGCCTGCTGTTCATCCTCGCGCGCCGCGCGCTGTTCACGCGCGACGCCCTCGAGTCCGAGCAGGGGACCACGGCGGTGCTGCTGACCGGCGTGATGATCGCGTCGTTCGCCGCCGCGCTGCTGAGCCTCGTGCTGTCGCTCGCGCCCGACGCGCGCCTGCGCACCATGGTCTTCTGGCTCCTCGGCGACCTCGCCGGGGCGACGGACCTGCGCGCGGCGCTGACCGCTCTCGTTGCGATCGGCGTGGCGTTCGCAATTGCGCTGCGGCATGCGGCGGCGCTCAATCTGCTGGTCCGCGGTGACCTGCAGGCGTACACGCAGGGCGTGCGCGTGGCGCACACGCGGCGCACGCTGGTGCTGGTGGCTGCGCTCGCGACCGGCGCGGCCGTCACGCTCGCCGGCGCCGTCGGTTTCGTCGGCTTCGTCGCGCCGCACCTGATGCGGCTTGTCTTCGGCAACGACCAGCGCGTCCTGCTGCCGGCTTCCGGGCTCGCCGGCGGAACGCTGGTCGTCCTCGCCGACACGGTCGCGCGGTCGGCGTTCGCGCCGCTGCAACTGCCGGTCGGCGTGCTGACGGCGCTGATCGGCGTCCCCGTGTTCCTCTGGCTGCTGGCCCGCCGATGACAGTCACGCGCGCTCCGCTGCTGAAGCTCGCCGATGTCGCGCTGGCCGCCGCCGGTCGCACGCTGGTCGAGCACCTCGACCTCGAGATACGGCCCGGCGAGCGCTGGGCGGTGCTGGGTCCGAACGGCGCCGGCAAGTCGACGCTGCTGCGGGTGATGTCGGGCGCGCGATCGCCGGATGCCGGCGCCGTATTGATCGACAACCTGCCGATCGATCGCTACGGCGAAATCGATCTCGCGCGGGTGCGCGCGCTCGTGACCGACCGCTGGATCGACCCGTTCGCGAGCTCAGTGCTGGACACGGTCCTGACCGCGCGCTACGTGTTCGGCGACGAGGACGGCGCAGGCGAGCAGGTCGCGCGCCGCCTGCTGACGGCGCTCGATTGCGCGCACCTGATGCAGCGCGACGTGCGCCGCCTGTCGCGCGGCGAACGGCAGCGCGTGGCGATCGCGACCGCGCTGGCGCAGGCCACGCCGACGGTGCTCCTCGACGAGCCGACGGCGCACCAGGATCCGCGCCACCAGGCCTGGGTGATCGAACACCTGCTGACGCTGGACGATCGTGCGCTGGTCGCCACGCTGCACGACATCAACGCCGCGGCCCGCTTCGCGACGCATGTGCTGCTGATCAGCGGGCGCGGGGTGTACCTGGCAGGCCCGGCGGACGACGTGCTGCAGGACGACGCGCTGTCGGATCTGTTCCAGACGCGCATCGGCGCGGTGATCGCCGACGGCGAGCGCTTCTTCCGGGTCCGTTCGCCGGCGCGGAGCGCATAGCGTCGACTTTGCGGGCGGCTGTCGTGTGCGAGGGAGTCTCCAGTGCGCCGATGTTGTGTTCGTCCGCGCGCCGGCCGCGCTGCGCGGTACCGTGGTTTCGCGCGACTCGAAGCTGGCTCACGTGCGCGCCGCTCGGTAGGTCACGTGCGCGCCGGCCGCGCTGCGGGGCACCGCGACTCCGCGCGACTCGGCGGCGGGCGGCCATCGTGCTGCTGTGCTTCTTGCGGGCTCGCAGCTTTCGGAGCGAGGCCGGCGCGTGGTCGGGCGGTGTGCCTTCCGGCGGATGGAGTGCCTGGCCCGCCGTACCGGTCGACTGGTCACGCCCGCCGTCCGATCAGGCGCAGGGATGGAGCACGTCCGGAGTTCGCCCAGGCCCGATGGAGCCCGATGAACTATCGTGCGCGGTCGATCGCTTCGCACAGGACCGCTATCTCGTCGACGATGCGCGGGCCGTGTCGGTTGATGCGGTCGGCGTCGAGCGTGACCAGCAGGTTGCGCCTAACCGCGGTGATCCGCCCGAAGCGCTGCCAGCTTGCCAGCACCCCGGAGGGCCGGGCCCCGGGCTCGGCGGTGATGATCGCTTCGGGGTCGGCGGCGAGCACGGCTTCCGTCGAGACGCGCGGCGCGATCGGCGCCAGGTCCGCGAAGACGTTGCGCCCGCCGCACAGGGCGATCGCCTCGCTGACGACGTGACGGCCGCCGAGTGTCATCAGCGGGTCGTTCCACACCTGGTAGAAGACGCGGACCTCGCGGCGCCCGCGGTACCGGTCGCGTAGCGCTGCGAGCTTCGCGTTGAAGGCTCCAGCCGCGCGCTCCGGCGAGCGTCCCGTCAGGGCTCCGAGCCGCTCGAGCGACGTCGCGATGTCCGCGAGCCGGCGCGGCTCGCTCACGAAGGTCGGGACACCGAGCCGTCGCACGGCGTCGACCGTCGCCGGCGGAAAGCCGCTGCCCCAGACGAGGACCAGGTCGGGTCGCGCGGCGCGGACGCGCTCCAGGTCGACGCTGTGCGCGCGCGCCACGCGCGGCAGGCCCTTGGCCGCCTCGGGGAAGTCAGCGAAGTCCGTGGTGCCGACGATCAGGTCGCCCGCACCGATGGCGAAGAGCTGTTCCGTCAGGTGTGGAGCGAGGCTGACGATGCGACGGGCGGGCTGGGCGAGCTCGACGGTGTGGCCTTCGTCGTCGATCACCGCGACCTGCGCGTGGGTCGCGCCGGCGGGCGCGAGCGCGAGCGCGAGGACCAGCGCGACAGCGCGCATCGCTACCTCGCGGCCGCTGGCAGCGCCGGTTCGGTGACGAAGCCGATCTTCGCGAGGCCGGCCTGCTGCGCGGTCGACAGCACGAACGCGATGCGCTCGTAGCGCGTCGCCTTGTCCGCGCGCAGGTGCACCTCGGGCAGCGTGGTGGTCTTCGCCGCTTCTGCCATGCGCGCGGCGAGTTCCGCGTCGGCGACGGGCTCGCCGTCCCAGTGGACCGCGCCGGCCGCGTCGATCGAGAGCCTGATGGTCGCGGGCGCCGGTTCGGACGCCGGTGCGGGGTCGTTCGGCAGGTCGAGCTTGATCGAGTAGGACAGCAGCGGCGCAGTGATGATGAAGATCACCAGCAGCACGAGCATCACGTCGACCAGCGGCGTGACGTTGATGTCGGCCATCGGCTGCGATGGCCCGCCTCGCTGCTCGAACCCGCCGAACGCCATCAGGGTGCCGTCGGCACGCGCGCGCCCACGGTGAGGAAGGCGTGCAGGTCGTGCGCGAACCCGTCGAGCTGGGACAGCACCACGCGGTTCACGCGGGTGAACGCGTTGAAGGCGAGCACGGCGGGAATGGCGACGACGAGGCCGAACGCGGTCATGATCAGCGCCTCGCCGACCGGTCCCGCGACCTTGTCGATCGCGATCTGGCCAGAGGACGCGATGTTGAGCAACGCGTGATAGATGCCCCACACCGTGCCGAAGAGGCCGACGAAGGGCGCCGTGCTGCCGATCGAGGCGAGCATGGTCAGTCCGGCCTCGAGCCGGCCCCCGGCTTCGTTGATGCGCTGGCGCAGCGCGCGCGTGATCAGCTCCGAGCGGTCCGTCTGCGACGCGAGCGTGCCGTCGGCCGCCCCGTGGACCGAGGCGCGCGCGCCGCCGCTGGCGACGGGCACGAAGATGTTCTCGCGATCGCGCGGCTTCAGGTCCGCGATCGCGGCGTCGATCGACGATGCGGACCAGAACTGCTCGAGCGCGCGCGATGCGCGGCGCACCCGCAGCCAGGCCCAGGTCTTCCAGAGGATCAGGAACCAGCTGGCGACCGACATCGCGAGCAGCACATACGCCGTCAGGCGGATGACCACATCGGCCTGCGACCAGAAGTGCAGCAGGCCCAGCGCTCCGTTTCCGGTCATCGGATGCCCAGGACGTCGAACATGTCGAACAGGCCGGGCTTGCGGCCGAGCAGGAAACGAGCGGCGCGCATGCTTCCCGTTGCGTACGTCATGCGGCTCGAAGCCCGATGCGTGATCTCGATGCGCTCGCCGGTGCCGGCGAACAGCACCGTGTGGTCGCCGACGATGTCGCCGCCGCGCACGGTGGCGAAGCCGATCGAGCCGGCCTTGCGCTCGCCGGTGTGGCCCTCGCGCGCGTAGACCGCGACGTCGGCGAGTCTCTCGCCGAGGGCGGTGGCGATCGTCTCCCCCATCTTCAGCGCGGTGCCCGAGGGCGCGTCGACCTTGTGCCGGTGATGGGCCTCGATGATCTCGATGTCATAGCCGCGGCTCATCATCTTCGCCGCCATTTCGAGCAGCTTGAAGGTCGCATTGACGCCGACGCTCATGTTCGGCGAGAAGACCACGCCGATCCTCTCGGAGGCGTGGCGGATCGCCGCCTTGCCGGCGTCGTCGAACCCGGTCGTGCCGATCACGATGCCGGTGCCGGCCGCGACGCAGGCGTCGAGGTGGGCCAGCGTCGCCTCGGGGCGCGTGAAGTCGATCAGCACGTCACACCCGGGCAGCGCGCGCAGGTCGGCCGTGACGGGCGTTCCGGTCGCTCGTCCGAGGAACTCGCCGCAGTCCCGGCCGATGTCCGGGCTGTCGGCGCGGTCGAAGGCGGCCGCGATGCTCGTGTCCGGCTCGGACAGCGCCGCTTCGATGAGCATCCGGCCCATCCGGCCGGACGCGCCTGCGATGGCAAGTTTCATGAGGGCGCGGCGAGCGCTACTCGCGGGTGGGTTGAGGAGTCTGGAGGTCGGGCGGAGGAGTCTGCTGGCGTGGCGCGGCCTTCGGCGGCTTCTTCGCATTCGGGCCGAGGATCATCGAGTCCGCGACCGTCTCCGACGGCATTTCGTCGGACACGAAGCGCTCGATCTTGTTGTCCTTGAAGAAGATGGTGAGGCGGCGGCTCTGGACCGGGCCCTTCAGCGGGTTCAGGTAGTACGGAAAGTCCCAGCGGTCCTTGTGGAAATCGCTGGTGAGCAGCGGCGTGCCGAGCATGAAGCGCACCTGCTCGCGCGACATCCCCTGGCGCAACTGGTCGACCATCTCCTGCGTGATGATGTTTCCCTGATGCACGTCGGGCCGATACGGTCCGAGGAACGTCGGCGCCCATCCCGTGACCGCGGACATGCTCGTTGCCAGGCTCGACGACGCGTCCGAAACGGACTGGCACCCAGCCAGCAGCGCCAGTCCGGCGAGCAGGGCGGCGGTGCGTCGAACGCGATGAAACATCGGCTGCGATCCCGGTCAGGCTCTCAATGACCGTATGATACCCATGCGGTTTCCCCGTCCGGCCCGCCCCTTCATTCCGCGCACGTCCCGAACCGATGTCCAGCCGCAATCCGCCAAGCTCCAGCGACCTGAAGAACATGGGTCTGAAGGCGACCCTGCCTCGCCTGAAGGTGCTGGAGATCTTCCAGCGCAGCTCGGCGCAGGGCAGCGGCCGGCACATGAGCGCGGAGGACGTCTACAAGGCCCTGATGGCGGAGAACATCGACGTCGGGCTGGCCACCGTGTACCGGGTGCTCACCCAGTTCGAACAGGCCGGCCTGCTTGCGCGCAATCACTTCGAGGGCGGGCGCGCGATGTTCGAGCTGAACGAGGGATCGCACCACGACCATCTCGTGTGCCTGACGTGCGGGCGGGTCGAGGAGTTCGTCGACTCGGAGATCGAGCGACGCCAGCACAGCATCGCCGCCGAGCGCGGCTTCAGGCTGCAGGACCATGCGCTCGCCCTCTACGGCGAGTGCACCAAGCCCGACTGCGAGTTCCGCCGCAAGGAGTAGGTCAGGCCTCGACGCGCGCGCCCGTGGCCGCGTCGAACCAGTGCACCGCGTCCGGCTTGAAGCCGAGCTGCAGCGTTGCGCCGGGCGGCGGATTGTCGCGGGGGCCGGTGCGCACGATGATGTCGTGCCCCGCCACCACGCCGTGGATCAGGTGCTCCGCCCCCAGCATCTCGACGGTCTCGACCTGCATCGGCAGGTTGCCGCCGCCGAGCAGCAGGTGCTCGGGCCGGACGCCGAGGATCAGCTCCCGCCCTGCCAGCGTCCGCGTCGCCACCGGCAGCACGACCTTTACGCCGTCGCGCGCGGTGAAGGCGAGGCCGTCGGCGTCCAGGCGGCCCTCGAACAGGTTCATCGGGGGCGATCCGATGAAGCTCGCGACGAACGTCGTCGCCGGCCGCGAGTAGACGTCGTCCGGCGTACCGACCTGCTCGGCGCGGCCCGCGTTCATCACGATCATCCGCTGCGCGAGCGTCATGGCCTCAACCTGGTCGTGGGTGACGTACAGGCTCGTCGTGCGCAGCCGGCGGTGCAGCTTCTGGATCTCGAGCCGCGTCTGCACGCGCAGCTTGGCATCCAGGTTCGACAGCGGCTCGTCGAACAGGAACACGGCGGGCTCGCGGACGATCGCGCGCCCCATCGCCACGCGCTGGCGCTGGCCGCCGGAGAGCTCGCGCGGCTTTCTCTTGAGGAAGCCGTCGAGTTCAAGGATCGCGGCGGCGGCGTTCACGCGCTTGTCGATGTCCGCCTTGGGGAACTTGCGGATCTTCAGCCCGTACGCCATGTTGTCGTACACGCTCATGTGCGGGTAGAGCGCGTAGTTCTGGAACACCATCGCGCAGTCGCGGTCCTTGGGCTCCAGGTCGTTGACGACGCGATCGCCGATGCGGATCGAGCCGCTGGTGATCTCCTCGAGCCCCGCGACCATCCGCAGCAGCGTGGACTTGCCGCACCCGGACGGGCCGACCAGCACGACGAACTCGCCGTCGTCCACCTTCAGGCTGACGCCGTGCACCACCTGGTTGGTGCCGTAGGTCTTGCGCACCTCGGAAAACTCGATCGACGCCATCTGCTCTGTTCTCGTTCTTCTATTTCTCGGTCTCGACCAGGCCCTTGACGAACCACTTCTGCATCAGCAGCACGACCGCAGCCGGAGGCAGCATCGCGAGGATTGCGGTGGCCATCACGAGGTTCCACTCGTTGACCGCATCGCCGCCGGCGATCATCCGCTTGATTCCCATCACAACCGGATACATGTTCTCGTCGGTCGTGACGAGCAGAGGCCACAGGTACTGGTTCCAGCCATAGATGAACTGGATCACGAACAGCGCCGCGATCGACGTGCGCGACAGCGGCAGAAGCACGTCCCAGAAGAAGCGCATCGGTCCGGCGCCGTCCATGCGCGCCGCCTCGGCCAGTTCGTCGGGCACGGTCAGGAAGAACTGGCGGAACAGGAAGGTCGCGGTCGCCGAGGCGATCAACGGCACCGTCAGGCCGGCGTAGGTGTTCAGCATCCCGAGGTCCGACACGACCTGGTAGGTCGGCGCAATGCGCACTTCCACCGGCAGCATCAGCGTCACGAAGATCGACCAGAAGAAGAAGTTCCTGAACGGGAAGCGGAAGTAGACGATTGCGAACGCCGACAGCAGCGAGATGGCGATCTTGCCGAGGGCGATGGTCAGCGCGCTGACCAGGCTCACCCACATCATGCGGCCCACCGGCGCCGACGAGCCCGGGCCCCCTTCGGAACCCGTGAGCACGGCCGAGTAGTTGTGCCAGAGTCGGTCGCCCGGCACCAGCGACATCGGCGCCTGCACGATCGCTTCGGCCGTCTGCGTCGATGCCACGAAGGTCACGTAGACGGGGAAGGCGACGATCAGCACCCCGATGGTCAGCACGAGGTGCGTCAGCAGGTCCAGCCCGGGCCGGCGCTCGACCATCAGCGGCGCGCCATCATGAGTACTGCACCTTCTTCTCGATGTAGCGGAACTGCGCGACCGTCAGCGCGATGACGATCGCCATCAGCACGACCGACTGCGCGGCCGACGAGCCGAGGTCCATGCCCTTGAAGCCGTCGTAGTAGACCTTGTAGACCAGGATCGAGGTCGCCTTGCCCGGACCGCCCTGCGTGGCGGCGTCGACGATCGCGAAGGTCTCGAAGAACGCGTAGACGATGTTGATGACGAGCAGGAAGAACGTGACGGGCGACAGCAGCGGGAACACGATCGACCAGAAGCGGCGCCAGGGGCCCGCGCCGTCGATGGCCGCCGCCTCGATCAGCGACTTGGGGATCGACTGCATCCCGGCAAGGAAGAACAGGAAGTTGTAGCTGATCTGCTTCCACACCGCCGCCATCACGATCAGCGCCATCGCGTGGTTCGGGTTCAGCAGGTGGTTCCAGTCGAATCCGGCGGCGCGCAGCCAGAAAGACACCATGCCGATCGACGGCGCGAACATGAAGAGCCACAGCACCCCGGCCACGGCCGCGGCGACCGCGTACGGCCAGACCATCAACGTCTTGTAGACCGACGCGCCGCGCACCACGCGGTCGGCGAATACCGCGAGCAGCAGCGCGATCCCGATGCCGCAGACGGCGACGAGGATCGAGAACACGGCCGTGGTGCGGAACGACTCGATGTACAGCTCGTCGGCGAACAGGCGCTGGAAGTTCTCGAGGCCGACGAACTCGGTCGACGTGCCGAAGGCGTCCTGCATCTGCACGGATTGCAGCAGCGCCTGGCCGGCCGGCCAGAAGAAGAAGACGATGATGACGGCGAGCTGCGGGGCGAGCAGCAGCCAGGGGAGGGTCAGCGAACGGAAGCGGACGCGCTTTTCCATTGGCCGCGGATGCTAGACGGTTTCCGCCGATCGCGTGTGCGGAACCGCAACGGCGGCCGCTTGCGGCAGCCGTTGCGAAGACGGCATCCGGACGGGCGGTCGGCCCGCGCGGACGCCGTCGGCCTCGCTCCTGTCCTACTTGTTGGCTTTCTGGAACCGCTCGAGCTGCTCGTTGCCCCGCTTGACGATGGCGTCGAGCGCCTCCTTCGGCGCTTTCTTGCCCGACCACACCTGCTCAAGCTCCTCGTCGGCGATCGTGCGGACCTGGACGAAGTTGCCGAGGCGGATGCCGCGCGACCTGTCGGTGGTCTTGCGGATCATCTGTGTGACCGGGACGTCCGCGCCCGGGTTCTTCTTGTAGAAGCCGGACTTCTCGGTCAGATCGAACGCGGCCATCGTGATCGGCAGGTAGCCGGTGCGCTGGTGACTCGCGGCCTGGACATCCGGCTTGTTGATGTAGTTGAAGAACTCGGCCACGCCCTTGTACTCGGCCGGCTTCTTGCCCGACATCACCCACAGGCTCGCGCCGCCGATGACCGTGTTCTGCGGCGCGCCCGAAACGTCCGGGTAGTACGGCAGCGTCGACAGGCCGGCGGCGAACTTGGCATTGCGCTTGATCGAGCCCTGCAGGCCGGACGAGCCGGTCATCATCGCGCACTCGCCGGACGGGAAGGTCGCGTCTGCCGCATTGTCGCGGCCCTTGTAGATGAACAGTCCCTGCTTGGACATGTTCGCCAGGTTCTCCATGTGGCGCGCGTGCAGCGGCGAATTGACCACGAGCCGCGCGTTCATGCCGCCGAAGCCGTTGTTCTGGGTGGCGAACAGCGTGTCATGCCAGGCCGAGAAGCTCTCGAGCTGCGTCCAGCTGATCCAGCTGGTCGTGAACGGACACTTGTGCCCGGACGCCTTCAGCTTCGCCGCCGCAAGCGCGACTTCCGGCCAGGTCTTCGGCGGCTTGTCCGGATCGATGCCGGCCGCCTTGAACGCGTCCTTGTTGTAGTGAAACACCGTGGTCGAGCTGTTGAACGGCATCGACAGCATTTCGCCGTTCGGCGCGGTGTAGTAGCCGACCACTGCGGGGATGTACACGGAGGGGTCGAACTTGTAGCCGGCCTGCTTCATCACTTCGCCGACCGGCTTGATGGCGCCCTTGGACGCCATCATCGTCGCAGTTCCGACCTCGAACACCTGCAGGATGTGCGGCGCGTTGCCGGCACGGTACGCGGCGATCGCGGCCGTCATCGACTCCGTGTACGTGCCCTTGTACACCGGCACGACCTTGTATTCCTTCTGGCTCTCGTTGAAGCCCCTCGCGAGGTCGTTCACCCACTCGCCGAGCGCGCCGCCCATCGCGTGCCACCACTGGATCTCGGTCTGCGCCTGCGCGGGTGAGGAAATGCCGATGGCCAGCGTGGTGGCCAGCGCGGCGGAAATCAGGGTCCTGCGGAGCATCGTGTTCTCCTGGGTTGAACTTCGATTGTCGATTCTGACGATGACCAGCCTGTTACGATAACCGCGCTGCGTTCGCCGCGCAAAAGATGGCCCGTTCCGTGTCCTCCTCCGTCGCCGCTCCCGGCCGCCTCGCGCTTTACGCGAGCCTCCTGCGGCTCGACAAGCCGGTCGGCTCGCTGCTGCTGCTCTGGCCCACGCTCACCGCGCTGTGGATTGCCTCGTCGGGCCGGCCGGGGGCCGGCCTGATCGCGGTCTTCGTCATCGGCACGTTCCTGATGCGGTCGGCGGGCTGCGCGATCAACGATGCGGCCGACTTCCGCTACGACGCGCAGGTGAAGCGCACGGCCCAGCGCGTGGTGGCGCAAGGCCTCGTCAGTCCGCGCGAGGCGGTGGCGGTGGCCACGCTGCTGGCGGGGTTGTCCGCGCTGCTGCTGCTCTTCCTCAACGATGCCGCGATGCGGCTTGCGGTCGCCGCCGTGGCGATCGCCGCCACGTACCCGCTGTTCAAGCGCTTCTTCCCGGTGCCGCAACTCTATCTCGGCATCGCGTTCTCCTTCGGCATCCCGATGGCGTTCGCGGCCATCCAGGGACAGGTGCCGGCGATCGGGTGGTGGCTGTTCCTCGCGAACAACTTCTGGGTGGTGGCGTACGACACCGAGTACGCGATGGTCGATCGCGACGATGACCTGAGGGTCGGCATCAAGTCCTCCGCGATCTTCTTCGGCCGGGCGGACGTCGCCGTGGTGATGGCCTGCTATGGCGCCTACCTGTCGCTGCTCATCCTTCTCGGCCACTCGATCGGCGCCGGTTGGCCCTTCTACCTGGGCTGCGGCCTCGCTTTCGGCTTCGCCCTCTATCACTACCTGCTGATCCGGGCGCGCACGCGGGAAGGATGCTTCCAGGCGTTTCGCCACAACAACTGGGTCGGCTTCGTCGTGTTCGCGGGCACCGTGGCGGACTACGCGCTTCGTTGACATGCGCTAGCGGTCGAGTTCGTCGCCGAGTTCCTTCGCGCGGGCGTTTGCAGCGTGCAGCGCCTGGACGATGGCGCTCTTCACATCGTGTGCATCGAGACTCGCGAGCGCCGCGGCGGTCGTGCCGCCTTTCGACGTCACGCGCTCGCGCAGCACCGACACCGGCTCGGGCGAGCCCGCCGCCAGCTGCGCCGCGCCGACGAACGTCTGCACCGCGAGGGCCCGCGCCTGCGCGTCATCGAGTCCCATGTCGCGCGCCGCCTGCTGCATCGCCTCGATGAAGTAGAACACGTAGGCGGGGCCGCTGCCCGAGATCGCGGTGACCGGGTCGAGGCGCGACTCGTCGTCGAACCACACGACCTGCCCAACCGCCGCGAGGATCTTTCCTGCAAGGGCACGCTGCTCGCTGCTGACGCCAGCCAGGGCGGCCGCCCCGGTGATGCCCGCGCCGATCAGTGCGGGCGTGTTCGGCATCGTGCGCACGATGATGTCCGAACCGAGCCAGCGCGCCAGCGTGCTGGCGCGAACGCCGGCCGCGATAGACAGCACGAGCGGCCGCGCGAGGAACGGCCGGATGGCGTCGACCACGTCGCGCATCTGCTGCGGCTTGACGGCCAGCACGACGGCCGCGCAGTCCCCGAGCCAGGCGCCTGCCGCGTCGTGCGCAGTCACCCCGTGTTGATCCTCGAGTTGCCTGCGGCGCGCCGCATCGATCTCCAGGACGGCGATCGAGCAGGCGAGCCCGGCCCGGTTCATGCCGCCGATCAGTGCCGCGGCCATGTTGCCGCCGCCGATGAATGCGATCTTCATTGTGGCTTTCGTTCCCGTTCGCCGAAGATGGCTGTTCCTATCCTGACCATGGTCGACCCCTCGAGCACGGCGGACTCGAGATCGGCAGACATGCCCATCGACAGGGTGTCGATGTCGAAACCGGCGGCGCGCAGGCGAGCGAACAGGGCCTGCATCGCCGCCAGCGGCGCGCGCTGGCGCGTTGCGTCGTCCTCAGGCTCCGGGATCGCCATCAGGCCCCGCAGCTTCAGCCGCGGCAGCTGGCCGACGGCCCGCGCCAGTGTCTCGATGTCGGCCGGCGCAACGCCGCTCTTCGACCCTTCGCCGCTGATGTTCACCTGCAGCAGCACGTTCAAGGGAGCCAGGTCCGGCGGCCGTTGCTCGGACAGGCGCTGCGCGACCTTCAGCCGGTCGATCGACTGCACCCAGTCGAACTGCTCCGCGATGGGGCGCGTCTTGTTGCTCTGGATCGGCCCGATGAAGTGCCACTGCAGTTCGGCGCGCCGCGCTCGTAGTGCCTCGATCTTGTCGACCGCTTCCTGGACGTAGTTCTCGCCGAACGCAGCCTGTCCGGCCGCGTGCACCGCAGCCACCGCATCGGCCGGGAAGGTCTTGCTCACGGCGACGAGCGCCACGCTCGCCGGATCGCGTCCGGCGGCCCGTGCGGCCGTGGCGATGCGTTCCATCACCGCCTGCAACCGCGCCTGGAAGCTATCCACGGAATTCCACATGATCGTCAGCAAAGACGGCTAGACACTTGTCTTTTCTAGCTTTTTTACGGGATCGGCCGGGCAGGCGCCCGCGTTACTCTTGGTCATCCCGTCACTCGGCGAAGGGGAATCGTTCCTCTTCGAGACGCCTCATCGGCCACCCGCATGGACATCTCAGAACTGCTCGCATTCTCCGTCAAAAACAAGGCGTCCGACCTGCACCTGTCGGCCGGCCTCCCGCCGATGATTCGCGTCCACGGCGATGTCCGCCGGATCAACCTGCCGCCCCTGGAACACAAGGACGTGCACGGAATGATCTACGACATCATGAACGACTCGCAGCGCAAGCACTACGACGAGAACCTCGAGGTCGACTTCTCGTTCGATCTTCCGGGGCTGGCCCGCTTCCGCGTCAACGCCTTCAACCAGGACCGCGGGGCGGCCGCCGTCCTGCGGACGATTCCGTCGAGGGTGCTGTCGCTTGAAGAGTTGAATTGCCCGCGCCAGTTCGCCGACTTCTCGTCGAAACCGCGTGGCCTGGTGCTGGTGACGGGCCCGACCGGGTCCGGCAAGTCGACGACGCTTGCCGCGATGGTCGACCACGTGAACAACAACCTGTACGGGCACGTGCTGACGATCGAGGACCCGATCGAGTTCGTTCACGAGAGCCGCAAGTGCGTGATCAACCAGCGCGAGGTCGGTCCCCACACGCTGAGCTTCGCCAATGCGCTGCGTTCGGCGCTGCGCGAGGACCCCGACGTGATCCTGGTCGGCGAGCTGCGCGACCTGGAGACGATCCGCCTCGCGATGACGGCCGCGGAAACCGGCCACCTCGTCTTCGGTACCTTGCACACCTCGTCGGCCGCCAAGACCATCGACCGGATCGTCGACGTCTTCCCGGCGGCGGAGAAGGAGATGGTGCGGGCGATGCTGTCGGAGTCCGTCGTCGCGGTGATCTCGCAGACGCTGATGAAGCTCAAGGACGGCAGCGGGCGCGTGGCCGCGCACGAGATCCTGGTCGGGACTCCGGCCATCCGGAACCTGATCCGCGAAAACAAGGTGGCGCAGATGTACTCGATGATCCAGACGGGCAGCCAGTTCGGCATGCAGACGCTCGACCAGAACCTGCTCGACCTCGTCCGCCGCAACGTCGTGTCGCTCGGCGAAGCAAGGCAGTACGCCAAGTCGCCCGACGCGTTCGTCGGATAACCCGGGAGCGAGAGCCGACCATGGAAAGAGACCAGGCCACACGATTCGTACACGACCTGCTGCGCCTGCTGATCAGCAAGAAGGGCTCGGACCTGTTCCTGACGTCCGAATTCCCGCCCGCCTTCAAGATCGACGGCCGCGTCCTCCCGGTATCGAACCAGCCGCTGACGGCGCAGCACACGGCGGAACTCGTGCGCTCGATCATGAACGACCGCCAGGCGGCCGAGTTCGAGAAGTCGAAGGAATGCAACTTCGCCATCAGCCCCACCGGCATCGGTCGGTTCCGGGTGTCGGCGTTCGTGCAGCAGGGCAAGGTCGGGATCGTCTTCCGGACGATCGCGGACCACATCCCGACCACCGAAGAGCTGAACCTGCCGTCGGTGATGAACGAGCTGGCGATGTCCAAGCGCGGCATCGTCATCGTCGTCGGCGCGACCGGCTCTGGCAAGTCGACCACGCTCGCGGCGATGGTCGGCTACCGCAACGAGAACAGCCACGGGCACATCATCACGATCGAGGACCCGATCGAGTACGTGCACCCGCACAAGAACTGCATCATCACCCAGCGCGAGGTCGGGGTCGACTGCGAGAGCTGGCAGGTTGCGCTCAAGAACACGCTGCGCCAGGCGCCAGATGTCATCCTGATCGGCGAGGTGCGCGAGCGCGAGACCATGGAGCACGCGATCGCGTTCGCCGAGACCGGCCACCTGGTGATGTGCACGCTGCACGCGAACTCGACCAACCAGGCGCTCGACCGCATCATCAACTTCTTCCCGGAAGAGCGTCGCCAGCAGTTGCTGATGGACCTGTCGCTCAACCTGAAGGCGACGATTTCGCAGCGCCTGCTGCCGTTCAAGGACCGCAAGGGCCGCATACCGGCGATCGAACTGCTGATCAACAGTCCGCTGATCGCCGACCTGATCTTCAAGGGCGAGGTGCAGGAGATCAAGGAAGTGATGAAGCGCTCGCGCGAGCAGGGCATGGTCACGTTCGACCAGTCGCTGTTCGACCTGCACGAGCGCGAGCAGATCTCCTACGAAGACGCGCTGCGCAACGCCGACTCGGTCAACGACCTGCGCCTGCAGATCAAGCTGAACTCGAAGCTGTCCGGCGGGATCGCGGGCATCCACAAGGGCATTGAACACCTGGGGCTGACGAGCAGCTGACGTCACCCGTCCCCTGGCTGAGGGCCGGAGGATGTGTTGATGCAATCGGGCGGCTCGTGCCGCCCGATTGCGTTTTGACGAGGTTCCGAAGCAGCATGGCAAGGTCGACGCGGAAGTGTCGCGCGCGGCAGGCGGGGATCGGCGTGCGCGGCTTTCCGGGGCGGCGAGCAGCGGAGGCGAAGGGTCGGCGCGCGTCAGCGCGCTCGTCGACTGATTCGCCGCCTCCTGTCCGAGCGCAGTGAGCGAAGCGAACGCAGCGAGTCAGGCGGCGCGACCCTTTGCCGAGCAGCGCAGCGAAGTCGGCGCGTGAGCGCCGACCGCCCCGGAGCCGTGCTCACCGATCCCCGCCTTCCGCGCCGCTGCACACGTAAACTTCCCGCACGACAGAGGAGACACCATGACGACCGTCTACGACTTTTCCGCGCAGACACTGACCGGCAAGCCGCGCAAGATGTCCGATTTCAAGGGCAGCGTGCTGCTCGTGGTGAACACGGCAAGCAAGTGCGGCTTCACGCCGCAGTACGCCGGGCTCGAGGCGCTGTACCGGAAGTACAGGGACAAGGGGCTCGTCGTGCTCGGGTTTCCGAGCAACCAGTTCGGCGAGCAGGAGCCCGGCCCGGACAGCGAGATCGCCGAGTTCTGCGAGATCAACTACGGGGTGACGTTCCCGATGTTCGCCAAGGTCGATGTCAACGGTGCCGGCGCGCACCCGCTGTTCAAGTACCTCACGTCCAGCAAGAAGGGACTCCTCGGCTCGCAGGCGATCAAGTGGAACTTCACGAAGTTCCTCGTCGGGCGCGACGGCACCGTGCTGGAGCGCTACGCACCGACGACGAAGCCGGAAGACATCGAGCCGGACATCGAGAAGGCACTGGTCGCGTGATCGGTGCGCAGCCAGCGCGGCAGGCCGGTCAGTTGCCCGCTGCGGCCCGCGGCCGGTAGCCGCCTTTTACGAGCGTGAAGCGGAAGAAGCGGCACTCGAGCGGGCCGTTGTAGAGCACGGGCTTGCGCGTTTCCTGCAGGCGCATCTGCCGCGGCAGGTCGCGGTCCGATGTCAGCAGCCAGGCGTCCCAGCCCGCGAAGGCCTGCTTCAGGCGATCGCCGACGTCGGCCATCATCCGTGGCACGGTTGCCGAGCGCGGGGCGCTCTGCTCGCCGTACGGTGGATTCGCGATGATCATCCCGTGTTCGGCCGGCGGCTCCATCTGCCGCGCATCGCACGCCGCGAACGCGAGGCGCCCGTCGTCGAGCCAGCGATCCAGGCCGGCCAGCCGCGCGTTCTCGATCGCCTGCTCGATGATTTGCGTCGAGATGTCGGACCCGCGGAGCACGGCCTGGGCATCGTCCCGCACGCTGGCGCGGGCGGCGTCCTTGAGCGTGCGCCACGCGTGCGAGTCGAAGCCCTTCAGGCGCTCGAACGCGAAGCGCCGGTTAAGGCCGGGTGCGCGGCCGCTCGCGATCGTGGCGGCCTCGATCACGATCGTCCCGCTGCCGCAGAAGGGGTCGAGCAGCGGAACGTCCGGGGTCCAGCCGGCGAGTGCCAGCAGGCCGGCCGCCATGTTCTCCTTCAGCGGAGCCTCGCCCTTGTCGGCGCGCCAGCCGCGCTTGAACAGCGGTTCGCCCGACAGGTCGACGTACAGCGTCACCGTGGCCTCGTCGAGGAAGGCGAACACGCGCACATCCGGCTGCGCGCGGTCGATCGAAGGACGTTCGCCGGCGACGTCCCGCATGCGATCGACGATGCCGTCCTTGACCCGCAGCATGGCGAACTCGAGGCTCGCGAGCGGCGAGCGGATGGCGGTGACGTCGACACGCAGCGTCTGCTGCGGCGTCATCAGGTCCTGCCACCGCACTTCCTGCGTGGCGTCGTACAGGTGCTGCTCGTTGCGGTAACCGCGCCGACCCACCTGCCACAGCACGCGGCTGGCGATGCGCGAGTGCAGGTTGGCGGCGTAGCCGGTCTTCAGCGTTCCGGTGAAGCCCACTCCGCCGGATTCGGTGCGGATCTCATTGGCTCCGGCGTGCTGCAGTTCATCGGCCAGCGCCGGCTCGAGCCCGCGCGGACACACCGCGAAGAAGGTCTGCGGCTTCAAGTGGCTGGTGGCCGGTCGGGCGATTCGTCCGGAGACGGTCGTCAGCGCGCGAGCGCGCGCTCGAGGAAGTCCAACCGGTCCTGCCCCCAGAACAACTCGTCCTGATAGACATACGTCGGCGATCCGAACACGCCGCGGGCGATCGCTTCCTGCGAGTGCTGGATGTAGCGCGCTGCGACTTCGGCCGAGCGCGCGTGCGCGAGCAGGCCGGCGGCGTCGAGGCCGCGGCCCGTGAGCACTTCGGCCAGCGTGGCAGCGTCGCCGATGTTGCGTTCCTCCGCCCACACGGCCCGCAGCAGGTCGCCGGCAACATCGAGCGCGGCCTCCGTGCCGTTGCGTTCCAGCACGGCGAGCAGCGTGGTTGCCGCCGCTTCGGCCGGGACCGGGAAGAACTTCGGCTCGATGGTGAGCGGCATGCCGAGGAAGTCGCGCCACCGCTTCAGCTCCATCAGGCGGTACGCGCGCCGCTGCGGCGGGCGGTCCTTCAACGGGACGCCGCCCGTGACCGGGAACACCTTGCCGAGATCCATCACCCGCAGGTGGATCTGCGCGCCGTTGCGGGCGCAGACCGCGCGGAAGCGGTCGTGGCCAAGGTAGGTCCACGGCGACACCGGGGTCATGTAGTAATCGACAACCTTGGACATGGGAGCCTCAAAAGGGCTTGACGACGGCCAGCACGACGATCGCCGTCAGCAGCAGCACCGGAACCTCGTTGAACCACCGGAACCATACATGGGAGCGGGAAGGGCCTCCATGCGCGAACCGGGTGTACAGCACGCCGCACCAGCCGTGATAACCGATCAGCAGCAGCACCAGCAGGAGCTTCGCCTGCATCCAGCCGGCCTTCATCACCGCCCCCTGGCCCAGCAGCCACATGCCGAGCACGACGGCGATCACCGCGAGCCCGGTCATGAAGACCAGCAGCTTACGCGCCATCAGCAGCAGTCGTTCGCGGGTGGGGCCGTCGTCGACCATCGCCAGGTTGACGTAGATGCGCGGCAGGTAGAACAGGCCAGCGAACCAGCTGACGACGAACACAACGTGCAGCGCCTTGATCCAGAGATATGCGTTGCCCATGATTGCCGGAAGTCGCAGGAGGGTGACCGGGCTGCGCTACGTGCGGACTTCGCCGTTACCGAACACGACGTACTTCAGCGAGGTCAGCCCTTCGAGGCCAACCGGCCCGCGCGCGTGGAGCTTGTCGTTGGAGATGCCGATCTCCGCGCCCAGCCCGTACTCGAAACCGTCGGCGAAGCGGGTCGATGCGTTGACCATCACCGACGCGGAATCGACTTCGCGCAGGAAGCGCATGGCGGTCGTCCAGCTCTCGGTCACGATCGCGTCCGTGTGCTTGCTGCCGTACGTGTTGATGTGGCTGATCGCGTCCTCCACGCCGGGCACGGCCGCGATCGACAGGATCGGCGCCAGGTACTCGGTGGTCCAGTCCGCGTCGGCCGCATCCTTGATGCCGGCGACCCCGGCCGCTTCAAGGATCGCGCGCGACTCGGGGCAGCAGCGCAGCTCGACGCCTTTGCCGCGGTAGAGCCGTCCGAGCGGCGGCAGCACGCGCGGCGCGATCGCCTGCGCGACCAGCAGCGTCTCCATCGTGTTGCAGGTGCCGTAGCGCTGCGTCTTGGCGTTGTCGGCGATCGCGATCGCCTTGTCGAGGTCGGCGTCGCCGTCGATGTACACGTGGCACACGCCGTCGAGGTGCTTGATCATCGGCACGCGCGACTCGCGCATCAGCCGCTCGATCAGCCCGCGCCCGCCGCGGGGAACGATGATGTCCACGTACTCCGGCATGCCGGCGAGCAGTCCCACCGCCGCGCGGTCGGTGGTGTCGACGAGCTGCACCGCGTCGGCGGGCAGCCCGGCTTCGATCAGCGCCTCGCGCACGATGCCCGCGAGCAGGCGGTTGCTCTCGATGGCCTCCGAGCCGCCGCGCAGGATCGCGGCGTTGCCGCTCTTGATCGTCAGCGCGGCCGCGTCGATCGTCACGTTCGGACGGCTCTCGTAGATGATTCCGATGACGCCGAGCGGGACGCGCATGCGGCCCACGCGGATGCCGCTCGGGCGCGGCTTCACTTCGAGGATCTCGCCGATCGGGTCCGGCAGCTGCGTCACCTGGGCGAGCCCCTCGATCATCTGCGTGATCGCGCGGTCGTTCAGCGTCAGGCGGTCGACCATGGCCGGCTCAAGCCCGTTGCGCCGCGCGCGCTCCACGTCGAGGCCGTTGGCCGCCTGCAGCAGGTCGCGCCGCTCGTGGAGCAGGCGGGCGGCGTGGCGCAGGGCACTGTCCTTCGCTGCGCTGCTCGCCGCCGCGATGCGCGCCGCCGTGGATCGCGCCGTCTTGCCGACAGACGTCATGTACGCCGCAAGGTCGCCTTCGAATTGCTGGGCGACGCGGTCGGAGCTGCGCGGTGCGACGGAGGCGGTCATCGGGTGGGGGCAGGCGCGGCGCTCATGGCCGCGACGCTGAGGGCGAGATCCGTCAATTCTAGCCACGCGTCGCTATCCGACCCGGGCGCCCGCAGGCCCTTGGCCAGGCGGTCGATCTGCGCCGCCCGCTCGAGACCTTCGGCGAGCACGGGCACCGACAGTCGCGGCAGCAGGCGCTCGACGAGACGTTCGCGCGGCCCCCACAGCCGGTTCTCCCGTGCCGCCATCGAGAACGGGCGGCCGGATTGCACCTGCGCCTTCACCCGGATCAGCGTGCGCAGTTCCTCGCCGATCGCCCACAGCACCAGCGGGATCGCCTCGCCTTCGGCTTCCAGTCCGGCCATCGTCTTGCGCACGCGCGCGGCATCGCCGCCCAGCATCGCGAGCGGCAGCTGGAAGACGTCGTAGCGCGCGACGTTCAGGACGCTGTCAGTGACCTGCGCCAGAGTCAGCTCGCCCGGTGGATGGAGCAGCCCGAGCTTCGCGATCTCCTGGTGGGCCGCGAGCAGGTTGCCTTCGACGCGTTCGGCGATGAACTCCAGCGCCTCGGCTGCGGCCCGCTGCTCGTGCCGCGCGAGCCGCTCGCCAATCCACTGCGGCAGCCGCGCGCGGTCGATCGAATCGATCTCGACCAGCACGCCCGCGCGCTCCAGCGCGGCGACCCAGCGCGCCTCCCTGCCGCGGCGATCGAGCTTCGGCAGCGCGACGATCGTCAGCAGGCCCTCGCCGGTGTGCGCGGCGTGCGCTTCGAGGGCGGCGGCGCCGGCGGTGCCTGGCTTGCCGCCGGGCAGCCTGACCTCGACGATCTTGCGGTCGGCGAACAGCGACAGCCCGCCCGCGGCTTGCGTCAGGCGCGACCAGTCGAAGCGGCCATCCGCCTGCAGCACTTCGCGTTCGGTGTAGCCCTGCTTGCGCGCCACCGCGCGAATGGCGTCCTGCGCTTCCAGCGCCAGCAGCGGCTCGTCGCTGGCGACCACGAACACCGGCGGCAGCGGTTGCCCGCGCTCGGCCCTGGCCAGCAGGCCGCCGAGGGCGTCACCCCGGAGGTGCATCGAACCGGATTCCCTGCAGCCGCGTCACCATCTGGCGCACGAGATCGCTCTGCATGTCGCGGTAGAGCAGCGCCTCCTCCGATTCCTTCGCCAGCAGCTCGGACTCGTTGAAGGCGATGTCGCGGCGCGCGGTCAGGGTCGTCGGCGCGATGAGCTCGATGCCGTTTGGATCGATCACCCGAAAGGTCGAGCGCAGGCGCAGCTGGTACTCGCGCGCTCGCCCCTGGGCGTTGATCGACAGAACCTCGCGCTCGCGCGATTCGCCGAGCAGCTCGAAGATCGCCTGCGCCTGCTTGCGGTCCGTCACGACGACCGCGTTCGTCGACGAGCGCACCACGCGCGTGATCTCCGCGCCGAGCGCCGAGTTGACCGGCAGCGCCAGGAACAGGGTGTCGATCGGCAGCGTCTGCGCGCCGCGCAGCTGGAAGCCGCAGCCGCCCAGTGCGGCAGCGGCCATGGCGACACCGGCGAGGACGACGCGACGGCGCATCAGACGACCACGTTGACCAGCTTGCCGGGAACGACGATCACGCGCTTGATCGGCTGGCCGGCGACGAACTTCTGCACGTTGGCGTCGTTTACCGCCGCCCGCTCGATCGCCGCCTTGTCGGCGGCGGCAGCAACGCGGATCGACGCGCGCAGCTTGCCGTTGACCTGCACGACGAGTTCGATCTCGTCGGTGACGAGCGCGGCCTCATCGGCCCGCGGCCACGGCGCGTCGATGATCTCGGTGGCGTACTCGGCGGCGTAGCCCAGCTCGCTCCAAAGCGCGTGCGTGATGTGCGGGGCCACCGGGTAGAGCGCTCGCAGCAGGATGCCGACGCTCTCGCGCAGCAGCGCGGTCTCCGCGGGCGAGCCGCCGAGCTTCGCGTCCTCGAGCGCGTTCAGCATCTTCATCGCGGCCGACACGCAGGTGTTGTACTGCATGCGCGCGTAGTCGAAGTCGGCCTGCTTCAGGTTGGCGTGGATGTCGCGCCGCAGGGACTTCCGCGCCGAGTCCAGCGCGGCGGCGTCCAGCGGCGCCTGCGACTTCAGCGCGTCGCGCCGCTCGCTGCAGAAGTTCCAGAGGCGACGCAGGAAGCGGTACGTGCCTTCGGCGCCCGAGTTGCTCCATGCCGCGCTCTGGTCCGGCGGACCGGCGAACATCACGAACGCGCGTGCCGTGTCGGCGCCGAACTTCGCGATGATGTCGCGCGGCTCGACGACGTTGTTCTTGCTCTTCGACATCTTCTCGGTGCCGCCGTAGGTCACCGGTTCGCCGTCCTCGCGCGCGGTGACCTTCAACGGCCGGCCCTTGTCGTCGTACTCGATGTCGATCTCGGCCGGGTAGAACCAGCGCTTCCTGCCGGCCGCATCCTCGCGGTAGTAGCAGTCGTGGGTCAGCATGCCCTGCGTGAACAGGCGCTTGAACGGCTCGTCGAACTTCACCAGTCCGAGGTCGCGCATCACCTTGGTCCAGAAGCGCGCATACAGCAGGTGCAGCACCGCATGCTCGATGCCGCCGATGTACTGGTCCATCGGCATCCAGTAGTCGTTGCGGCTGTCGACCATCGCGGAGGCGCTGTCCGGCGAGCAGTAGCGCATGTAGTACCAGGACGAGTCGACGAACGTGTCCATGGTGTCCGTCTCGCGCCGCGCGGGCTGGCCGCACTTCGGGCACGCGCACTTCAGGAACGGCTCGTGCCTCGCCAGCGGATTGCCGCTGCCGTCCGGGATCAGGTCCTCGGGCAGCACGACCGGCAGGTCGTCCTCCGGCACCGGCACGGTGCCGCACGCCGCGCAGTGGATGATCGGGATCGGCGTGCCCCAGTAGCGCTGGCGCGAAATGCCCCAGTCGCGCAGCCGGTACTGCACCTGCTTGTCGCCGAGGCCGAGCGCCTTCAGGTCCGCCGCGATCGCATCCGTCGCGGCTTCGTAGTCGAGTCCGTCGTACTTGCCGGAGTTGACGCACACGCCGCGCTGCTTGTCCGCGTACCACTCCTGCCAGCCGTCGAGCGAGTAGGCCTGGCCCGGAACGTCGATCACCTGCACGATCGGAATCCCGAACTTCTTCGCGAACGCGAAGTCGCGCTCGTCGTGCGCGGGCACGCCCATCACGGCGCCTTCGCCGTAGCCCATCAGGACGTAGTTGCCGATCCACACCGGGACGTCGGCGCCGGTCAGCGGGTGCGTGACCGAGAAGCCGGTCGCGACACCCTTCTTCTCCATCGTCGCCAGGTCGGCTTCGGCGAAGCTGACCCGCTTGCACTCCTCGACGAAGGCGGAGATGTCCGGGCGGCCCTCGGCGAAGCGCGCGGCGAGCGGATGCTCGGCGGCGATCGCCATGAACGTCACGCCCATGATGGTGTCGGCGCGCGTCGTGAACACGCGCAGCAGTTTCTTCTCGCCGTCGAGTTCGTACGGAAAGCCGAAATTGACGCCGACGCTCTTGCCGATCCAGTTCTCCTGCATCGCCTTCACCTGCGGCGGCCACTCGAGCGCGTCCAGGTCGGCCAGCAGTTCTTCCGCGTACTGCGTGATCCCGAGGTAATAGCCCGGGATCTCGCGCTTCTCGACCACGGCGCCCGAGCGCCAGCCGCGGCCGTCGACGACCTGCTCGTTGGCGAGCACGGTCTGGTCGACCGGGTCCCAGTTGACGACCTGCGTCCTGCGGTACGCGATGCCCTTCTCGAGCATCTTCAGGAACATCCACTGGTTCCACTTGTAGTACCCGGGCGTGCAGGTGGCGACCTCGCGCGACCAGTCGAAGGCGAGTCCCAGCGGCTGCATCTGCGACTTCATGTCGGCGATGTTCCCGTAGGTCCACTCCGCCGGCGCGACCTTCTTGTCGATCGCGGCGTTCTCGGCCGGCAGGCCGAACGCGTCCCAGCCCATCGGCGTCATGACGTTGTACCCGCGCATCCGCAGGACGCGGTACATCACGTCGTTGAGCGTGTAGTTGCGCACGTGCCCCATGTGCAGCTTGCCGCTCGGATAGGGCAGCATCGAACAGACGTAGAACTTGGGCCGGGGCTCGCCGCGCTCGTCCCTGGCGTGCTCCACCGCGCGGTAGGCCTGGGTGCGTTCCCAGTGGGACTGCGCCGCACTTTCCACCGCCTGCGGGTCGTACTTCGGTTCCATCGTTGTTCTAAGTGTTTGATTCAAGAGAGCGATTATAGGGGCGGCTACACTCTCGACCGCTCATGAACCTGCTGCAGAACCTCAACGAGCAGCAACTCGCTGCCGTCACGCTTCCCAACCAGTCCGCCCTGATCCTCGCCGGCGCCGGCAGCGGCAAGACCCGCGTGCTGACGACCCGCATCGCGTGGCTGATCCAGACCGGCCAGATGTCGCCGCAGAGCGTGCTCGCGGTCACCTTCACGAACAAGGCGGCGAAGGAGATGATGACGCGCCTGTCGGCGATGCTGCCGATCAACACGCGCGGGATGTGGATCGGCACCTTCCACGGGCTGTGCAACCGGATGCTGCGCGCACACCATCGCGACGCCGGCCTGCCGTCGACGTTCCAGATCCTCGACTCCGCCGACCAGCTGGGCGCGATCAAGCGCCTGCTGAAGGCGAACAACATCGACGACGAGCGCTATCCGCCGCGCAACCTGCAGCAGTTCATCAATGGTTCGAAGGAAGCGGGACTGCGCGCGCGCGATGTCGAGGTAAACGACGACTACAACCGCAAGTTCGTCGAGCTCTACGGGATCTACGACGCGCAATGCAACCGCGAGGGCGTGTGCGACTTCGCCGAGCTGCTGCTGCGCTGCTACGAGCTGCTCGACCGCAACGAGATCCTGCGGCAGCACTACCAGGACCGCTTCAGCCACATCCTGGTCGACGAGTTCCAGGACACCAACAAGCTGCAGTACGCCTGGCTGAAGATGCTGGCCGGCGGCCACGGCCGCGCCGGGTCCATTACCGGCGCGCGCAACGCGATCTTCGCGGTCGGCGACGACGACCAGTCGATCTACGCGTTCCGCGGGGCCAACGTCGGCAACATGTCGGACTTCGAGCGCGAGTTCCGGGTGCAGAACCTGATCAAGCTCGAGCAGAACTACCGCTCGGTCGGCCACATCCTCAACGCTGCCAACGCGCTGATCGCGAACAACGCGCGCCGGCTCGGCAAGGAACTCTGGACCGACGCGGGCGAAGGCGAGCCGGTCCGGATCCACGAGGCGCAGACCGACGGCTACGAGGCCGCGTGGCTGGTCGACGAGGTCAGGCAACTGATCGCCGAAGGCCACGCGCGCGCCGAGATCGCGGTGCTGTACCGCTCCAATGCACAGTCGCGCGTGATCGAGCACGCGCTCTTCAATGCCGGCATTCCGTACCGGGTGTACGGCGGGCTGCGGTTCTTCGAACGCGCGGAGATCAAGCACGCGCTCGCCTACCTGCGACTGATCGAGAACCCGTCCGACGACACGGCGTTCCTGCGCATCGTGAACTTTCCCCCGCGCGGGATCGGCGCGCGGACGCTCGAGCAGCTGGCGGACGCGGCGCGCGGCGGCAACGCCAGCCTCTACGCGGCCGTCGGTGGCATGACCGGCGCGCCGGGCGCCAAGCTCGGCGCGTTCGTGAAGCTGATCGAGAGCCTGCGCTTCGAGACGGCCAACCTGCCGCTGTCGGAGATCGTCGACGCGGTGATCCAGCGGAGCGGGCTGATCCAGCACTACCAGGCCGAGAAGGAAGGGCAGGAACGGGTCGAGAACCTGGGCGAGCTGGTGAACGCGGCCGCGGCCTTCGTGCAGGAAGAGGGCTACGGCGCGGACGCGCCCGGCACGCAGGGCGAGGCCGCGGCGGCGATCCCGTCGCCGCTCGCCGGTTTCCTGTCGCACGCCTCGCTCGAGGCCGGCGACAACCAGGCCGAGGCCGGGCAGGACGCGCTGCAGCTGATGACGGTGCACGCGGCCAAGGGCCTGGAGTTCTTCGCCGTGTTCATCACCGGGCTCGAGGAAGGCCTGTTCCCGCACGAGAACAGCCTGACCGAACTGGACGGCCTCGAGGAGGAGCGGCGACTGATGTATGTCGCCATCACGCGCGCGCGGCGCCGGCTGTACGTCAGCTTCGCCCAGAGCCGGTTGCTGCACGGCCAGACGCGCTACGGCATCAAGTCGCGCTTCCTCGAGGAATTGCCCGACAGCGCCGTGAAGTGGCTGACACCGCGCGTCGCCGCGCAGGGTGGCGGGGGGCGCTTCGGCCAGTGGCACGACCCGGGCGTCAAGGCGGCCGCGCCGGCCGGCTCGGTCCGCTCACAGCCGTCGCACGGCTTCCGGGTCGGGCAGTCGGTCCGCCACGCGAAGTTCGGCGAGGGCGTCATCGTCAATCTCGAGGGCAGCGGCGACGACGCGCGGGTGCAGGTCAACTTCGGCGTGCATGGCGTCAAGTGGCTGCTGGTCGCCGTGGCCAGGCTCGTCGCCGCCTAGGGCGGGGCGGGCGTGGACTCTGGTGACGGCGGCGGCGCCACGTCGTCGGGCCGCGGCTCGATGATCGCGCGGTAGATCGGATACTGGGTCGCGTAGCCGATGCTCGTCATCACCATCGCGACCGGCGCGAGCAGCATCGAGGCCAGCTGCGGCGACAGCCCGATGGCGCGCAGCAGTTCCGTCGAGAGATAGCCGACGCCGAGGGACAGGCTCGTCAGGACCAGGCCCAGCACGAGGAACGGCCCTTTGTTGCGCCAGCAGGCGAAGAACGAGAAGAACATCGCCTTGGCGAGCGGCTGGCGGTGCCACGCGACCAGCTGCGGCGAGAACCACGTGAGCATCAGCACCGGCGTGTAGAGCAGCACCGAGACTGTCAGCGCGTCCCACGGAATGTTCTGCGAGACCGATGCGGGGTCGAGCTGGCCTTCGCTGACCTTCCAGTTGCGCAGGTCGTCGATCGCGAGTGCGGTGGCGACGAGCACGAGGGCCAGCACCATCGACGCGTGAACGAAGCCCAGGCGAAGCAGCGCAGTCCGCTGTGGACCGGCGCTGAAACCGTCGAGCAGCAGGGACGGCAAGGGCATGCCGCCCTTGTCGCTCACCTTCCCCGCCAGCGTCATCCCCACGGTGCCGAAAGGCACGAGCAACGCCGCGATGGGCAGCCCGAGCACCGGCACGTTCGAAACCAGCATCAGCACCATCGTGTAGAGGATCACCAGCGCCGTGAACGCGAACGGCTGGCGCCAGTACAGGGCGAGTGCTTCGCGCAGCCAGGTCCAGCCGGCCGACGCCGGCAGCGTGCGTACGTGGGCCACCGGCCCCTGCGGCTTGACGATCACTGGACGACCCTTCGCGCTGCGCGCTCGGGAATGAGCGCTTCGGAGCGGCCGTGCGCGCTCATGCGGACACCCACGGCAGCACCGCGTCGCTGGTGCGCCGCGCGAGGATGCGCTCGAAGTGCGTCGGATCGTGCGGGGTCAGCAACTCGGCGGGGCGCGGCCGGTGCAGGTCGTCGAGCCGCGAGATCCAGAAGCGCAGCGCGGCGGCGCGCAGGACGGTGCGCCAGGAGGTGTGCTCGTCGTCGGTCAGCGGACGCACCGCGTGATAGGCGTCGATCATTGCCTGCGCGCGCGCCAGGTCGAAGGCGCCGCTGGCCTGGTCGACGCACCAGTCGTTCATCGTCACGGCGAGGTCGAACAGCCAGATCGAGCAGCCGGCGAAGTAGAAGTCGATCAGGCCGCCGATCTGCTCGCCGCCGGCCGCGCCGTCGATCAGCACGTTGTCCCTGAACAGGTCGGCGTGGATCGGCCCGGACGGGAGCTTCTCGAAGCGCGCGCTGCGGAAGAACGAATCCTGGAAGATGACCTCCTCGGCGAGCACGTGGAACGTGTCGTCGGGGAGGAAGCGCTCGAGCCGGGGCACCGTCTCCTTCCACCAGCCGATTCCACGCAGGTGCGGCTGGAAGACGGGGAAGTCCTGTCCGGCCACGTGCATCCTGGCCAGCACCTCGCCGGTCAGCGCGCACTGGCGCGCGGTCGGTTCACGCACCGCCTTGCCGGCGAGCCGCGTGACGATCGCGGCCGGCTTGCCCTTGACCTCGGACAGCAGCGACCCGGAGCGATTCTCCTGCGGTTCGGGCACCGGCACGTGTCGCCGTGCGAGGTGGCGCATCAACTCGAGGTAGAAGGGCAGCTGCTTGAACGTCAGCCGCTCGAACAGCGTCAGCACGTACCGCCCACGGTCGGTTGTCAGGAAGAAGTTCGTGTTCTCGATGCCCGACTCGATGCCTTCGAGTTCGACCAGTTCGCCGAGCGCGAACTGGCTCAGGAACGCCGAGGCTTCGGGACGCGACAGCGGGGTGAAGACGGCCATGGGATTCGGCCGCCGGCGGCTCAGCGCGACGGCGACGGGGCGGGCGGAGGAGGAGGGTTCGTGACGGGCGGCGGCGTGGTGCGGCCGAACTCGAAGCGGAGGAACATCGGCACCGACAATCCGCCGGGACTCATCTGAGTCGTACCGAACGGCTGCTGGCCTTCGCGATTGTTCATCACGTAGCTGTGCGACTGGCCGGCCGGGGTCACGATCACTTCGCTGACGCGGTTCGACACGCGCGTCTGCTCGATGCGCGTGGGGCTGCGGTCGCCGGCCTCGCGCGGCTTCATGTCCTCGGCCGTCGGTGCGAGTGCGTCTTCGAAGCGCGCAGGCTTGTCCGCTCTGACCTGCGCCGCGTCGATGGCCTGCCGCTCCGCCGGCGTGAGCTGGATCGTCGAGCGCGGGGCTGCCGGCTTCTGCGCCGCAGGCTTCGCGGGCGACCCGGAGGAAAGCGGGGGCGGGGTGCCGGACGACTGCGCAAGGGCCTGGCCGCCAACGAGCGACAGTCCGCCCGTCGCTACGGCAACCGCGCACCTCCGCACCACGGCCGTCCAGCTTCGTCTCATGGCCCGCTTCTCGGTCTTTCGATGCGGCAATTCTAGCCGTACCGGCCCCTACAGATACAGGAGCTTCTCGCGGTCCGTGGCGCTCTGCTCGAACCCCCGCGCCTCGTAGAAGTCGAAGATCGCGTTCACGACGCTGTCGCTGTCGTCCACGACCCGCATCATGTCGAGGTCGGCCGGTCCGATCATGCCGTCCGCGAGCAGCGTCGAGCGCATCCATTCGAGCAGGCCCGACCAGAAGCGCGTGCCGACCAGCACGATCGGCATGGACTTGCCCTTGCCCGTCTGCATCAGCGTGAGGGCTTCCGACAGTTCGTCGAGGGTGCCGAAGCCGCCCGGCACGACCACGTACGCCGCGGCGTACTTCACGAACGCCACCTTGCGCGCGAAGAAGTGACGGAACCGCAGCGAGATGTCCTGGTACGCATTGCCGTGCTGCTCGAACGGCAGTTCGATGTTCAGGCCCACCGAGGGCGACGAGCCTGCGAACGCGCCGCGGTTGGCGGCTTCCATGATGCCCGGCCCGCCGCCGCTGATCACGGCGAAGCCGGCGTCCGACAGCTTGCGGGCGATCTCGACCGTCAGCTCGTACATCGGGGCGCCGGGCACGGTGCGCGCGCTGCCGAAGATCGACACCGCCGGGCGTACCTCCGACAGTCGCTCAGCGGCCTCGATGAACTCTGAAATAATGCCCAGCACGTGCCACGACTCGCGGGCCTTCTGGCTGGTGGCGCGCTCCGGCATGGCGACCGCACGGAGACTTGGGATGTTCTTCTGATGGTCGAGCACGTTGCATCTCCTCCAATGAAAACCCTGCTGCTCGTCGACGGATCGAGTTACTTATACCGCGCTTTCCACGCGCTTCCGGACCTTCGGACATCGAGCGGCGAGCCGACCGGAGCGATCCGCGGATTCATCGGCATGCTGCGCACGCTGCGGCAGCAGGTCCATGCGGACTATCTCGCGTGCGTGTTCGACGCCAAGGGGAAGACCTTCCGCGACGACATGTACGCCGAGTACAAGGCCAACCGCAAGGCGATGCCGGACGACCTCGCCCTGCAGATCGAGCCGATCCACCAGGCCGTGCGCGCGCTCGGCTGGCCGGTGATCGAGATCGAGGGCATCGAGGCGGACGACGTGATCGCGACGCTTGCCCGGCGGGCGACCGCGCATGGACTGAAGACCATCGTGTCGACGGGCGACAAGGACCTCGCGCAGCTCGTCGACGAGCACGTCACGCTCGTCAACACGATGAGCAACGAGACGCTCGACGCCGCGGGCGTCAAGCAGAAGTTCGGCGTGCCGCCGGAGCGGATCGTCGATTACCTGACGCTCGTCGGCGATGCCGTCGACAACGTGCCGGGCGTAGAGAAGGTCGGCCCGAAGACCGCCGGCAAGTGGATCAGCCAGTACGGCTCGCTCGACGCGATCGTCGAGCACGCAGGCGAGATCGGCGGCGCGGTGGGCGAGAACCTGCGCAAGGCGCTGCCGTGGCTGCCGACGGCCAGGGCGCTCGTCACCGTGAAGTCCGACTGCGACCTGGGCGGGCACGTCGAGTCGGTCGAGTCGCTCGCCGACCGCGGCGCAGACAGCGAGCGGCTGCGCGAGCTCTTCACGCGCTACGAGTTCAGGAGCTGGCTGAAGGACATCGGCCAGTCGCCGCCGGCGGCGGGCGGCGACGCGCCGGTCGATGCCGAGGCGCAGCCCGCGGCCTTCGTGCGTCCCGACGTGCAGTACGAAACGGTGCTGACGCGCGAGCAGCTGGAACACTGGCTGGACCGCATCGGCGCGGCCGAGCTGACGAGCATCGACACCGAGACGACGTCGCTCGATCCGCTCGCTGCGCGACTGGTCGGCCTGTCGCTGTCGGTCGAACCGTTCAAGGCCTGCTACATCCCGCTGGCGCACCGGTACGCGGGAGCGCCCGACCAGCTGCCGTTCCAGGAGACGCTGGACGCCCTGAAGCCGTGGCTCGAGAGCCCGCACCACCGCAAGGTGGGCCAGCACCTGAAGTACGACATGCACGTGCTCGCGAACCACGGCGTCCGCCTGGCGGGCATCGCGCACGACACGCTGCTGCAGTCGTACGTGCTGGAGGCGCATCGCAGCCACGACATGGACTCGCTCGCGGAGCGCCACCTGCAGCGCAGCACGCTGACCTACGTCGAGGTGTGCGGCAAGGGTGCCAACCAGCTGCGCTTCGACGAGGTCGCGCTCGACCGCGCGACGGAGTACGCGGCGGAGGACGCCGAGGTGACGTTCGAACTGCACCGGGCGCTGTGGCCGCGCATCGAGGCCGAGCCGCCCCTGCGATACATCTACGAGGAGATCGAACTGCCGACCGCGCAGGTGCTCCACGAGATGGAGCGCTGCGGAGTGCTGATCGACCGCGACCGTCTCGGCGCGCAGAGCCGCGAACTCGGCGCGCGCATCGCCGAGCTGGAGACCCGGGCGCAGGAAGCGGCGGGGCAGCCGTTCAACCTCGGCAGCCCGAAGCAGATCGGCGAGATCCTGTTCGGGAAGCTCGGCCTGCCGGTGGTGAAGAAGACGGCAAGCGGTGCGCCGTCGACCGACGAGGAGGTGCTCGAGAAGCTCGCCGAGGACTTCCCGCTGCCGAAGATGCTGCTCGAGCACCGCGGCCTGTCGAAGCTGAAGTCCACCTACTGCGACAAGCTGCCGGCGATGGCCGACGCGCACGGCCGCGTGCACACGCACTACGGGCAGGCGATCGCCGTCACCGGGCGCCTGTCGTCGAGCGACCCCAACCTGCAGAACATCCCGATCCGCACCGCCGAAGGCCGCCGCATCCGCGAGGCGTTCATCGCGCCCCCCGGGCACCGGATCGTGTCGGCGGACTACTCGCAGATCGAGTTGCGCATCATGGCCCACATCTCGGGCGACAGCGGCCTGCTCGACGCCTTCGGCAAGGGCGAGGACATCCATCGCGCGACGGCGTCGGAAGTGTTCGGCGTGCCGCTCGGCGAAGTGACGAGCGAGCAGCGCCGCTACGCCAAGGTCATCAACTTCGGACTCATCTACGGCATGAGCGCGTTCGGCCTCGCCTCGAACCTCGGCATCGAGCGCGACGCGGCGAAGACGTACATGGAGCGCTACTTCATGCGCTACCCGGGCGTGGCGAAGTACATGGAGGCCACGCGCGCGCTCGCCAAGCAGCAGGGCTACGTCGAGACCGTGTTCGGCCGCCGGCTGTGGCTGCCGGAGATCAACTCGCCCAACGGGCCGCGGCGCGGCGCCGCCGAGCGCGCCGCGATCAACGCGCCGATGCAGGGCACGGCGGCCGACCTGATCAAGCTCGCCATGATCGCGGTGTCGAAGTGGATCAAGGCCGGTCCCTTCGGCACGCGGCTGATCATGCAGGTGCACGACGAGCTCGTGCTCGAGGTCCCGGACGACGAGGTCGACGAAGTGCGCGCCCGCGTGCCCGAGCTGATGTCGTCGGTGGCGGAGCTCAAGGTGCCGTTGCTGGCCGAGGTGGGCGTCGGGACGAACTGGGACGAGGCGCACTGACGGCACGCGGCGCACACGGCGCCGCCGCGCCTACAGGGTGAACGCCATCTTTCCCAGCAGCGCGCCCGGCACGCGGCTCGTCTGCACCGAGCGCTGTCCGTATGTGCGGTTGTCGAGGATCCACTGCGGCCGGTCGGTCAGCGCCTCGAGGCTGTCGCCGAGCATCCGGTACAGCGTGTCGTCCCAGCGCATCACGTTCACGGGCGCGGCGATCCGTCCGCCCTCGACCCAGAACGTGGCGAAGCGCGTCATGCCGGTCACGCGGCCGCCCGCGCGATCCGAGAAGTTGAGGTAGTGCAGGTTGCCGACGTACAGGCCGGTGCCGAGCGCCTCGAGGACGTCTTCGTCGCGCAGCGCGCCCGCGCCCACCGCCATGGCCGCCATGCCTTCGTCTTCGCCGGCGCCGTTGCTCGCGATGCCGTACTCCGCGCCGGTGCGCGGACTGACCATACTGCCGTGGTGCCGGCCATCGAGCACCAGGTCGACGCGAGCCGGCTTCGTGAACCCCGCTTCGTCGAACGCCGGTGCGAGCCCGTCGGCGATGTCCTCCGCGATCCCGACCAGCGGCGAGAACGCGGTGTGTCCTTCGACCAGCTTCTGGATGCAGCTCTGCTTGGTGCGCTGCGCTTTCTCCGAAACGCCGCCCCAGTTCAGCATCCACAGCAGTTCGTCGAGGGCGGCCGGCGCCAGGTAGGCGCGGTACTCGCCCGGCTCGAGCGTGCGCGGCGGCGTCGCGAGATGCGCCAGCTGCTGGCGCGCCTCGCCGATGCGGCGGTCCAGTTCGGCGCGGTCCCAGGTGCTGCCCGACCACGCGCACTTCACCGCCTTGTCGCCCGAGTGATAGAGCGACCAGTCGAGCAGGAACGCATCGACCGCGTGCCAGTGACGCGCGCCGACCGAGCTCGCGAAGCCGCGCATGATCGGGCCGCTCGACAGCAGGCCGACGAGGTCGGTGCCGCGCGCGGCTTCGACCACGTCTTCGATGGCGGACGCCGCGCTCGGCAGCGCGCCGGCGTCGATCCGCTCGGAACGCGTCGCTTCGGTCGAGTACAGCAGGTACGGATCCTCGGGCAGCTGCGCAAGATCGGCGCGCAGCGACTGCACGGCGGCCGCCACCGTCCCGCGGTCCTGCAGGGGGGTGCCGGCCAGCGAGAGCGTGATCTCGTTCCGGCGCATGCCGTCGATCAGCGTCAGGCCGAGCTGCGCCTGCCGCACCGTCATCGGCTGCCGCACTTGTCCATGGTTGAAGCGCACGAAGTCGGTGACCTCGCCGCTGAAGTTCAGCAGCAGCACTTCATTGCCTTCGAGGCCGGCGCAGGCGTGGTCGGCGAGCGTGAAGAACAGTTCCTTCATCGTCACTGCTCCGCGCCGAACACGTCGACCCCGCTGAAACGGCACGCCGGGCTCGCATGGCCGACGCGCACCGCCTGGTTGGGCTCGCCCTTGCCGCAGTACGGCGTGCCCATCACCTCCACGGTCTCGGGCGTGCCGACCATCGCCAGCGAGCGCCAGAAGTCGCGGCTGACGCCGCGGTAGTTCGGGTCGCGAACCACTTCGGCGAGCTGGCCGCCGCGGATCATCCGCCCCCACTCGCAGCCGAACTGGAACTTGTTGCGCGAGTCGTCGATCGACCACGAGCGGTTGGTCTTCATCAGCACGCCGAGCTCGGTCGCGGCGATCATCTCGTCGAGCGAACTGGCGCCCGGCTCGACGTTGAGGTTGCTCATGCGGTCGATCGGCGGCCGGTTCCACGCGCAGGCCCGCGTCGTCGCCACGCCGGAGAGCGTCGGCGCGGTGCGTCGCGCGCGCTGCAGCGATGAGGTTCCACCGAGCGGTCGCAGCAGCAGGCCATCCCGGATCAGGAAGGTGCGCTGCGCGCTGGTGCCTTCGTCGTCGAAGGCGAAGCTCGCGAATTCGTTGCCGCGGGTCGGGTCGTAGGTGACGTTGAGCAGCGGCGAGCCGTACTGGAAGGTGCCGAACATGTCCATCGTCACGAAGCTCGTGCCGGCGTAGTTGCGCTCGTCGCCGAGGATGCGGTCGAGCTCGAGCGGATGACCGATCGACTCGTGGATCTGCAGCATCATCTGGTCGGGCATCAGCACGACGTCCATGCGGCCGCCCGGGCAGTTGGGCGCGGCGAGCAACTGCAGCGCTTCCTCGGCCGTCACGCGTCCGCTGCCGACGAATCCGGAGCGCTCGACCACCTCGAGCCCGCCCTGCTGGCAGTAGCCGTTGTAGCGTCCGCCCCAGGAGCGCGTCTGCGTGACGCCCTCGGCGTGCGCCACCACGTGCAGGCTGGGGATCGTGTACTGGAACTCCTGCAGCGCGGCGTCGTCCGCCGGGCCGTCGGCGGTGATCAGCATCTGCCGCGAGCTGATCGTCCACAACGACGCCTGCCAGTCGACGATGCGGTCGGACAGCCGGCACGCCTGCGATTCGCGCATCAGCACGTCGATGCGGTCGGCCTTGGACCACTCCATCGGGCGGACGACGGGCGAGGCATAGCGCCCGTGCGGGCGCGGCAGCCGCGGCGCCTCGCCCGCGAAGACGCTGCGGCCGCGCGCCAGGCGCGCCCACTCGGCTGCCCGCGCGATCGCCCAGCGCAGCCCTTCGTCCGACAGGTCGCTGGTCGCGGCATAGCCCATGCCGTCGCCGTCGATCACGGTCACCATCGCGCCATGGTCTATCGATGAACGCACCGGTTCCGCGGTGTCCTGGCGCACGCTGACCGAGTCGGAGCGCTCTTCCACCGCGCGCAGGGAACAGTAGTCGGCGGCCGGCGCGAGTCGGCGGAAGCGCTGGGCGAGGGAGTCGGGATCGAAGGGCATCGTTGCGGGAGGGCGGCCGGAGCGAGGGCGAGAGGCTAACCGATCCGTCGCGGCCCGCCGAGCAAGAAGAAACGCCGCCCCGGCGGACCGGAGCGGCGCTTCCGGGTGGAGCGGCTGCTTACTTGCGGGCGGCGATGGCGCCTTCCGCCTTGTTGACGAGGTCGGCGCCGATGGTCGCCTTCCACTGCGCGTAGACGCGGCGCGTGGCCGTGACGAAGGCGTCGCGCTCCTGCGGCGTCAGCGTGGCAACGTTCACGCCCAGTCCCTGCACGGTCTTGATCGTCGACAGGTCGGGCGCGACGAGGCCGGCGCGCGCGATGCCGATCTGCTGCTTGCCGGCGTCGATGGCGGCCTGCCGCACGATCTCGCGGTCGGCCGGCGTCCAGGTCTCCCAGACTTCCTTGTTGACGACGAAGATCAGCGGGTCGGCGACATAGCCCCAGAGCGTCACGTACTTCTGGTTCACCGTGTGCAGCTTGGCCGCCGTGAAGATCGACATCGGGTTCTCCTGGCCGTCGACCGCGCCCGAGGCAAACGCCGGCTGGGCGTCGGCCCAGCTCATCTGCGTCGGGTTGGCGCCGAGCGCGCGGAACGTGTCGAGGAACAGCGGCGAGCCGACCACGCGGATCTTCAGGCCCTTCAGGTCGTCGGGCTTGCGGACTTCGCGCTTGGAGTTGGTCAGCTCGCGGTAGCCGTTCTCGCCCCACGCGAGCGGCACGACGCCCTGGCGCTCGAGGATGCCGAACAACTGCTTGCCGACGTCGCCCTGCGTCAGCGCGTCGATCGCCTTGTAGTCGGGCATCAGGAAGGGCAGCGAGAACAGGTTCAGTTCCTTGACCTGCGGCGACCAGTTGATGGTCGAGCCGACCGCCATGTCGATGATGCCCTGGCGGATCGCGGTGAACTCGCGCGTCTGGTCACCCTGCACCAGCGACACGCCCGGGTACAGCTTCATGTTGATGCGGCCGTTGGTGCGCTGCTTCACGAGGTCGATCCAGATCTCGGCGCCCTTGCCCCACGGGAAAGCGGTGCCGACGACCGTCGAGACCTTGTATTCGTCCTTGTACTTCGTCTGCGCCTGCGGCGCGCCCATCGTCAGCGCCAGCGCGGAAGCGGCAACGGCAAGCATCGTTCTGCGTTTCATCCTGTCTCCTTCGTCCTTGTATGAACTGTCTTGCTCAATAACCGAGCACGCCCGGCAACCAGAGCGCGAGCTGAGGGAATGCTGCCACAAGCGCGAGGGCTCCGAGCATCGACAGCACGAGCCAGAGCACCCATTGCACCGTTTCCTCCATGCCGATCCCGGCAACGCGGGTGGTCACCAGCAGGTTGACGGCCATCGGCGGCGTGAACTGGCCGATGGCCATGTTCATCGTCATCAGCACGGCAAACCACGTCATGTCCCAGCCGAACGCGTTGACGACCGGGACCAGGATCGGCAGGAAGATCAGGAAGACCGACGCGGCGTCGAGCAGCATGCCGGCAATCAGCAACAGCAGCATGATCATCGCCAGCATCAGGTGCTCGTTGCTGGTGACCGTCAGCATCACGTTCGCGAGCGCGTCGAAGGCTCCCAGCGTGCTGCCCGCATGGGCGAAGATGCCGGCGCACGCGATGATCAGCATCACCACGGCGGATATCTCCGCCGAGTCGACCAGCACGCGGTACAGCCGCGTGAGGTCGAGCGTGCGGTACACCACCGTGCCGACGAACAGGCCGTAGAACACCGCCACCACCGCCGCCTCGGTCGGCGTGAACGCGCCGGTGCGCAGCCCGCCGAGGATGATGACGGGCGCGGCGATGCCCCAGCTCGCTTCCTTCAGCGTGACGAGCAGGCTCTTGCGCACGACCGTCGGATCGCTGCCCTTCGCGCCCCAGTTGTACTTCCAGGCGAAAATGAAGGTCGGCACCAGAAGCGACAGGCCCGCGAGGATGCCCGGGATCATCCCGGCGGCGAACAGCGCGGGCACAGACACCTGCGGCACCAGCACGCTGAAGATCACGAACGCGATCGACGGCGGGATCAGGATCGCGGTCGAGCCGGCCGCTGCGATCAGGCTGCTGGAGAATCCCTTCGGATACCCTTGGCGCGTCATCGACGGCAGCATGACCATCGCGACCGCGGCGGCGTCGGCCGGTCCCGAACCCGAGATGCCGCCGAGGAACATGCAGACGAGGATCGCGACCACGCCCTGCGCCCCGCGGCGCTCGCCGACGAGCGCGGACACGAAGGCGACGAGCTTGGCCGCGACGCCGACGCGCTCGAAGATCATGCCGGCCAGGATGAACACCGGCAGCGCGAGCAGCGGGTACTTGGCCAGGCTCGAATAGACGTTGGTGGCGATGGACATCGCCCCGAGGTCCTTCACGATGATGACGAGGGCGCCCACGAGGCCGAGCGCGGTCGCCAGCGGCGCGCCGGCCACCAGCAGGACGAGGAAGCCGAGGAACAAGGCGGCCGTCACCGCGCGGTTCCGGAGCGCAGCAGGCGGACGACGCGCCCGAGCGCGCGTCCTGCGATCAGCAGCGACAGCGCCGGCAGCCAGACCGAGTAGACCCACTGCGGGATGCCGATGCCCGGGCTGGTCGTGCCGTACTTCCAGTCGTCGGCG
>Ga0209079_10000030_pt1 | contig 70639 bp, 68 predicted proteins | sample PPLLaktember2015_2_FD_187259 | JGI IMG/M metagenome (GOLD analysis project Ga0209079, IMG submission 187259) | Freshwater sediment microbial communities from Prairie Pothole Lake near Jamestown, North Dakota, USA - PPLs Lake P7 Core (6) Depth... | ecosystem: Environmental > Aquatic > Freshwater... | reverse complement strand
CCTGGAGGGCTTCCTGGACCTTCACGGTGAATTTGTCGAATCTCATGGATCCTCTCTAAAAAAAGCGATTGAATATCAGTGGGTTAAATTGCATATGGCGGTTTGTCTGCCCGCTTCCCGTAACATTGCCGCCGCCTATTCGGACCCTAACATAATGACCGGCAGGGAGGATGTCAAGAAAGGGCATGCAATCAAAGGGTTATCTCATTTTTAAACCCCTGGTTTTCTGTATAATTATTGCAAGGAAGGTCTTGACAAGAAGCCACCCATATCTATATTCTTAGTGGCTTAGAATAACAGGCTAAAGAAAGATGGAGGTAAGTCCATGAACATGAATCTGCCTGCTGCGACCAGCACGCTGGATTTATATATCTCGCAGATCAACCAGTTTGCGCTGCTGACCCCGGAGGAGGAGTTCAAACTGGCCGTCCGCTACAAGAAACACAACGACAAGGAAGCGGCCGAAAAGCTCGTCACCTCAAACCTTCGATTCGTGGTCAAGATCGCCCACGAGTACCGCAACTACGGAGTGAAACTTCTGGACCTGATCCAGGAGGGCAACGTGGGGCTCATGCACGCGGTGAAGAAGTTTGACCCCTACAAGGGCTATCGGCTCATCTCCTATGCTGTGTGGTGGATCCGCGCCTACATGCAGAACTACCTCATCAAGACCTGGAGCCTCGTGAAGATCGGGACGACCCAGGCCCAGCGCAAGCTCTTTTTCAAGCTCAACCAGGCCAAGAAGAAGCTCCAGAAGATGGACGCGAAGAGCCCCGAGTTTGCAGAGATCGCCGAGTCCCTCAGCGTGAAGGAGACGGAGATCGAGGAGATGGATGTCCGGCTCAACAGCCGCGACCTCTCGCTCGATGCCTTCATCGACGACGACGGCGAGCTTTCCCACATCAACTGCCTGGCCGACAAGAGTGAAAGCCAGGAGGATTCCCTCATCCGACACGAGGAGACGGCCCTGGTGAAGCGAAACGTAGCGGGAGCCCTTGCAAAGCTCAACGACCGCGAGGCCTACATCATCCGCAACCGCGTAATGTCGGAAAACCCGGAGACCCTCCAGGAGATCGGCGACAAGTTCAAGATCACACGCGAGCGGGCCCGCCAGGTCGAGAAGGAGGCCCTGCGGAAAATGCGCCAGGCCATCGGGGGCTGGGAGCCGGAGTCAGCACGGGCGTAAGCTCGGGACCAGGGTATAGGGTATAGGGAACAGACACTACAAGTAAGAAAATCAGAAGCCCTCGGCCGGTTTGGCCGGGGGCTTTTTTTATCCGCTCTTCCGATCTTCCTAACTTCATCGTCAGCAGGCTGAGTATTGTGACGAAGCCGTCAACGGGACAATCTTGGCGGTGCGTGGTTTAGAATTCCTCGCCGGGGGCGAAGGCCGCGTTCTCGAAGCGGGTGAACTTTTCCTGGAATACGAGCTTCAACGTGCCGACGGGACCGTTTCGCTGCTTGCCGATGATGACCTCGGCAAATCCCTTCTCGGGGTTGTCCTCGGACTTGTTGTAAACCTCGTCGCGGTACAGGAAAAGGATCACGTCGGCATCCTGCTCGATGGCGCCCGACTCGCGCAGATCCGCCATCTGGGGCCTGCGGCTCGTGCGGTCCTCCACCTTGCGGTTGAGCTGGGATAGGGCCACCACGGGCACACTGAGCTCCTTCGCAAGCCCCTTGAGCGAGCGGCTGATCTCCGAGATCTCCTGCTCGCGCGTGTCGGCGTAGGCGCTTCCCTTCATAAGCTGCAGGTAGTCCAGGACGATGAGCCCCAGGCCGTGTTCGGCCTTGAGGCGGCGGGACTTGGCCTTCATCTCGAGCACCGAGATGGAGGGCGTGTCGTCGATGAACAGCCGGGCCTCGGAGAGCCTCCCGGCGGCCGTTGTGAGCTTCGGCCAGTCCGACTCGCCCAGGAACCCCTTGCGGATCTTCTGGGAGTCCACCCGGGCCTCGGAGGAGAGCATGCGCATGGCGAGCTGCTCCTTGGACATTTCCAGCGAAAAGACGGCCACGGGAACCCCTTCCTCGACGGAGCAGAACTGGGCGATGTTGAGGGCGAAGGCCGTTTTCCCCATGCTGGGGCGGCCGGCGATGATGATGAGATCCGATCGCTGGAGCCCCGAGGTCATCTCGTCGAGCTTCGTAAAGCCTGTGGGCACCCCCGTGATGAGCTCCTTTCTCTCGTAGAGCCGTTCGATCGTGCGGAAGCTGTCCTTGATGATGTCCTTGAGGGGGTAGAAGGAGGGACGGACCTTGTTCTGGGAAATCTCGAAAATGGCGTGCTCGGCCTCATCGAGGACGCTGTCCACGTCGGCCCCGGCGCCGTAGGTCCGGTTCAGGATCTCCGTGGCCGTGCCGATCAGGTTTCTGAGTACGGACTTTTCCTTGACGATCCGGGCGTAGTGGCCGATGTTGGCCGCCGAGGGGACGTTGTCCACGAGTTGGGAGAGATACACGGCGCCGCCCACGGCGTCGAGTTGTTTCTTGTCCTTGAGGTGATTGCTCAGCGTGATGAGGTCGATGGGCTGGTTGCGGTCGGAGAGCTCCAGGATCGCCGAGAAGATCTTCCGGTGGGCGTCACTATAGAAATCGGAGCCCGCCATGATCTCCAGAACCGGATTGATGGCAACGTTCTCGAGGAGGATGCCCCCGAGGATGGACTGTTCGGCCTCCAGGTTCTGGGGCGGCACTTTGAGGATGGAGGTGTCGACTGCTTTCATGGACTTTCAGCCGGGAGTCCGGATTCGGGAATCGGGACTCAGGATCCAAGATGAACTGAGCCTAGCACAAAGATTGTTTTGAAAACAATCCTTCCGTTCCGGAAGCCTGATTCCGGATTCCCGATGCCCGCTTTTATTGTTCCTCGACGACCTTCACGGTGATGTCCGCTGCGATCCCGGCGTAGAGCTTGATCTTGACGGTGACTTCCCCCAGCTGCTTGATCGGCTCGTCCAGGACGATCTGCCTGCGGTCCACCTTGAGGCCCTTTTCCTCCAGGGCCTTCTCGATGTCCTTGGCCGTCACGGAACCGAAGAGCTTCTCCTGGTCCGCCGTCTTGCGGGCGATCGTCACCGACACCCCGGCAAAACTCGCCAGCAGGGCTTCGGCGTTCTTCTTTTCCTTCTCCGCACGCTTGGCGATGAGCTTCTTTTCGTGCTCGATTTCCTGGGCGGACTTGCTCGTGGCAGCGATGGCAAGCCCTTTCGGCATCAGGAAGTTCCTGGCGTAACCGTCGGCGACCTTTATCGTATCCCCGCGCTTGCCGAGGGATTCAACGTCTTCCTTCAAAATGACCTTCATTTCTTGCCTCCTTTGTTGATGACCTCTTTTTGCCGGTATCAGACGAATGGAAATCTTTCGCACCCTGATGGCGAAGATCGGAAAGCGGATGTGAGGAAAAGCGGATGAAAAAGAAAAAATGTGGTCGACTCCGCTCTTCTGCTCTTCCTCGCTTCCTGACTTCCTGTGTTTCAAAGCGCCTTGCAGTTCAGGCATTTTGGGACAACCCGGAAGGCACTGATTGCACAGGGACCGTTGGTCAGGGCGTCGTGTCCTTCACGGGGCTGTTCATCTTCCTGAAGTCGACCCAGATGTCAAACAGGCCGATGGCGGAGATGAACACCAGCAGATACTGGTAAAGAATGATCAGCGTGTAAAACAGGGCCCGCAGGTATCTCGGGATGCTTTTCTTCCTGAAAAAGAACTGGACGATCGACAGTCCCTGGAGGAGATAGAGAAAGAGCAGAATAATCAGGCCGTTGAGCCCGATGATCTGCACGATCTCCTCGGGGACGATCATCATGACCCCCACCGCGATGACGAACCAGACGACCCAGTCCGGCATCTTCCAGCAGGCGAGATCACCGAAATCGGGGAACGCGGGGTCCCGTCCCTGGAAAAACAGGCGCATGCCGAGCACGTTGAGCCAGATGAAAAACGTTGTGCTCGTGAGAAAAAGCGCCGCTCCATGGTTCACGATCCAGCCGGCTACCTCGGGGGCGCCTTCCCGCAATGCATCGATCTGATCCTGGGGGAGCCCGATCTCTTCGTAGAGTGCGATGCTGTACTTGATGCTGTCGCCCACGTACGCCTGGACGATGTCCAGGATGCTTCGTTCCAGGATCTGGCCGTACCAGGCCAGGATGGCGAGGATCAGGGCGGCAAGCCCGGCAGCGGACAGGCCCACCGTCTTTTCGATCCCGTATCGCCTTTTCAGGACTTCGGGGATGATGATTCCCGCCGACCCGAGCACCAGGAAGAACGGGAGGCTTTCCACGAACCCCCCGATCTGGAACACGGCCACGAGCAGACCAAAAGACAGGGCGAACATGGCGGTCCCGGGAATCCGTCCCATCTTCCAGTAGAAATAAGCGATCGGAAGCGGTGCGATCAGGCTGAATACAAAACCGACAATGGGGTTCAGGACCACGAGGAGAAAGAAACCAGTCGTGATGCCGACACCCAGGACAAATTCCTTCACGTTGAATTTTCTGCCTGCATCCAAGTGAACGCTATCCTCGAATCGCCGGTTTCAGGCCGTGACCGCCGCAGCCGTTTCCGCGCAGGGCTCGCGCCATCAGCTTTCCGTTACCATGAAGGGCAGCAGGGCGATGTTGCGGGCGCGCTTGATCTCAACCGTCAGCGCCCTCTGGTGCAGCGCGCAGTTGCCCGTGATGCGCCTGGGAATGATCTTCCCGCGCTCCGTCACGAAGTACCGGAGTGTGTCCACGTCCTTGTAGGACATCTTCATGTTCGAGTCGGTGCAGAACCGGCAGACCTTCCTTCGGTGGAAGACTCTCCGGTCGGACCTCGGCCTTCCGGGTCCGCTTCCCGGGCCTCTCGAATCTCTTCCGCCGCCCGGACCACCCGTCCTGGGCCGGCTTCCCGTCGTGCTGTCTGAAGGTGTTCTCATGTCGTCATCCCTCCGTCGTGGCTTCAGGCGTCGCGGTCGGCGTCGCGGTCGTTGTCGTTGTGCTGGATTCCGCCGGGATGATGGCAGCCGGCGGAGTTTCGGCCTTCTGGGCTCCGGCCAGCACTTTTTCGATCTCTTCCGCCGTGATGCCGTCGGCGAGCTTCACGGACATGTACTTCAGGACCTTGTCGTCGAACTTCAGGATCCTTTCCACCTCGGCGACGATCTCGCGCTTGCCGGCGAAGTCGATGAGGATGTAGAATCCCCGGGCCTGCTTCCGGATGAGGTAGGCGAGCTTGCGCTTTCCCCATCGTTCGACCTTCAGGATAGTCCCCTTCATGTCGGTGATGATCTTGCTGTATCGGTCGATGATGGCGGTGATGTCGTCGCTGGACAGCTCGGACTGGACAATAAACAGGGTTTCGTAACGCTTCAAGTCTTGACCTCCTTTCGGCTCTATAGCCCGTGCACGGGGCCCGGGCAAGGAGTGCCTGGATATTAAATTTTTGGAACCTGTATTCTTATACCAGATAAAAAGAGAAATCAAGTCCTTTGTGACGGGCATCTGTGTATGCATTTAAGGGATGCGATGGCCCCCTCGGAGTGCCAAAATGAGGCTTGACAGGACCCTGGCCTTTCCCTATTCAAACGATTTGAAAGGACCTGCCCGATTCAAGTGAAAGCTGCGATTGGTTGAAGATTCACGCAAGATATGACATATTGCTCCGCACGCGAGCGATGCGGCGAAGTGACCGGAAAGGAGGAAAAACACGATGAACAATCTGCTCGGGGGAATCGAAGAGGTCCTGTTGATGGGGCCGGGGCCCTCCTGCGTGCCCCTGCAGGTCTACGAGGCCATCGGCAAGAAAACCCTGGGGCACCTCGACCCCTATTTCCTGAGGATCATGGACGAGCTCAAGGAGCACCTCCGCACGCTCCTGAACACGAATAACAATCTGACCGTCCCGATCTCCGGGACCGGTTCGGCCGGCATGGAGGCTTGTTTCGTCAACCTCGTCGAGCCGGGCGACAGGGTGCTGATCCTGATAAACGGGGTCTTCGGCATGAGGATGCGCGAGGTCGCAAGCCGGCTCGGCGCAGAGGTCGATGCCCTCGAGTTCATCTGGGGCACGCCGGTCGTCGTGGACGACGTGGCAAAGAAGCTCAAGGAGAAGACCTACCGGATCGTGGCGGTGGTCCACGCCGAGACATCGACGGGTGTCTGCAACCCCGTGGAAGAGATCGGGGCTCTCATCAAGGGTTCCGACACGATCTACCTCGTCGACACCGTGACGAGCCTGGGCGGCATCGAGGTCCGAATGGACGACTGGGGGATCGACGCCCTGTACAGCGGGACTCAGAAGTGCCTGTCCTGCCCGCCAGGCCTTGCCCCGCTTTCCTTCTCCGAAAAAGCCATGGCCAAGCTGGGCGCGCGCAAGACCAGAGTCCCCAACTGGTACCTGGACATCTCACTGATCGCGAACTACTGGAGCCAGAACCGCGTCTATCACCACACGGCCCCGGTGAACATGGTCTACGCCCTTTACCAGGCGCTGCTGCTCATCCTGGAGGAGGGGCCGGTGAAGGTCTTCAAGCGCCACCGGGACACGCACCAGATGCTCGTGAAGGGTCTCGAGGAGATGGGCCTCAAGATGGTCGTTGATAAAACCTGGAGACTCCCCATGCTGAACACGGTCTACTTCCCGGAAGGAATCGACGAACTCGCAGCCCGGCGCTGCCTGCGGAGCGAGTACCGGATCGAGATCGGAGGCGGGCTGGGGCCCCTGGCCGGAAAGATTTGGCGTATCGGCCTCATGGGACACACGGCAAGGAAGGAAAACGTGGAGCGCTTCCTCGATTCACTGCGGAAGGTTATTTCATGACAACGTCGCCCCTTTTGCGAAAAGGGGGCGAGCGTGGATTGCATCAGATGAGGAAGCGGGCGGAGAGATCTCCGCCCGCTTCTTTTTTCCTTCAGACCTTTATCCTTTAACCTTGTGCCTTGCTCCTGCCGCGTCAGCGGCTTATTCCGGGCATGCGGCTCCCTTTTTTACCCACTCGTTCATCTTCGCAGAGAACTCCTTGTGGCTCATCTTCGGGACCGTCCGTCCCTCGCCGGGGTTCCAGCCCCACAGGACCAGGGGGTCTTTGTCGATATGCCCGATAATCTGCTCCCCCGTCTTTCCGCCATTGTGCTTCGGGTCCTTCAGCTGGCGGCAAAGCTCCCCGGGAGTGCGGCCCTGGAAGACCATGGGAATGTTTTCCGGCGGCATGTGCCAGTTGGCAACCCCGGGAGGCCCCCCGGGCTGATTTGCGTCCCGGTGGCACAGCGTGCAGTTCATCGCCCCGATTCCCTTTCCCTCGGGGCCGCGCTTGACGTTGAACATGTGGGTCTGCGAGTCGTCGCGGATGAGTGGCGCATCCCCGGAGGGATGGCAGTTCAGGCAGCGGGGGTGGAACAGGACTTCCGCAGCCTGGGCAAATGCCTTCTTTGCTCCTTCAGCGTCCTGATTGTCGGCGATGGCCCCGTTGAGGCCCGAGAAAAGGCCCGCCAAAACGATGACAAGGCCTGCGGCGACGATGAGAAGGGCCGGGGCTTTCATCCGTCCATGATTTTTCAGTCTTGCCATGATTTGCTCCTTCGATGCAGGTATAAAGGACGGGGCTGCTGAGCAACAGCCCGTCGGGGCATCGCCGGGGAAAACCATAGCAGAAAGAGAGGGAGATGACAAAAAATAAAGACAGGCGGGCGCCTGCCTTCACGAAAAAATCCCCCTCTCTCCCCCTATGAACGACCCAATCCTCTCCCCTGGCGGGAGAGGATTGAGTTGAGGGGGGCCTTCGACAAGCTCAGGATGATATCTCTGTTCGCCATGGTGAGCCTGTCGAACCCTCACCCTCACCCTGGCCCGCGACCATGTCTGGTTCGTTCCTTACCGGGCCGACCCGCGAAGCGGATCAGGGCGGCAAAGGGGGATTTGAGTTTGCAGTTAGTGCAGCAGGTAGAAGGCCGCCAGGGCGACTGCCCCGATGATCACGGACCAGAGAATCGCGTTGCTCAGCTTGCCGGCGCTCCAGGACTCCGGCTTGACGGCGCCTGCCAGGACAAAGCCTAGCACGAGGAACAGCCCGAGGACGGCAACCCCGTGTGTGGTCCAGTGATGCCCCATGGCATCCGCCATGGCATTCTTGAAAGGCGGTGTCATCTCCTTGAAGATGACCAGCAGCGCGTTGACGATGCTCATCACGGCCGCCGAGAGGCCGAAACCAATCGTGGTCTTATCCAGTGTGTTGTTCGTCATGGCGCAACCCTCCCCATGTATCCTACGATAACACCGCGGCTGATGATGGCTCCCGACCCATCCACGGCAAGGCCGATGAGGACGACAAGCAGTGTGACGATGAAAAGAAACTTCCGGTTTTCAGGCACCAGGAGATCGTTCCGGTAGGCGATGACCGGAAGCAGGATGCTCAGGAAAAGCAGCGCGAAGAAGACGTGCTCCTTCCACTCCATGAAAAACGTGTGCGCCCAGGACCACTGCCCCGCCCGTATGATGGCTCGTTCGGCGGGGTAATGGGTAACGTACCACCAGCCGCCGATGACATAGGAGAGGATCATGGACAGGGCCGTCCACAGGCTCAGGCTTTTGATTCTGGGGATGTTCGTCTCGCTGGCATTCAGTACGTACACGAGAAGCGCCACCGCCAGGATGATCCCCAGCACGCCGAACAGGACGTGCACCATGATGGTGATCTGGATTTCGAATAGTGACATGGTAACCTCCTTTTCCGGGTTAGAGGTTTGTGCTCGCCGGTCAACTGACGACAGGACCGCTTCGGCCAGATTAAAATCGCCGGTTGACGATGCGGTGAGCCTTCCGAATTGTTGAGGTTCCTTAACGAGAGCGTTATCGGGTTGGGTGTTTCTTTAACGCAGTTGACGGGTTCCTATCGCCCGATGTTCCGGGCGAAACCTCTTCAGGGTTCCGTCAGGGTCGAACCGCCGCAAGGTGCGGCATCCGGTGAGTGCAAGATGCTTGACGCGAGTATTCAATAATAAGATGAGACCTGTCCGGCAGAAAGTCAAGGGGGGAGTCAGTCTTGATCCGGTTTCCTGCTCAGCTGAAGCCCGATGATGGAGGCGATGACGAGGGCGGCGCCCAGGATCTGCCACAGCTCCATCGTCTCCCCCAGGAGCAGCCAGGCGATGAACCCTGCCGTGATCGGCTCGAGAGTCGCCGTAATGCTGGCCCTCGTGGCACCGATCCGCTTGATGCCCTCGTTATAACAGATGAAGGCGAGCACCGTGCCGAGGAAGCCGACGACGAAAACACAGGACCACTGTGCAAGACCCGATGGCCTCAGAAAGGCGGTCAGGGGCGGGTGCAGGATGCTCCAGGTCACGGCGGCAAACAGAAGCCCGTAAAAGACGACCGTCCAGGGAGGGTATCGCTTCATCCCGTACTCGCAGCGCACCGTGTACCACGCGAAGGTGACGGCCGAGGCAAGGGCCGACGCGAGGCCGACCCGGTTCATGGCCAGCAGGTCCAGGTTGTAGCCCCCCACGACGAGGTAGCACCCGAAGAGCGATCCGGCCATGGCGGCGAAAACGACGGGCGCGAGCTTCACGCGCAGGAAGAGCATCGTGTACAGGGCGACGAAGAGCGGCGCCTGGTACTGGACCAGGATGGCCGCCGCCACCTGGATCTTGCTGATGGCAAAGAGGTAGGTGAACTGGACCGCCGCAAGACCGATGCCGAGCGTGATGAAATAGGGCAGGTCGCGCCGCTCCACGGCGAGCAGGGATCGGTTGCGGAGCGCAAGCCAGCAGAAAATGATGCCCGTGGCCAGCGTCGTGCGCATCTGCACCAGCTCAAAGGCGGTGATGCCGCTGTTGAACAGGTACTTGGCCGCCGTGCCCGACGAGGCCCAGAAGAGGGCCGCCAGGGCGGCAAGCAGATAGCCGGACCGGGAGATGTTCTGCTGCGTCACGAATGCCTGCCCTTCATCCGACCCACTTCACGAAGTCTGTTAATGCTGCCCTCTGGCGCTCGAAGCGGTTGATGGGGGCTTCCGTTTCCGGGTACCCGATGACGGCCCCCATGATGATCCGCCTTTCCTCCGGGATCGAGCCGTGCCTGCGCAGCAGGTCGGCGTAGTGTACGGAGCTTGCCATGATGCAGGTCCCGAGCCCCCTGTCGTGTGCGGCCAGCGCGAGGGTCTGCAGAAAAAGACCCACATCCAGCATGGCGTACTCGACGAGGACATCCCTCGGCACGGTGGCGACGACAAGGCAGGGCGCGCCGAAGAGGGCGCCCATGTTCAGCTGATGCCGGTGGCGTCCCTCCTTGTCCTCCCGTTTGAGCCCCAGGGAGGTGACGACCGACTTGCCGATGTCCATGTAGCGCAGCTTCAACTGCTCCGGCCACTTCTCCGGCATGGGGACGTCATTGCGAAGAGGCTCTCCGCCCGCCATGCTCGCCACATTCGCCTTCCGGAAGGCCTCCAGGGGCTCCCCGGTGATCACGTAAAGCTCCCAGGGCTGGGTGTTTCCCCACGATGGCGCCCAGCGGGCGATTTCGAGAAGTTCCTCGAGAACATTCCCCGGGATTGGCTCCGTTTTGAATCTCCGGATGCTTCGTCTTTCCCTGACGACGGTTTGCAGTTCCATGGTCGAGTCCTTTCGCAGTGGAGTTCGTCGAAAAAATTGCCCCATCGTACATGAAAATTGCATTTGTGGATACCCTCGAAAAGAAGGGAACGGGGCAGCCGCCTATTGACAGAACGTGCTGCTTTCCCCTAACGTAGAAACCATTGTGAGATCATGAGCGACAAATTGAACAGCAATTTTGAATATCGATTCGGGCCGGACGGGCAGTGGCGCGTCCTCGTTGCCAACACGAGGGAACTCCGTGAGAAGGCCTTCCGGCTTGTCTACGATGTCTACATCCGGGAAGGGTACGAGCTGCGCTTCGGGCGCGAGAGCGGCCTGTGGTGCACGATCCACCACCTGCACCCCGGTACGATGGTCTTTCTGGCCGAGAAGGAAGGAAGGCTCGCGGGCTCGGTGACGGTGATGCCGGACTCGCGTCTCGGGCTCCCGACGGACCGTATCTTCCCGGAGCCGCTGGCCGATCTCCGGAAGGCCGGGCGCCGTCTCAGCGAAATCTCCTCGCTCGTCGTGACGGAGGAGCCCGGGGGCGTCCCCCCGGAGCTTGCCATGCACCTGTATCGACTGGCCCACCTGGCGAGTCTCCACCTGCTGAAGAGCACCGATATCGTTGCCTCCGTCATGGCCCGCCACAGTGAGTTCTACTCCCGCTTCCTGTTGTTTGACGAAGTGTCCTCGCCCCGACTGAGCCCGAAGACGGGCCAGCAGGTCTGTTACGCGCGGCTCAACCTCGAGACGATGAGGGAGCGCTACCGGGAGCGCTATGCCCGGGCCACGGGCAGGCGGAACCTCTACCGCTGGTTTTTCCAGAACGAGGGCGAGCCGGACATGGTCGAATGGCTGCGCCGCAGCCGCTCGCCCATGACGACGGAGGATCTGTACTACTTCGGCGCGAAGAAGACGAACATCCTGGCAAAGGCCGGCCATGACGTGATCGTCCTTCTCGAGGAGGAGTACCGGTTGGCGGGGGCGGATCCGGACTGAGCGCGTCAACACCGGGGGCGCAGGGAGGGCAACGCCGGATGGGCGCTCTCCGGTGTCATGCACGTGAAGATCGGAAGAGCGGAGGCGAGGAAGAGCGGACCAGAAGGCTTCGCCCCGCAGGAGATTCTGAAAGGAGCCTTGCAGCACGATGTGGAAGGAACTGGTCGACCGCCAGAGGGGAATCGTCAATTTCACCGATGAGCTCGCCGAAGCGATCGGACGGACACGGGTTCTCGTGGCAGGGGCCGGGGGAAACGGAGCTGTGCTGGACTTCCTGGTCCGGACGGGCTTCCAGCGCTTCGTCGTCATCGACTTCGACGTCGTCGAAGCGACCAACCTCAATCGCCTGCCATTCATGCCGGATTCCGTTGGGAAGACGAAACCCGAGGCCTGGAAGGAATACCTGCAGCAACTCAACCCCGACTGCGACGTGACGGCCCACTGCCGAAGGGTCACGAAAGACGACGAGGCCTGGCTTGAGGAGGTCATCTCGGGGGTCGATATCGTGGCCCTGGGGATGACGGACATCGAGGCCAATTTCCTGATTCCCCGCATCTGCCACCGTCTTCGCAAACGCATGGTCGTGGGCCCCGGCACGTCGAACTGCTGGGCCGTGAGTACATTCACCCACGAGGGGAAGGTGTCGCTGGAGAGCGTGGGCCGTTTCGGGACGGAGGGCATCGATGCCCGCGATATCGACTACAAGGCCATCCTGCCGAAGTTCATGCGGATCTACATGTTTCCCGGGCGTGTCGAGAGGCTTTGCCCGGAGACGCTCCGGAAGGTGCAGTGCGGAGAGATCCCCCCGCGCAACTGCAAGATATTCGTCTCCATGGTCAACGCCGCCGCCTGCTGGGAGATCGTGAAAAACACCGCTGTGATGAACGGCATCGCCCTTCAGAACACGAGCGTCATCGAGTTCCCCGTCGTGCAGGTCTTCGACCCCTTCCGGGGGAGCGCTTACTACTGGGACGCCGCGAAAAACCGGATCGGCATCCCAAACTGGCTAAGCGGCAAGATCCGGTGGCATCGCCTCAACGGGTGACCGGGGCGCATCCCTTGTCTGAAAAGAGAAGTTGCGAAGTTGAGAAGTTGTGAAGCTTGGAGGATCTGAAAGTCAGCACTGGCTGATTGCTTTTCCGAACTTCTTAACTTCATAGCTTCATAACTTCCATCTTTTCAGGGTGCCTTGCATCTGGGCCCATTTGAAGCAATGCCCATCGGGCATTGCTTCCCGGCAAGGAAGCGCCAGGACATGGTCGCGCTCCCTGACGGGCAGCGCCCCCGGTGACCCGCCTTCAGGGAAATTCCATATCGCCAAGAGCGGCCAAACACAGGCCGCCTTTTTTCGCACATTCTGCCATCCTCCATTGCATTCAAATCCCTTTGACAGAGGGGTTGGCTGCGCTTATACTCTCCACGCTTTAGAACCCACACACAGAGGAACCATGAAAACATACAGAATCGCAGCCGTTCCCGGAGACGGGGTCGGCCCCGAGGTCATCCCGGCAGGGCTCACCGTTCTGGAGAGGGCGGCCGATCGATTCGGATTTTCGATCGAGACGACTACCTTCGAGTGGGGTGCCGGCTTCTACAAGAAGCACGGCCATTTCATGCCCAGGGACGGGCTCGATACCCTGCGGAAATTCGACGCCGTCTATTTCGGGGCCGTGGGGCTGCCCGATGTGGACGACACCTTGCCGGCGAAGGACTTCACCTTCAAGGTGCGCACGGGGTTCATGCAGTACGTGAACTACCGCCCCGTGAGGACCTGGCCCGGCGTTGCGCGCCCCCTGCGGACGGACAAGCCCATCGACTTCGTCGTGATCCGCGAGAACGTGGAGGGGGAATTCGTCCAGGCGGGAAAACAGATCCTCCCCGATGACATCGGTGGGCTGGCCATCGACACGAGCATCTTCACCCGCCGGGGCATCGAGCGCATCGCGCACTATGCGTTCCAGCTCGCGCGTAAGCGCCGCAAGCGCCTCCACCACATCACGAAATCGAACACGCTCATCTACAGCCTTACGTTCTGGGACCGGGTCATCCGCGAGGTGGCAGTGCAATACCCCGACGTAGAGCATCATCAGATGTACATCGACAACGCGGCGGCGAGCTTCGTCCTGCGCCCCGAGATCTTCGACGTGGTATTGACGACAAACCTCTTCGGCGACATCCTGAGCGATCTGGGCGGTGCGCTCATGGGCAGCCTGGGGCTTGCCGGCAGCGGCAATATCAACCCCGAGAGGGAGTATCCCTCCATGTTCGAGCCGATCCACGGCTCGGCGCCCGACATCGCCGGCAGAGGGATCGCCAACCCCTACGGGACGATCTGGTCGGGGGCCCTGATGCTCGAGCACCTGGGCGAGACGGAGGCGGCGCGGCAGGTCGTGAAGGCCATGGACAAGGCGACGGCCGAAGGCGTGCTGTCTGCCGACCTGGGCGGGAAAAGGAAGACCGCCGAGATCGCCCGGCGCGTGGCCGAAACCCTCGACATTGCATAGGAGCAGCCATGTCCCGGATCATCGATCTGACCGTATCCATGAAAGACGGCATGCGAGGCGTCACCTTCGAGGCCTTCAAGGTGCTCGAGAAGGACGGATGGAACGCCCGGATGCTCCATCTCTATTCCCACGCGGGCACCCACATGGACGCGCCGCTTCACTTCGGTGTCAACGAGACGACCATCGACCGGATCCCCCCGGAGCGCTTCATCGCCGATGCCTGGGTCATCGACGCACCGGCCGTCACGGACAGCATGAGGATCGGAATCGAGCACCTGAAGGGCGTCAAAGACAAGTTGACTGCGGGCGAGGGCCTTCTCTTCCGGACCGGCTGGCACCGGTTCATTGACGCCGGGAACTACCGGACGGCGCTGCCCTGGATCGGCCGGGAACTCGCCCTGTGGTGCGTCGAGAAGAAGGTGAAGCTCATCGGCGTCGAGCCGCCGTCGGTTGCCATCCTGACGGACATGAAGGAACTGCAGGCCGTGCACAGGATCCTGCTGGGCGGGGACATCGTTCTAGTCGAGGGCCTGTGCAACCTCGAGCAGATCAAAAAGCCGAAGGTTAAGGTGATCGCCCTGCCGCTCAAGATCGAAGGGGGAGACGGCGCACCGGCCAGGGTCATCGCGATCGAGGACTAGCGAGCTGCAAGCCCCAGGGCCTTCCGGTTCTTTCGGCACCTGACAGACAGCGCAATCATAGGTGGTCATTACGAGCCGAGCCTCGCGAGGCGTGGTAATCTACGATTAAGAATCCGATAACGAAGATTGCTTCGTCGAATTCTCTCCTCGCAATTGACTATTTTTTTATAACATTCCAACGAACCAACTGAACCGTATTTCAAATGCGACTGCCCTACCGCGAAACGATTGATAAGCTGCCTCCCCCGTGGAAGGAGGATCTCCTTCCCGCGATCCGCGAGGCCTTCGCGAGGGCAGACTCCACCCTCATCGTGATGGACGACGACCCGACGGGCTGCCAGACGGTCCATGACATCCCGATCCTGACGGCCTGGCCCGTCGAGGCCCTGAGGGCCGAGTTCGGGTGCAGCCCCGTCTTCTTCATCCTCACCAATTCCAGGAGCCTGCCCGAGCGGGAGGCAATCGATCTGAACCGCGAGGTGGCCCGCAACATCGTGAAGGCGGCCTCACTGGCGGAGAGGCGTTTCATGGTCATCAGCCGCAGCGACTCGACCCTGCGCGGCCACTTCCGGGCCGAGATCGAAACTCTCACCGCGGAATTCGGCTGGGAGAATGCGGTGAAACTCTGCATCCCTGCCTTTTTCGAAGGGGGACGATTCACGATCGATGACGTCCACTACGTGAAAGAAGGCGACGAGCTGGTCCCGGCTGCCGAAACCCCCTATGCGAAGGACCCCTCCTTCGGGTTTGTCTCGTCGAATCTGAAAGACTACTTCTGCGAGAAAACGGGCGGCGCCGTCGCCCGCGAGGACGTCTGCTCCATTTCCCTGCAGGACATCCGCAAGGGAGGGCCGGAGACGGTTGCGGAAAAACTTGCAGGCTGCAGCGACGGCAGCTTCTGCGTCGTCAACGCCTGCGAGCGAAGCGATATGGACGTCGTGGCCCTCGCCGTCTTCCGGGCCATGGAAGAGGGAAAGCGGTTCCTGTTCCGTACGGCAGCGGCCATCGTCCCTGCGCTCTTCGGACTGGCTCCGCGCGCGCTCCTGGACGCGGGGGAGTTCCCGCCGCCGCAAAAAGGCTGCGGCCTCATCGTCGTGGGCTCCTTTGTGCCCATGTCGTCGCGCCAGCTGGCACATCTGCTGAATCATGGCGGTGTCCACGGCGTCGAACTGGGCGTCAGGCGCCTGCTCTCCGGGGAAAGGAAGATCGAGATCGAACGGGTGATCGATGAGGCGAACCGGTCGGTGGGTGCGCGTCGAGACACGGTGATCTTCACGAGCCGCGAGCTGGTGACGGGGGCCACGGCCGAGGAGAGCATCCGAATCCAGGCCGACGTGGCAGCCGCCCTCATTACGATTGTGCGGGGCATCCATGCTGCGCCGCGCTACATCCTGGCCAAGGGAGGCATCACATCCAATGACACCGCTGCGAAAGCCCTGGGCGTGCAGAGGGCCGTCGTCGCGGGGCAGATCATCCCCGGCGTCCCCGTCTGGCGGCTGGGCGAGGACTCTCGATTTCCGGGCATGAACTACATCGTCTTCCCGGGAAACGTGGGGACGGAGACCTCGATGACCGATGTGGTCCGGTGCCTGAGGGGCGAATAATCTCCTTTTTATATTGTTCTGTTGATCCCGAAGTGTTAACATCAATCTCCACACAAAAATCCTGATACGAGCGATGGGTTCCCATCGAGGAAATGAGAAGATCATGGAAATGAAGAAATGGAAAGACACTGCAGGGCACAAACTGGGATGCCCGTACATCGGGATCACGCTCGTTGGCACTGCTGAAGAGATGGTCAGGCATCACTCGGGATATTGTCCCGGCTGCAATATCCGGGTCAAATGGGAAGAGAAAGAGCAGGAACAGGAAAACGCCGCCGTCAAGTCATGACCGGGGGCACCTCAAAATAATCCCTGCCGAAAAATTCCGCACTCCAGGCAGGGACTTCGCAATCTGAGCGTGGCCATACTCAAATCGATCCCTGATTTGCGATTGAATGCGCCGCAATTCCCCCCGAGTTCACCGACAGCCGTGAAAGGCCGAAAAAATAAAGGACAGCCACAACAGATTGGCTGTCTTTTTTTTGCGGGCGATCCGGGCCCCCCTCGATCATCCATTGCCTTAGATGAAGTAATCTTTTTTGATGTATCAGTTCGGCATTCCACCGATGGTCAATGGTTTCAATTTTCAATAGGCTATTATACTCAGGCGTTTAATCGATCCCGGCAGACACAAACCCCTTGGGTCAATCTTTTAGCGTAATTTGGCTGTCACTCCGGGGATCATTGCTGACCGCATGTGACGGGCGAGGAGGGCCTATGCGCACCGAGTGGAAGGGATATTTGAAGTTTCGGCTGGTGGCGATCCCGATCAAGATGTACGGCGCGATCACCGCGAAGAGAACCGTCCCCTTTCATCTTCTCCACAAGGCATGCAAATCCCGTATCCGGCACCAGAACTTCTGTCCGACCGACGGCAGGGTTTTGAGTGATGAGGAGATTGTCCGGGGCTACGAGTACGGGAAGGACATGTACGTGATTGTCACGGACGAGGAACTCGAGAAGGCGAAGATGGAGTCGACGGAGGTGATCGAGGTGCTGAAGCTGGTCAAGGATGATCAGATCGGGCCCATCTACTATTCGGGCTCCCACTATCTCGCCCCCGACGGAAGTGTTGCGGCAGAGGCCTTCGTTCTGTTTCTCAAGGCCATGGAGGACGCGGGCCGAACGGCGCTGGCACGGGTCGTCCTGAGAAACCGGGAGCATCTCTTTGCGATCAAGCCTTACAACCAGGTCATGATCGCCTACTCCCTCCACTATCCGGAGCAGATCATCGGGATGGACGGGATCGAGGGGCTCAAGGAGCTCGAAAAGGTCAAGGTCGATTCGGAGAACATGAAGATGGCCAGGGATCTCATCAAAACCATGAGCGGCGAGTTCATCCCCGGCGAATTAGCCGATCAGTACAACCGCACACTCCTGGAAATCATCCGGACAAAGGCCGAGGGCGGGGAGATCAAGGCGGCACCGCGGCTCGAGGGGGCCAAGGTCATCAATCTCATGGAGGCCCTGAAAAAAAGCGTGCAGGAAGCGGGATCCACACCCGAGAAAGCCAGGAAGGGAATGGCGACGGCCGGATTGAAGAGGCCGCCCGGAGCGAAACGGAAGAAGGAAGCCCATGCGTGACCGCAACACCGCCCCGATGCTCGCGTCGTCTTCCAGGAGATGACGAAAGGCGGGCACTTCAGGGCCCCCGTGTTCAAGAGGGTTCTCCAATGAGAAGATTCTTCAGCCACAGGGAGATGGCCCGTCTTCTCGATCTTCCGGAAACCCGGATACGCAACTGGGCTCGTATCGGGCTCGTACCGCATTCCGGAAAGCGGCAGGGGCTGCTGATGTTTGATTTCAGAGGGGTCGTCGCCCTGCGCACCCTGAGGCAACTGCTCGATCAGGGCGTATCGATCCGGAGGATCCGGAAGTGCGTCGAGACGCTGAGACAGGAAATCCCGGAGGTGGCTGAACCCCTTTCCGAGATCCGCGTTTACGCCCTGGGGGACCAAATCGTTCTCAGGAAAGACAACCTGACCTTCACCCCGGACGGACAGCTGATGATCGATTTCCGGGAAGAGGCAAGCCCCGTGATCCCGATGCCGCTGGATCCCGTCGAGCCTCTTTTCCTCAGGGCTCTGGGGCTCGAAGAGGACGGGCAGTGGGACGAGGCAAAGGAGACCTACGAGGCCATCCTGTCTCTCAACCCCTGCCATGCCGACGCGCTCGTCAACATCGGGAACATCCTGTATCGAAAGGGCTTGTCAAGTCTTGCCGGCGAGAATTACCGCAGCGCCCTCGAGATCGATCGGGATCACGTCGAGGCCAATTACAATCTGGCCAATCTGCTCGAAGAGGCAGGCAACCTGGAGGAGGCGGTCCGCTTCTTTCACCGGTCCCTGCGCATCGATCCCGACTTTGCCGAAGCCCATTACAACCTGGCCCGGATCCTGGAAAAGATCGGGAAGGAGAAGGCCGCAAGGAAACACTGGCGCAGATACTCGGAACTGTCGGATTGAACACGCCGGGAAGCGCAGCAGTTTCGTGTAAATCAAAAAAAGGAGGCCTGTCATGGCTGGGGAAAAGAAGCCGGAAGGCAAGATGGATCAGGCGATGAGAGTGTACCGGAAGCTGGGAACCCCGGGAGCCCCCCACAAACTGCTTGCGGGCATGGCGGGAAGCTGGACCTGCCGGACCCTGACCTGGATGGGGCCCGACAGCCCTCCCATGGAGTGGACGGGCTCCAGCGAGCAGAAAATGATCCTTGGCGGCCGCTTCCTTCTGCAGGAGTTTGCGGGCGAGATGATGGGAAGCCCGTACAACGGCATTGGCTTCGCCGGGTACGACAACCATACCCGGAAGTATGTATCGACATGGATGGATTCCATGAGCACCGGCATCATGGTTTTTGAAGGGACTGCCGGTGCGGACGGCAAGACGATCTCGCAGACGGCCCGATACGACGACCCCGTCCGGGGACCCATGCAGTGGCGTTCCGTGACGAGGATCGTGGATGGCAAGACCGTGCTGTTTGAAATGTACAGCACCGGCAAGGGCGGCAAAGAGGAGAAGATGATGGAGATCACCTACACCCGGAAGTGATGCCATGACGCCCAATGCTCCTGGCCGGCAGAAGGACGCAATGAACTTGCAGGACAAGGGTGAAACCGATGCCCTCTGTGCTCATCACGGGATCGAACCGGGGCCTTGGCCTGGAATGGGCCCGACAGTATGCGCAGGAGGGATGGCGGGTTTTCGCGACCTGTCGCCATCCTCTGGACGCCCTGGACCTGCAGAAGCTGAGGCGGGAATATCGCATGGTGACGCTGCATCGTCTCGATGTCACGAAAGTCGAGGACATCCGCACCGTCCAATGGGAACTCGAAGATCAGGCCATCGACATCCTGGTCTCGAATGCCGGGATCTATCTCGACAAGAGAAAGTCCGGGATCGGGGGCTTTCGATTTGATGACTGGCTCAGAACCTTCGAGGTCAACACGCTGGGGGGTCTTCGGGTGATGGAGGCCCTGATCGGGAACTTGGCCAGGAGCTCGAAGCGACTGATCCTGGCCGTCAGCAGCCACATGGGCAGCATCGCGGACATCCATGAAGCAGGCAACTACTACTACCGATCCAGCAAGGCCGCCCTGAACGCGGCTATGGCGGGACTTGCCGCGGAACTGAAGCCCCAGGGGATCGGCGTGCTCATTCTCCATCCGGGCGGGGTGAAGACCCGGATGGGGCCATCCTCCGGCATATCGCCGGAAGAGAGCGTCAGGGGAATGCGGCGCATCGCCGAGCGCTTCCGGCTGGAAGACAGCGGCACCTTCCTGCGCTATGACGGCGTGAAGATGCCGTGGTAGGGCGATCTGCGAGGCCATGTGGAATTTAAAGACATCCGATAAGGAGGTGTCCAATGCATCGCATGAGAGAAGACGGGAGAATCCTCTGTGTATTATCTCTTCTTTTGGCAGCGATTCTCTTCATGGGGACGGATCCGGCAACGGCACAACAGGCCAAACTCGAGGGCGCCATCATAGCCGCCCCCCGGATCTCGCCGCAGGATGCGCATCGGCAGGTGACGTCAGGTCATGCCATCCTGGTATGCGCCTATGAGGATGAGACGAAATGCAACACGATGATGCTCCAGGGGGCGATTTCCCTGAAGGAATTCGAGTCGAGATTGCCGAACCTTAAAAAGGACCAGCCGATCATCTTCTACTGCGCCTGACCCCATGAGCACACGTCTGCCGGTCAGGCAGTCAAATACCTGGGGATGGGATATACGGATGTCAAGGCGCTTATCGGCGGTGTCGAGGGGTGGAAGAAGGCTGGATATAAGGTTATCGAGAAGTAAAACGAAGTCTCTTTCGCAGGGCACGGCAGTGGCACCTTCCTCGGCGATGACGGCGTGAAGCTGCCGTGGCAGGGCGTTACTCAAAAAATCACCCCCTTTCTGTGGTTCGACGATCAGGCCGAAGAGGCCGTGAGCTTTTACACCTCGATTTTCAAAAATTCCAGGATTGTGGCCATGACCCGTTACGGGGAAGAAGGGGCGGAGGTCTCCGGGAGGCCCGAGGGAACGGTCATGACCGTGGCGTTCCAGCTGGATGGGCAGGAGTTTGTCGCGCTGAACGGCGGGCCTAGCTTCAAATTCACCGAGGCGATATCCTTTGTTGTCAATTGCGAATCACAGCATGAAGTGGACCATTACTGGGAAAAACTGTCCGCAGGCGGAGACCCGAAGGCGCAGCAATGCGGCTGGCTGAAGGACAAATACGGTCTCTCGTGGCAGATCGTTCCCACGGTGTTGGGTGAGTTATTGAGTGACCCTGATCCTGAAAAATCGCGAAGGGTCATGAAAGCGATGCTTCAAATGAAAAAAATCGACATCGCAACGTTAAAGCAGGCCCATGGTCAGGGCACAGCATGACATCAAAGGGCAGCAACTCCAAAATGATTCCCGTGACACAGGGATATCCGATTCACGGCCGAGAACAAAAATCAACACCGCCCTTGACATTGGGGATGAGCAGCAGTAGACTTCAATTACGAGATACTGCAATGTTCGTAATGAGTCTATTCTACTGGATGTTAACGAAAAGAGAAGCGCAGGGTCTTCGTGGTGATTGCCACCCTTAGAGACCGGATTTTGTTTGAATGATGGACTCCAGTAAAGACGAGACGGCATAGGTGGATCTCGTATTTTTTTGCCAACAGAAAATCATCTTTCCTGCCTGTACTAAAACAAATCGTCAACCGCAAAGAATATGCTGAGCTTGACTCCGTAATAATAAGAAATTCACGCCAGATAAACATCGACACCTCGCTTTGCGGTCTGTAATTCATTGATGCACAAGATCCTTCTTCATGAAATTCTCCGCCATGAACAAGGGAGTTCGTATCGGCTCCACTGATCCCGTATGTTCCCGGGGGAACAAGTCCATAACTTCAAGTGTTTCGGTTTTCGGGCTATTATGGAAAAGGGTGGTGGTCTCATGCTGATAAGGCATAAGAAAATAAATGTCGACCTGTCGCATCGGGATAATCCGGTTTCTTCGACTCGAAAGGGTAGTCCATCCATGACTAGACCGCCGGAATGGCTCGAAGATCTGTTTTGCAGAGCGGATATCCGCATCAATGGCAGTCGACCCTGGGATCTGCAATGTCACGATGATGCCTTCTATGAGCGCATTGCCGTTGATGCTTCGCTCGGATTTGGGGAATCCTACATGGACGGCATGTGGGACTGCGAGGCCCTGGACCAGTTCTTCGACCGGGCGCTTTCCGCTCATCGCGACAGGAAGGTGCCCCTCAGCCGTGCGATGCTCGTCGATGTGGTCAAGGCGAGGCTTTTCAACCGGCAGAGCAAGCAACGCGCCATACAGGTTGCCAAGGTCCACTACGACATCGGCAATGCATTCTACGAAGCCATGCTCGATCCCTACATGCAATACACGTGTGCTTACTGGAATGGAACCGCCAGGGATCTTGCCTCCGCCCAGGAAGCCAAGCTCGACCTGATCTGCCGGAAAATGGGCCTTGTACCCGGGGAAAAGATCCTGGAGCTTGGATGCGGGTGGGGTGGTTTCGCGCGGTATGCGGCGGAACATTATGGCGTACAGGTCATTGCCTATAACATTTCAAACGCGCAGGTTGAATGGGCCCGTGCCAGGTGCAAAGGCCTCCCTGTGGAATTTCGTCTCCAGGACTACCGGGAAGCAACCGGTACTTTCGACAAGGTAGCCGCAATTGGCCTGTGCGAGCATGTAGGCTACAAGAATTACAGCAGTTTCTTCGAACTCGTCCATCGATGTCTCGAGCCGGGAGGGATTTTCCTTTTGCACACCATCGGCAGAAACAGCGCAACCCGTTACTGTGATGCCTGGATGGACCGCTACATATTTCCGGGCGGCATGCTGCCATCAGCCACACAGCTTGGTCAAGCCATGGATGACCTCTTTGTGATGGAAGACTGGCACAGCTTCGGCACTGACTATGACCACACTCTGATGGCCTGGCACGCGAACTTCGAGAAATCCTGGCCGCGCTTCTCCGCGGAATACGGCGAACGATTCTACCGCATGTGGCGGTATTACCTCCTCTCGTGTGCAGGCGCGTTTCGCTGCCGTGATATCCAGCTCTGGCAGTTGGTGCTTTCGAAGGATGGGATCCGCGGCGGATGGAAAGGCGTCCGCTGATGGAGCAGAATCATTCGAACCTCTTCGACAGCTGGGAATCCTATCGCAAGACCTGCCGGGAGCTGTCCCACGCCATGGCAAGCCGGGCGGGCGCCCGGGTCAGCCTGTCGAAAAGGACCTCCAATCTCTTCCGCACCCGCAGGGAAACCGAAGCCAAAAAGTTGGATGTCCGGCGCCTCCACCGGGTCCTCGAGATCGATCCGGAGCAACGGATCGCCGAGGTGGAAGGGATGACCACCTTTGAGGATTTCGCTGACGCGACTCTCCTGAAAGGCCTGCGACCACCCGTCGTTCCGGAGCTGAAAACCATCACCATCGGCGGTGCGGTATCCGGGCTTGGCATCGAAGCGTCATCGTTCCGATACGGGCTCGTGCACGAGATGGTTGAAGAAATGGAAATCCTCTGCGGCGACGGGACCATCCGCATCTGCCGTCCCGACAATGAGAATGCGGACCTCTTCCGTGCCATCCCGAATTCCTATGGCTCTCTCGGCTACATTCTTCGCCTGCGCGTGAAGCTCCTGCCTGCAAGTCCGTTTGTCAAGATAGCCCACCAGCGCTTCCCGGAGCGCATGCAATTTCTGTCTGCGATGGAAGCCGTCTGCACGCCGGGCCCTCATGCGCCAGACTTTGTCGAGGGGGTTGCCTTCGCGCCCCATGACTTTGTGCTCACGACCGCAAGACTCACTCATGATCGCGGTCCCGTCAGTGATTACAAGGGCATGCAGATCTACTATCAGTCACTGCGGAGCCGCAGTGAGGATCTCATGACCATGCGGGATTTCCTCTGGCGCTGGGATCCGGACTGGTTCTGGTGTTCGCGGAGTTTCGGCATGCAGAACCCTCTGCTTCGCCGCCTGTTCGGACGCTGGATGCTGCGCTCGAGCTCCTACTGGAAAATCCAATCCTTCTACCGGAAGTGGAAGATCGAGGAACGGGTCCATGCGATCCGCAGCGCCCTCCACCTGCCCATCGAACGCTATGAACCCGTGATCCAGGATGTCGAGATTCCCATGAAAAAAGCCTCGGAATTTCTCGAGTTCTATTTCCGGGAGATCAACATTCGGCCTTGCTGGATCTGCCCGATGCGCCCCCTTGAGGCCGCCCGGAATTGGACGCTGTTTGCGATGGAACCCGGTGCCCTTTACCTGAACTTCGGTTTCTGGGGAAGTGTCCGAACCCGTCCGGACGAAGTCCCGGGAAATTTCAATCGCCATATCGAGAGCATCGTGCAGGATCTCGGTGGACACAAGTCGCTCTATTCGACGTCATTCTTCACGGAAGACGAATTCTGGCGCATCTACAACGGTGATGCGTATAAGAGACTCAAGGAGAAATTCGACCCTCGGGGCGCCTTCCAAGGTCTGTATCAGAAGGCAGTTCTTGGGCATTGACGGCCATTTGAAGCGTTGTGAACCTTCATGGCACGATCACAATTCCAAAAACCGGACCAGCAGTAAGCAACTGAATCGGGAGAATGATTGCTCCGGCAACCACTGTCACGGGAAGTGACATAAAGCGGCAATGCAATTCATCGAATCAATTCGTAAAAAGATCAAATGAAAACAGTTATTGTAAAATACCTTGGCTACCTCTTGACCCCCATATACCTTGCTGTTTTCGGACTCGTGCTTGTCGTATTCCATCCCATTCAAATGATTTGCAGGAATCTGGGGGGATATGGCGCGCATAAAAAATCAGTCGATATCATGAATTTCCTGATCATCAAAAGCCTGTTCATTTTAGGGACAAGCATATCGTTCAGGGGTTTTGAAAAGTTACCCAAAGAACGGCCCATCATTCTTATTTCCAACCATCAGAGCCTGTTCGACATACCAGCCATCATATGGGGATTTCGCAACCATTATCCAAAATTTATTGCCAAGATCGAGTTGGGCAAGGGCATACCCAGTGTATCGTATAATTTAAGGTATGGTGGATCGGCTTTAATCGATCGGAAGAAACCGCTGCAATCTGTCAGGGAGATCGGAAAGCTGGGCAGATATATTGAAAAAAACAAGTACACCGCCAGTATATTCCCCGAGGGCACCAGGACAAAGGATGGAAAAATGAAACCATTCCTGTCTGCAGGAGTAGATACCCTGCTGAAGGCCGCTCCTTCAGCGGTGGTCGTTCCGCTGGTTATCGACGGCAATTACGAACTGCTGAAAAAGGGATTATACCCCATGTCCTGCGGAGTGAAAGTTCAGTATACTGTACTTGATCCGATTGAACCCGGCACCCTCACAGCGGAGGAATTAGTCTTGAAAACAGAAAATATGATCAGGGCTGCCTTGGAAAAATCGGTCAAACAAATATGACTGATCTTCGCAGACGCCGAACCAAAAACTCTTCAGCAGTCGGTATGCATGACGCTCCTGAGTCGTTAACTTAACGGAAAAAATCGTCTTTGATGGTTAAAAACTGGGTTGGAAAAAAGAAGGGTGTTAAGCTGTAATCAGCCTGACCCCCTTAATATTATTGGCGGGCGATCTGGGGCATGGGCGAATCTTTATTCGCGGGAAATGCTGAAATACAAGACCTTACCCATTTATCTCAAGACGCATTGGGGTCACGTCTTGAACTGTCATTTTGGGGATTATACGTAAGAGCCGAAATGGAAAACTGACCCCGACATCCGCTGACCCCGACATCCGCGTGACCCCGACATCCGCGTGACCCCGACATCCGCGTCCACTGGAGCGACTTGTTAGGCGTGCCTCTCCTCCACCGAATCACGCTTCACAACTGCGGCGTCCGCCGCAGTTGTTCCCGAATTTCCTCGCGTAAGGCGATCACCTCCTCCCGGAGGGCGGCCAGTTGTTTGGCACCCGCAAGCTCGGCTTCGTCATCCTCCGCGTCGCGGCCGATGAAGAAGGTTGCGAGCGTCGCCGTCACGTAGCCGAAGACGGTAAAAGCATACAGCGCCAAGAAGACGCACAGCACGCGCCCCTCGACAGTCTGCGGCCAGTACTGCGAGCCCATCGTGGTAAGGACCATCGCGGTCCACCACAGCGCTTCACCGTAGCTCTTCATGCCGCCGGGGGCCACGTTCTCGAAGGCGTACATCCCGGCCGCGCCGGTGAACGTGACCAGTATCGTGAGGGCGATAATGTAGCCGAAGCCCCGCCGACTCAGGCTCGCGCCGAGCGCACGCATGCCGCGGTTCAGCGAGCTGACGACGCGGAGCAAACGAAGACTCCGCCCCACGCGGGCCAGCCGGAGCAGCCGAAACACCCGGAAGACGCGGAAGAGGCGCAGCGCCGGTATCAGTAGCGACATGGCGGTCAGCCAATTGTGCTTTAGGTAAGCGACCTTGTGCGGAGCCAGGACGAATTCCATCGCGAAATCGAGAATGAAGATGACCCAAATGATCGTGCCAATGCTCTCGAACAACAGGCTCTCGCCCCAGATCAACTCCACGACCAACAGCGCCAACCATACGAAGGCGAGGGCCAGCATTGGCGTTTCCAGCGAGTCCTCCAGGCGCCGGAGGAGCTCGTATCGCTCTTTTTTTAGCGCCTCCTCGATAGGGGCTGCCTCATCTTGCTTCTCGCTGGCGCTCACGTCGCTCATCGGGTCTCTTCGCCTCCGTAAGGAATAATGTGGTCTTGTCTTTCAACATTCTGGTCATTCCTGGATGGCAGGATGTGAAAAAACAAAACCCCGTTCTCTTCCGAGTGACGGGGTTTAAGGTGCATATCTCATGGCATCCTCTGGTTCAGGTGATGTTCGTTGGATCATTAACCAGATTCCGACAAAGAACAAACTGGAAGAACCATACTCGATTGCGAAAGAAATATCAAATTCTCATTGGGAAGCAGATCCTGGGCACGAGCCCGGTTTTTTTCGGAGGTTCGAAACAGGGTTGGGATTAAATCATAATGGCAAAAAACGAGGGGCCAGAATAAATCCCGACCCCTTGAATTAATCTAGGCGGGCGATCTGGCGGAGACGCTGGTCTATTTTTCGCGGGAAATGCTGAAATACAAGACCTGACCCCATCTTCATTTCTGGTGTCCTTCCGACAATTCAGTAGCTTTCACATTGACTGCCGAAAGCCCGTACTTACTTTTCAGGATGTCTAAGCTTACCCTCGCGCCCCTGCAAATCGAACTCGAGTCGGAATCCCGAATAGCAGCGGTAAGGAATAACACATTCTCGCCGTCATCGGTTCTGATAAATCCAGCTCCTGTCTTCGCATTGAACCACCTCACGGTACCGTATGGCATGGTCATTGACCTCCTTGCCATTAAATCGCCTCATGCGGATATGATTGTACGAGTAGATATTGCAAAATTTAAGCCTGAGTAATAGGCCCGGGCTAAATCACTTCCACCCAGACGAAGTTGCCATTTTCGGTTGGCTTCCTACCCCCCGTGAAGGGACCCGGTGTTTCATCTCAGTTTGCTTCCAGGAATTAAACTCGCTTCAGGCCGGGTCTTCAGGTCTCGACTACTTCCTGAAGTCGGTATTTTCAAAAATCTCATCTCGATGCAACATTCCAAAGGGTAATCAACGCAAAATCCTGTGCTTTGAAGTAAAATCAATTACCTGCATCCTTCTAACGGATTTCTAACGGAACACTGTAAAAAACAAGGGCGGCTGAGTTTATGCCAGTTAACTCAACCGTCCTTAATTGATTGATTTATAAACTCATTCTTTATGTTGTTTTATACTGCTTTATTGTCTTCATTCAGCTCCGGAACCAAAGGTCCTGGGTTCGAGCCCCAGATCGCCCGCCCTTAATTACAGGGGTCTCAGAGGAATTCTGAGGCCCTTTTTTATGGGGTCACGTGACTACATTGTGACTACATTCGGGGATGAAGCGGGTTCGATAGGATTTAGGTGGGTTTTACCTCTTGCACCTACTAAGGTGCTACCCTGTGTTGGGGCAAGCATTGCAGATTGCCGATAGGAATAAACATCATTGTCGACTAAGTAGGTTTATTAATCTTCCCAGCGTTGTTTTTGGGCAGCAACCACATGATGGCTTCTTCAAAATCCGTAAATGTATTTATTTTGAAACCTCTATTGAATGCGCATAATTCAAAAAATCGCATCTTTTCAAAATTTCCGTCCTCTCTCACCAGTATTGCCGTTTTTCTCTTGAAGGTTTCTCCATAGTCGGATAGTCCCCGGCATATTTCCTATCGACAGTTGATAGTTTAATGTCCGTAGTCCGGAAATCAATTAGAATATGAAATTCTCCGTGGCCTTCTGACGTTTTAGTTATCTTCTTGAGCAGATCTCTACTTTTTTCGAGATCCAAAACCCCATCAGGCGTTGCTACGATGAAGTCAGTGGCTTGGACTATTCTCGCTTTCAGTTCCATGGAACACTCCTCCTTTCAGTGGAAGTTGATCTATCCGTGAAGGATTGGAAAAAGAAAATTGGCCCTGCAGGAATGCGCGAAAAGAGTCTTATTGATTCCTTTTTATTTCACACTGCTCTCTTCCATTGACAATGTCAATTCGATTACCTTCTGCTTTGCGGTCTGATTGGAATCTCCGTCTTTTCCTTTTTAACGAATGCCGAGTGTAATCTTTGCTTTTAAAAAAATGTCTGTTGTGAAGCATTCAGGAAGAAAGGACTCGGGATGACCCAATCGATGCCTTACGCAGTCGCAAAAAGAGCTTCTTTTGAGCCTCCGAATTACCACCTTCCAATCCGTAATCTTCAAACCGCTGATCCCGTCTGTGTTTTATCTGATGGCTTTTCCAGAACGCAGCGCCTCAGACTTTCAATCGGTAAGGCAGAGGAGGTTTTACGAGGAGATCAAGACATGGAGACGAAAAAACGGACATTGGCAGCACTTAATCGATTGTTAAATAAAATCGATATGTTATCTTTCTTTAACCATAACACCTTCGCCCCATCATGCGATGAAGGTTAAAGATTGCGGATAGAAATGTACTATACTAATCACCCGACATTGTCACAAACTCCGGCCGATCTTGGGCAGGTCAGGACTTTTTCTGTTTTCATGCGATAATTGCTCAAAAGCCTTAATTTGCTGAATTACCCGACCTTTGCATGAAATTCGATAATAAGACTTGACTTCTTTCCTGGTCTGGCGCGTAGTCACACAAAGACAACTCAATAAGGCTCCGGGTTTCCTCATAAGAGGCCAAGACCATCCGGCCCCCGTGAAGAGACCTGGGGCCTTTTTGCGTTTAAAGGGGATTTTCTACTAGATGTTACGAAACAAAAAGGAAAAGGGTGCGCGTGATGATGACTCAGGGGGATACGTAGCGATTTCTGCGGCCCTCCTCGGGACGGTGTCGATGGCCTGCGTGGTGATATTCTGTCAATTTGAGAACATGATTAAAAAACGCCTTTCAGCCATCCGCGCGATACGGCGGGCGGAAGGGGCAGCCATCATCCACCGGTTGCGAGCATACGTCATCCCGTGACAGCCGCCCTTTGTCGGTAAAGTGATCGGGGCGACTCTAGTAAATGGCAAATCCCTAATCTACTTAGAACAACAAGGAGAAGGGTGACACCATGAAAACAAGGATTCTGGTTGTAGACGATAACCAGATGTTCCGCGATGGGCTCAAACAGCTGATAAACCGTGAAGCAGACATGGAGGTTGTAGGAGAGGCGGAAAACGGTGAGAAAGCGGTCGCATTGGCTTGCGAACTTCAACCCGATGTTATCCTAATGGATATCAAGATGCCGGTCATGGACGGAGTTGAGGCCACGCGCCGAATCCTCTCCGAAAAGCCCCACATGAAGATCTTGGCTCTTTCCATGTATAGCGATGACGGCTTCAGAGCGAGGATGATATCTGCCGGTGCTCTGGGATACATCATAAAGGGCGGCGATTTCGAGGAACTATCCAGAGCCATTCGTCGGATTGCAGGCTCAGGGAATTCCTGATCCCACGTAACTGCCCTCTTCTCCTTGTTACAGTTACAGCGTCCATTAACCCTGAAGTGTCCTGCCTCATCTCTGTACATTATCGTTTGTAATTCTCAATCTTTTCTAAAATATGCATTCCACGCTTTCAGGAAGAAGTCAACGCCAGACGAATCCACCAACGACCCCCTCAACGTGTCAGGATCGACGGAGAGGCGTTTTCTGAAGGCCGGTAAGCTTTCCACACACATCAAGCCATACAGAAAATGGCCTCTTGTGGTTGGAAATAAGGTTGGAAAATATAAAATGGGCTAGCCGATAAAGTGGCTAACCCATTTAATTAATTGGCGGGCGATCTGGGGCTCGAACCCAGGACCTTTGGTTCCGGAGACCAACGCTCTATCCTACTGAGCTAACCGCCCGTTTCTTTTCGTACCGGCAAAGTGAAACCGGGTCGGACCGATAAAATCATTCCCGGACCGCACCCGGATGAGACTTTTTAGCACGTCCGGTGAAATAAGTTAATACCCGAGTAAGGATTTTTTTTCAAACCCCTATTTTTCTCCTGCGCCCCTCGTGCCCTGTGACCGTCCACAACGGACCCTTCCATTCTGGGAGGGACTGGACAACTCCCTGAAAATAAAAGAGGAAGATGGAATCCGATGCCCGGATGGGACGGCAGGATCTGTCTTCCGTCCGGAATTGAAAAATCCCGACGAATGAATAACTATTTGATAATACGGCTATATTTTCACTTCCGCAGCGCTTTTTTCTTGGCGGCACACACGATGCTCAACTGGGGTGTAAACGAAAACGGCGCCGGAGGAAAGAAGATGAGCCGACACACACTCAAAGCGGATTGTCAGCTGAAGATTCTCCAGATCGTCCGGGATACTCCCGATGTCAGGCAGGACAAGGTGGCGAAACTGAGAAAGCATATCGAGCAAGGCCGCTACAGGGTGGATGCCGATCGGGTTGCGGAACGGATGCTGGAGGAGGGGTTACAGGATATCCTTCATCGTACCGGGAAGAACCTCCACTGATCCCGCCGCTGTCCCACCTGCCAGTCTAGGCCGTCAGCCCCAGCTCCCGGACGATCTTCCGGGCCGCCCGGCTCTGGTTCATCGTGCAGATGTGAAGGCCCCGAACCTCATTTTGGATGAGATCGTACGCCTGCTTCTGGGCGTACTCGATGCCGTACTGCTCCACGCTTTCGGGCTTGTCCTTGAGCCAGCAGAGCTTCTCGCCCAGCGCCGAGGGGATCTTCGCCCCGCAGAGCTCCGTGATGCGCAGGACCTGCTTGTAGTTGAGAATCGGGAAGATGCCCGGGATGATCGGCACGTTGATCTTCAATGCCATGGCCCGGTCCCTGAACCGGTAGAAGTCGTCGTTGTGGAAAAAGAGCTGGGTGACGATGAAGTCCGCCCCGGCGTCGACCTTGCGTTTGAGGTTCTTCAGGTCGTCGTCGAAGCTCGGCGCCTCGGGGTGTCCCTCGGGGTAGCCCGCCACGCCTACGGAGAAGCCGTTGCGCTCCTTGATGAACGCCACCAGTTCGTTGGCAAACCCGAAGCCGCCTGCAGGTCTCACGAATTTCTCCTCCCCCTTGGGCGGGTCGCCCCTGAGGGCCAGGATGTTCTCGATGTTCTGAGCCTTCATGTCCTCGACGATGCGGGCGATGTCGTCCCGCGTCGAGGCCACACAGGTCAGGTGGGCGAGGGCCTCGCTTTTCATCTCGTTTTTCACGCGCGACGCGATCTCGATCGTCTTGTCCCTCGTCCCCCCCGCGGCGCCGTAGGTCACGGAGATGAAATCGGGCTTGAGCGCCTTCAGCTCGGAGATCGTCTGGAAAAGGCTCTCCAGGTTCCCCTCCCGCACGGGCGGGAAGACCTCGAAGGAAAGCGTTCTCGTCTTCTGTTTGAACAAATCACGGATCAGCATGGGGTCTTCCTACGAAAATTGCATGTGTAAATGGCACTTTGGGCGGATTCTGTCAACAGAATTTCTGAACGCCGGTGTTGTGGAACTGCCGGAAATCTGATAGATTCAGCCCTGTTGAGGTGTATTGGTTCCAACATGGTCAGACTCTGCAGCATGCTCCTGTCCGCAATCGTTCTCCTGACGGGGTTTCTGGTTACCCCTGCCTTCGGGCTCATCTATGTCTCCAACATCCGGCACTGGGCCGCCCCGGACTACACGAGGGTAGTCATCGACACGAGCGACGAGGCGACCTACACCGTCGTGAAGGAGAGCCGCCGGATGACGCTCACGGTGAAGAAGGCCGACGTGGCCGAAGACGTCCCCCTCCAGAGCTTCCTGAACAAGCCCGGCATCGAGAAGATCGACGTCACCACCCTGCCCGACGAGAGCGTCCGCATCGAGCTGACCCTGACGCAGGACGTGGAGGCACGGGTCTACAAGCTCAAGAAATTCCTGGACAAGCCCAACCGCATCGTCATCGACCTGCAGTTCCCCGAGGTCGAGGAGAAGGAGAGCCTCAGCCGGCAGGAGGTCAAGAAGCTCCAGAAGGCGCGGATCGTCGTGATCGACGCGGGTCACGGCGGTGAAGACCCGGGCGCCATCGGGAAGATGGGCACCCGCGAGAAGGACATCGTTCTCAAGATTGCGAAGAGGCTCCACGACAATCTCAACAAGCGCGAGGGCTACCAGGCGTTTCTGACCCGTTCGGGGGACTACTACGTGCCCTTCAAGAAACGCCTCAAGATCGCCCGGGATTACGGCGCCGACGCCTTCGTCAGCATCCACGCCGACGCCGTCCGCAACCGCACCATCCGGGGCGGCTCGGCCTACATCCTCTCCACGGGCGGTGCGACAAACGAGGCGGCGAGGCTTCTGGCCCGCAAGGAGAACCTCGCCGATGTGATCGGCGGCTGGGCCAACGACGACAACCACGTCGACGAATCCGACATCATCACCCTCGACATGGTGATGACGAACAACATCAACCGCTCCCGCGAGCTCGCGCAGCTCTCGCTGCGAGGCCTGTCGGGCATCAACTACCTGAAGTTCAACCAGGTCCAGGGGGCGCCCTTCCGGGTCCTCAAAATGCCGGAAATCCCCTCGGTGCTCATCGAGACGGCCTATATCTCGAACCCGACGGAGGAAAAGCTGCTCCGGACACCGGCCTTCCAGGAAGAGATCGCCGGGGTCATTGCGGGGGCCATCGTGAAGTTCGTGCCCTGTGGCCAGGCGCCAGTCGTGGTTCACGCCGGGGCCGCCGAAAAGACGGCGCCAGCAGCCGTAAAGAAGGACGCAAAAACGGAAAAACCCAGACAGAGAGAAGGCCGGGCCATCGAGAAGGGCAGGGAGGACGAGACTGCGCCGGCGCCGAAGAAGGCCGTGGCGAAGGCCGAACCGGCCGAGGAGCGAAAGCCCTCTGCGGCCGACCCGGCACGGGCAAAGAAAAACGGCACGATTTCCTATAAAGTAAAAAAGGGAGACACCCTGGAGAAAATCGCCGCCCGCCATGACACGACGGTGGCCGATCTTCTCAAGCTCAACGACATGAAGCTCAAGGATCCCCTCTGGGTCGACCGGAAGCTCAAGGTGCCCGCGCCGCCCGTCAAAGAGGAGGTAAAGCCCGCGCCGGAGATCATCACCTACCAGGTGAAGAAAGGGGATACCCTGGAGAAGATCGCGCTGCAGCATCACACAACGGTTCGCTCCATCCGGACACTCAACCACCTGAAGACCGATGACCCGATGTACGCGGGGCGAAAGCTCAAGGTGACTGTCGAAAAGCCCGACGAGGATCTCCCGTCGGAGCCCACGGCGAAGGGGCAGAAGCCGGCCGTGAAGAAGTCCCCGGCGGCCGAACCGGAGCAAAAGGTTGCAACGTACAAGGTGAAGAAGGGCGACACGCTTGAAAAGGTAGCCGCCCGCCATGACACGACGGTGGCCGAACTTCTGAAGCTCAACGACATGAAACTCAAGGATCCCCTCTGGGTCGACCGGAAGCTGAAGGTGCCCGTGGCGGTGAAAGAGAAGGGGAGGGAGGCGCCGGCCGAGAAAAAAGCGGCGGCAAAGACAAAGAAGAAACCCTCGACCTACGTGGTCAAAAAGGGCGACACCCTCGAGAAGATCGCTACGAAGCACAGCACCTCCATCTCCGCGCTGATGAAGGTAAACAAGATCAAGCTCAACGAGCCGCTGTACGTAAATCGGAAGTTGATTATTCCCGCGGAAGAAGATATTTAGCAAAGGCCGGCTAAGAAAAGGCGTAGGGGACAGAAGGAGGGATCTGTCATGATGCGTTCTCGCGTTCGGTCTGTGGGAGTTCTGTTCCTTCTCGGCCTGTTGTGCCTTTCTGCCTGTTCCCCCGGTCTCACCCCTGACGAAAAGAAGTATGTCCAGTCCCATCAGGAACCCGGGTTCGTGGGTTTCGTCAAGACGCTCCTCTCGCGTTACTTCTTCTGCTCTTCCCTCAGCAGCCGTCCCGACCGCGTTTTCCAGGGGCACACGTCGATTGTCTGGTGTGTGGCCTTCAGCCCCGACGGCAGGACCATTGCCTCGGGAAGCGCCGACAAGGACATCATCATCTGGAACATGGACACGGGCATTCCCCTGCACACCCTGCGCGCCCACCAGGAAGCGATCATGCGGGTCGCCTTCAGCCCCGACGGCAGGACCCTTGCCTCCGGCGGGAAGGACAAGCTCATCCACCTGTGGGACACAAAGACGGGAGAACTTGCAGGAACGCTCACCGGACATGACGGCTGGATCGTTTCCCTTGCCTTCAGCCCCGACGGGAAGCGGCTGGCCTCGGCAAGCAACGACCGCCGCGTCATCGTCTGGGATCTGGAGAAGCGGCGTATCGAAAAGGTCCTCGAGGGGCACAGCGACGTTGTCGACGCCGTGGCCTTCAGCCCCGACGGGAAGCGGCTTGCCTCGGGAGGCGACGACCGCACCGTCATGATCTGGGACGTGAAGAGCGGGGGGGCCCTGATGACCCTGCAGGGGCACGCGAGTTTCCTCAAGGCCGTCGCCTATGCGCCCGACGGCAAGACCCTCGCCTCGGCGGGCCTCGACCAGAAGGTCATCCTCTGGGATGCGGCAACGGGCAAGCTGTTGCGGACCCTGACCGGGCAGGAAGGCATGATCTTCTGTCTCGACTGGAATCATGACGGGAGCCGGATCGCCACGGGAGGGAATTCCCTCCTCATCTGGGATGCCGCCTCCGGAGAGATCCTGCGAAACATCCGGAGCTTCTACGGGATCGTCAACGGCGTCTCCTTCAGCCCCGACGGGAAACACCTCGCCACGGCGCAGTACGACAAGTCCGTCCTGTTGTTTGACAGGATTCCCTGAGAGGCCCCCTCGCTGCTCGTTTCCCGGGGAAAATGGTGTCGGGGATTTGATTTGATTTTCTCGGCACCCTCTGATATAGTCCATTTCCGCAAACCAGTTCTCCAAAAAAGCGTAATAATAACGGGGTAGTGGCGCATTGTGCGCGCCAGCCGCCGTATGTGTTCTTTTGCCATCCAACCTGCAGAGGAGGATCGACGATGGAAAAAGAAAAACACCTGGAGAAGCTGACAGCCAAGGAACTCAGGGAAATGGCCCTCGCCATGGGCGGCATCACGGGGGTCACGGCGATGAAGAAAGAGGAACTGATCGCCGCCATCCGTCAGGCCAAAGGCCTCCCCGTGAAGGAGACACGGGTAAAGCCCGTCGACACCGTGCTGGAGGTCAAGCGCAAAATCCGGGAGTTCCGGCTGAAGCGGGATGAACTCCGCGAAGCGGGCAAGCGCGAAGAAGCGAGCCGGCTCAATAAGAAAATCAGCCGCCTGAAGAAGAGAACGAGAAAGTTCGCGAAGAAGGCGGCGGGGAAGGCGTCGTAGCAGGAGGCTGGGCATGTTTGTCGGCAGGCGCATGACGCGCAATGTCGTCACGGTGGCGAAGGATGCGAGCGTCCTTCACGTCCGTAACCTCCTCCGTGAAAAGGACATCAACCAGGTTCCGGTGGTCGACGGGAAGAAGCTCATCGGCGTCATCACCGATGGCGACATCCGTGAGAACTCGGCCTCTCCGGCAAGCACCCTGTCCGTCCACGAGCTCAACTACCTGCTCTCGGAGATGAAGGCCGGGGACATCATGACGCGCAACCCCGCCACGGTGAGCCCCGAAACGCCTGTCGAGGAAGCGGCCAGGATCCTCAACGAGAAGAACATCGGCTGCCTGCCCGTCGTCAAGGGGGACGAACTGGTGGGGATCATCACCACCTGCGACATGCTCAATGTCCTGCTCGAGGTCATGGGCGTGGGCACGCCGAGCTCCCGCATCGAGCTCTCCATCCCGAGCGACATGGGCGAGATCTGCAACATCGCGGGCATCGTGAAGGACCTCGGTCTCTCGATCATCTCCATGGTGTCCACCGTCAACAAGAACGACCCGGCAACGCGCTTCTCCGTGCTTCGGGTGAACACCGACGACATCCGCGAGCTCTGCAAGGCGCTGCGCGGTGCGGGATACAAGGTCACGACGAAGTATGAAGAATAATCATTATGCAGGAACGGATTCGGGGCTGAAGGCATCCACAAGGGGCTTTTAGCCCTTTTTTTATGCAGAGAGTACAGATGAAAGGGGAGGAATTATTGTATGAGCAATGAGAATCTGGAAAGCAAACGTTGGTTGATTGCGGGAGCTGCCATCGTCATGCAGCTCTGCCTGGGGACGGTCTACGCCTGGTCCGTCTTCAAGATCCCTCTGATGAAGGCCCACGGGTGGAGCGATTTCGAGGTGTCGTCCACCATGATGATCCTCATGGCCGTCATCGGTGTTTCGGCCGCATTCGGCGGCACCCTCGTCGACAAGAAGGGGCCCCGCTTCGTGGCTACCATCGGCGGTATCCTCTTCGGGTCCGGTGTTCTGCTTGCCGGCTTTGCCGATCAGGTCGGGAGTCTCTTCCTGCTTTATCTCGGCTTCGGCATCATCGGCGGCCTCGGCAACGGCTTCGGTTACGTGACGCCCATCGCGACGCTGATCCGTTGGTTCCCCGACAAGCGCGGCCTCATCACAGGCCTTGCCGTCATGGGCTTCGGCGCCGGCGCCTTCTTCATGGGCAAGATCGCCCCCGGCATGGTCAACGACATGGGTGTGGCCCAGACCTTCTACATCTGGGGCGTGATCTTCCTGGTCGTCGTCACGGGATGCGCCCAGTTCTACAAGAATCCCCCCAAGGGATGGACCCCCGCGGGCTGGACGGCCCCGGCGAGCTCCGTGTCCGCCGCCGACTCCTTCACCTTCGATGAAGCCGTGAAAAGGCCCCAGTGGTGGATGCTCTGGGGCATGCTGTTCCTGAACGTCGCGGCGGGCCTGGGTCTCATCTCCCAGCTCTCGCCCCTGGCCCAGGACGTCGTCAAGAAGGCGACCCCCGGCATCAGCGCCGCTGAGCTGGCCATCGCAGGCGGCACGATCCTGGCCATCGCATCGATCTTCAACGGGCTGGGGCGGCTCTTCTGGGCGTCGCTCTCCGACAAGATCGGGCGCAAGATGGTCTTCATGGTCATGTTCGCAAGCCAGGCGGCCCTGTACATAGTGCTGCCCCAGATCAGCAACGTGATGATCTTCACGATCATCGCCTGCTACCTGCTGGCCTGCTACGGCGGCGGGTTCGCCACGATGCCCCCCTTCACGGCCGACTCCTTCGGCCCCGGTTACATCGGGAAGGTTTACGGCATGATGCTCACGGCCTGGGCCTGTGCCGGCGTCGTGGGTCCCTTTGTCTTCGCGAAGATCCCCGGCATCGCCCTGTACGTGGCGGCGGGCCTTCTGATCGCGGGCTTCGCCATTGCGCTGACCTTCACCCGCCCGGCCCCCAAGGCCAAGGCGTAAATCAAGGGGCTCGGGTATAGGGACTCGGGTATAGGACTCGGGTTTAGGGTAAGACAAAAGACAGGAAGGCAGGTTTCGTACCTGCCTTCTTTTTTACGCATTTTTCAAACCCTATACCCGATACCCTGGACCCGATACCCTTTTTTCTGTTGCATCTTGCCCGTTTATGATTTAGGCATCTCAGGATACAAAGGCGGCTGTGTTCAATTGAACGGATTCTACGTTCTGCAGGGAGAGAGGCGGACTGATGGCACTGGGCAATCTTCAAAAAAGAAATATAGCCTTCGGGATCCTTGTCGTGGCGCTGGTCGTCGGCGTCGTGGCGCTGTTCTTTTTTCTCGAGTACCGGCGCACCCACGTGACGACCGACGACGCGTTTGTGGATGGACGCATCCACGTTGTGGCGTCCAAGGTGCCGGGAACGGTCCTTGCCCTCCACGTCAAGGACAATCAGTTCGTCAATAAGGACGAGCCCGTCCTCGACATCGATCCCGTCGATTATCGAGTCGCCCTCCAGGAGGCCCAGGCCAACCTCGAAATGGAGGAGGCGCGGCTCACCGAGGTGCAGAGCCGCGTCGAGACGGCCCGCAAGCAGCTGCTGGAAATCCGGGCGGCCCTCGATGCCTCCCGTTCCGCCCTGAAAGCGCAGGAGGCGCTCGCCTGGAAGGCCGATGCGGATTTAAAACGGGCCGAGCCGCTCATCAAGGAGCAGATCGTCACCCAGGAATACTACGACCAGAGAAAGACCAATCACGACGTCGCCGGCGCCCAGGTGAAATCGGCCAGGGAGAACGTGAACCGGCTGGAAGGCTCCGTGGAAGCCCAGAAGGCCCTCATCCGCCAGATGGAGGCGGCCGTAGCACCTCAACAGGCCCTCATCCAGCAAAGGGAGACCCTGGTCGAGAAAGCGAAACTGAACCTGGGCTATACGAAGATCCTGGCCCCGGCAAGCGGCTATGTCACGAAGCGCAGCGCCGAGGTGGGAAACCAGGTGCAGGCGGGGCAGCCGCTGCTGGCCGTCGTGCCCCTTGCGCAGGAGCAGATCTGGATCACGGCGAACTACAAGGAGACGGAACTCAGGGATGTGAAGCCGGGCCAGAAGGTCGAGATCAAGGTGGACACGTACCCCGGCAAGGTGTTTCATGGCCGCGTGAACAGCATCATGGCCGGAACGGGCTCCGTGTTTTCCCTGTTTCCGCCCGAGAACGCCACCGGGAACTATGTCAAGATCGTCCAGCGGATCCCCGTCCGGGTCACCCTCGACGAGGGAAGCGACCCCGACCACCTGCTGAGGGTGGGGATGTCCGTTGTCCCCACCATATTCGTCGAGCGCTGAGAGCCCCGGGGGCATCATGAACAAATGGCTCGTGGCCGTCACGGTGATGCTGCCCACGCTGGTCGTGATCATCGACACCTCCGTGGTCAATGTTTCCCTGGGCCACATCCGGGGCAGCCTCTCGGCGGGAATCGACGAGTCGACCTGGGCGATCACGTCCTACCTGGCCGCCAATGCCATCGTCATCCCCATGACCGGGTGGCTCAGCCGGTTCTTCGGGCGCAAGCGCTTCCTGCTTGTTTCCGTCGCCCTGTTCACCCTCAGTTCCTTTCTGTGCGGGGCCTCCTGGAGCCTCCAGGCACTCATCTTCTTCCGCATCCTCCAGGGGCTCTCCGGCGGGTCCCTGCAGCCGATGTCGCAGGCCATCCTGCTGGAGACCTTCCCGCGGCATCAGCACGGCACGGCCATGGCGATCTTCGGGATCGGCATCATGATCGGGCCTGTCGTCGGCCCTCTGCTGGGGGGCTGGATCACCGACAACTGGTCGTGGCACTGGGTGTTCTTCATCAACATCCCCATCGGGATCGTCGCGATTCTCATGGCGATGGCCTTCATCGTCGATCCCCATTACGCCGGGGCCCGGAAGATGAGGATCGACTACATGGGCCTTTCCTTCCTGGCCGTCGGGATCGGGTGCCTCCAGATCGTCCTGGACCAGGGGCAGCGCGAGGACTGGTTCGCCTCGCAGTTTATCCTGTGGCTCTCCGTGATCGCCGTCGCGGGACTTGTCTTTTTCGTCGTGAACGAGCACTACGCGGAAGACCCCATCATCGATCTGCACATCTTCAAGAACCTGACCTTCACCTCGGGAAACATCATCGGCTTTGCCACGTTCTTCACGCTCTTCGGCAGCCTGATCATGCTTCCCATCTGCCTGCAGACGCTGATGGGGTACACGGCATTCCTGGCCGGCTGGGTCCTGGGCCCCGGGGGCGTCATGGCGATGATCTCCATGCCGATTGCCGGACGGCTCATCACCCGGGTGAACCCCAAGGCGGTCCTCTTCGTCGGGGCGATGATCACGGCCTATTCCGTCCTGATGATGTCGTGGTTCAATCTCTCGGCGGACTTCTACACCGTGGCCTGGCCGAGGATCGTCATGGGCTTCGGCATGGGGCTTCTCTTCGTGCCGCTGACCACGCTGACCATGTCCTGGATCCACAAGGAGGAAATGGGGAACGCCTCATCGGTGTTCAACCTGCTGAGGAACCTCGGCGGGAGCTTCGGGGTTGCCTTTGCGAGCACGCTCGTGTCCCGGAGAGCCCAGTTCCACCACGGGCGCCTGGCCGAGGGGATGAGCGTCCTGGACCGGAATTTCCAGGAGGCCCTGCCGCAGGTATCCGGGATCATCAAAAATCAGGGCTTTGCGCCTTCCCAACTCGACGCCGGGACGCTGGGGCTCATCTACAAGAAGCTCGTGCAGGAGTCCACCATGATGGCCTTCAACGACACCTTCTTCGTGCTCGCCGTGCTGATGGCCTTCTCTGGGCTTCTTGCCCTGATCATGAAAAGGAGCCAGGAGACGGCGGGCTCGGGCCGGGCACAGCCTTCCGTGGCGGAGTAAAGATAACCCTTTGTCGATCCGTACTTCCTCAAATGGTTGAAATTTGACTCGAGGAAAATACTGAAGATCGCAATCCATGATGATTAGAAATGCAGGAAGGCAGAGCCAAACCTCTGCCTGTCCGTACTCTAACACATTTTGTCCAACTCAGGGGGTACTCCCAATGATATCATCAAGTTTCTCAAAGTGCTCTTCAACCGCATCAAGGTAAGACTTCTGGATTGACTTGTATTTTTTTGCCCAGTCCCTGACCATATTGAGGGACCCTTCCTGCAGGACACCGCTTTTCTGGATCATCTCCAGCATCGTCTCCCCCTGCTCCTGCATAGCCATCATTGATTTCATGTAAGCTTCCCATTGCGTTTTCCAGAACCGCAAAATCTCTTTGGATGCGTCTTTCATGACCAGCTACCTCCTTTAAGATTTTTCAGGCTAGAGCCCGGAAATTTCCTTTCAGCCAGAAAGGCCGGGTAGTGGAATAAACTACAGGTAACGAAGTGCCAGATCAGGTTGCCGGCACAAGTCGCGCGCAGCCCTCGTTGATGAAGAAGAGTTTCGTGAAGTAGGACTTCATGGATTCGTCCTTCTTGGCGCACTCCTCGCACTTTTTCTCGGTGTTGAGCTTCAACGCGATCCGTCCGCATTCGACACACTTGAATGTCATGGCGACACCTCCTCGATCCCGCCGGGGCAATGTGCCCGCCGAGAGACTAGTCACTGTCTGCAGTAATGGAGACGGAAATTACCGAAAGGGGATGCACTTGGAATCTGAACCCCAAGTATAAGCGGGACTCTTCTACAAATAATATACGCCCCCGGCAGGGAAAGGCAATGGGCTGGAGGGAGCTGACGGAGTCGGCCAGGAACCGACCCCACTTAGCTTGACACTGCAATAAAATAAGGCAGATGCAACGAAGAGTTCCGACGGCGGCGCCAGGAAATCGTTTCGGGTGAGACAGCTTGCGATCCATCCCGGCCTGTACATTCGTTGAAACCGGAATTGCATCAGAGGTCAATTCCGGCAGGAAAAGTGTGTAAGGAACTGTTTTTCTTGACAGATTTGTGCCATTAAGATTTCCCACAGACATCTTGACAGTGCATCATTAAGGAGTATGCTTTAATTTATTGAGTTTAACAAACCATTGAGTACGTAACACGTCATTGAAAAAAGGAGGTTCGCATGTACGGGCAATCCGTGAAAGAAGCCAAAGCGTTTGTACAGAAGGCAATACAATTTTACAAGAAAACCGGTAAGGCCATTGCCATGGCAGAGTTTACAAACCCCAAGGGACCGTTTGTTCAGGGCGATATGTACGTTTTCGTGTTGAACCTCAAGGGGACCCTGCTGGCGCATGGGGTCAACGAGAAATACATCGGGCAGGACTTTATTGACGTCAAGGATTCCGACGGCAGGAGTTTTGTCAAGGAAATCGTTGATGTCGCCAACGCCAAAGGCCAGGGCATCGCGGATTACAAATGGTACAACCCGAAAACCAAAGAGGATCTCCAAAAAGAAGTGTATTTCGAGAAGGTCGATGACGTGATCATCTGCAGTGGAATCTACAAGGAGATGTGGCAGGATCTGTTGTAGATTGCCGTGACCTTGCGTAATCACCCTGTCCGGTTCATATGATTTTCAGCATCAGACGCCGATGACGGCATCGGTTTACATGCTGGCCGCCATCCCTTGAAGGGGGCATGCCATGAAAGACAAGAACCTCGCATCCCAACAGAGTGCGGGGTTTTGTGTTTTAAAGGGAGCCGTATCCTGCAAAGCCATTCGTGCCTTCCGTCGTCACAATCCCGTACGGATCGGCAAAAGGGGCATCAGCATATCGATATCATCGCATGATGATCATGGGGTTGAAATTTATCAAGGAAAGGGGGTGTGGAAAAAGTTGGGAATCGTTGCATCGTCATGATGCAGGGGGATTTAACGTATTGATAACAACATTTTTTATTCTGTCTGAACGTTGAAAAGGAGGAAATCATGGCTGGAGCATTGAAACCGCGTTGGGGGCAACCCCTTACCGGGATCATCGCCAATGTGGTCTTTTTTCTCGTTGCAATGTTGACCTGGTACATCTTCAGCGATCCGAGAGGCCCGGTTGGATGGTTCCCTTATCCCTTTGTTATGTTCCTTGCAATTATGATTCTAGTCGGTCTGTGGCAGCACATGTTTCTCGGGGACTGGCCTTTCCAGAACATGAGTCAGCCCGCGCGCGGTATTGTTGAAACCATTGTGAATGTGGTTGTTACCTGGTTTGTCATCGACGTGGTTTTCTACCGGATCCTGGGAATCGGGTTCAACTTCCTGAGTTACTACGGTATGGAAGCCGCGGGTTCCAAGGGCGCTTTGGCCCAGGCCGCCATTGTCGGGTTTGTTCTGATGGGGTTTTACCTCTATCCCGTTGTCACCATCTTTTTCGGGAAATGGCCCATCCGGCCGAGTAATCTCGAGCAGCCGGCTGCCGGGTTTGCGGAGATCGGCTGGGCGACCCTGTTCGAGATCTTCGGCTATGTCATCCTCATTGTCCCGTTTTTCGGTTTCGCCTTGAAGGGGGCCCCGGCGCTCAACCCATCCTGGTGGACCGCCATTGGAGGGACGCCGCACGTCCACTGGGTCTTCGGCTGGTGGGAATGGGCGATCATCATTCTCTTCATGTTCCCGAATGTCTGGCGCATGAAGCCATTTGGACTGATCAAGCTGCCCCAGCCTGCCAAGGGTTTTGTGTACATGGGACTCAGTTTTGTCGCGGCGTACATCATCGCGCTGATCTGCATCAAGATCATCCCCCTGTGGGTACCTGCCGAAACCTTCAATCTGCTGCTGACGGAAAAGGGCGCGGCAGAGGTGAACCGGTTCCTGTGGCTGCACTCCGCAGAGATCGCGGGAATGACCCTGATCCCCTTCCTGGCCTGGCATCACTACTTCGATGACCGGTGCGGCGTGAAAGACGTGGATAGCTGGGCAGGGTTCTGGATCCGCACGATCGGAGTGATGATCTTTGCGGCGATTCTTTACTGGATCTACTACTACGGCAATTTCGGCCACTGGGGGCTTGGAAATCATCATATGACAGAGCTTTCCCACCGGTTCCCCCATGGGGAATCTCTGGTGTGGAACTTCTGGTGGATCGTGCCCCTGCTGTGGAATGAATGGTTCTTCCACAAATGGCCCTTCTATGTTCATGAACACTAGGGATGTCGGGAGTATCGGTGAATCCGTGACGGTTTGAAGCGAGTTGCAAATCACGGATCCTTGCTTATGAAACGGAAGGCAGGGCTTGTTTGCAGCCCTGCCTTTTCTTTCGTTGCCAAGCCGTTTGCAGTCTGATAGGGGGAAGACAGGGTGCGGTGATGGGTTGATCCACTTAAAGCAGAGGGAAAGGAAAGATGGCGAAGAAAAAACCTTCCCGATCACGTGGCGAAGCGGACGCGCAGAGCGCAGCGAGGCAGTCGGATGCCTCCGTCGCCATATCTCCGACGTCCGGTCAGCTTGCCTTCAATATGGCCATGGCTGTATTCGGCCTGTTCGTGGCGGCCATCCTGTTCAGCTTCGGAATTCAGTGGACAGGCCAGGGAAGCCCGGCTGCCGGCATGGGTTTGATCCTCGCGGGACTGTTCATCTTCTGGCGCGGAGGCAAGCGGCTGTCCTGGACCTGTGCCGAGATCAAGATGCGACGACAGAAATGAGTCGTCTTCGATACCTGAAAATAATCAATCAATAAACAGGAAAGACCACACGATGAAGACAGCAAGATCGGTGAGGATAGAAGAATTCGGCGGCCCGGAGAAAATGAAAGTTCAAACCGTCGAACTGCCGAATCCCGGGGCCGGCGAGGTTCAGCTCCGTCAAACGGCAATCGGATTCAACTTTATCGATGTATATCAGCGCAAAGGCATTTATCCGCTTCCACTGCCGACCGGTCTCGGTCATGAAGCTGCCGGTGTCGTGGAGGCGGTCGGCCCCGGAGTCGATCATCTCCGTCCGGGAGACCGGGTGGCCTACATGAATGCAGGTATCGGCGCCTACGCCGATTATCGCAACGTGCCGGCAGAGCGGCTGGTCGTCATCCCTCCGGGAGTTTCAGATGAGCAGGCTGCGGCGCTGTTGTTCAAAGGGTTGACGGCGCAATACCTGTTGAAGAAAACCCATGCGGTGAAAGCCGGTGAGATCATCCTCGTCCATGCGGCGGCAGGCGGCGTCGGGCAGATTATGTGCCAATGGGCCAAAGGACTAGGCGCCCTGGTGATCGGGACGGCAAGTTCAGAGGAAAAATGCGCCATTGCGCGGGAAGCCGGCTGCAGCATCGCCATCAACTATTCCGGGGAGAACTGGCCGGCAGCGCTTCTTGAAGCGACGGGAGGCAGAAAAGCCGACGTTGTCTATGATTCCGTCGGAAAGGACACCTTCCTCAAATCGCTCGACTGTGCGGCACCATTCGGGCTTGTTGTCCTCTTTGGCGCCGCTTCGGGTCCTGCGCCGGCGATCGAGCCTGAACTGCTCAATAAAAAAGGATGCCTGTTCCTTACCCGGCCATCCGTGTTCCCGCACAATGCCGATCCTGCCATATTTCGGGCTAACGCGGCGGATCTTTTTGATGCCATTTCATCGGGGCTGGTCAAATCAAAGATCGGCGCCCGATTCAGCCTTGACAACATTGTTGAGGTTCATGTAGCGGCTGAAGCCAGAGAGACGCAGGGTGCGACACTGATCATTCCTTGAGGACCACCCCGGTCGCTTGGCATGGGCCGAAACCGAAAAGAAAAGAGGGAACGAAAAAGGCGGGCATCAAGCCCGAAATCCTGTAATTATACCATCCTTTCGGCAGCCATATCATCGCTCCGTACGTGTCGAGTTGCCCCCCTTTCATCATATCCCGTGTGTCTGTTCCTCGAGTGCTTCCTGAAGGCGTCATAAGACCAAGATCGACGCCAACAACACGATTACAAAGTGATATTCAATATGAGGCTGATGCGGGATCAAGACCTTATGGTACCTAAGACTATTCGACGGGTCCGGTAAGGGTTTTGCGCATTTACAGCAACATTGAAGCGACTTGATAATGGTGTATCTTCCAATCAGGAGGTGAAAGACCATGGCAGAACAAATGAAAAAACTCGAGTGTCCCGCTCCGTGTAATTTCTCGGTGAAGAGCCACGACGAAAAGGAGATTGTCGAGATAGCCATGCGGCACGCGAAGAAAAGCCACAACATGACTATCACGGAGGAGGAATTGAAAAAAATGATCAAGCCGGCATGAGGGAGCTGCTTGTCTCTTGCCATTTCGCATCCTGCAACGCAGAGAGCCGCTTGCCTTCCTTTCCCCGCTCAGACTCAGGAGGTTATCATGAAACGACTCATCCTGATCGTTTCCACCGCCGTTCTGTTCGGTGTGCTGACCGTTCTCGAACTGGCCGCCGAAGGATCGGGAAAGCCGGTTCCCTACCCCGAGGGGTACCGGGGCTGGACACACGTCAAGTCCATGATCATCCAGGCGGGACACCCCCTGTATGATTCCTTCGGGGGGATCCACCACATCTATGCCAACGGGAAGGCGCTCAAGGCCATGAAATCCAACAGCCCATATCCCGACGGGTCGGTTCTTGTCTTCGATCTGCTGGAGGTCAAGATGGAATCCAGCGCCATGACGGAAGGGCTGCGCAAGGTCCTGGGCGTCATGCGCAAGGATGCAAAAGCATACAGGGAAACAGGGGGCTGGGGCTTCGAAGGCTTCAAGGCAGACACGCGAGAGCGCGTGGTGAAGGACATGAAGAAAGACTGCTTCGCCTGCCACGAACCGCAGAGAGAGACCGACTTCACCTTCAGCCGCTTTCGCAGGTAATCCGGGACAGATCGTCTGGGCAGGGCAAGAGGCCATGAACCGGCGAACGCTGAAAAAAATCGAAGCGCTGGCCGCAAAAGCGGGCCATGCATTCCTGGCCACGGCCGACGCTGAAGGCGGCCCCCACATCGCCGCCGCGGGCTCTCTGTCGGTGGATCCCGACGGGTACATCGACCTTGAAGAGTGGTTTTGCCCCGGCACGCTGAAAAACCTCGACGTCAACCGACGGGCCGCCATCGTAGTCTGGGACGCGGCCGCCGACGAAGGCTACCAGATCTGCGGGCACGTCGAGAGGATCGAGGAGATCGCCATGATGGACGGTTACTCCCCGCATGAGAACAGGGAGCCCCCCATGCCCCAGGTGGAGCAGAGATTGAAACTGCGGCCCGAACGCATCGCCCGGTTCCGGAAGGCACCGCACACTGACCTCGAGGAGTGACGGACAAGGCGCAACCCGTCAGACGCACTGAAGGTGCACGAAAATGAGCAGATTCACCGATCCTTTCCGCGTGATGCCGCGGCGGAGGGTACCCGTGAAGGCCCTGTTCCTCCGTCGTGTCCTGATCTGTGTTCTCATCGCGGCCCTGGGGATGCCCCCTTCCGCGCCCGCGCAGGAAGAGCAGCCGAAGAAATTTTCCGAGGCGGAACTGGACCAGATGCTGGCGCCCATCGCGCTCTACCCGGACTCGCTGCTGGCCCAGATCTTCATCGCCGCCACCTACCCCCTGGAAGTGGTGATGGCCGACCGGTGGGTCAAAGAAAATCAGAACCTCACCGGCGAACAGCGCGACGACGCCCTCGACGAGCAACCCTGGGACGCCAGCGTGAAGGCACTGGTGCCTTTTCCGGAAGTGCTTGCCATGATGAGCCAGAGGATCGACTGGACCCAGAACCTGGGCGATGCCTTTCTGTCCCAGCAAGGCGAGGTCATGGACACCGTCCAGAGACTTCGGAGGAAGGCGGACGAGGCGCGCAACCTCCAGTCCAACGAGCGGCAGAAGGTGACCGTCGAGCAGGACATCATCCGGATCGAGCCGGCCAACCCGACGGTTGTCTATGTCCCCGTCTACGATCCCTGGTGGGTTTACGGCCCCTGGTGGTGGCCGGCCTACCCCCCCTACGTGATCTATCCCTATTACCCCAGGGTAGTGATCGCCCCCGGTCACGTCTGGTTCGGGTTCGGCATCGTCGTGGGCGGCTTCTGGGGACGCGCCTGGGGCCACTGGGACTGGCACCGCCGGGCCTGCTTCGTGAACGTGAACCGCACCGTCAACGTCAACCGCACCCACATCGACATCACCCGGGTCCGGACGGCGCCCTGGAGGCATGATCCCTCCCACCGGAGAGGTGTAGCCTACCGCGACCGGGCTACCCGCGAGCGCTTCGGACAGTTCAACCGGCAGGCGATAGAGAACCGCCGCTCCTTCCGCGGCTTCGATCCGGGCCGGATGGATCGAATGGGCCGGCCCCCCGGCACGCGGCCCGTGCGACCTGAGGCAGGAATCCAGAGACGCCCTGCGCCCGATACGCGGTCCGTGAGACCAGATGCAAGAATCCAGAGGCCCCCCGGCGCAGCCGTGACTCGGCCGGACGCGTCGCCGCAGGCCCCGGGCCGGGCCGTTCAGAGACCCGAGGTCAGGCAGCCCAGACCCGGCCACGCCTTTGAGGGGATCGACCGGGGCAGCGAGGTTCGCCGCCGGAGCGACTGGGGGCGGGAGAGGCTGCGCTCCGCTCAACCTCCCGCCAGGCCCCGGGGTGAGGCCGTTCGCAGCCAACCCCAATCGGGCAGGCCCCCGGCCAGCGCGCCCGGCCGGATGCAGGGCGTCCCCGGCGGTGCGCCGCGGGGAGGCCGCCGATGAATGAAACCCTTCACCGCGGGAGGATGCCGATGTCGCCCTGTCCGACCCCCATTGCGGCCCGCTCATTGCGGCCTTTCATAAGAGGCTTCGTCCTCTGCGCCCTGGCGGCCTGGCTGGTTCTCCATGCGGTGGATTGCCCGGCCGCATCGAAGCAGAGAACCTTTACATCGCCCGAAGCAGCGGCGGCGGCCCTTTTCAAGGCCGTGCAGGGAAATGACATGAAGGGGCTGATGGTCCTCTTCGGGCCCGGCACGGAGGCCCTTGCCTCGTCGGGAGACGAGGTGGAGGACCGGCAGTGCCGGGAGCAGTTCCTGTCGGCCTGGAACGAGAAGCATCGTCTCGAGAAAGGCGCCGGCGGCAGGGTCACGCTGTTCGTGGGGAAGGACGACTGGCCCTTTCCTCTGCCGATCGTCAAGCAGGGCAAGCGCTGGCGATTCAACGCAAGCGCCGGGGCGCAGGAGATCCTCAGCCGCCGGGTCGGGGACAACGAGCTGAGCGCCATCCAGGTGTGCCTGGCCACCGCCGATGCACAGCGCGACTACGCCGACGAGATGCGCGATCTCACGGGGCAGCCCGAGTACGCGCAGAAGTTCGAAAGCACGGAGGGACGCAAAGACGGCCTGTACTGGGAGGCAAAGCCGGGAGAGGAACCCAGCCCGCTGGGGCCCCTGATCGCGCGGGCCCGGGCCGAAGGATATGCCACGGGGATCCTGCCCGAGCCTTACCACGGGTACCTGTACAAGATCCTCAAGGTCCAGGGCATTCATGCCCGAGGCGGCGCCTACGCGTACGTGATCGACGGCAGGATGATCGGCGGGTTTGCCGTCCTGGCTTACCCGGCGGCCTACGGGGCCTCCGGGGTCAGCACCTTCATCTCCAATCATGACGGCGTGGTCTACCGTAAAGACCTCGGGAAGGAGACGGCCCTGATCGCCGGGGGGATGATGATCTTCGACCCAGATGAAAACTGGAAGAAGGTGGACTAGCCCCCTGACAATTTGCCCAGGGGGGGCCGCCCGAGGAGCGAGCAGGCATATGACTGCATCATCATCTGTTTCCTCTCTCCTCTTGATTCTCCGGTAGGGTTAACGGGAGGCTTCCCGGCATCCTCCGAGTCCATCTTTTCCTTCTCTGCAAGCTCGGCTTCGGTTTTTTTCAGCTGCCTCAAGAGACTTTCGTATCGGCTTTTGCTTTTCTCGAGAGAGACCTCGTATTCCTCTTTCAGCCGCGCTGCGAGATTCGTTGCCTTTTTGAAGTAAAAAGAAACAGACTCGATAGAAATGGGAGGACGGGACACGCAATGTCCGCTCCTTCCTGTAATGGCAGTGAACAAAGATCAGGGACGCAACGGAAAGACGAACCAGGAGGTGAAGTCATGAACAAGGCAGGAAAAATCGGTTTGTGGGCAATGTTTTTGTCACTCATTGCAGGTGCAGTGGCTGTTTTTGCAGTAGGACCCCGGAAAATCCAGCAGAAGATAAACGATCTTCGCGGCAAGAGTGAGATGAAGGAACTCGTGGGCGAGGGGCCGTAATCCGCTCACAGGCAATCGAAGAGTCCACCACAGATCTACTTGCCTGTGGGCTGGTCATGTTGATCAGCCCGTAACCAAGGAAAGGCGGCCAGGATCATGGAAGTGCCGAAGATCTTTCATTGTGACGTCAAGGAATGCTCCTACAACAATCTAGAAAAATGCCGTGCCTCGGCAATTACGGTAGGCTCGCCCGAGCCGTCCTGTGAGCTGGCACACCCGAAGTGCGATACCTTCATCAAGACTTTCCAGAAAGGGGGCTATGCCGGCGGTATCGGTCAAGTCGGTGCCTGCCATGAAGAATGCTGCGGATTCAACTGCAATTTGTTATGCACGGCCTCAGGCATCAGCGTCCGGATGCATGGGATCCATGCAGATTGCATAACGTTCAAAAAGCGTTAGGGTTATCTGTCAGCCAGGAGGAACGGATATGAAAGAGTTGATGAAAAAATTTATTGGCAAGACGCTCCGAATCTACACGGTATCCGGCGTCGAGTCGTATCTCGACATTTTGGAGGAAGTGCACGACGACTACCTCGTTCTAAGAGGGCTCTACAAGGGCGACAAGGTCTATCTGGTCATGGACTGCATCGAGAGTTTCAAGGAGGAGGAAGCGAGGAAATAATCAACCGGGACGACAGCCGTGAATGATTGAACCGGGGTGGAGATGAGCATTCCCCATCAGCTGCGGAAGCTTACTGATACGGTCTGGGAACTGCCGGTGTCCTTCAAAGGGGGCATGCGCGTTCCCGCGCGGATCTACGGCACGGAGAAGCTGATCCGGGATATGGACACGGCTGTCTTCGAGCAGATCAGCAATGTGGCCACCCTGCCGGGGATCGTCAAGTACGCCCTGTGCATGCCCGATGGTCATTCCGGGTACGGTTTCCCCATAGGTGGAGTGGCGGCCATGGACCCGGACGAGGGCGTCATTTCGCCGGGAGGCATCGGATTTGACATCAACTGCGGCATGCGCCTGGCCATTACGAACCTGGTTCTCGACGATGTGAAGCCTTATCTGAGAAAACTCGTTGACAGGCTCTACGAGCAGGTTCCCGCAGGAGTGGGAAGCGGGGGGAGCCTGAAGACGACCCGCGCAGAGTTCCGCAAGGTCATCGCTCAGGGGGCCCGCTGGTGTGTTGATCGCGGCTTCGGGTGGCCCGAGGACCTGGAGATGACCGAGTCGGGCGGAGCCATGGAAGGTGCCGACCCATCCATGGTCAGCGAAAAGGCCATTGACCGCGGCATCGATCAGATCGGCACACTGGGCTCCGGGAATCATTACCTGGAAATCCAGGCGGCCCTGGCGGAAAATATTCTCGATGCCGAGAGGGCCCGCCTCCTGGGAATCTCCCGCCCCGGCCAGATCGTCGTCATGTTCCACTGCGGAAGCCGGGGGTTCGGTCACCAGGTGGCCACGGACTACCTGCAGACATTCCTGCGGGTCATGGAGAAAAAATACGGCATCCGGGTTCCAGACCGGGAGCTGGCCTGCGCCCCCTTCAACTCCCCCGAGGGGCAGAACTACTTTGCCGCCATGAAGTGCGCCGTCAACATGTCCTTTGCCAACCGCCAGGTCATCCTCCATCGCATCCGACAGGTCTTTTCGGAAGTCCTGGGACGCCCCGCGGACGAACTCGGGATGCATATGGTCTACGACGTAGCGCATAACACGGCAAGGCTGGAGCTCCACGAACTGGACGGACAGGCCCGCCGTCTCGTCGTCCACCGCAAGGGCGCCACGCGGGCCTTTGGACCCGGCATGGAAGAGCTCCCGGAGCGCTATCGGGCCCTTGGCCAGCCCGTAATCATCGGGGGCAGCATGGAGACAGGCTCCTACCTTCTGCTGGGGACAAAAGAAGGCGCCCAGAGCTTCTTCAGCACCGCCCACGGGAGCGGCCGTACCATGAGCCGCACGCGGGCCCGCCACCTGTGGCGAGGCCAGTCCCTCCAGAAAGAGATGGAGCAGCGGGGCATCTACGTCCGGAGTGTTTCGTGGAAGGGGCTCGCCGAAGAGGCGGGCGAGGCATACAAGAACATCGACGATGTGGTGAAAGCAACGGCCCTGGCCGGGATCAGTCTCCCTGTGGTCCGTTTCGTGCCCCTCGGAAACGTCAAAGGATAGTTCCCGACTTTGTGAAAGAGGAGCCGGCGCGATGAGATCTTACGATTACCTCGAGGACGTGGCCATCGCCGATATCGCGTTTCTGGCCAGAGGAAAGGATCTCACGGAAACCTTCGCGGCGGCGGCCGAAGCCCTGATGAACGTGATGGTGGAGGACCTCGACACCATCCGCCCCCTCGAGAACCGGGCAATCTCCCTGCAGAACGACGATCTCGAGATGCTTCTCTTCGACTTTCTCCAGGAACTCATCTACTACAAGGATACCGACGGGCTCGCCCTGCTCGTGCCGGCCATCGAGGTCAAACGCTTCGGCGCAGAGTATCATCTCGATGCCATGGCCCGGGGCGAGAGGATCGACCCTGAGCGCCACCACACGAGGGCCGATGTAAAGGCCGTGACCCTTCATCATTTCAGTCTGCAGGAGACGCCTTCGGGTTGGCAGGCCCGGGTCATCCTGGACATCTGATGATCCGCCGAGCACATCATCGCTCAAAGTCGTGACAGCGAGGAGTCGATAGAATGGGCAAACTGCAAATTCTCTCCCGCAGCAGCGATCCGTTCCGGGATCGTGGTGAGGCAGGGCGGCTGCTGGGCGATGCGCTGAAAACCCTGGCCGGCAAGAAGACCGTGGTGGTCGGCATCCCCCGGGGAGGCATGGTTGTGGCACTCACCCTGGCTCAGGCTGTTGACGCCGATATGGACCTGATCCTGTCCCGCAAGCTCGGCGCGCCGGGAAATGAAGAGCTGGCAATCGGAGCCATCGGGGAACATGGGGATCTCTATATTGACGAAGATCTGGTGGAGCGCCTGGGCGTGGGTGCCGCTTATCTCGAGCAGGTGAAGCGTCGGCAGTTGGAGGAAATCACCCGCAGACAGACACTTTACCGGAAAGTCCTCCCTAAACTGCCTCTCAAGGGCAGGGTCGTGTGCCTGACAGACGACGGCATTGCCACGGGCGCCACTTTCCAGGCCGCTCTTTGGGCCATTCGCCAGGAGCAGCCCGGGAAACTCCTTGCGGCCATTCCCGTCGGACCCGAAGAGACCGTCGAGCGTCTCGCGAAGGATGCCGATCAAATGCTCTGCCTGAAATCCCCGCCTTATTTCGATGCCGTGGGAAGGTTCTATCGGTATTTCGACCAGGTCGATGACGATGAGCTGCTGAATATTCTCCGGACAGAACAGATCAGGCGAAAGCGAACTTAATACGAACGTTCCGTCCTGACAACGGCTTGTTTTTAGAGGAAAGCCCGAAGGGCAGAAGGTGTGTCGGAGGAATTCTGCGATGAAGACCATGCAAAAAGACGATGTGACGATCCCGGCAGGCGAAGTAACGCTGAAAGGGAATATCTATCTGCCTCCAAAGGCAAAAGGGATGGTCCTGTTTGCACACGGCAGCGGGAGCGGCCGATTCAGTCCGAGGAATCTATTTGTCGCCGAAGCCCTGGCGGCGTCAGGGATCGCCTCCCTGCTGTCGGATCTTCTGAACGAATGGGAGGCTGACGATCGACAAAAAGTCTTCGACATCGATCTGCTGAGCGAGCGGCTGACTCCATGGTCTTGCCTGGGTGATGAAAGAAAAGAGGCTGAAAGGTTTTCCCGTAGGCCTGTTCGGTGCCAGCACCGGTGCAGCTGCTGCCCTCAGCGCCGCAGCGCAAAAACCGGAAGAGGTGAAGGCTGTCGTTTCTCGAGGGGGACGGCCGGATCTCGCGCAAGAGTCCTTGCCGCTCGTGGAAGCCCCGACTTTACTGATCGTTGGCGGCCGTGACAGACAGGTCATCCAGCTCAACAGGGAAGCCATGGGCTGTCTTCATTGCACGAAGGAACTTGTGATCGTGCCCGGTGCGGGGCACCTTTTCGAGGAGCCGGGCACACTGGAGAGAGTGGCTGAGCTTGCCATAGAGTGGTTCAGCCGATATTTCAAGGCAAAGGGCCCTTAGCCAGGGGATGCCTGCAGGGCATCCGATTACGGTTCGTGAACCTCGTTGCGCAATGTCCTCCCCGTGTTCCGCCTGACGCTTTTCCAATTTCTCCGATCTGATCAATCACAAATCCTGCTTCTGTCTCCTTGTCAATTCTCTCTCTTATGCAGGCTGTCAGTTCTCTGCGCTTCCCGCCACTGTTTGGGAAAATCTTACTTTTCCAATTAACTATTTGTAACTCATATCTTCTTGATAGGAAAGGCGGGCATCAAGCCCGCCTTTCCTTGTCGTGTATTTCGTTTTTTACCCTGGACCCTGCACCCGGGGCCCTTGGCCCCGTTCACCCTCACCCCCACCCTCTCCCCTCAAGGGAGAGGGAGATCAAGGAAAAGGGCCTTTCTAGGCCGCTTCAATCTTACAGGCGCAGACCTTGTACTCCGGGATCTTGCAGACCGGGTCGAGTGCCGGATTCGTGATCAGGTTGACGCGCGCCTCACTGAAGTGGAAACTCATGAAGACGGTCCCCTCGGGGGAGCGCTCCGTTACGGATGCCTTTGCCTCGACGGCGCCGCGCCGCGAGGCTACGCGCACGCTCCTGCCGTCCGTGATCCCGTACTTTAACGCATCTTTAGGATGGATCTCCACCAGGCTCTCGGGGTAGCGCTCGTTGCATCCCCTTGCCCTGCGGGTCATGGTGCCCGTGTGGTACTGGTAAAGGACGCGGCCCGTCGTGAGGTAGAGCGGGTAGTCCTTGTCGGGCACCTCGGCAGGCGGGATGAAGTCGATGGGCGCGAAGAGCCCCAGGCCCCGCGTGAATCGGTCCTTGTGGAGGTACTTCGTGCCCGGGTGGTCCGTGTTGGGGCAGGGCCACTGGATGCCCTGTCGGCCGATGCGCTCGTAGGTGATCCCGGCGTAGCTGGGCGTGACCTGTCGGATCTCGGTCCAGAGTTCCCGGGGCTTGGCGTACTTCATGGGGTATCCCATGCGGGTCGACAGATCCGCGATGATCTCCCAGTCTGTGCGGGCCTCTCCCGGCGGCTCGACAGCCTTGCGCACGCGCTGGACGCGCCGCTCCGTGTTGGTGAAGGTGCCGCCCTTCTCGGCGAAGCAGGCCGTGGGAAGGACCACGTGGGCGAACTCCGCCGTTTCCGTGAGGAAGATGTCCTGGACGACGAACAGGTCGAGCTTCTTGAGCGCCTTTTCGAGGTGGTGCAGGTCCGGGTCCGAGAGCAGCATGTTCTCGCCCATGCAATAAAGGGCCTTGAGCTTGCCCTCGCCGGCGGCCTGGGACATCTCGACGACGGTGAGGCCCGGCTTCGCGGGCAGCTTGACCCCCCAGGCCTTCTCGAAGTTTGCCCGCGGGGCGTCGAGGGCGACGTTCTGGTAGGCCGGAAAGACGTTGGGCAGGCAGCCCATGTCGCAGGCACCCTGCACGTTGTTCTGTCCGCGAAGCGGGTTGATCCCGCCGGACTCGATCCCCACCTTGCCGCAGAGCATCGCAAGGTTGGCGAGCGATTTCACGTTGTCCGTTCCCGTCCTGTGCTGGGTGATCCCCATGGCGTAGAGGATGGTCGCCTTCGGGGCCGTGGCGTACAAACGGGCGGCGGCCTTGAGCTGCTCCGCCGGGATGTCCGTGATGGTCTCGACGTATTCGGGCGTGTACTTCGTGACGACTTTCCGGACCTCCTCGAAGCCCTCCGTTCGCTTCTCCACGTACTCCTTCGCGCAGAGACCCTCGGCGATGATGACGTTCATCATGCCGTTGATCCAGGCCACGTCCGTGCCCGGTTTCTGGCGGAGGAACAGGGTCGAGTACTTGACGAGCGGGATCTCGCGAGGCTCGATGACGATGAGCTTGGCGCCTCGCTTGCGGACGGCCCGCTTCACGTACATGCCCACGATGGGGTGGTTTTCCGTCGTGTTGGTCCCCGTGGCGAGAATCACGTCGGCAAATTCGATCTCCTCCATGGAGTTCGTCATGGCACCGCTGCCGAAAGAGGCGGCCAGCCCGGCCACCGTGGAGCTGTGTCAGAGACGGGCGCAGTGATCGACGTTGTTGGTGCCGATCGCCGCCCTCATGAATTTCTGGAAGATGTAGTTGTCCTCGTTGGTCACGCGGGCCGACGAGAGCCCTCCGATTGCATCGGGTCCGTACTTTTCCTTGATTTCCTTCAGTTTGCCTGCGATGAAGTCGAGCGCCTCGTCCCAGGACGCCTCCTCGAGCTTGCCGTTCTTGCGGACAAGTGGCGTCGTCAGCCGGTCGGGACTGTGGATGAACTCGTTGGCGAAGCGGCCCTTCACGCAGAGGCTACCCCAGTTGGGGGAGCCGTGGGTGCGATCGGAGGTGGTCTTCACAACCTTGCCGTCGTAGACGTTGAGGTCGAGCTGGCAGCCCACGCCGCAGTAAGTGCAGGTCGTGCGCACCTTCTCGATCTCCCAGGGGCGGCCCTGGAAGCGGCCCTGCTTGTTGATGATGGCTCCCGTTGGGCAGTCCTGCATGCACTCGCCGCAGAAGACGCAGGAGGAGTTGATGTAGTCCGTATCGAAGGCGGGGCCCACCTTCATGCGGTTGCCGCGCTGGGCGAAATCGAGCACCTCGTTGACCTGGATCTCGTTGCAGCCCCGGATGCAGCGTCCGCAGAGCACGCACTTGTTGAGGTCTCGCAGGATCATCGTGTTCGACATGTCCATGGTGTATCCGGGGGGGTCGATCTCGAAGCGGGGCTTCTCGATCCCGAGCCGGTAGACGAGGTCCTGCAGTTCGCACTGCCCGTTGGCCTCGCACTGCAGGCAGTTGTGGTCGCCTGAAGCCCAGATGAGCTCCACGATCATCTTTCTCGCCTCGGTGACCCGGGGCGTGTCCGTCCGGATCTTCATGCCGGGGCTTGCCGGCATGGCGCAGGAAGCGACGAGGTTTCTCGCGCCCTCCTGCTCGACGACACAGACACGACAGGCGCCCACGAGGGTTGTGGCGGGAAAATAGCAGAGCGTGGGGATGTAGATGCCGTGCTTTTTGGCTACGTCAAGAATGGTCTGCCCGGCCGATGCCTGGCACTCCTTGCCATCGATAACGAGCGTGAACTTGCCTTCCATTCGAGTCTCCTTCTGCCTGAGAGATCGGGCGCACTTGTGCTTCTTTTAATATATCATGCCCGGAATCGCCACCTTTTTTTTTGTCTTTATCCGAGAGGGGTTATGGCCGTTACGCGCTTCAGAAGCGAGCCGCGGGCGCCGCTGCCGTGCGTGATGTCAGACACGACGACCCGGCCCGCCATGACCGACCGGTCGCCGAGCACGCGCGACTCCCGCCAGGACCATGCGCTGTGGACGGCAAAAACCTTTCCGTCAACGATGCCGAGGAAGATCATGATGTGTCCCGGCATGGTGAGCAGCGCGGGCCGGCCTTCGAGAGACTTGAGGATCCCGATTTTTTCCTTTTCGGTTGCGTTGGCCGTGTCTTTTCGCCCGGCCGGGTTGAAGGCGCCCTGGCGGCGGCTGTTGCGGGGCATGTTGAACCCGAAGGTGGAAAAAACGTCCATGACGAGGCGGGAGCAGTCGCGGCCGTCGAAAAGATCTCCCCAGCCATAGGGGTAGCCTTCCAGTTTGAATACCTGACGGTAGAGGTTACGTGCCGTGTAGGGGAGACGCCCGACGCTGACGTCGGCTTCCTTGCGTAGGTAGCCCGTCACGAACTTGAGCCCTCCGTCGGGGGCCCGCCAGGGCAGGGTGACGGCGTAGCGGTTCTCCGTCTTCTCCACGAAGGGGAGTTTCGTTCCCATGGGGATCGACACGGCATAACTCGAGAAAGCCGGATCGGTGTAGACGGGGATCATGCTCCCGGTCGCGACGAGGGGCTTGGAGCGGGAAAAGGCATCCACGGACCGCCTGTCCCCGACGGCGATTGAGGCCGAGGATACCCAGCCCATCGTGTAAGTCGTCTGGACGAAGGACCAACTGCCGTCTGCGCTGCGGTGGAGGACGGCGACGGGGTTTCCGCACTCCAGCGTTGAATACTGGAACCGGTCGAATTCATTGCCGAAAGGCCTGTCGTAGAAGGCCTCGTTCGTGGGGAGCCGCCGCAGATTCGTCCTGGCCGTGACAAGGCCCCAGGCAGGGCGGACAACGGAGGGCACGGTCCCGATGGAGGCCTCGATCCGATCGTAGAAGGAGGCCGTGATCAGCCGGTTCGTGTGGTCGTAGCCTTTTTGCTGCCTCGATTCGGCAAGCACTTCCTTAACGGCCTTGCGGACGACGGTGCCTTCCGTCGGGTCCGGGACCGCGAGTACATCGGCGAGCTCCGTATCCGGGCGGCCCGAGGCGGCCCGGTTCATCGCCTCGATCCCCTCGGGCGCGAGGATCACGCGGTCGGGCTCGGCGTGGCGGGCGATCCAGTAATCGGCCTTCTCCTGCCCCGGCTGCACGCCGGGCAGGGGCAGTGGGGCCGTCTCCCACTGTTCGGCAATGCACAGCCCCGCGGCGACGGCGATGAAGACAAGGGGGATAACGATATACAGGGGTCGTTTCATGGTGTCCAGCCTGTCCTTTTACGGCCCCTCAAATCAAGTGGCACCCGACTGTCCAACCTTCTCACCTTCACACCTTCTCAACTTCTTCTTCAGCGAAGCGGGAATTCCGAGAGCTTCACGAAGCGGTATCCCTTCTGCCTGAGCAGGGGGATGGCTTCCTTCAGGCCGGCCGCCGTCTGGCTGCGGGGCTGATTCATGTGCAGGATGACGATCGCCCCGGGCTCGGCCTTGAGCATGGCCTCCCGGATCTTTTCCTTCGGGCGCGTCGCCCCCGCATCGCCGAGGATGTTGTAGTTGACCACCTCGTAGCCGAGCTCGCCTGCCACCTTCACGGCCACTTCGTCGCAGTACGCCGTACCGGGGCGGTAGAACTTCGGTTTGCCGCCCGTGACGGCCTCGATCTTCCTGCCGTTCTTTTCGATCTCGTCGACCAGCTCCCCCACGCCTGCCGTGCCCTTGATGCCGTAGGCCTTGTTTCCGTTCACGGAGCAGGGCTTGTGGGCAAGGCCGTGGTTTTCGATCTCGAAGAGGGGGTCTGCAGCCAGCTTTTTGAAGACGGCCGGGTTGGCGTCGATCCAGCTGCCGCTGACAAAGAGGGTGGCAGGGATCTTTTCCGCCCGGAGAAACTCGATGAGCGCGGCGTCATAGCGGCTGCCCCTGGGGCCGCCGCAGGCGTCGAAGGTCAGCGCAATGACCTGCTCGGCGGTGTCGAGCTGTGTCTTGACGCCGGCCACCCTCTCGCCCCAATCCGTAGGCATTTGGTTTTTGTACGCGGCGACGAGCCGCTCCTTCGCGGAGGGTGCCGGGACTCGTGCAGCGGGTGGGGCCGGGGGTTGCGCAGCGGGGGCTTCAGGGACCTGAACCGTGGGCGGCGCAGGCGGTGCAGGGGGCTGGGCATCGGGGTGGCGGATCTTCTTGCGTATGAGCGGTGCGGGAGGGGCCGTTTCAGGGGAGGGTGCTGCAGGCTGTGGCTCCTGGATGGTCCCCTCTTTCACGGCGAGCTTCATCGGCCCGGTCCCTGCCGCGAGGCAGGGCGCAAGAAGGATGAGAAGTGCGGCGAGCAGGTACGCTGTTTTCATGCAAAGGTTGCCTTTCCCGGCGAGGTCGCCATCAGCGGCGGAATCTTACCAGAAAAGCTCGGTTTCCGTAAGAAGAAAGTATGAGGCCGCCCCCTGCGGGTTCATACTGCTGTCGTATGAAATCCCGCCTTTCTCTCACCCGAAAGTCGTGCCCTAAATCATACTCCCTACCGATTGTCTTGCCCTTTTTTTCCGTGAATAATCGGGTGCCATGCCTGGAAGCCCTTCGCGCCCCCCGCCCGCACCCATCCGGGCAGACGGCGATCGAAGGGCGCGGGGGATTCGGGGGAGATTGACTGGACCAAGGGAATCCACGCTGATTTGGACTTCTCACATCCGGGGTTTACGACGATGAGCTGTTCTACGAGAACCTGTTGAGTAGATGAGAGGGATATAGCCGCTCATGGATTCAGAACATGTGTGAGTCTTTCTGCGCAGCTTGGTGCGCAAAGAGGTCGGAATCGAGCCGAAACGTCCCCAGTGGACAGGGGATTTTCAGTAGATAATTTAAAGCAGGCGATTCCCCTTCTCGGCTTGAGGAAGCGTTGAGCCCATGCGTACATCTCATGCCACCCAGATGTCCGATTGGCAATGGTCAGCCGGAGGACTACGCTCAAGATCCTTGCCGATCAACATTCTTCGCCCGATCCCGTTGATATTTTCTTGACATTTTTCAAAAACATGTTTTAAGTACCTGTAAAAACAAGCTTTATTTGTTTTACCTTCGTTTCATTGCCCTATGGGGGATGGGCAATCAAACGCATTACACTTTCCTTTCAATCTCATGTGACCACCCGTTTTCGGCGTTTCTTCGAACTTCGGTTGTTTACGGCATGTATCCGTTGCCTGTTCGTTCATTTCTTGATGACGCATTTATCGTAGAGTGCATTTCTCATAGGTGGTGCGGTTTTATACTGCGGGCCTCCGCCATTGGCGGCACATCAGAAAATACATTCAGTCATCAGGGAAGCCAAGGAGAATTAATCATGCGTTTCGGAAAGTCAAGAAAGGATGTCACGAAAGCTAACGTGATCATTCTGTTGATCGTCCCGCTTTTCCTTTTTACCTTGGCTGTGAATCTCATGGCCCAAACTGGGAGCGCCGCTGATCAAAAGCGGGATGCTTTGATCGTGGATTTAAAGGATCCCGACAAAAAGATTCGTATTTGGGCCGCGGAGGAGCTTGGCAACTATTGGGACAAGGCTGTAGTGCCGCCCCTCATCACCGCACTCAAGGATCCCGAGCCTTCGGTACGTGCAACTGCCGCGAAGTCACTGGGGCAAGTAGGCGACAAAACAGCGGTTCAACCCCTCATCGCCTCGCTCAAGGATGGCGATCCGTCGGTACGCGCCGGCGCCGCAGTGGCCCTCGGGAACCTGAATGACAAGACAGCGGTGCGGCCCCTCATCGTTGCACTCAGGGATCGCGATAGAAATGTACGCGTTGCGGCAGCGGAATCACTCGGTTACCTGGGGCATAGGTCTGCAGTGCGGCCCCTCATCGCCGCGCTCAAGGATGGCGAGCCGTCGGTGCGCGCCGCCGCTGCAGGAGCCCTCGGGGTCCTGAAAGACAGGACAGCGGTGCCGCCCCTCATCACCGCTATCAAGGATGCCGATAAGGGTGTACGGCTTGAAGCCGCGGAAGCACTCGGGAAGCTGGGGGACAGGGTTGCGGTGCGGCCCCTTATCGCCGCGCTCAAAGATGGCGAGCCTTCGATACGTGCCGGTGCCGCAAAGTCACTGGGGGATCTTAGCGACAGGGCAGCGGTTCAGCCCCTCATCGCTGCGCTGAAAGATCCCGATCCGTCGGTACGTGCCGGTGCTGCATGGGCACTCGGGAAGCTGGGCGACAAGGCCGCGGTTCAGCCCCTCATTGACGCGCTCAAGGATCCCGAACCGTCGGTACGTGCCGCTGCCACAGGGTCGCTCGGGAAGCTGGGGGTCCAGGCTGCGGTGCCCGCTCTTGTCGAAGTCATGAAGACGGATCGCGAAAGAGATATACGGTGTGAAGCCGTAATGGCGCTCGAAGGTCTCAAATACAAGATTCCGGATGAATACCGCCGGCCATGCTATGCGGAAACCGGAAGTGCCGGTCCAGGACCCCCGCCTCCGCCTGACCCGAAGGGTGGCGGCAAGGTTATGGCGTTCTGGAATACATGGTTCGAGAATCGGGACGAAAAGACCCGTGCGGAAGTGCTGAAGAAAGACAAAACTTACACTTTCGTGCTGGACATTTCCAAATACCCCTATTTCAGCGACTCGAAAGCAGAGCCCGACCCGTCTGTTATAAAAAGTATCGATGAGGCGCGCAAAGAGGGCAAGAGCGCCATTCGTCTCAGGATCAGGCCGATCTTCCATGGGGGTTTTCTTCATTTCACGGACAATCAGCGTGCATGGGAGGAGCTTAAAGTAGACATCGACAAGCTCGTCCTGGCGGACAAGGCCATGGAAGAGACCAATGAGAAAAAAAAGGCCGGGTTGTCTTCGGGAGAAATCAAACTGCATGATTTCGCCCATGAGGTGCAGGCAGGGGAAGTCAGGTTCGATGTGACGGCCGAGCGCGCGGGAAACGCCACGATTCTCATCACGATTTGGGATGAAAAAGGGATGATCCCCCTGGATCATCTGTCCCTGTCCGTGAGGGTGATCGATGAGCCCGCACAAGTCGGTGGACAAAGTCCCGCAAGCGCCGGGGTTGATATGGCGGCCGGACGACCCGTAACGGATACAGTCCCGCTCAGGCAGGGTCGCCAGACGCTTCTCAATGTTTCCTCCGATTTTTCGACGGCAGGCCCCCTGATCGCCGATGCCGCTTTTTACATCTTTGAAAAAAGCCCTAGGGGCAAGAGTATTGTTCTCTTTGCCGCAAAGACGGCTGACGCAGTGCCCGGGGCACCCGATGAGATTTCCGTCTATGCCTGGGAAACCATATCCCTGCTCAGCAACTATATCGAAGACCGACTTCAGTTGATCAAGTTAATCAGGGACGCGCGCCAGAGAGCTGCAAGCCTGGACGAGAATGTCCGGAAGTACAGCTATCAGGAGGCGGCTAAAGAACTCAAAGAAAAAATATTCAGCGGGCTCTCCGAAAAAGACCAGGAGCAGGCCGCGGCTGCCGAGAAGGTCTTTCGTGATCTGGTGCAAAAGAAAGACAGGCGGGCCATTGTCTTTGCCCGGATGCGAAACGAGGGTGGAAACCCGGTCTATCTACCCCTGGGACTGCTGGCTGCCAACAGTTCCAGCCGCATCCTGGACAAGAGGATTATCCTGGTTCAGCCTCTTCCGAGAGAGCGTTATCCCGCGGAAACATATCCTGTTCAGACCTGGACGTTCAACGTTCCGAACACTCTGCAGGGGCTCGAAGATCCCGCGAAGGGCGAGCTGAGCAAGCTGCAGCAGAATCCGCCCTATCGACGGGATATGAATACGGTGCGATCGTACTTCGAAGCGGCAGTTCCGGCTGCCCCGGTTGCCGCTCCCGAGGGCGTAATCCTGCTGTCCCACCAAGCGGGTGGAAATCTTTGGTTCACGAACGACGCCGACCGGATCACCGCGGAGAAGATCAAGCGGCAATTTCCCGCAGGCAGTGTCGCGATACTCTCCGCCTGCTCGGCCGCTGCTTCAGAAGGAAACAACCAGGCCATTCTGGAAAGGCTCAACTCCAATGGCATCGACGCCATGATTATTTCCCCTTTCCCCGTGGATGCCGAATACGGTGCGATGCTTGCGATCGAGTTTGTCCAGGCCATAGAAGCCGCAAGGAAAAATTCGCAGGCCTTCTCTCTGGCAGAACTCTTTACCACGGCCTCGGAACAAACGGCCAGGCACTTCAAGGAGAAGCAGAAAATAAATTTCGAGGATATGGATCTGGAATTCCTGATCGCGGGAGATTACCGGATCAGGATCGCACCCAAATGACCGAGATCGCCTGAAAGGAGAAAGGCAATGATGAATAGGATGGCAATGCTTCTGTCGGTGCTCGTCCTGGTATGTGGATTTGCTTCCGCGACGGCAGCCGTAACATGGACATCAACCCCGTCATTCCGGGCGGCAACGACTTCCGGAAGAACCATTGTGGTCATCAGCGATCTTCACGTGGGTCTGGGGCGAAACGCGAATAATGAATGGTATGCCGTAGAGGATTTCCGCTGGCCCAGGGCCTTTAAGGCATTTCTTGATGAGATCTCAAGAACAGGGAACCGGAAGGTCGACCTCATCATCGCCGGCGATTTTCTGGAGATGTGGCAGACCCCGGCAGACATTCCCTGCAGGGGTGCCGGCGCAGACCTGGGCTGCACGATCGGTGAGATGAAGACCCTGGCGACCCGGATTACCACGGCCCACAAAGAGGTGTTCAAGGACCTGCGCGATTTTTCTCAAAAAGGGGATAACCGCCTCTACATCATCCCCGGCAACCATGACTCGAGCCTGCTGATAGCGGATGTGTGGGAGCCGGTTGGAAAAGCCCTCGACGTGCGGAAAGGCCGCGTCAGCTTTGTGAACACCGGTATATGGAAATCCTCTGACGGCATCATCGTGATCGAACACGGACATCAAATCGGCAGCGAAGCGAACCGATATGACACATGGCCGAATATCGTGCAGTCCCGGGAGGGCACGGAATATATTATCTGCCCGTGGGGAGAGCAATTTGTGCAAAAGGTATTCAACGAGCAGGAAGACCAGTATCCGATCATCGACAACCTCTCCCCGGAGAGCGCGGGCATTCGATACCGAATGGCCGATCGAGGCGTGTGGGGCACCGGCGAGGATATCGCGCGGTTTGCCTCTTTCAACCTCTTTCAGACCTCTTTGCACCAGAAGGTGCAGATTCTCGGCGAAGAAAACTCACCGGAGGAAAAACCACGGTGGAACATTCCCAAGGCCCGTGAACAGGGTCATCGCCTTTTTATCGCTGCCCTGCCGCAGGACGATCCTTTCCGCGCCGGACTTCTCGGGGACTCCGAGCAGGCAAAAAAAGCCCAACTGGAACTCGATGCACTCGCCAGGGACGAAAAGCGACTCCCCGATGACAACGTCAAAATGCTCTGTGAGCAATCCGAGATCCGGGGCAATGCCATCTGCAAGATACAGACGCCCGAACTGGGGGCTACGATGCAGAAACTTCTTGTGCCGAGATCATGGGTCCTCGCAAGTCATCTGGGTAAAAGGAAGACGGATTTCCCCGAGATGCGCTACTTCATTTACGGCCACACCCATCTCCTCGAGGAGGCTTGGCAGCCGGACGACAAGTCACGCGTGAAGGTGCTGAATACGGGCGCCTTCCACCGCGTGATCGACGAGAAGGGATTCCTTCTCCGCGTCAAGGCCAAGGGCATCAAACCGGAGGAAGGTCTGGAAAAGATTGCTGTCGAGGAATTGCCGCCCTGCTACACCTTTGTCCTGATCCCCCCGGGCAAGGAGCCGATGGTCTTGAATTGGGCCATGGAGGAATCCGGTCAAGCAGGCAGTATCGCGAACCCCGGGGCAAACCTCTGCGAGTGATCATGAAACGTGACTGACTCCGCGGCCTCTGTCCGGTCTTGCAGGAAAACAGGGGCTTGGGGTTTAGGAAAAACCGCTCCGGAATCGGCTCTTTTGACGAATATCCGTGTCAGGGGGATATGATGAAGAAGCTGTCTCGTCTCGTCGCTGTCACACTGTTCACGCTTCTGCTTGGCGGGTGCGGCAAGCCCCTGCTGCCCTATTCGCTGGAGACGCCGCCCCTGACCCTCACGCCGGCATCTCTGGCAAACATGGAGGACGGGCGCGGCCGTTTCCGGGAGATCTATTGCGCGGTCCAGAGAGACCACGGGGCCAAGCTGCCCTGTGACCGCCCGTGCGAAGAGGTGATCCTGCGCCTCGAAGGCGAACCGAACCCGACAGGGAAACCCGTTGTTATCGGGCAGTCGAAGTTCAAGCTTCGTTTTCTCATGGTCCCTGGGCTGTACAATGACTGCATCGATGCCTGCAAAGCCTTTTCCTATGCGCGAGCGCACGTGGAACGGTACGGATACCGGACGGCCGATGTCGGCGTCAGCGGCTGGTCGAGCTGCGAACACAATGCCACGATGATCCGGGATGCCGTGCGGGCAGCGGTTCTCTCACCCGGTGAAAAAGTGGTGCTTGTCGGATATTCCAAGGGAGGGCCTGACATCCTGCAGGCCCTTGTCGACCATCCCGAGATTGTCTCGAAAGTAGCGGCGGTCGTGTCCATTGCAGGCTCCATCGGCGGTTCTGCGCTGACAGAGTCCATTTCCGAGCCGTACAGAGGTGTGATGGGGCATAACCTGTTTATCAAATGCCCGCAGGGGGTCGGTGATCCAATAGCTGATTTACAACGCTCGACCCGCCAGAAATGGCTCTCTCGAAACCGGCTTCCGGCATCGGTGAAGTATTTTTCACTCGCCGCCTTCGCCGAAAGGCAGAATATCTCTTCCGTTCTCCAGGCCGGCTATGATCTCCTGGCCTGGATTGATCCTCGCAATGACAGTCAGTTGCTCTTCTACGACCAGCTGATCCCCGGATGCACGCTGCTCGGGTATGTCAATGCCGATCACTGGGCGCTGGCCCTGCCTTTTTCACAGGACAAAATCGCTCCCGCCCTCATCGACAGGAACGAATTCCCCCGCGAAATCCTTCTGGAAGCAGTCATCCGGTTTGTGGAGGAAAAACTCTTGGCTCCTAACTGATCTGTTCCCATTTAAAGTGGTCCCTGTCTATTAGAATATCGGGCATGAACAGAAGAAGTTCATGGATAGAGAAATTGGACTCGATTTCTATCTATAGTATTCAATCTACATGAGAAAGACGAGATGCCGAGTTGTAGGAAGTCGATAAAAGGGAACAGAGTGAAGTGTTCCAATAGTCACATATAAATTACACGTAGTTAAAAAGTCACAAAGTATTAATCGCTTATAAGGGAGCAAAGGATTTGGAGCCCCTTGCGCCCGGCAGGGTCCTGCCGGGCGCCTTATTTTCACGTGCGCTCGCGCAACCTACTGACCAAGATATACAAGGGCGTCGCGCAGCGGGGCAGGAAGGAGGATAGGGGGTCAGGTCTTGAATTGTCGGTTTGCGAACATCTTATAACAGCTGAGAAGAAAAACTGATAATTCAAGACCTGACCCCAAGTGTGACCAGACCTGACCCCGAGTGTGACCCTGATAATTCAAGACCTGACCCCGAGTGTGACCTATGCAGCGGGTGGGGCCGGGGGTTGCGCAGCGGGGGCTTCAGGGACCTGAGCCGTAGGCGGCGCAGGGGGCTGGGCATCGGGGTGGCGGATCTTCTTGCGTATGAGCGGTGCGGGAGGGGCCGTTTCATGGGAGGGTGCTGCAGGCTGCGGCTCCTGGATGGCCCCTCTTTCACGGCGAGCTGCATCGGCCCGGTCCCTGTTGCGAGGCAGGGCGCGAGAACGATGAGAAGAGCGGCGAGCAGGTACGCTGTTTTCATACAAGGGTTGCCTTTCCCAGCGAGGTCGCCATCAGCGGCGGGATTCTACCAGAAAAGACCTTCCAACATAAGTCCTATTTTAAGGCGGGCCGGGACGGGTCCGAGGCCAAATCCCCCGCGCTCCGGTCAGGCTCCCCGCCGATAACGGACGCTGCACGGATGCAGGTGCCGATGACACATCCGGATTGCTTTGTCCGTGTCGGAAAAGTCTAACAGGAGTCATGAGTCACGAACGTTTAAACCCTTCCTTTTCTGCCAATAACCGTATTATAGTGTGCATGATTTTTACCGCAAAGGGGAGGAAGGGGCATCTGCAATGGACTCACTCATGCTCGGCGGGAAGCCGCTTGAAAAAATGATTGAAAGCACCCCGGAATATATGAAGAAGCTCTTCATCATGCCCGACTCCTCGGACAGGTTTGTGGAGTTCGGCATTCATCTGCTCGACATCATCCACGATTTCTTTAAAGAGAAGGGCAGCATCCATTCTTCCATCTCCATGGAGGATCTGGCGGCGATTTTCAGCAACGTCGAGATGCCTCGCCAACCCCGTCTCATCAAGGATGTCCTGGACGAGATCAAGTACAATATCGTCAAACATTCGGTCAAAGTGGCCAACCCGTATTATATCGGTCACATGACAAGCGCTGTTCCCTATTTCATGATTCTGCTCGATATGATTGCCGTGAGCCTCAACCAGAACCAGGTGAAGATAGAAAGCGCCAAGGCATCATCGTTCGTGGAGAGGGAGTTTCTGTGCTGGATTCACCAGCTCATCTATGACCACACGCCTGATTTTTATAAAAAAAATATACAGAACCCGAAAGTTGCACTGGGCAATATTACATCCGACGGGACCATCGCCAATCTAACGGCCCTGACCCTTGCCATGGCCAAGGCGTTTCCGCCTGACAAAAGGGGTTTCGGCGGGATTCGGACTGAAGGGCTCGCCGGGGCGCTTGATCACTACGGTTGCAGGCAGGCGCTTTTCATCGTTTCCACGCGCGGGCATTACTCCATCAGCAAGGCAGCCGCCATACTCGGTATCGGCGCTCGCGGGGTAATCCGTATTCCTGTCCAGCCCTGCACCAACAAAATCGATATCCGTAAACTTCAACGCATAGTGGAAAAGATCGGAAAAGAAGACAGGAGGGCGGGGAAGGCATCAAAAATCGTCGCCGTCATAGGCATCGCCGGAACGACAGAGACGGGCAACATCGACGACCTCGATACCCTGGCCGAAATCGCGCGGCAGCTTGGCGCCCATTTCCACGTGGACGCGGCATGGGGTGGCGGCGCTCTGCTCATGGATGGGGCACGGGAGATGATGCGCGGAATCGAGAAGGCCGATTCGGTGGCCATGGATGCCCACAAGCTCCTTTACGTGCCGAACAGCCTGGGGATATGCGTATTCAGAAATGTGGATGATTCCAGGTTCCTCTACCATACGTCAGACTACATCATCCGCGAGGGTTCTGTGGACCAGGGCAGGTTTACCATCGAAGGCTCGCGGCCTTTTTCCTGTCTCAAGCCATGGGCGGCCATTAAGATCTGCGGCCGAACCGGCTACAAGCTGCTCTTTGACCATGCGAGCGATCTGCAAAACACCTTCGTGAAATTCATCGAACGGGATCCTCTTTTCGAACTGATGAATAAACCCGAGCTCTTTATCGTCAATTACCGGTTCGTTCCCGAGGAGTTGGGATCCCTGATGAACACCTTGATGAAGAATCCCGGAAAGAACTCGAAGCGCATCACCGCCATCAACCGGCTGATAAACAATCTCAACATCGAGTTGCACAAGACCATCCGCGATCACGACATGTCTTTCGTGTCCCGCACCAGAATAGAGTCCACGAAATACGCCCCGAGAAAGATCGTGGTTCTGAGGGCCATAACCATCAACCCCAACACGGAACGGAATATGCTCAAGCGGATCCTGAATGAGCACAGAGGCATAGGAATCAGGTTATGGCGGGACATGAAGAAGGGCTGTCTTGACTCGAGCGGCAGCCTCAAGACCGCATAGCATTCCCTTGAACCGTCCACTTCGCGCCGCCCCGGCCACGATGGGCAGAAGGAACGAGTCGTACGGGGCCTCCATCGAAACCGCCTATCAGAAGAAAGTATGAGGCCGCCCCCTGCGGGTTCATACTGCTGTCGTATGAAATCCCGCCTTTCTCTCACCCGAAAGTCGTGCCCTAAATCATACTCCCTACCGATTGTCTTTCCGTGTCGTTTCGTGAATGATCCAAACCACCATGATTCGGCGCGCCTGGAGAAAGAGGGCTTTCCTGCAAGCGGTCGTCGGGCTCCTGTTGCTTGTGCCCTGCGGGACGAGTGCGGGCGGCGAGAGGCTCACCTACGAGGCTGTCGTCGGCGAGGCCCTCGGCTATTCATCCCGGCTGAAGGTGAAGAAGGAGGAAGTCTTCATCAGCGAGGCGAACCACCATCAATCCCTCTCGAACCTCTACCCGACCCTTGCGCTCAACGGGCGCCTCGAGCGATTCAACAACCTCACCCGGCAGGACAGCATCGGGACGATCAACGGCGCTGTCGTCGGGGGCCTGCAGGACGAGTGGCGCTCTTCGGTCTTCGTGCTGGGTGAGTACACGCTCTCGAACTGGTACAAGAAACGCTACGAGAGCGGCTACTACGAGAGGCTCACCGAGGCCTCCCTCTACGAAAGCGAGTCGGAGAAGAAAAAGATCGTCCTGGAGATCACCGACGTCTACGGATCGATCTCCGAGGGGAGCATCCGGCTAGGTTACCTGGGCCGGATGATCGAGAAGATGAAGGAGTCGGTTGCGCTGAGGGCGGCGGCTCACCGGGAAGGCGAGATCTCCTATGAGGACCTGCTCCGGGCCGAGGTCCAGGTCGTCGACCTGGAGAAGGAGAGTGCCGAGGTTCTCCGTCAGTTCAAGGAGAACCTGACGCGGCTCACCCTCTACACGGGCATCGAGTACGGCGAAGACGTGGAGCCTCGGAGGCTGGCTGTCGACGCGGAGGTTTCCGGGCAATTCGACCCGGAACGGATCGAGCAGACGCCCGAGTACCGGGCGAAAAAAAAGGAAATGGAGGCATCGCAGGAGCGGGGCCGGGCGGCACGGAACAACCTGCTGCCCGACGTGGGGATTTACGGCCGCTATGACTTCTACGGCCGGAATCCCGACTTTAGCGATGCCTTGAATGACACGGAAAAGAATTCCTGGAACGCGGGGGTCTATATCTCGATCCCGATTTTTGACGGCGGTCTGCGCAAGTGGGAGCGGGAGCGCGCCTTCCGGGAGATCCGGCGCCAGGAGCTCTCGCTCCGGGTGCTCAAGGAGGAGAAGCGCAGGGACGCGACGGGCCTTCTGGTGAAGCTCCAGGAGCTGGACCGGACGATCGGGCAATACCGGCAGCTTCTCCAGCGTTACGAAAAGCTCCTCGGGATCGCCTCGGGGGCGACGGCCCTCGGCGGCCGCAGCCGGGCGGAGCTTCTGGAAAGCGAGAAGGAGGCTCTCGCCATCGAGCGGGACATGGAGGTGTACAGGAACCAGCGGGCCGTTGCGGTGAAGAAGTACCTGCTGGAAACGGATTTTGCGAGCGCCATGGGGGAGCTTGATGGAAACGGGACTGGTCGCAATTGAAATCGCCGCGAGGATCCACTCCGTCCCGATGGACGTCCAGTCCGTCCGGAAGAAGTATTTCGTGGAGCGGGAGCTTTCCCCGGA